>ERZ1027039.2-NODE-2-length-168952-cov-18.664535_pt1 | contig 168952 bp, 162 predicted proteins | sample MGYA00519438_ERZ1027039 | MGnify/ENA primary metagenome ERZ1027039 (study PRJEB26926, sample SAMN06164810) | human gut metagenome | biome: ENVO:00009003; feature: ENVO:2100002; material: ENVO:00002003 | host: Homo sapiens | place: USA | collected 2012 ...
TGCACACACTTTATGACGTGGAGGCTCAAGTTCCTGCTTTCGTGCATATTACCGAGGCGAAAGTCCACGATTCGAAGGCTATGCCTGAGATTCCGTATGAGAACGGCGCCCATTACATCTTCGACCGTGGCTACAACGATTTCGGCAATCTGTACACCATCCATCGTATCGGCGCGTTCTTTGTCGTCAGAGCGAAAACCAATGTCCGATTCAGGCCCGAGACGTGGAAACGTAGACTTCCTCCGAACGTTGTCTCCGACTCTATCGGCTTCTTCACGGTTTATAAAAGCGCGAAGGATTATCCGGAGAAACTGCGAAAGGTGGTATGCATCGACCCGGAAGACGGTACAAGATACATATTCCTGACCAACAATCTGACGGCCTCAGCCGAGACAATCGCCGATCTTTACCGCAACCGGTGGAGCGTGGAACTGTTCTTCAAATGGATCAAACAGCATCTGCGTATCAAGAAGTTCTGGGGGACCTCCGAGAATGCCGTCCGTATCCAAATCTATTGTGCAATAATCACTTATTGCCTAGTGGCGATAGTGCAGCACGACATGAAATTGGAGCGAAGCATCTACGAAGTCCTTCAGATCCTCGGAATCTCGCTAACTGACAAGACCAGTCTGCGAGACCTCTTCGACAAATCGAATTTCAAAAATGTCAATGTTCTCTGTGATTCAAGTGAACCGAATTTATTTAATTTTTAACCCCGTCCATTTTTTAGTGGACAGTAGTGATGCCGGGTATTCAATCACAATTTTTCAGCAGCTTGCGCACATAAATGCCGATGTTGGTTTCGTGTTTGTCGATGCCGAGTTTTTTGCGTATGGCGCTGCTGATGTTGACATGGCTGGGTTTCTTCAGATATTTTCCCACTTCCTTGCCTTTCAATCCGATTGCGTAAAGACACACATAGTTGATTTCGCTGACAGTCAAACCCCTTTCTTCGAAATAATGGATGAAACGTGGGTGTGAGGCCTGAAATGCCAGACGGTTGCTGTTCATGAAATCCTCCGTGTTGTCGGTGAGTTCCTTTATCCAGGGTGTGACGGAGTCCTCGTATAGGTCATTGTCGGTTAAATACCGGCTCATTAAGCCATTCAATAATTCGAAACGAATTTTTATGGTCTGTCGAACTTCCGAAGGTAAATCTTCGTGAGAATCGATCAATTTCTTAAGGCTTGTACATTCGCTTTTCAATGATTCTACCTGATGTGACAGATTTTCTGCCTCCAATGCCTGTTTTTCCTTTTCCAGTTGAAGATTCCTGTTTTCAAGTTCCAGTTTTTCGCTTTCAGATTTGAGCCTTTCGCTTTCAAGTGCCGAGGTTTTGGCTTTTTCAGCAGCCAGATCTTTCTGATTTTTAGTGCTGCGAAATAGTAGGAACAACATGATGATGACCATCAGGAGAAATAGAATGCCGCCGATGCAACATATTATTATATGTGCATGTTGTCTTGTCTCCTCGTCGGCCTTAATTTCCAACTGGTGCTTTTCTTCAATAAATTTTGACTTGCGCTCGTATCGAATTGAATCTATTGATTCTATTTTTTTTGAGAATTCTTTATAGGAAGCAAGGGCTTTCTTATAATCGCCTAAGGACTCATATACATAAACTGATATGGAAAGATATTTAAGCGCGTTGTAATCAGTCGTTTGATGAATTGAATCCAGAATGTGTTTAGCTTTTGCGTCATTCCCGATTTGGTGATACGCGAATGCAAGATTGAGAAAGCCGTCCGTGTTAAGATTGCAATTCCGTTCTTGTCTTTGAATCAGATTCTGAATATCGCTTTTATTTCCAAATGTATTGGTATAGGCTAATATGAATCCGTTATATGTTCGTTCCTGATCCTTATCCAAATCGTGGAATTGTTCGAAAATATGGAGTATGCTGTCCGCTCTTGCTTTGTCTTTTAATGAAACAGTGCCATTCAGAGCATTGCGCAAACAGTCAAATTCATGCCATTTGCGAGATAAATTTTTATAAATTTTTGCGGCTCTAAGGTGGCAGTTGATGTAATTTCTGTAATCAGAGAAATCAAAAAATTGTGCTCCACGGGCAACGAGCGTCCTTGCTATGCACAATGAATCATTGCAATGGGAGGATATTTCAATGCCTTTGTTGAATGAGCGGAGGGCATTGTCCCGGTCGCCTTTGTTCTGATAGATGCGGCCCTGATAATAAAAGGTGCGGAGTTTTTCGTCGGGGGTGCCGTGCGTGAGATAGTAGTCGATCGCGGGTTGGAGGATGTCGAAATTGGTGGTGTCAATATAGTTTTTGTCGAGCGCCATTGACATCAGCAGTGCATAGCGGGCCTTTTCCACGTCATCGGCGAGGCTGGTCGTGTCGATCGACGACAGCACGGTAAGGGCGGAATCGGGTCGCGATTCCATCAGATCGTCCGCAAGATCCAATCTGCCGTCGGATCTGGCGGGGCGGTCGGGCCGGCTGCAGCCGGTGATTGTCAATAATATTGTTGCCAGAATGGCAATTACAGCACCTCGTATTGTTGGGTCAGTCATACGAATCATTGTTGGAGCCGTAAAGTTAATAAAAATATCTCATTAACCATGTCTGCCTCCTTTGAAAATGTGAAAGAGTCGGGGCGCAGTGTGGAGCGAAGTGTGGGGCGGCTTTCCTGCCGCCGTCCCATAGGCTGCCGCAAACACGGCGGTTAGAAACCCGCCGCTCCATAGGCTGCCCCATAAGCTGCCTTTGTTGTTTGAGATTGTAAGGAATGAGTATTGACTGACCGGAGGGGTTAGTTGAGGAGGTGGTGGAGGATGGATTCGCCGGGGGAATAGGGGTAGGGGAGGAAGCAGAGGGCGGCCAGCAGCGCAAGGAAGACGATTGCGACGATGGCGGCTCCCCAGCGCACGAGCGACGGGGGTATCTCGCCGATAAGTTCGCGCACTTTTTCGGATCGGAGTTCTATTTTGTCGTGTGTGTTGGTCGGGGTTTTTCCGGATGTGCGGGTGGTGTTTTCCATTTGTTCAGTTGCCGAGTTCGAGCTGGTTTTTGACGAGTGTGTAATATGCACCTTTGCGGGCGATGAGCGATGCGTGGCTGCCGGTTTCCACCACCCGGCCTGAGTCGAGCACGATTATGCTGTCGGCGTTTCTGACTGTCGACAGACGATGGGCTACGACCACCACGGTGCGGCCTTTGTAAAATTCGTCGAGGTTTTCCACGATGGCTCTTTCGTTTTTGGCGTCGAGGGCGTTTGTGGCCTCGTCAAGGAAGATGAAATCGGGATTCCGATAGACGGCGCGGGCAATGAGTATGCGTTGTTTCTGTCCCTGGCTGAGGCCTACGCCGTCGGGTCCGATCTTGGTGTTGTATTTCAAAGGGAGAGCCATCACGTAGTCGTGGATGTTGGCGATCCGTGCGGCCTGTTCGAGGCGGACGACGTCGATTTCGCCGTCGTCGACGGCAATATTGCGGGCGATGGATTCCGAGAAAATCACGCCATCCTGCATCACTACTCCGCAATGCCGGCGCCACCATTTCAGATTGTACCGGCTGATGTCCCGGCCGGCGATGACGATTGAGCCTGACAGCACGGGATAATACCCGAGCATCAGCTTGATCAGGGTGGTCTTGCCGCTGCCCGACGCCCCCACTATGGCCGTCACTTTTCCCTCGGGAATACGGAACGAGACGTCGTCGAGCGTCTTCTTCAGCGCGTGCGGATCATACTTGAAATCGACGTGGCTGATGTCGATTGATCTCCCGGCCGCGAATTCCGTAGCGGAGTTGTCGTCGGTCTCTTCGTTTTTCCCCTCGTGGATTTCGTTGATGCGTTCAAGCGATAGTCTGACATCCTGCAGCGAGTAGATAAACGTCATGAACTGTTCCACGGGAGAGTTGAGCTGTCCGATGATATATTGCACCGCGAGCATGGCGCCGAGTGTCATCTGCCCCTGGATGACGGCCGTGGCGGCAAGAACCGTTATCACGATATTCTTTATCTCGTTGATGAAAATAGACCCCGCCTCCTGCGTCTGCTGCAGCTTGAGCGATTTCAGCTGCACGTCGAACAGGTCGGCCTGCGTGTCCTCCCACTCCCAGCGGCGACGCTGCTCGCAGTCCTGCAGTTTTATCTCCTGCATGGAGGTGATGAACTGATAGGTGCGGTTCTGGTTCCGGGCCTGGCATTCGAAAAGCTCGTAGTCGATCACCTTGCGTTTCCGCAGGAAAGAGACAATCCAGAATCCATAGCACACGCTCCCTGCCAGGAAGATGCCGAAGATCAGAGGATTGTAGACAAACAGCACGATGCCGAAGATGATAAAGCTAAGGAAGGTAAAAACGATGCCCAGCACCTGCCCCGTCAGGAACGATTGTACGCGGGAGTGGTCGCCGATGCGTTGCAGCAGGTCGCCCATCAGCTTGGTGTCGAAAAACGACATCGGCAGTTTCAACAGCTTGATGAAGAAATCGCTCACCAGCGAGATGTTGATGCGCATGGAGATGTGCAGCAGCAGCCACCGGCGGACAAAATCGGTGGCGGTGCGCCCCACCACTATCATCAGTTCGCCCAACAGAACCAGCCAGATGAATCCGATATCCTTATGCCTGATGCCGACATCGACAATCGCCTGCGTCAGAAAGGGCAGGATCAGCTGCAGGACACATCCCAGCAATAGCCCCAACAGTATCTGAAACAGATATTTCCGGTAGGATTTTATATAAGGCCACAGAAAGCCTAAAAACTTCCTGTTGCGGGATTTCTGCTGTTTGCCTGGCCCGAACTTTTCAGTGGGGTTGAAAAACATCGCGATGCCCTTGTCCGCACTGTTGGACGAAGTGGAGATCCAGTGTTTCTGAAACTCCGCATAGCTGCATTTTATCTTCCCTTTGGCCGGGTCGGCAATGTAGAAATGTTTTCTGTTTTTGGAGATGGCGTACAGCACCACAAAGTGATTCTGATTCCAGTGCAAGATGCACGGCATCGGCGCCCGGCACAGATCGTCGATTGTGGTCTTCACGCATTCCGATTCAAGACCGATATCCTCCGCGGCATCTTTGATGGCCTTCAGCGAGACCCCCTCGGTGGTGGCGAAACATAGATTTGACAGATATTCAAGCGAATAAGCCTGTCCATGATAAGTGCTTATCATGGACAGGCATGCTATGCCGCATTGCATGGAATCATGCTGCCTTATGCATTTGAATCGTTTCATAAGACTGTGACCCTGTTCTTCTTCGTTTAAAACGTTTGTAATCCTTAGAGGCGCTGTTTTTCGGAGTCTCCGGCGCCTTTGCCCTTGTAGCGGCTCCTGGTGGTGTTGAAATTATAGCGTACGGACAGCCTGATATGCCTTTGATGATTGTTGACATTGGTCTGCATACGGATGTTGCCGCTGTATGTGTCGGCGTGGTTCACCATGCCGTTAAAGATGTCGTTTGCCGACAGATAGACCGTCAGAGACTTATCAAGGAACATCTTATAGACCCTGACATCGACTGAGGACAGCGTGTGCGTGTATATCCAGTTACGCGAGTCGCCGTGACTGCGCCACCACAGTGATGCTTCAATTACCCAGTCGTGAGGGAGTATGAAAGTGTTGCGCAGCTGTATAGAGCAGAACGGGCTGTCGAATTTCATATACCGGTCGCGGTAGTTGATTCCGAACCACTGCTTCCACATGCTTAAGGAGAGCGACGGGCGGTATATACCGAATCTCGGTGAGGCATTGAGGAAAAGGGCAAACTTTTTTAGATTCGGCGTATTTGTATTTGTGAATACACTGATCCTCTCATTTCCTTCGTATGGCTCGTTGACCTGGGTTATCACATCTTTTGAATAGGTATATTGAGCCGACAGGGTGATATATTTCCATGATGCCATCGCCGAGAATTCTTGTCGTTTTTCAGGCTTCAGATATGGATTGCCGCGGATGTAGCGGATTGAGTTGGAATAGAAATAATTACCTGAAAGACTGCTGTAGCTGGGACGTGTGATTCTGTTGCTGTAGGAAAGTGAGAATCCGAAATCGCCGGGCGACCAGGACACATTGGCCGACGGGAAGAGATTGTTGTAGGTCCTGCTCTGCTCCTGCATCAGGCGGTTGTTCTGATAGCAGTCTGATTTCACATGCTCGTAACGTACTCCGGCCGTCGCGCTGAATTTTCCGAACGTGTGGCTGATTTCCGCAAATAAGCCTATATTTTTCTCCCTTACATCCGAGAGTTCGGAGCTGAGTATGTTTTCAGGATTGCTGAAATCGTTGCGGCTCCTTGAATCGGTGTATTCCTCGCCGATCAGTATGTTGCCTTTGGGAAGATCGTATGATACGGTCGCCTTTTCGGCAAAGAGGCGGTTGCGGGTGGTGTTGAAGGTGGTAACATCCCGATTGTCGGAAAACCGGTTCTGCTCGTGATGCAAGGAACGGTCGTTGCTCTTTGACTGCATATAGTCGCCGTTGAAATCGAATGTGAATTTCCCTGCCGTGCCGACGTAGTATAGGTTGGCGCTGTGGCCGGGCAAAGTCTTGAACCAATCTTTGTAGTCGGAAAAACTTGATTCTGACAGCACGCCGTTTTCTGTTATTTCTGCCATGGAATAACCTTCTTCAATATTCTTGTTATAATCATGGCGATAATATGCTCCGATGCTATGATTCTTATTGAACTGATAATTGAATCCGATTTTGCCGGTTATATCGGTCTGTTTATATGGAAAAGAGAGATAGGAAGTTGATTCGAGCACTGATTTGCCATAATTTGTGAATACGGAATGTTCGTCGTGATATTTTTTGCCATAGCTGAAATATCCGGTACCGAAAATTTCCAGCCCCCGGGTGCGGTATTTGAGATTGACTCCTTCCTCAGTAGTGAGGTATTTGTTATATCTGTTCTCGGTGGATGCTGTGATACTGAATCCATCGCCGGCGGGTCTCTTCGTAACAATGCGGATAACAGCATTGACATCCGATCCATAACGTGCCCCCGGATTGCTGATTACCTGAATCTCCTTTATGTCGCGGGAGGAAAGCATCCCTATGTCATTGGCGCTTCTTACCAGTCGGCCGTTTATATATATTATGGCACTGCCGCGACCGAAAACGCTGAAATTGCCGTCGTCGCCTGTGACCATCGGTATGTTTTTGAGCACATCGTTGGCCGACCCGGCAGTAGCAAGTATGCTGTTTTCTACCCTTGTGACGAGGGCGTTGCCCTTGATTCTTGTTGTCGGCACATCGCTCTTTACAATCACTTCCCCCAACTTCACCGCCGCGGGTGTGAGGGAAATGGTGCGGAAATTGCCGTCTGCCGGAATCGGCAAGACCGTCTCCTCGTAGCCTGTCATTTTAACCCTGACATTGTTGGCCGAGGCGTCGGCATTCTCGAAGAAGAACGCGCCATTGTCATCGGTCACTTTCCCGTCGATAAATGTGGAGTCATTCATCAGCATTACATTTACAAAAGCCACAGGATTTTTCGCTTCGTCGGTTACAACGCCTGAAACATTCCTTGCCGCACACACACAGGCGACAGCGGCAAAGATACCGAAAACAGTGATTCGCATATATGTTATCTTTGAGTTATCACCATGTCACGTCGGATACGGTCTTTGATAATAGTCATTATTATATCGTCTTTTTTTGTCTGATTATTCTTGAAGATGCAATAATCATTGGCGGCATGATCGACAACACTCCGGTGGCATCCTCCAAGACACAAGGGGAATATCCTGCAACTGAGGCACGTTTGGTTGGAAAAGCGTTTTTCTACCAGACGGTTGAAGTTTTCTGATAAATCTTCCTTGACCGTTGCGGAAGAAATGTTGCTTATACGTTTTTCTTCCTTAAAGTCGATGGCAGTACATTTGAAGATGTCTCCGTTACTGTTGATCAGTATAGTGTTAGCCTTGTCGGCATAGCACATACGTCTTAAATTATCCATAACTGCCGGATAAGCATATACACCTGATTGACAGATTGAATCAAGCAGGTTGTCTATTTGACTGGAGATATTAGCTGTCTTAGCTGTCTGCCACACCTGTTGAACATTCACTGACAAGTGCCTTTTTTGATCGACTGTAAGATTGTTAATCCAATCCAAAATATCGGAACAATCGTTGATGTTTTCCTGAGTGACATTTATTCTCAGGGTTACCGAAATTTTATGGTCAAGCAAACTTTTGATGTTGGTTGTGATGGTGTCAAAAGAATCCTTTGTCTTTGATATACGGGTTTTATTATGGGAAACTCGTCCTCCGTCCAATGTTATCTGCATGGATTTGACATTGTGAGAGGAAAGAAAAGCAATCATTTTTTCAGTGAGGAGAAATCCATTGGTGGTGAAAGAGAATCGAATCAGTTTATTGTTTTCGCTTGCTATCTGCTCGCAATAAGAGATTAATGGTTTTACAATGCGGGGGAATTCCAAAAGGGGCTCTCCCCCGAAGAATGAAATATTCATAAGTTCAGTTTCGGATAGCGAAGAGGCGACATAATTCTTTACTTTCTCTAAGATATCCACAGACATTACAGGTGCATTAGTGTGATTTTCGTAACAATACCAACAGTTGAAATTGCACCTTAATGTCGGATTTATTATGATGGTCATCGCATGGGAGGATGTAGACTCTTTCATCCACCGGTCTATTGCTTCACTTCTTTCATCAATCTCATCCGCGGTCAGCATTCCATTTTCTTTTAGCAAAGTTGCTAACGATTCCGGTAAATTTGTCTCGTCTTGTAGTTCTACATAGTGCTTAATTGCGATGAATCGATCAGATAAAGCGTTGTATAAAATATCGCTTTTGTCTGACAAGGGGATGCGAAAATTGTATTGGCTGAATTTGCTCATACTCAGTATGGTTGATTTTGTGTAAGAGTATGTTGCAGCACTCTTTTCCCTGTGATTCAGCGAGAGTACTGCAACATCCTCTTTAATCTCTTGATTAGAGGTGAGCCTTGCAGTTGTCTGTTGTGATAGTGCAGTCACAGTTATTTACAGGACAACCGTCATTTACAGGACAACCGTCATTTTTTGAACAATCTCTATTGGCATCTCCACCACCTGATGGTGTAGCTGCAAATCCTCCTCTAAGAAGGATAGCCTCGTCCTCGTTAAGGATTTCGGCGTCCAGTTTTTTGATAAAACTGGCGAGGGTTGAAACTTTTTCAATCATAGTTGTATAAATGATAGTGTTTACGAATAAATCATAACTCCATAAGTAAATCATGCAAATTATTATTCAGAGCATCATCATTCTTATGTTTTACTTATAAAGTTAAGTTCATATGAGATATGGTTTTGTGCCCCCTCTTACGTGTTTCGGCGTTTTACGGCATTTCTTCTCCACTGTAATGCTCAGTGATAACCCTGTAACCAGCGACGGTTGCAATCGGAATTGTCCGGTTGCAGTCCATGATTCGGCAACGATCTCGATTCGGTAGAGACCGGGAGCCGATATTTGGAACGATGTGTTGATGTTTGAGTCGTAACCGATGATATTACCGTTCAAAAAAAGGAATACTTCACCCTCGGTTTCGCCATCATATATTATTTCGATGGAGCCACTTTCGGCACTGTGCCACGCCTCTATATTAATGCGCGTGGGTACACGATGTCTGCCGGTAGAAGACTCTTGCTTTCGGTTAATCTCCAAGCCCACTTGTTCGGGCGTTGAATTGTAGCCGGAATCCTGAGCAATAACAGGTAGAATTCCGGTAATAAATATAAGGATTAACGATAAAATTTCTTCATTTTTTCTTTAAATTTGATTGGTTTCGTTAATGTAAAATTACAAAGGAATACTTTCATTTCCAAATAAAAAGTTTCATATTTCAGGAAATTTTATTTTGATAAACAGTTGATAAGCAGGAGTATATATATTCTGATGAAATTTATTTTGGCGCAACGCTTTGAAAACTTTCACATCTGCCATTTTTTATGAAAAAACTGGTGAAATGGAGTGTTGGTGGTGTTATAATTCTTTCAGGAGTCTGCGCACATAGATTCCGATATTTGTTTCGTGTTTGTCGATGCCGAGTTTGCGACGGATGGCGCTGCTGATATTGACGTGACCGCGTTTCTTTATGTAATCACCCACTTCTTTGCCTTTTAAACCAATAGCATAGAGACACACATAATTTATTTCACTCTCGGTCAGGCCGTTTTTCTCGAAATACTGGATAAACCGGGGATGAGAGGCCTGAAAGGCCTGACGGTTGCAGTTCATAAAATCCTCGGTATTTTCGGTAAGTTCTTTTATCCATGTCTCATATGACCGTTTATAACGGTCGTTATCCGTTATATACCGGGCTATCACAGTATTCAGCATGTCGATGCGTTCTTTGATGGTCTGTTGAACAGCTGAAGGCAATTCGTCATGAGCATTGATGAGATTTTTTAGGCTTATGCTCTCATTTTCGAGCGTTTCGACACGATGGGCCAAGTTCTCGGCCTCCAATGCTTTTTTATCGCGTTCCAATTCAAGATTTTTGTTTTCAAGCACTAAATTTTCCCGTTCGGATTTAAGCCTTTGATTGTCAAGTTCTGTAATCTGAGCTCTTTGCAAGGCTATCTCGTTGTCAGTCTTTAACTGCTTGTTTTCCAGTTTAGAAATCTTGGTGCGTTTGATAGCCAATTCCTTTTCAGTTTTGTTACTGCGGAAAAGTAAGAACAGAATTACAACAACCATCATGAGGAACAGAATCCCGCTGATGAATCCCCACGTTATTATAGTATGTTTTTCTGCCTCCTGTTCGGCTTTAAGTTCTAATTTATGTCTTTCTTCGACGGATTTTGATTTTTGTTCGAATCGTAACGTATTGATGCAATTCCATGTATGACTGTATTCCTTATAAGCAGCGAGGGCATCCTTATATTTGCCCATGTTTTCAAGAACAGGGACGGCAATGGCTAAAAATTTCAGAGTATCGTATTGTTGTCTTTTGTATACAGAATCCAATATATGTTTTGCCTTTACATCGTTGCCCAATAGGTCGTATGACGATGCAAGATTGAGTAGACTGTTTGAATCAAGATTGGGATTTTCTTCTAAATCGGGTATTAAATTAGTGATTTTTTCAATATCATTGTATGCTCCGGCATAAGATAATTGATGATTGATAAAGGCCATAGACTGAGCACTATCTAAATTGTTAAAAGTATAACATATAGAGAGGATACTATCCCCTTTTGTCTTATTGCCTGCTGATGTAGTGCCATTAAGAGCATTGAGCAAGCAGTCGAATTCATGCCATTTACGGGATAATTTATGATAAATCCTGGCAGCTCTTAAATGGCAGTTGGTGTAACTATCGTAATCATAAAATGCGAAATACTGTGCACCTTGTGCCACAAGAGTCTTTGCTATATATAATGAGTCTTCGCAATAGGAAGATATATCCATCCCTTTGGTGAAAGATTTCAGGGCGTTGTCGCGCTCACCTTTGTTAAGGAAGATCACGCCCTGATAGTAGTAGGTGCGGAGTTTTTCTTCGGGGGTGCCGTTGTCGAGGTAGTAGTCGATGGCGGGCTGGAGGACGCTGAAATTCGTGGTGTCGATGTAGTTTTTGTCGAGCGCCATCGACATCAAAAGGGCATAGCGCGCCTTTGCCTCGTCGCCGGAGAGGCGGGTAGAGTCAATTGATGACAGGATGGAGAGTGCGGAGTCGGGCCGGGCTTCCATAAGGTTTTCGGCCAGATCCATCTCGGGGAAGGCCCGTTCGGACCGTCCGCAGCCTGTGACTGCAAGCATCATGGCGGTCAGGAGGGCAATTGCCGCACGTCGTATTATAGGGTCAATCATACGCATCATTGTTGGAGCCGTAAAGTTAATAAAATATCTCATTGACCATGCCTGCAGTGTTTATAAATTGCCAGATGTAGGGCTGCACCGGGGAGCATCCCTACATTGTAGATGAAAAAATGGATTATGAATCATTCCCCCGCAGGCCTCTCCGCAAACACGGCGGCAGGAAAGCCGCCGCCCCACAATCCGCCGCTCTAAATTGCTTTTGTCGGGGAGCGAACCAAATGGGGGTAAGAGGGGTTGTAATAGAAAGGTTAATTACAACACTTCGTAGAATAGCAATATTACAACTATTCAACTATACTATAACTATTCAACTATAGACGATATGAACAGCTTACTTGATAAATTGAAGGGTGCGTTAGGAAGGCTGACAGGCAATGCTCCACGTCTGCAGCCGGTGCCGGTGCGCGTGCGTGTGCATTGAGGGCCGGTTATTTCCCCGGATTCTCTTTTACCCAGAGTTCGCAGGCCTGTCGCAGCTCGTCATACCATTCCTGGCCGAAATGCTCTGTGAGCGGGCCTTCGAGAAACTGATACAGGCGGATGCCTCGGCGGCGGCCGTTCTCCACTGCCGGGCGACATATCTTCCACCGGTGATAGTTCACGGCGATGAATGAGCCGTAGTCTTTAAGACGTACGGGATAGAGGGCGCAAGAGGCGGGTTTGCGCCAGCCGACTTTCCCCTGGCGATATGCCTTGTCGATGGCACAGAGACACACGCCGTCGGGCGCGAAGGTGCAGAAAGCGCAGTTGGCGCCGTCGAGCAGCTGCGTGACCATCTCGCCGTCGGCATCGGGATATGCCACGCCGTTTTCCCTTACCTCCTCCACTGCGCGGGGGAGCATGTCGGCTTCCACGGCCGGGAGCACCTCCTCGAGTTTTTCGATTTCGTCGAGAGTGACAGGCGCGCCGGCATCACCCTCGATGCAGCATGCCCCCAGACATGCCGCGAGGTCGCAGCAGAAATATTCCTCCGCAAGGTCGAGCGATACGAGTGTGTTCTGGATCTGAAGCATCATCCGAAAGGGATTTCGTTAAGTTGGAAAGGGATTTCGATTGTTTGATTCACAATTTTCTATGCAAAGTTACTCAACATTGCCGAAAAATCACTAATTTTGCCGTTGAAACTTAATATCGTAATATGTCATTAACACTGAAAGGCCTTGGCGTGGCCCTGGCGACTCCGTTCAACAAGGATTTATCAATAGATTTCGAGGCGTTGGGTGCTCTTGTCGACTATCAGATCGAGGGGGGTGCCGATTTCATCGTGGTGCTCGGCACCACCGGCGAGGCTGTGACCCTCACTGAGGCCGAACGCACCGAGATCACCCGCTTCGTGGCCAACCGCACCGCCCAACGCGTGCCGCTGGTGCTCGGCATGAGCGGCAACTGCACGGCTTCGCTGATACAGACCATAGCCGACACCGATTTCACCGGCTATGACGCCATTCTCTCGGTGGTGCCATATTACAACAAGCCGTCGCAGGAGGGCATGCGCCTGCATTTCGAAGCCGTGGCAAAGGCTTCGCCCCTCCCGGTGATACTTTACAATGTGCCGGGCCGCACCGGCGCGAATCTCGATGCCGCCACCACTCTGCGTCTGGCCAACGATTTCCCCGGCAAGATAATCGGCGTGAAGGAAGCTTCGGGCCGCATGGGGCAGATCCGCGAGATACTTGAAAAGATGCCCGACGGCTTCAGCGTATTTTCGGGCGACGACGCTCTCACGCTGCCGCTGATGGCGATGGGCGCTTGCGGTGTGATTTCCGTGATCGGCAATGCCCTGCCGCGTGAGTTCGGCCAGCTGGTGCATCTTTGCTCCGAGAACCGCTACGACGAGGCGGCTGCCTGCGACCGGCTGATATATCCTTTCTACCGCGCGCTTTTCGCCGACGGCAATCCCTCGGGCATCAAGGCGCTGCTGGCGCTGATGAATAAAGCGCAGGATGTGGTGCGTCTGCCGCTTACCCCTGTGACCCGGCCTACCCGCGACACTCTGGCTGCCGCCCTGGCCGCCATCTCACGCGGATGACGCACCTCTGCGAATATGCGCAGTTCCCGCGTATAATGTGCAATCAGTCTTCGTAAATTGTGGGATCGGGAATGCCTGCGAGGAGAAATGCCTCGCGGCGCTCGGTGCATGTGCCGCAGCGGCCGCAATGGCGCTCGCGGCCTTTGTAGCATGAATAGGTGAGGGCATAGTCGACGCCTGCAGCCGCGCCGCGCCGGCAGATGTCGGCCTTGGAGATGGAGGTATATGGCGCGAGGATCTCCACGCCGATGTAGGTGCCGCGGCGCATGGCTTCCGACATGGCGGCGACGAAGCCGGGGCGGCAGTCGGGATAGATGGCATGGTCGCCCGCATGGTTTGCGATGAGCACTTTGCGCAGCCCGCGGCTCTCGGCCAGCCCGCATGCCACGGCCAGCATGATGCCGTTGCGGAATGGGACCACGGTCGATTTCATGTTTTCCGACGTGTAGTGCCCCTCGGGGATTGCGTCGGCGCCGCTCAGGAGCGATGACTGGAAATATTCGCCCATGAATGCGAGCGGAATCAGCAGATGTTCGATGCCGAGAATGGCGCAGTTGCGGCGCGCACACTCGATTTCGCGGGCATTGTGGTTGCTGCCGTAGTCAAATGTTACGGCCAGCGCGATGCGCCGGCGCATTTCCCACATCAGGGTCACGGAGTCCATGCCTCCGCTGACCACGATCACACAGTCCTTGCCGGTGTTCCCGGCGTCGGCGGTGCTTCCGCTTGGGGCGTTTGTGCTGTTGCTATTCATTGATCTTGATGTTATTTCGTGATTCGATGCCGAGGCCGAAGAGCGCATAGTCGTAGATGCAGGGGTCGTCGGGATTGATGGTGCGCAGCAAAGCCGTGAGCTGTTCCACGGCCCGGCGGTCGTTGGCCCGGCGGTCGAGCAGACCGAGGGCGCGGGCGGTGTTGCCCACATGCACGTCGAGGGGGATAAACAGCTTGCTCTTGGGGATGGAGTGCCAGATGCCCATGTCGACGATGCCGTCGTCGCGCACGAGCCACCGGAGGGCCATGTTGACACGTTTCAGGGCTGTGGTGCGCATGTTCAGCGGCAATGCGCGCGAGCAGCTGACGCCGCCGTTGGCGTCGGTGCATATGCGCTGGATGCTGTCGACGAGGTGCCATGCGGGCGCTTCGGTGCTGCCGATGCCGAGCGAGGCTGCCATTGCGTCGAGCGAGCCGTAGCGCGCGTAGATCAGGCGCAATCCGCGCAGCAGATGTTGCAGATGGGAAGCGAAGAGCGTGCGGTGGATATTCTCCTCGGGGGGGATCTGTTCGAATGCACCCTCGGCCACGAACTGATAGGGGAGATGCTCCATGCGGTCGAGCAGCCGGTTGATGTCGCGGCAAATCATGGTGCGGTTGCCCCATGCCAGAATTGCGCTGAGCAGGCCGGCGATTTCGATGTCGCGCGGGTCGGAGAATCGGCGCGGGAATTGCACGGGGTCGTCGGCGATGAATGCGCGCGAGTTGATGCGTGCGGCCTCGGCATTTAGCAGAGCCTCGGTTTCTCTGTTTATAGGTGTCATTGAGCCTGAGATTGGATTGGCATGCAAAATTACAAAAAAGACGGCGGTTCTGAAAACCGTCGTCTTTTATAGAAAGTTATACGGCGGTTAGAAAACCGCCGCCCCATACAGGCCTCTCCGCCCTATTGTGCAGACGTGAGCCTTTGTTGGGTCAATATAGAATTTACTGGAGAACTTTCACCACAACGCCATTCTCGAAAATAACGATAAAATCGTTGGAGAACATCCACTGGATGCGGTTGCCGGTCTTGTTTTCGCTGCGGGGCATGCCTCCGATCATGCGCACCTCGGCAGGGTTCATCCCTTTGACCACGCGGCCATCCTTGATTTCGGGCCAGTGGGTGATGGTGATTTTGTCGGCATTGAGGATTGCTTTCTGCATGTTGTCGACAAACCTGGAGTTGCACAGCGTGATGGAGTCGAGCAGTTCGGCATGGCGGCTGTTTGTAGCGGGTTTGAGCTTGCTGATGTCGATTTTGCGGGGCAGGATGCCTTTCTCCTTGTATTCGATAAGAATGTCGTAGGAAGTGAAGTTCATCTTGCCATCTTCAAAGGAGAACAGCGTAGGGTAGCGGAATGTCTGCGAGCCTGCGTATTCGCCTTGGCGCACCACCCGGTTTACCACGAAACTGCGGTCGTCGACGTTGAGGTCGGAGATTTCGTCGGTTTCGGGATTGATCATCCCCGGAGCGGCAATGAACGCGGCGGCAAATGCCTGCGTGGCGCTGTTGCCTTTCAGGGGTAGGGATCCTTTGATCCAGATGGTTTTTTCGTCGCCGTCAGCAGCGCCGGGTAGGAATATTTTCACGCCGTCGACCTGGTCGGGCGTGTCGGCGGCCTTGGATTCGATGTATTCCACGAGAGAAACCTCGGGCTTTTTGTCTTTTTTGAACATCGGGAATCCGGCCGACGCGCCCAGCCAGGTCAGCGTCATGAGTGTGAACAATACTTTGCGGAGCATGTTCGGATGAGAGCGTTATTTAGAAAGCTACACCGAGACGGATCTCGAAGTTGCTGGTCTTGCCGCCTTCCATGCCGTAGCTGTCGAAAGCGTTGATGAAGCCGCGGACATACATGAGGTCGAGGTTGAAGCGCTGGTACCAGATGCCGGCGCCGATCTGGATGCCTACGTCGTACTTGTTGTCGAAGTCCATGTAGTCCTTCACATCGTAGGATTCTTCGCCATCGTCAAATTTCATCGAGGTAGCGAAGTCGTAGGAAGCGTAAACGCCGAAGTGGGGGTCGATCTTGATGCCGTCGGCAACGGGGAACTTGTAACCGATTGTGAAAGGAGAATATTTCACATTGTAGCCGGCCATTTTGAATTTTTCTTCATCAACGCCAACAGAGCCGCCGCGTGAGTTGAGACCGAGTTCCATGCCCCAGTAGAGGTTGGAGTTGTTGAAGTAGCGGTTGAAACCGAAGTCAACGTCGAAACCGGCGCGGCTGCCGATTTTCACACCTTCGCCACCGTCGAAACCGGCCAGGTGGTTGATGTTAAGGCCTGCACGGATGATCCATTCCATGTTGGCTTTCTGCTTTACGAAAGTGCGGCTGGTGCGTACCTGAGCCTGAGCGGCTACGCACATTACCAGTGCGGTAAGGAGTAATGCAATCTTTTTCATGTTGTTGAGTTGTAAAGATTTGTATTAAAGATAAAATTGGTTGCTTATTTCGCGCCCTGATCGGCGGCAGTGATGATGTTTTCGGCGCTGTTGTTGGGGATGCCGTTGGGGTAGAGCTTCTGGAGCATGAGGATATCCTTCTCGGCCAGAGAGCGGAAATTGGTGTATTTTGCGGGGAAACCTGAGATGGATACCCAGATCACGCGGTTGTCTTTGTCGTAGACGGTGGAGGTATAGAAAGGCTCGAGCATGAGGTCGGCACCGGCCAGCGCGCAGGCTTTCTGCAGTGCACGGGTCTTCACGTTTTCAAGCTCCTGGTTGGTGAGGGTGCTCAGGTCTTTTGCCATTGGGAAGTCGTAGGGACCGTAGTCTTCGCGTTGGTTTGAGAGCATCTGCAGGTCGCAGATCTGGGGGAAAACGAAGAAGTTTACTGTGGGCGAAGCTTCGCGGGCACTTGCTTCCTGAAACATTACTTCGCCAAGATTGGATTTCTTCTGCGCGTAGGCGGCGGTGCCTGCGAGCACCAGAGCAGCCAGAGCTAAAAATACTTTCTTCATTGCACTGTGCCCTCTTGTGTGTGTCGGGCGCAACTTTTTTATTATAAGGATTAAGAGGAGCGCCGGGCTATGGCGTCTCCCGGGGATCTGTTGTAGTTGCTGCAAAAGTAATATAAAATTTTTGCATTTGTTGTTTTTTTTTTTTTTGAATTTTTAACTGTTGGCGCTGCAAAACCGTGCCACCGGAAAAGGGATTACCGGCTGACTGCGGCAGGCGAAAAATGGCGAGAATTGAAGTAAACGGAGAGAAATCGTTATTATTAACTATTTTTAACGCCGACGCGCTTTCAATCCCCAAAAAAGATTGGTTGTTATTGAAAAAATCTTTAATTTTGCCCCGTAAAGCGTGAAAGGCTGTTGTATAGTCTTGCTTTAAAACATATTTTGTACTCAGATGAAAGTATTGAAATTTGGCGGAACATCCGTAGGTTCCGCAAAAGGAATCCTCAACCTCCGCAAAATTGTTGAGGAGCAGCAGCGGCCCACCGTGGTGGTGGTGAGCGCCTTAGGGGGCGTGACCGACATGCTGATAAAGACGGCCCGCATCGCTGCCACCCGCAGCGACGACTACAAGCCGGAGTTCAAACAGATAGAAAACCGCCATCACGGCATTATTGGCGAAGTCATTACCACGGGGCGCGACCTCTGCATGGAGCGTGTCGACGCCCTTCTCACCCAGCTGGCTTCCATATATCAGGGTGTGAGCCTTATCGGCGATCTCAGCGACAAGACTCTTGCCGCGATCGTGAGCTATGGCGAACGTCTGAGCAGCATTATCGTGAGCACACTCATCGAAGGCAGTGTGCTCCATGATTCACGCGATTTCATCAAGACCCACCGCAAGCACGGGCATCCCGAACTCGACAGCGATCTCACCCGTCAGCTGGTGCGCAGGGAGTTTGGCAACATCGGCGACGAGGCCGCCATCCATGTGGTGCCGGGATTCATCAGCGCCGATGAAATCACCGACGAAACCACCAATCTCGGCCGTGGCGGCAGCGACTACACCGCGTCGGTCATCGCCGCCGCCCTCGATGCCGAGGCGCTGGAGATCTGGACCGATGTGAACGGATTCATGACGGCCGACCCGCGTGTAATCTCCACCGCTTACACCATCCCCTCGCTGAGCTATGTGGAGGCGATGGAGCTGTGCAATTTCGGCGCTAAAGTGGTTTATCCCCCCACCATCTACCCCGTCTGCGTCAAGAATATCCCCATCCTTGTAAAGAACACTTTCAATCCCTCCGACCCCGGCACCGTGATCAGTGCCAAGCCCCGCGAGGACCGCAAGCCCATCAAAGGTATATCGAGCATCAGCGGCACTTCGCTGATCACCGTCACCGGCCTGTCGATGGTGGGTGTGATCGGCGTGAACCGCCGCATCTTCTCCGCTCTGGCCGACAACGGCATTTCGGTGTTCATGGTCAGCCAGGCATCGTCGGAGAATTCCACCTCTATCGGTGTGCGCGATCAGGATGCCGCCGAGGCCATCGCGGTGCTCGACCGGGAGTTTGCCAAAGAGATCGAGGAGGGCGCCATGTTTCCCATGCATGTAGAGAGCGGCCTTGCCACTGTCGCCATCGTGGGCGAGAACATGAAGCATTCGCCCGGCATCGCAGGCAAGCTCTTCGGCACGCTCGGACGCAGCGGCATCAGTGTCATCGCCTGCGCGCAGGGCGCCAGCGAGACCAATATTTCATTTGTGGTTCCGGGCAATTTCCTGCGCAAGTCGCTCAATGTGCTCCATGATTCCTTCTTCCTGAGCGAATACAAGGAGCTGAACCTGTTTCTTTGCGGAGTGGGCACCGTTGGCGGCATGCTCATAGAGCAGCTGCGCAGCCAGCAGGAGAAGCTGATGCACACCCACCGACTGAAACTCAATGTGGTGGGCATAGCCTCGAGCCACAAGGCTGTGTTCCGCCGCGAAGGACTCGATCTGAGCAACTGGCGCGAGCAGCTCGACGCCAGCGGCGACAGCGACGTAAACCATCTGCGCGACGAAATCATTGGCATGAACATATTCAACAGCGTGTTTGTGGACTGCACCGCCAGCAAGGATGTGGCGGAGCTTTACCAGGCGCTGCTCGATCACAACATATCGGTGGTGGCGGCCAACAAGGTGGCGGCTTCAAGCCACTATTCCACCTACCGCTCGCTTAAGGACACCGCGCTGCGCCGCGGCATAAAGTATCTGTTCGAGACCAACGTCGGTGCCGGTCTCCCCATCATCGGTACCATCAACGACCTGATCTCGTCGGGCGACAAGATCCTGAAAATAGAGGCTGTGCTCAGCGGCACCCTCAACTTCATCTTCAATTCCCTGTCGGCTACAGTGCCCTTCTCCGAGACCGTACGGCTCGCCAAAGAGCATGGCTACAGCGAGCCTGATCCCCGCATCGACCTCAGCGGGCAGGATGTGGTGCGCAAACTGGTGATTCTCACCCGCGAAGCCGGCTACCGGGCCGAGCAGGAGGATGTGGAAAAGCATCTTTTCATCCCCCGCGAATTCTTCGACGGCTCCATCGAGGAGTTCTGGAAGCGGTTGCCCGAACTCGACGCCGATTTCGAGGCGCGCCGTCGCGTGCTCGACGCCGAGGGTAAGCGCTGGCGCTTCGTGGCCCGCATGGAGCATGGCAAGATGAGTGTGGGCCTCGAGGCTGTCGATTCCCGTCACCCGTTCTATGGTCTCGAAGGCTCGAACAACATCGTCATGCTCACAACCGAGCGCTACCGCGAGTTCCCGATGCTCATCCAGGGCTACGGTGCCGGAGCCGCAGTCACCGCCGCCGGCGTGTTCTCCAACATCATGTCCACGGCCAACAACTAAACAAGCTCTGAAACATCGCAATTCAACAAGCTCTGAAACATCGCAATGAAACACCTCATAATCCTCGGCGACGGCATGGCCGACCACCCGGTGGCCTCGCTCGGAGGAAAAACACTTTTACAGCACGCCGACACCCCGGCATTTGACCTCCTGGCCCGGAAAGGGCGCTGCGGCCTGCTGCAGACCATTCCCGAGGGGTTCCACCCCGGCAGCGAAGTGGCCAACACCTCGATTTTAGGCTACGATCTGACGCAGTCATACGAGGGGCGCGGCCCGCTCGAAGCCGCCAGCATCGGCTATGAGATGCAACCCGGCGACATGGCCATCCGCTGCAACATCGTCACTCTCGGCGATGCCGGCGAAATCGTCAGTCATCATGGCGGTCACCTCGACACTGAGCAGGGCACCATGCTGATCAATTATCTGCAGGAGCATCTGGGCAGCGAGCGGGTGCGGTTTATCCCCGGCATTCACTACAGGCATCTGCTGGTGATCCGCGGGGGTAACAAGCACATTGCCTGCGCGCCGCCCCACGACCATCCCGGCGAGCTGTGGCGCCCCCTGCTGGTGAAACCCGACGGCACCGACGAGAGCGCAGACGTGCCTTTCGAAGGGCGCATGACGGCCGCCGAAACCGCCGATCTTATCAACGATCTCATTCTCCGCTCGCAGCAGTTGCTTGCGGCACATCCATTCAACGTGGAGCGGCGCAGGCGAGGCGAGGCGGAGGCCAATTCGATATGGCCCTGGAGCCCGGGCTACCGTCCGCACATGCTCACTTTGGGCGAGATGTATCCGCAGGTGAAGAGCGGCAGCGTGATCACCGCCGTAGATCTTATTCGCGGCATAGGCATTTACGCCGGGCTTAAGCCTGTGGATGTGGAGGGTGCCACCGGCCTCTCCGACACTAACTACGAGGGGAAGGCTGCAGCCGCTCTCGAGGCGTTGCGCCACGAGGATTTCGTCTTCCTCCATGTGGAGGCATCGGACGAGGCGGGCCACGACGGCAATCTCGACCTGAAACTCAGCACCATCGAGAGTCTCGACCGCCGCGTGGTCGGGCCAATTCTCGAGGAGCTTGCCCGTTGGGACGAACCGGTGCGTGTGGCGCTTCTTCCCGACCATCCCACCCCGGTTGAAATGCGAATCCACCTGGCCGAGCCTGTGCCTTTTGCCATCTACACCCCCGGTGGTCAGCCCGATGCTGTGGAGCGCTTCGACGAGGCATCGTGCGCAGCCGGCTCCTACGGCACACTCCGCCTCATGGAGTTTATGCGCGAATTCATGCGCGATTGAAGCGCGAATAAAATTTGTTTAATAACCTGTTGCCGAAACGAAGGCAACCTCCACCTCATATTTTAGAAGTGAAATACTACAGTACCAATCACAGCACACCCGACGTGACTCTGCAGGAGGCCGTGGTGAAAGGCCTGGCTGCCGATCGCGGTCTGTTTATGCCTCGGGAGATACGCCCGCTTCACAAAGAGTTTTTCGATAATATTCAGAACATGACATTCCAGGATATCGCCGTGAAAGTGGCGGAAGCCTTCTTCGGCGACGATATTCCGGCTGCTGACCTCGAGACCATTGTCCGCGACACTCTGGCTTTTGACGCACCCGTGGTGCCGGTGTCGGCCGACATCTACACCCTCGAGCTGTTCCACGGACCCACCCTGGCCTTCAAGGATGTTGGCGCACGCTTCATGGCGCGTCTGCTCCGCTATTTCATAGGCCGGGATACCGGCGGCCGCGAGGTGAATGTGCTTGTGGCCACCAGTGGCGACACCGGCTCAGCCGTTGCCAACGGGTTCCTCGGTGTCGACGGCATCCATGTCTATGTGCTCTACCCCAAGGGGAAGGTCAGCCCCATCCAGGAGTGTCAGTTCACTACCCTCGGCAAGAATATCACCGCGGTGGAGGTCGACGGCGTGTTTGACGACTGCCAGGCGCTGGTGAAAAGCGCGTTTATGGACCGTGAGCTGTGCGACCGCATGGTGCTCACATCGGCCAACTCCATCAACGTGGCCCGTTTCCTCCCACAGGCGTTTTACTATTTCAACGCCTATGCGCGCCTGAAAGCCATGGGTCGCGCCGACCACATGGTAGTGGCCGTTCCCTCGGGCAATTTCGGCAACATCACCGCAGGAATTTTCGCATGGCGCATGGGGCTCCCAGTAGAGCACTTCATCGCCGCCAACAATGCCAACGATATTTTCTATCAGTATCTGCTCACGGGTGAATACTCGCCGCGTGCAAGTGTGCAGACCATAGCCAACGCAATGGATGTGGGCGATCCCAGCAATTTCGCCCGCATCATCGATCTTTTCGGCGGCGACCACGACGCCATTGCCCGGCTGATCAGCGGCTGCACCTACACCGACGCGCAGATACGCCGGACCATGCGCGACTGCTATGAGGCCAACGGCTATACTCTCGATCCTCACGGCGCCTGCGCTTACCGTGCCCTCACCGAGCAGCTTAAACCGGGTCAGACCGGTGTATTCCTTGAAACCGCCCATCCCGCCAAGTTCAAGGACACGGTGGAAGAAGCCATCGGTGCCGAAGTCGCGATTCCCGCGCCCCTTGCCGCGTTCATGCAGGGCACCAAGCAGGCCGATCCCGTAACCCCGGATTTCGCCTCGTTCAAGGCTTATCTGCTCGCCCGCCAATAATATTATCATCATATATGACAGAACGGCGCTGTGTCAAAATGCTTGACACAGCGCTGTTTTATCCAGATGGGAGGGTGCTGTCAGAATGGTTCAGATGAGCCATTATGACACACCCTCATTTTTGAGTTTAGTCTTCGAGATAGAACACGATGGTGGAAACCACGCGCACATTTTTAGTGAAGGGGGTTGAGCTGGAGGTGTCATCGATAGAGAACTGACCTTGCGAGGCGGTCTTCATCTTGCCGACTTTCGAGTCGCTGTCTTTGGCGAACTGCTGGGCGGCCTCGCGGGCGTTCTTGGTGGCCTCGGCTATCATGGCGGGTTTGATGTTGTTGAGGCCGCGGAATTCATAGTTGATATATCCGTTGGAGACGGGCACGCCCTGACGGAGCAGATCCATCTGCTTGTCGAGCAACTGGCGCACTTTCTCTACCTTTGTGGTGGATACGGTGATGTTGCAGGTCAGCGAATATTTGTAGCGGAGATTGGGGTTGCCGTAGAGATTGGCCTGCGCATTGTAGGTGTCGGGGGGATTCACCGAAACCTCGTCGCGCGAGATGCCGTTGGAGGTGAGGAACTTTACGATTATGTCGTTATATCCTGAAATCTGGGTGTAGAGCGAGGCCAGGTCGTCGCCGGCCACATTGTAGCTCATGGGCCAGGTGACATAGTCGGCCTGCACCTGCCGTTCGGCCAGACCGCGCACTGTCACCGTGCGGTCGCGAAACGCCATGTTGTCGATACCGGCCTTGATAAAGAGGCCCACGAAGAAAATGCCAAGGGCCACAAGCCCCATCCCGGCCAGACGCATCCAGCCCGAGCGACATTCACATGCATTGTTTTCCATAATTCCTTTGTGTGAGTTGAAAAGATGTGTTGTTTATCAGTTAAGACAATCGGCGGTATAATTAGTTTAACGCTGTAGCGAAATTTCGTTAAACCGGATGGAGGGGTGGTGTGTTCTATTTGTGAAACAAAAAGCAGATTTTTTTATGAGCAAACTGATATTATTGCGACACGGGCAGAGCCTGTGGAATCTCGAGAACCGTTTTACCGGATGGACCGATGTGGATCTCTCGGAGCAGGGACGCCGGGAGGCCCGGCAGGCGGGCGCCCTGATCCGAAAGGCAGGGCTGGAACCTGCGTTTTTCGTCACGTCGTATCTGCGGCGCGCTATCCACACGCTCAACATAGCCGCCGCAGAGATGCATCGCGACTGGGTGCCCGTGATCAAGGACTGGCATCTCAACGAGCGGCATTATGGTGCGCTGCAGGGGCTGAACAAGGCCGATACGGCAAAAAAATATGGCGACGAACAGGTTCATATCTGGCGGCGCAGCTACGATGTGCAGCCGCCGGCGCTGACCGTCGACGATGAGCGATGGCCCGGCCATGAAGCGATGTACGACGATCTCAGCGATGACGACCTTCCGCTGACCGAATCGCTTCGCGACGCCATAGAGCGTGTGCGGCCGGCATGGGACGAGATCATTCGCCCGCGTCTGCCCCTTTACCACACTGTGCTTGTGGTGGCTCACGGCAATTCGCTGCGAGGGCTGGTGATGATGTTGCGACACCTCTCGCCCGACGATGTGATGAAACTTGAGATTCCCACTGGCCGTCCCTGGGTGTTCACCCTCGACGACCGACACAACCCCGTGGCCGACACATATCTCGGCTGACAGACCTTTTTCTTCTATAATAACGGTTATTGTTGCATAATTGGATTATTTTTTGTTACTTTGTGGCAAAATGCCAGACGAAACGCGGATATGGCAAAATTCAGAACCTCATTACCAGAAAATGTCACTTTATAGAATCACATTTGTTGCTTTCGGTGCTCTCCTCTGCACCTTAGCCTCACAGGGCTCCACAATGTTGAAACCCAAAGCCGCAGTGACCGCGGCGCCATCTGTAGATGTTTATTATCACACGCCCGAAGGGGTCACATTCGCCGGTATGGACCGCAATGGCGATTTCAACGGCGATTACGCCTATGCGCCTGTCGGGAAATGGCTCTCAACCCAGGCAGAGCTTACCCCTGAATCCACGCCTTTTGTGTGGACATATCCTGTCTCTAAAAATGAACATGGCGTGGAAAAGACCGCCACATCGACAATGGCTAACTTCCAGTTCCGCATCAAGGAGGCCGGTCTCTATTCCGCTCCTCTTCTGAAGGCCGACATGGGGACGGTCGACGCATCGTATACGCTTGCGGCCGACGGTATCAAATATGGCGAATATGGCACATGGAAGAATTTTGCTGTCAATTACAGCCCCGGACTCACTACCACTGTGGGCAATGCCAACGAACTTCTGTCGACCAACGATCCCAATGCCACAGCCTATCTCAACATGGCGATGGCCGGCAGTCTTTTCACCGATATTACCGTTCATGGTTTCGGAGAGTCGTTCTACGATTGCGGCGATTTCTATCTCGAGGCCATCAACGCTATGGTCTACAGCGAGCAGCCCCTCACCACCGCCGACATTGCCGTTAAGGTGTTCCACCGCGAGAGGACAAGTGTGGATTACAAGACCGAGATAGCAAAGCTCGCAACCGATGAGGTTGCCGCTCTCGGCGACAACCGCTACTATGTGTCTTTTCGTCCTGCCGAGCCGGTGTTTGTGACCTCCGCCATGCAGGTGGTGGTGCTTCCGGCCGAAGGGAAGGCCACACGTTTCTCACCCATGATGCCGCTGCAGAAGCATTACCGGGCCTCCAACATGGGCACCGCATCGCTCTATGCCACGTTCAGTTTCACCGGCAAGAAGGCGCCGCTGCAGTGCATGGATTTCTTCGGCACCGAGGTGACAAACGACGATGACACAAGCGCCGGATTCCTCAACCACTGGGCCATAGGCGTGAAAGGGTCCTATGAGAAACCGCAGGCCGGCATTGGCATTGTAACTGCCGAGGCCGATGCGGACCCCGACGCACCTGTCTATAACGTCAGCGGTGTGATGGTGGGCACTGCCACCGATATAGACCGCCTCCCGGCAGGCATTTACATTTCCGGGGGTAAGAAAATCATGAAACGATAAAAACCAATATCCCCGAAAACCACTATCCCCGTTATAACCGAAATAACTTATAAAACCAATCAACGTATATGAACAGAATTTTTACTCTTTCTGCGGCCGCCGCTCTTGCGCTGTCGGCCGGCGCTGCCACCCCGACGGTTAAGGCGGGTGCATGCGCTGTCAAAAGCTATGGAAGCGCGGTGACTCAGGCCACCAATGATTACGAAGTTTTCTATCCCGCCCCGGCCGGAGTGTTCTATCTGGGTCTTCCGATGAACAACAGTTCTTACGACGTGCCGGAATACGGAGTGGCACCCTGCAAAGTCGATATCACATTCAGCACCGACATTGATCTCGACTACAACGACTATGAATGGACCTATGTCAATGCCGCCGGCAAGGAGGTTGAGGTCAGCAATGAGGACATTGTGATGAACGTGTCCGAACTCAAAGATGTCGACGCGCCGTTCCTGTTTGCCCAGGGCTACGGCGGTCAGGGTACATATACAATGGCACGAGGCGGAATCCTGTTTGGCCAGGGCTACTATGAGAAATTCTATGCCACCAACCTCAATGTCGCGAATATCAACAGTGAGTTCTTCAATGTAGCTGCGCTTGCCGTGAACTATGATGAAGCAGGCAAAAATTTCGCCGATGAATATCCGCTCAAAATCTCCGACGTGGCGATCAAGGGCTGGGGTGAGCTTTTCCGCTATGGTGGTGCTCCCTACCGCTTCGACGCCCTCCGCATGGCTCTGATATTCACAGGCGCCACCATCGAGGAGAATCAGGTCGAGGCCGACATCTATAAGTTCGAAGCCGACGGCACTCTCGGCGACAAGCTCGCCACCTATGTCAACAGCGCCATCCAGAAGTATGACACTTATCAGGGAAGTTACTGGTACTCTATCGAATTCGCGCCCGCCCAAGGGAAGGATGCACCTGTGATCAATTCCGACGTGATGGTGGTTTTCCGCCCCGTCGAGGGAGTTACCACCATCATATCGCCCACAATGGCCGGCACTCCGTCGCTTCCCGAGGCTGAGCCTACTACAAGCTATGTCATCGCCGACTACACCCGCGGCGGCAACGCAGTGCAGCAAGGTTGCCTTCCCTATGTAGGCACTCTCGAGAGCCGTGAAACTGAATATTGCAAACACTGGACCGCCAGTGGCAAAATAGTATATGTCGAAGACTCGGGCATCTCAGCCGTCGCCTCCGATTCTGACGTGACCGCCGACAAGGCCGTCTTCAATATCCACGGTGTGAAAGTATCTGACAATGGCACCGACGGCCTTCCCGCAGGCCTCTACATCACTTCCGGCAAAAAAATCCTTGTAAAATAATCGCTCGGTTTCAGACGATTCCGGCACATAAGCCGCCTATGCACCCTCACGCAAGGGTAGCATAGGCGGCTGCTGTGTAATTGTAGTGTACAGAGAACCAACACCCTGCCGGAAGCGTTACAATGACATTAATAGGTTACAATGACATTAATAGAATGTAGTATACAAGCTCTTGATGTTATGGAAATCAAATCTCTGTTCGATCTTTCAGGCAAAGTGGCCGTTGTCACCGGCGGCGCCGACGGCATTGGCAAAGGGTGCTGTGAAATTCTCGCAGCCGCCGGTGCCTCGGTGGTGGTTAGCGATCTGAATGCCGACAAGGCCAAAGTTGTGACCGACGGCATTGTCGCCGCCGGAGGCAAAGCAATCCCTGTGACCTGCAATGTGCTCCAGGATGCCGACCTGGTGAATCTGATCGACACTACGGTGAAAACTTTCGGCACCGTGAACATTCTCGTCAACAACGCAGGGCTTGGGGGCGGAGGTCGCGAAAATCCCTTCAAGATCGATGTCGGCTATGTCGAACGCATCTATCGCATCAATGTGTTCGCTCCCTTGCGTCTGTGCCAGCTCGCAGTACCCGAAATGGGCAAATCGGGCTACGGTAGCATCATAAACATCACCTCGATGAGCTCGATCGACAAAGGGGCGAACATGTGTGTCTATTCCTCCTCGAAAGCAGCCCTAAACCACCTCGCCGCCAACCTGGCCTATGATTTCGGCCCCTATGGCGTGCGCATTAACAACGTGGGCCCCGGCGCCACACGCACAGCAGCCCTCGCATCCATTCTTACCCCCGAGATTCAGGAGAAGATGCTGCGGCACACCCCGATTCACCGTCTTGGCGAAGTCTCCGACATCGCCCAGGCAGTGCTCTTTTTCGCATCACCCGCCTCCGCATGGATCAGCGGTCAGGTGCTCTTTGTCAACGGCGGCGGTGACCAGACCCTCGACTAACCCCCCCTCGATTTGGTAAGTTATAAGATTTTCAGTGCTATGGCGGCGCAAGCTTCGGCGTCGGCAAGGGCATGGTGATGGTTCTCCATATTATAGCCACAGGCTGCCGCCGAGAGGTGCAGCTGATGGCTGGGGAGGCGAAGACACCGGCGGGAGGCTGCGAGTGTGCAGTAAAACTCATAATCGGGATATTCCATGCCGTACTCGGCAAATACGGCTTTCAGACAGCTCTGATCGAATGGCCGGTTGTGAGCCACGAGAGGCAGACCCTCTATCAGTGGTTCTATCTGTGCCCATACCTCCGGGAATGTCGGTTGCCCGTCGGTGTCGCGACGGGTCAGTCCATGCACCTCGGTAGTCCAGTATGTATAGTAATTAGGGGTGGGCTGAATTAGAGAGTAAAACTTATTGACAATCTCTCCCCCGCGCACGACGACTACGCCGACGCTGCACACGCTGCATCGGCGGCCATTGGCTGTCTCAAAATCTATCGCAGCAAAATTTTGCATTCTATGTCGTTTTTTTAAGTGTGACACAATTTTCGTATTTCCATATATGGTCATCCACATATCTCGGCCGGATTCTGTATCGTGGCGAAATTATGTCAAGCGAGTCTGCATAAAGTCGGTATGATGTGCCTGACAGTGTCAGGATCATATGAATCACATTGGCTGTGGAGAAAGGTTTGTCGGAAACGGAACTCAGCATTTCGGACATCTCGGGATATTTTTGTCTGAACGCCTTGTTTGGATAAACAAAGAAAGGGACCTCTACGTGCAGCTCGTCGCGCCCGATGAAATCGCCGCCGTCATATACGTTCTCTCCATGGTCGGAGAAATATATAACCACGGCAGGGCGTTCGGAAACGGCAGACATTCCGATTATCCGGCTAAGTATGGAATCTGTGAACGCTATGCTGTTGTCATATTCGGCAATTGTTCCGGCCATGTCGCGGCTTATACGGCGGTTGGAGACTGCCATCACCGAGTCGGCACTGAAATGCCTGAAAGCCGCCGGATAGCGACGCCTATATAGAGTATGTGACCCCATCAGATGTATTCCGATTAATTTGGGAATCTCGGACTGCTTCATAAACCTTTCAACATAGGGGAGCAATATGTCGTCGTGTTTCTGAAGTGTAGCGTCATCTGAGCTTGTGCCGCCTGCAAAAATGGTCGTGTCGGCATTGCGGATCAATGCGATTGTGTTATTGCTCCATGTGCCGCTTTTTTCTTGATTTGATATCCATGCGGTCTTATAATCGGTGTGGCTGAATATATCAAACAAAGAGGGACTCTCGGACCACCGGGTTGCATCGTCGGAATCGGAAAGAAAAGTCAGGATTCGGTTGATGTTAAAAGCCGTTGTGGTTGAGGAGGCTATGGCATCTGTGAATATAATGAGGCTATCGCCCAGATTTTTCATATGTGGGCTGGTGGCAAGAGGGTAACCATATATTGAGTGATGATTGCGGGATGCGGATTCGCCTATGACAAGGACAATGTCGCACAAAGCCTTGCTGTCGATAGTTTCAACGTAGGGAATCTCCCTATCGCTGTCCATAAGAGCTTTGACCTGCCTGTTTTCCTGATATGCCTGTATGCACGATTTTGCGGTTCTCGCGAAAACGGAAAAATTCATACGACCGGCTTCTGCAAATGAGATTATCATAATGAAAGCCCCGAAACCGATCAAAGATATGATAGTGGTGACGACTGCAAAAACTTTAGACGGGATATATTTACAGGCCACAAACAATAAAACTATTATTGTGATGATGACGGCACACTGAGGAGTCAAGAAGCAAGCATAAAGGTTGTGGAACAGAGTGGGAACAAATTCAACGACCTCGGAGTGATTTGTCTGTGAAAGAATCGTAAAGAGCTTGATTGTGATCCCCATCCCATATAGAAGATAACTGATGCCGTTAAGGAGGCAGAGAATACAATAGATTCCAATTATTGCCACCATTCCCGTCAACAACGGCTTGCTTCTGCGACTATAAAACAATGCAAGAGTAAGCAGTGTGGATTTAAAAACGCATGTAAATCCGCACATCAGATATCTGGCGGTACGCGGTACGTCGATAATATCAGAATAGAAACTGTCGATACATCCAAGGATGGAAAGTAAGAACAATAAGAGCCACACTCGTAGAAAAAAAATGCTGCGCGAAAACTTAAAGAGTGATTCCAATTTCGATTGCAAATTCAACTTGTGAATACGAGGTATATACTTTTCCATAATAACTCCACCATGGGAAGAATTTCAGTTCTTACCTATCAGAAAGATTTATCGGCTCAAAATTACTAAAATCTATTGGATTATCAGTTCGTGTTGAGCCGATTTCTGCCATGTATAAACTCGGTTTGAGCCTGTATTCCATGAAGAATACAGCCCTGCAAAATTTGCAAAAAACGCCCTCCCAAAATTTTATATCGCGCGAACCCCTCCCGTAAAGCGGCAAATGCCCCTCCGGTAAAAAAACGTGTCATCCCATCTAACTATTTTATCCACGAGGTGTTTTATGATTATGAGAAACGACCCGCCCCGGCAATAAGGGCGACGCAATGAAAAACATTATCAGGAATACATAAGATATTACCAACTTCAAATTAATATTATTTGTTATGATTGACCCCAATTATCGTCAGGGCGACGCTAAAAGCGATCCCTTCGGACAAGACGCCATGCTCAAACAGGCTCCCGTTGAGAAAATACCTGACGGCCCTACAACGCCGCAAGTGGCTTACCAGATGGTCAAAGACGAGACTTTTGCGCAGACTCAGCCCCGCCTGAACCTCGCCACGTTCGTAACTACCTATATGGATGAGTACGCCACCAAGCTTATGAACGAGGCTATCGACATAAACTATATCGACGAGACGGAATATCCCCGAGTGGCCGTGATGTGCCAGAAGTGCATCAACATCATGGCTAATCTGTGGAACACCCCCGAACAGAATAAGTGGAAGACGGGTGCACTGGCAATCGGCTCCTCCGAGGCCTGCATGCTGGGCGGTATTGCCGCCTGGAAGCGCTGGATCGAGCGCCGCAAGAAGGCCGGCAAACCTTATGACAAGCCTAACTTCGTAATCTCCGCCGGTTACCAGGTCGTATGGGAGAAGTTTGCTACCTTGTGGAACATCGAGATGCGACAGGTGCCTCTGTCGAAGGAGCATACGACCCTCGACATCGATGCCGCCCTCAAGATGTGCGACGAGAACACAATCTGCATCGTGGCAATCCAGGGCGTTACCTGGACCGGTCTTAACGATGATGTGGAGGCCCTCGACGCCGCCCTTGACAAGTACAATGCCGAGACCGGCAACGAGGTCTGCATCCATATTGATGCGGCCACCGGCGGCTTCATCCTGCCGTTCCTATACCCCGACAAGAAATGGGACTTCCGTCTGAAATGGGTGCTCTCCATCAGCACCTCAGGCCATAAGTTCGGACTTGTTTACCCGGGCCTGGGATGGGTTGTATGGAAAGACAAGCAGTATCTTCCCGCCGACATGTCGTTTACCGTTGACTATCTCGGCGCCGAAGTTACCCAGGTAGGCCTTAATTACTCCCGCCCGGCGGCGCAGATTCTCGGCCAGTACTACAACTTCATCCGCCTCGGATTCGAAGGTTACAAGAACGTGCAGTATAACTCGATGCAGATCGCGAACTACTTCCACGAGCAGATTGCCGCTTTCCCCGAGTTCGTTCCTTACTCGCCTGAGGTCCCCAACCCGATCGTAACCTGGCTGATGAAACCCGAGGTCCAGAAGGATGCCAAGTGGACGCTCTACGACCTGCAGGACAAGCTCGCCCAGCACGGATGGATGGTGCCCGCCTACGCCATGCCGGTCAACATCCAGGACATGGTTGTCATGCGAGTGCTATGCAAGCAGGGCTTCAGCCGCGACATGTGCGACGAGCTGCTCCACGACATCAAGGCTGCCGTCGCAGAGCTTAACGCGCTCGAATACCCGACCCCGACACGCGTCGCGATGGAGAAGAACGTTCCCCTCGTAAACAAGTCGTTCAACCATACCGGTAAATAAAGTAACCCCGCGGTTCCGCGCCCCGGCGCGGGAGTGACGGAAAAAAGTCAGCGCGGCAGACGGCATATCAGGAAACGAGACCCGCCGTCTGCCGCGTTTCATTTCAACTAAACAAATCAACTGTTGACTATGGAAAGAAAGATTACTTTCGCTCAGATCAAGCAGGCCGCCGCGGAGGCATACGCCGAGGCGAAAAATGTCAAGGGGGGTGCTAACGCCAGCTATATCCCGTATCTGGCCAATATCGACCCGGAGCTTTTCGGCCTGAGCGTGACGCTCGCCGACGGCACATCTTTCGATTTCGGCGATACGGAATATCGTTTCGGTATCGAGTCGGTGTCGAAGGTCCCGACGGCGATTCTCGCCATGATCCAGCACACTCCCAAGGGAGTTCTCGACCGTATCGGCGCCGACGCCACCGGGCTTCCGTTCAATTCCATTTTCGCCATACTTCTGGAAAACGACCATCCGTCGACTCCGTTGGTCAACGCCGGAGCCATCTCGGCGTGCTCGATGATCGCCCCGCAGGGCGATGCGGCCGAGAAATGGAAAGCCATCACCAATAATATCGCTGACCTCTGCGGCTCCGCGCCGGTGCTTCTCGACGATCTTTATGAAAGCGAAACGGCTACAAATTTCAATAACCGCGCTATCTCGTGGCTCCTTAAGAATTATGGACGCATATACGACGAGGTCGACATGAGTCTCGATCTCTACACTCGCCAGTGCTCGCTCGGCATCACCTCCTCGCAGCTCGCCATAATGGGCGCGACCATCGCCAACAACGGCCTCAACCCCGTAACCGGCAAGCAGGTGTTCGACCCCGGAATCTCCCCAAAAATAACAACTATGATAGCTTCAGTAGGGTTCTACCAGAATACGGGCGACTGGCTCTACACTTCGGGGATTCCGGCCAAAACCGGGGTCGGTGGCGGAGTCATGGGCGTAATGCCCGGTCTGTTCGGTGTCGCAGCGTTCGCTCCGCCCCTCGACGAGGCGGGCAACTCAGTCAGGGCCCAGGCCGCCATCAAGTTCTTCATGGGCAAGCTCGGCCTGGGAGTGTTTGGCGGCGACAAGGTGACCATCGTCTCCGAATGACGCCGCCGGTCGGAATTCTCGCTGCGGATAGTGATGTAATAAAGTTTCAACTCAAATAATCAATGTTATGGCAAATTCTTCCGGACAAACAAAGGCGACAGTGAAGCAAGCCGCGAAAATGGGCGTTTTCACCCTAATAATCATGAACATTGTCGCGGTGGTCTCGCTCAGAGGTCTGCCGGCGGAGGCCGAATACGGCGTAAGCTCCGCGTTCTATTATATTCTCGCCGCCGTGGTGTTTCTGGTTCCTGTGTCGCTCGTGGCGGCCGAGCTGGCCGCCATGTTCCCTTATCAGCAAGGTGGCATGTTCCGGTGGGTTGGCGAGGCGTTCGGCGACAAGCTCGGATTCCTCGGCATATGGCTGCAATGGATAGAAAGTACCATCTGGTATCCTACCGTGCTGACATTCGGAGCTGTCTCCCTGGCGTTTATCGGCATGGACCACGTTTTCGACGCCCACCTGGCCGCTAACAAATATTACTCTATCATCGTGGTTCTCGCCATTTACTGGCTCGCCACCATAATCTCGCTTAAAGGCATGGGGTGGGTCGGCAAGGTATCGAAAATCGGCGGCCTTGTCGGCACGGTAATCCCCGCGGGGCTGCTTGTGGTCTGTGCGGTGATATACCTCGCGACCGGCGGCCAGTCGCAGATGGACTGGCACGGCGACTTCATCCCCGATTTCTCGAACTTCGACAATGTCGTTCTGGCCGTGTCAATCTTCCTGTTCTACGCCGGAATGGAGATGAGCGGCGTGCACGTCAGGGAAATAAAGAACCCGACGGTCAACTATCCTAAGGCGGTCATCATCGGCGCCATAGCGACTGTCGCGATTTTTATCCTCGGCACATACGCCCTCGGAGTCATCATCCCGGCGAAGGATATAAACCTCGTGCAGAGCCTTCTGGTCGGGTTCGACCGCTATTTCAGCTTCCTGCATATCGGCTGGCTGTCGCCTGTGCTCGCGATTGCGCTGGCGTTCGGCGTACTTGCCGGCGTGCTTACCTGGGTTGCTGGTCCGTCAAAAGGTATTTTCGCAGTCGGCCTGGCGGGTTACCTGCCGAAGTTCTTCCAGAAAACCAATAAAGCAGGTGTGCAGAAGAACATTCTTTACGTCCAGGGTGGAGTAGTCACCGTACTGGCGTTCCTTATGGTGCTGATGCCATCCGTCCAGAGTTTCTACCAGATTCTCTCGCAGCTCACCTGCATCCTCTATCTGATCGCCTATCTGCTGATGTTCGCGGCGGCTATCCGTCTGCGTTACAATATGAAAGATGCTCCGCGCCCCTACCGCATCGGCAAAAAGGGCAACGGCCGCATGTGGCTTATCGGAGGTATCGGCTTCCTCGGCTCACTGGCCGCTTTCATATTCAGCTTCTTCCCTCCGGGCCAGATTGACATGGGCTCCGATGCGGTATGGTTCACCGTCCTGATTGCCGGAATGGTCATTTTTGTAGTCCTGCCGTTCATCATCCTGAAGTTCAAGAAACCGTCGTGGAACTCGACTGGCACCGACTTCGTGCCGTTCCACTGGGATAACTCTCCTGGCGCGGCACTCCTTCGCCAGAAGGCGGCCGAGGAGTTCGCGGCTGAGAACGCCGCGGTAGCGCCGGAACACGCCACCGCCCTGCTCAACCACGCCTCGTCGCTTAACAAGGGCGCGCAGGCTGACCAGGCTCCTGACAACAAAAAATAAGGTGCATCGATGAATTTAAAAATGAGCCAAATCCCGGGCTGACTCCTAGACATAGAAAAAATCAATTTTCAACTCCCGAGGTCGAGCTCAAAAAAATCGATAATATTGCACCTGAAATCGATAATATTGCATCTATCGGTTGAACCTACATGACAACTGTCGGAAAGTACTTGCCAAGCTTTCCGACAGTCTTTTTTGTGTCCACACCTATATTGCCTTCTCTTTTCTCGGACGATCGTATGCGATAATTCGACAATTCGGCATCAAAACTGGAAAGCTGGGAGAATGGGGAATTATTGCCACAGAGAATCGTCTTGATGCGGGGATATTGACAATAACATTTTCTGCATTATCCGCATTTTTATGGTGGCAACCGTGGAGAGATGCGGATTTTTCTTGCCAGATTATTACAGAGTTACGGAATCTTGTTGTAAATTTGCATATGGCAGATAACCGACTCTTTGATAAGCATTGCGCCAAGATCATAGGCGTGGCGCGTCACCGCCTTTCCACCGATGGCGACGGCGTGACAACGCTTGTGGCTTTTCATGGCTGTCCGATCCGTTGCAGGTATTGTCTTAATCCGCAGTCGCTGGGCGACGAAAGCCGATTCAAAGAGTATTCGCCGCAGTCGCTTTATGATGAAGTGAGAATCGACGAGCTTTATTTTCTCGCCACAAATGGCGGCGTGACTTTCGGCGGCGGCGAGCCTTGCCTGTATCCTGATTTCATCCGTGAGTTTCGTGGAATATGCGGTCAGGGGTGGCAGATTAATCTTGAAACATCGCTCAATGTTCCGACAGCTAATATCAAGGCGTTGCTCCCGGTAGTCAATACTCTGATTATAGACATCAAGGATATGAATCCCGACATTTACCGTAGCTACACGGGGCAGAGCAATGATCTTGTTCTTGACAATATCCGCCTGATAGCTGAGGCCGGACGCCAGAAAGACTGCATTATCCGCCTACCTCTGATACCCAACTATAATACTGACGCAGACCGCAATGCAAGCCGCATGGCTCTTGAAGTACTCGGCTTCAACCGATTCGATCTATTCACCTACCAAATCCGAAAACACTGACTATGGCACGAGGAAAGCAGACCTGCAAGATATTGAAAGAAATACGCCGGCAGATTGCCGAGGCAAACGGCATTGAGTTAGTGACATCGGAATGTCGCTACAAGGGCGACTGCCTCGGCACATGCCCCAAATGTGAGGCAGAAGTGCGCTACCTGGAGCAGCAGCTCCGTGTCCGCTCACTTGCAGGGAAAGCCGTAGCCCTTGCCGGCATCTCGGCAGGGATGATTCTCATGTCCGGGTGCAGCGGCACATCGTCGAATCATTCAAACGAAACCTTGCAGGGCGACGTTGTGGCGCCCATCGAACAAATAGAGGCAATGGAAAGCGTTGAGGAAGAAGGCGAAGTGCCGGCAATCAAAGACACGGTTGTGATAAAGGAGGGTGAAATAGAAGATACTAAGTATCCTGTTGTGGGAGAAATTATCGACCCCGAACAAAAAGATAAGGTATATGATGTTATTGTAGATGTTCGCCCTACATTTCCCGGTGGTGATGAAAAATTGATGGAATGGATTTCACAACATGTTCAATACCCTCAAAATGCTTATGATTCTCATATTCAAGGACGTGTTATTGTCCGGTTTTTGATTAAAGAAGATGGCTCTGTCGGAGATGCAAAAATTATAAGGTCTGTATTTCCTTCACTTGATGAAGAAGCGCTCCGAGTTGTAACAACATTGCCCAAATTCAATCCCGCCATACTTGATGGGAAAGCGGTTGATTATTGGTTTACTATTCCAATAGTATTTAGGTTAGAGAATGATTTGAAAAGTAATAAAAAAGCAAAAAATTCTGCAATAATTGCAACGCAGAGTGAAATTAAGGATGCTCCAACAGCCAACTTTGATGAGAATAAGATATATCATATAGTAGAGCAGATGCCGGAGTATCCGGGAGGGCAGGCTGCATTGTTGAAATTCATTGGCGATAATCTCAAATATCCGAAAGAAATGGTTGGTTGTTTTCAAGGAAATGTCAGAGTAAGGTTTTATGTAGATTCATTAGGCCATGTATGCGACCCACAAATAGTCCGAGGTATGGATTCCGCTCTTGACAGAGAAGTTCTGAGAGTCGTGAGGCTGTTTCCTGATTTCATCCCAGGACAACATGAGGGCAAGAAAGTTAATGTATATATGAACTTGCCAATAAGTTTTGACCCTAACCGCTATTGACTATGGCACGAGGAAAGCATACCTGCAAGATATTGAAAGAGATACGCCGACAAATTGCCGAGGCAAACGGCATCGAGTTCGTGACATCGGAATGTCGCTACAAGGGCGACTGCCTCGGCACATGTCCCAAATGTGAGGCCGAAGTGCGCTACTTGGAGCAGCAACTACGCGCCCGCTCACTTGCAGGAAAAGCCGTAGCCCTCGCCGGTATCTCGGCGGCTTCACTTGCCGTGCTCTTCCCTATAAGCACTGAGGCTCAAGCACCTGCCGATATTAAAATATTATCTGCGGACAGCATTGCTATGACAAGTGTCGATTCCATAAAGGTCAAAGGCATTGCCAGATATGAATTTGAGAACAAAGTCGATTCAATAGCCTCTGAAGAATTGATTGGTGCAACAGTATTGAATCTTACAAATGGCAAAGGTACGACAACCGACATAGATGGAAAGTTTGAGATAGCTGCGCAAGTAGGCGACACGATAGAGGTGTCTTACGTTGGCTTCAAATCCAAAACAGTAACCGTAACTGATTTGACACAGCCAATCACCGTGATGTTGGATATGAAGGTCGCCTTATTGGGAGAAGTTCCGGTTGTAAGGCGAGAGATAAATCATTACCTCGACCTTAAAGTGATTGACGAAAAAGGAAACGTGATTGATCGTGATAATCTTTATATTGGGCGGGTATGGATTGATGAGGACGGAGAGGAAGATTGCGAATATCTTTCACCGGAATACCTTGACGAGAAACATTCCTGCCGTATTTACTGGGATTATGACTATGGATTGCAAGACGAAGATGGCAAGCCGCTGAAAGAAGCTACTCTCCGCATAGAGGCGGAGGGTTATGACGACCCGGTAATAATCAAGGTCAAATACCCCAAGCGCAACGCCAAGAGAACCATCAAGTTCAAACACAAAAAGCAGAAATAGTGATGAAGATATATTTATTGATAATATTGATTGCTTTGATGTAGTGGCTGACTTTATGGCTCTGTATCTGAACGAAAGAGCCGTTGGTGCATCATCGGTCGACTTGAAAAGATTGTATGGGCAGTATTGCTCCAAAGAGCTTGCCGAAGAACTATCTGCAGCGACTTTCCCGATTGTTTCGGATGATGCCGACTTTCGGGATGTTTATAAGACAATTCAAATAGAATCTCAAGACTGCTTTACAGGATTTCCGTTGGAAAAGTATTCATTCGAGGTTAAATTCAAGCCTTACCACAACGATGATAACGTGACCGACATCCTGCATCTGGAAGTCGACGGGACAACAAACAAGATTATAAAGATTGATAGCGGTGAAAGAACAGTGATATGAAACCGGTATATCTAATATTTTGGATAATGCTGATTGTGATAGCAAGTGCTGCTGTTGCATCCGCCCAAGCTGTTTTCTCAGTAAGGCAAATAAGCTACGTTGAATATGCCAATGCTGAAAAGGAGTTTTCATGCTATAATGTAATTCCGGCAGACTCCATTGCCGACAACGAAATCGTAAGTATGGTGTTAAAAGAATCACAGGCGAAGTTTGAACGGCTTGATTCTGTCATCCGACAAGAAATATATTACGCGATAGAAGCAGACGGGGTTGGGTTTAACAAACAACGGTTATTATACTTTCCGGAATTGAAGTTGTATGGTTTTGTAATCCCGGACAGCCCACATGACGATTCTGTATGGTGGTTTGACTCCGAGAGTAGAAAGTATATATGTAGCGCGGCCTATCCCACAGCTGTAAACGCCAACGGGATATATGTATCGCAGATTGGCTATGATTGCGATTGGCCGTTAGATTTGAGATTTTTTCGCCGAGAAGGAATGCTTTTTTATGAATTTGAGTCATATAAGAGCACTCTATATAATGGTGAACCACTCTACTGTCAGGCAGAAGAGTCCGGGCTTCGCACCATCTTCTGGCATGACAATAATACGTTGTATCTGAAAACCATCGACCATAACCGTCAAGAATCGGTATATCTAAAAATCAAGGTTCAGCAGTCTGTCAGGGATATGCTTGAAAACGTGATGCCAAACAAAGCAGTAAGACCGGCTCCAATAAAATCAGTTAGGAATAAGGCGAAAGAAGGCAAGCTATGAAGTTGACCGATAAACGATTCTGGAAATTTGAGGTAATTATGCTGCTTTGCGGATTCTTGTTGCTGTGCCAAGTGGTTGTTTTACTTATATGCAACGATGCTCAATTTGAATCGTGCAGTGGACTCATTCTGATATTGCTTTTTCCTGTATTATGCCTTTATTTTGCTATATCCGGCATCCCTGCCTGGTTGCTGTATAAAGGCAACTCGTGGCTGAATCTTTCAGGTTATTTGTATCTATTTTCTGCCCTGCCGCTGATAGGTCCACTATTAATATTCTTATACGACTGGAATCCTGTCACAGCAAATTTGCGACCTGAAAACATACCTGCGGATGAGGGTAAATACATTACAGACAATGAATTTATCATTATTATCTGTGCAGGATGGGCCGCTCTCCTCATTATCCCCATGTTGATTACTTCGTATCTTTCAAAGCAATGGATTATGAAAGATAATCAGACAAGGAAATATGAATAATGGAACACAAAAGAAATAGCCGATGGAGAAATTAACTACGAAAAGAAGATGGTTATTGGTCGGATTGCTTCTTTTAGAGGCGATAATTATGTCTTGGATTGTTCCAAAGGCCAACGTCAATGATTTTGAGATGCCAATAATTTTGGTAATTGGCATATTATTAGCTCTAATGATAAGTTTGGCCATCTTGATAAAGTGGGTTCAAGGTAATCGCCATACTGTTATTCCAATCTTTATTGTATGCGTTGCAACATATCTTCAGATATTATATTGTTCAGTGTTCTATGCATGGGGAGCCTACGTTTGTATGACGTTGCCTATCTTTCAGATAATATTCGGGTATGCGATATTTAGATATTCCAACGACATAGTTTCTTTATTTATTGGCTGCTCTAATCTGATGTTTTCGGCCATATGGGCTAATCAATATCAAGGCTTCCTATGGTTTCATAATAAGTCCAGTGATTTAGAAACGATGGCAGTGGCGAGTCTTGGTGCCCTTGGTGGTGCAGTGATAGTGTTCACGATCTCGGCTATTATGATAATGAAATTCAACCCGAAAACTCCACAACAACAATGAAACTGACTGACACAAAATATATGATTATATGCGTGTTGCTATTGTCGATGTGCATAAGCAGCTATGCACGGATTATCAATGTAAATGGGCGTGTTGTCGATAAATATGATGGCGAACCGTTGATTGGAGTGAGTGTATGTATCCCCTATGCCGACAGGACAGACAGTATAGTGGCAGTATCGGATACTAACGGATTGTTCTCGGTATCATTGCCTGAGAATCAATTGTTGAGATTCCGATATGTGGGTTACGATGATGCTTTTGCCGTTGCCAAATCAAATATGTTGATTGAAATGGAGGATGGTGGCTCTTGGAAGAACCCATTGTGGATTGTAGACAGCATGATTGCAGACTTGGATCATCCGGGTATATGGTATCAGTCACCTTTTGGCGATGTGTCTTTGGAATCTCTTGTTTGCGATGCGATTCCTATATTGAGGGAATCCGATATAGACTCAGTGGAGCTAACCGACACAACCCTATGCGTAAACAATATTCTGTTTAACGGGTTATGCCGTATCTCTACCAGACCGGCAACTGTGCAGATAATAGTTGATGGAGAAGATTATGGTGTCATAAAAGAAAACCCGGGTCGGTTTGCCGGAAAAAGCGGAGCTATAAATTATGCCTCTAACACGCTACAGGTTGACAGCGTAATAGATGCCGTCGCTCTTGACCGCGAGAAGATCTTGCCTACATCTTGCGGGAAAGCAGAGAAAATGCTTGTTGTCACCACCGACCGTCATTATCCATCAGTGTCAAAAGCAGGATACAAACCATATCAGTATGACAATGGCGATGATTATGTGTCCGACGGTCGCTATCGAATTGTAGACAGCGAAGGTAAAATAGGGTATGCAACACAAAATAACGTTGTGATAATACCCCCGCGCTTTGCATTTGGATTCCCGTTTAAGGATGGACGTGCGAAAGTGACTGACAGCGGTCATCTTGAAGAAGTAAAAGGCAGTGACGGGGAATATCATTATTGGGTAAGCGACAACTGGTATTGGATTGACAAAATGGGCAATAGACTTGAAATAGATAATGAAGCTGACCGATAAACGATTCTGGATAGCATGGCTTGTTCTCCTTCTTATGGCGATTGTGTGTTGTATGGCAGAAGGATGGATCGAGGATACTGCATTGCTTGGCGGTGCTTATGCGCTGTCGCTGTTATCGACGTGGTTGTGTCATAAGGCAAAACCGAAAGCTGCGTTTGTCAACCTGATTGTGATGATTGCTTATAATGCCATATTAAGTTTCAATCTTGTATTTAATAGCCAATATGGAGCCGGACTGACATGGTGGTTCTTAGTTCTACTATTAAATACAGTTCATTCATTATCATTGTTGTTATACACTTTTGTTATTCGCTTTAAGTTGGCCCGTCACAGACAAAAACATTGAGATCCCCATGTGAAAGTTCGCACAGAGATTCCGTGGATATCGAGGCTCTGCGCCTCCGGGGATTGGGCTCTACTTCAGGGAGATTACGTTGGCGGCCTCGCGTTTGTTGGGAGGTGAGCACCTCGGCGTAAATCTGCGTGTTCTTGACATTGCGATGCACTATCCTTATAGTGTTGATAGCGTGCTACTTTAGCTTTTATTATACAAGGGTCGGTCTCACTTCTGTTTTTTGATGATTTGGGGCTTCTCAGCTGACTTCATCTAAGGAAACAGACCTCTCTTTCGTACATTTTGCACAAGTGCAAAGTTAATGATTTTCTACGACATAGAGTGTTAAAATACGAGAAAATAATTTCAAGTAACTGTATATTTTTCAGCCACCGAATTTGTACCGCGAAAAGTAAGCCTTACAGAAGTCTTAATCATTGGGCTGCAATGACTATAATATTGTTGAATATTAGGCGTTTAGCGGATATTGGAGTATGTCTGTTACTTTCTAAGTTAGAAAGTGAAGAAGATGCGGTCGAGGATGTAGGCGACCGAATGATTCAACCGGGTCAGGCAAGTGTATCGGATGGTGAAACCGGGTATGAAAACAAACCTCTGGGGAGGCCTGTCTCTACTCGTTTTCTTCATCGAAAATGCGGTTGAAAATCTCTTCGAGTCTCTTTTTGTCGGAGAGTAGAAGATGAAGTTTTTTCAGGTTCTTGGCGTTGTCGCTCCACGGTACCCATACTTTCAAATATCCCTTCGGGCCGTACTTCTCGTTGAGGTGTTCGATTGTCCGTTGATAGTGTCCGGCTCGGTTGAGTTGGGGATAATTTGCAAGACCGTATTGAATGGTTCTTCGGATTATCGTGTCTGCCTCAATGAAGCGGTCGGCTTCGGCAACAATCATTCCGTAACCGTTGTGGGGCTTCTTCTGATTAGATGCACGGTGGTCTTCAACGGCACGACCCATAGTCACAATCTGCTTGCGGGTGAAGTGCGACTTTACAAACTCGTCCGCTTCGAGTATCGTGCGGGAGTCCTTGTGATGGCTCTCTCTGCCGTTGACAAGACCGAGATCATGAAATGCCGCTATGATATAGACCATATCGGAATTCATTGCCGGAGTATGTTCGGCGAGTTTTATGCTCTGCTCAATTACCATGCGGACATGGTTCTCCTGATGCGCCTTGTCGAAGGCGGCATAGCGGGGGATTATGTTATTCTCAACATAGTCTATGACCTCCTGAGACACCGGCTTCAATTTCAATTCCGGCATTTCGCCACGCTCCCGCTTTTCTTTCAGTATCTGACGACGGTGGGCGCGTTCCTCGGCCATACACTTCTTGCAGATATGGCGAGCGTGACCTTTGCCCGAGAATTTCTCATTGGCGAGATACTGACCGCACTTCCAGCAATAATGTCCCATAGCTTATTTCAGACTATTTCCTGTAATGCTTTCCATGAGTAGGTAAACACGCGAGCCAACGTTTTGAGGCCACCTGTCGGAAGGATTTTCATCAAGTTCCCGTGCTATGGACATTGCTTTCGGTGCATGTGGCAGAAGACGTACTGCGTCATAGCTCGATTCAGAATAGGAACCAAGAAGGTCTCGCATACGTTTCTTCAGCCAAGTCACCCCGGCTTTATTCTTCCTGTTCATGGCAAGCTCATTTGAAGTCACTTCGTCATACTCCCTTATATCTTCAAGATGTAGCAGTAGCCACAACTCAAAACAGGGATTGCTCATGCAGAAATTCAGATGTGGATTCTGCGCACATAGTTGGGCCACCTGCGAGAGCATACGCTCATGCCAGCGGTCACGATCTATGACAAGCCATAGTTCATCATCATCCTCTATGTTGTACTGCCGCATGAAGTCTGCTATCTGGGCGTGAACGCTTTCGGGCGATGACTCATTGGAATCTCGGGCCAATATCTCGACATGAACATTTGGGGCGCGAAGTTTATCTTTTACAGCCGAAAAATATATCGACTCAGTGCAGCGACCCTCGCTGGCAATCACGACAAGGCGTGCGGAACGCACACCTTCGAGACGTACAAAATCCTTACGCTTTCTCATGTTTCTGCCAGTTTAGGGTTTCAATCGGTGCGAAGAACGGTATGGCACTGTATCTGCCCTGCAAATATCCTTTCTGCACATTCTCACGGGGCTTATACTCTGCAAGAGACACAAGCCGAGATGCTCCGTCCTTGTCTTTCTCTACAAACCAGACCTCATCCGAGCGAATCATGTCAAGATTGAGAAGATTGCACTCATGGGTAGATATTATAAGCTGGGTGTCTCTTTCCGATGAAAGTTCGTGGAGATAGCACTCTATAAGTTTTTGCGATAACAGGGGGTGCATACTGCGGTCAAGCTCGTCAATCATATAATCCACTTCAGTTTGTCCCAAGTCGATAAGCATGGGGATGAAATCAAGAAGCCTGATTGAACCGTCGGATTCCTCGTTCATTTCAAAAACGACTTCGTCGTCTGCATCATTACGATGTACCGCCTTCTGCTTGTATATAGTGTATGTGCCGTCCTCTTTGAAATCAAAGAAGAAGCACTCGTTACTTTCTGGAGCCGCTACAAGAGCCGTACGTCCCGGAGTTGAGTTGCTTATGATTTTGTCAAGCAGACGGTCGGGTAGGTTGGTCTCCTCTTTTGACCGGACAGGGAAACGCCGAATATCCACAATGCCAGTGTTGAAATATTGGAGTAGGCGACGTGTGGCTTCATGAAAATCCTCATCCTGTTCCGCATTGAATGATATGCCGCGGAACCGTGTGCAGGGGAATATTATGCGCAGCCCGGAGGCAAACCATGAATAGGCAGTCTTTATCGCGAACATTCCCTTTCCATTACGCTCGATGTATTCCGAAAGGAAACTCTTTTTAGCTGGAGTGCCTTCACCAAGAAATTTCACGAACTGGGCTACTGATGAATCGCCATGAATGTCGCCGAACTCAAACTCGTTTCCATCCTGATTGGTTTTTCGTGTGAATATCAGTTTGTCGCTGCGACTGTTAATCTCATAAAGCCATTCCTCCTTGATGCCATTTATAGAGAACTCCATGCCATAGGCAAAATACCGCCCGCCGGTCTTAAACTCAATTTCAATCTTGGAGACAGGGTTTATCGGTTTTACAAGTTTAAACGGCTCGAAATCTCCGACAGGAAATCTGCCCGTCGCAATCTGCTGGAGCAAAGCAACTGCTTTGATTACATTGCTCTTGCCGGAGGCATTTGCACCATAAATCACACCGATTTTCAATGCCGATATATCGTCACGTTTCTGAGCTCTGCTTACATGGGCAGGATGAACAGTTCCTTTCCCGGCAACGAAACTGACTGAGGTCTCTTCTTTGAAAGAGTATATGTTTTCAAATGTGGCTCTAAGAATCATTGTTTGTCGTATGATTACATTGTTTATGCAAAGTTACGACAAATATTTTATTTAACCAAACGTGTGGAGCGCGTTTTTAACTGAAATAATGCTTTATTGCGTCTGATCTCTTGTTCTTTCATTTTATAATTGTACGTTAGTGTAACAGCTGTTACTGTAACCACTGTTGCATAATATGGTCTTGATACAAGCAATCGAATAGAACAATCACCGCGAAAGCGGTAAGAGAGGGAGCGGTCTTCATGGTTGGCGGCGGGATGCCGTCAAAAGGTGACGGTGCGGGCACTGACACCTTTCGACCACATCACGCCTATGGGCACCGGCGGAACACCGATAACCGGCAACGCCTCCGAGGTGAGCATCGGGGACGCTGCTTTTACCTCTGAGACTCTCCGCTGTTCATCCGTGTTCTTTTTCGCCGTTGCTTATAAGGATTTTTACGACCGCTCCCTCACTTACCGCTTAAGAGCAGTCCACGAGTCGAGACAGTGATGTGCCGCCTTCCTGCGTTGTCGGCATATCACAGACTCGTCTTCCCGGGACTGGACAGTGCCATTATAAATCTAAAGAGTACAATTTGTGTTCTTTCAACCAGTGACCTTCGGCTAATGTCGGGTGCATGAACAGTCCGTCAAAAGTCATTCCTATGCGCTTCATGACATTTTCTGAAGGAATGTTAGGTACGGCAGTAAAAGAATAAAGTCTATTGCATAATTTTTTCTCCCGCGCATACTTTATGCACGCCATCGCCGCTTCCGTGGCATATCCTTTATTCCAGAATTTATCTGATATTCGCCAGCCTATTTCCCAGCCCGGAGAAAAGGGAACATCAAAAGTAAAGCGATGGAATCCAACGTAACCGATAAATTCACCTGTCTCCTTAATTTCAACAGCATACAATCCAAAACCTGTTTCCTCAAATTCGGAGTTGATCCTGTCAACAAAGCCATTTGATTCTTCAACAGATAATGGCTTTGGAAAGTATTTCATGACATTATCATTGCTGTTCATTTCTGCAAAGACATCACTGTCGGACATTTTCCATGAACGCAAAATCAGTCTGTCAGTTTCGATATATGTTGTAATCATACTGCAAAATTAGTCATTTTTCAGTGAGTTTTCAGTGCCAATATGCTGTCATTCGTTTTCAACGGCGCGTAAACTTAGCTCCAGTTCTCATGCAGTCATATCAACATAGGAAGTGTTGCTTGCTCGGAATTATAAACGTGCGGAGCAGGGCTATTCTTTTGCCTTTTGACTGAAAAATCTCCAGACCTCCCGTTGGTTCAGCTCGTATTTTTCCGTCAAAGGGCGAACAGCCCTTCTTTGCCTCCGCACACTGCCGTGTCAACGAGCAAGCAAAACTTCGATAGTCGATAGACGCATAAAAAAAATGTCGCACGATGAAAACGAACAACAACATATCAAATAGACGAGGCAGAGCATCCATCTCCAGTCTCAACCGCATAAAAAGGGTTTTTCTTTGGGTGGTGGGGATAACAGGTGCAATACTCGGATTGGTGTTGTGGGTGTTTCTCCGACCGATATTCCGAGGCGTGGGCTGGGTAATCAGCCTTGTATCTGCCCTATTGATAATCTTTTGGTTACTGACAAATCTCTAAAAACTCAACTGATATGGCTACACTGAAATCAAACAACGCTGCAATCGCAGCAATGCAGCAAATGCTCCAAGAGCGTATTATCGCTGAACCCGCATTGGCTATCAAACTTGCCAATCCGAAGAAATCACTTGAAAGTGCTATCAACTATCTCTGCCACGAGATACAGAAAAGCGGGATGAGTGTCGTAGATGACCAGACCGTGCTATCAATCCTCCTGCATTTCTATGACGAGGACAGCATCGAGGATGGCGGAACTCCTATCAACTGCAACATCGTGGTATCCAAGCCGGAACTATCAGATGAGGATAAAGCCGAACTCAAAGAGCAGGCTATGGAGCAGTACAAGCAGGAACAACTCCGGGAACTCCGCAGACAATCTCAGCCGAAGGTTCAACCCAAGCCGACCGCCACCGCTCCCAAAGCCGGAGTAGAGATTGACTCTATCCCCAACCTATTTGATGAATTATAAACACCCCCAAGACGATGAAACCGAGAAATAAGACACAACAGCATATAGTGGAACTGAGTGGGCGACTTCGCCCGCTCACCACTCCCCAAATGCAGTGGGCACTCAACTCAACTATCAATCACTATGGGTGTCGGTTGAAGAACGGAATGTGTACCTGTATGAAATGCGGTCACGAGTGGTTGGAAACAAGAAACGGAATGTGCCTATGTCCCGAATGTGGCACACGGATAGAAATCAAGGACACCAAAGAGCGAGTTATCCGAGACAAATCCTATTTCAACGTAATCACCACTTTGGAAGGTTATCAGGTAGTCAGAATGTTCCTGATGATTGTTGAAATGCGCAAAGGTATGAAGGTAAAGCCAGCCTTTCTTGAAATCGGCAGTTATTGGATAGACTGCAAAGGTAATACCACCGTAGTGGGATTGCAGAGAACGTTAGGTCCTTATATAGATAGTTTCGCCTTTGGCTCTCCATTGGAGATAAGACGTGATAACGATGCTTTCCGACACATAGCCGATGAATGGGTTTACCCCCGCATCAAAGTCACAGACACAATCAAGCGCAATGGTTTCAAAGGCAGTTGCCACCATATCCACCCCGTGACACTCTTCCAAGAGTTGCTGACCAACCCCAAGGCTGAGACGCTGATGAAAGCCAACGAGATAGAATTGCTCCATTATCTATGTGGGAGTCCTTTTAACTCGGATGATGTTGACTACTATTGGAAATCAATCAAGATTGCCAAGCGTAACGGATACAAGTTCAAGGATGTGGGAATGTGGTTTGACTACATCAAGATGTTGGAGCGTATGGGCAGAGACATCAATTCTCCCTCGCTGATAGCACCCCAAGACCTCAAAACCGCCCACGACATATATGTGGCAAAGGTCAACCGCCAGCGCATCAAGGAGCAGAGAGAGAAAGAACGTCAGCAAGCCATTGAAGACAAAGCAAAGTTTGAGGAACTCAAATCCCGCTATTTCGGAATGGCAATGACTGACGGAGAGATTGAAATCCACTCAATCGACACCATCGACGATTACTATAAAATCGGTGAAAGTCAATCTATTTGTTGCGGTACAGCCAAATATTTTCTCAAAGAAAGTACGTTGACACTCACCGCCTATATCGGCAACAAGCAGATAGCCACCATAGAAATCTCGCTTGACGACTACCACATAATCCAATGCCGGGCTTTCGCCAACGGAATATGCGAGTACACCGAGCAGATAGCAGGTATCATCAACGCCAACAAGAAGATGATAGCGGAAAGGAAAAGAGCATAGCCAACCTTTAGCTCGGCGAGGCTTGACCGAGCCAATGCCATATCAGCGATGAAGGTGACGGAGCATAAAACCTCCGTCACCTTCATTTTGTCAAAAATTTCGGCCGCCCAAAGGCGGCGTTGAGCAGGTAATTCGTTCCGAAATTCAGCGATTTTTATTAATTTTGCATTTAGAAACTCATCAAATTCAAAGCACTACAAGAAAATGACTAAAGCAGAAATTGCGAGTGAAATCGCAAAGACAACCGGCATCGACAAGGCTGCGGTTGTTACCGTTATCGAACAGTTTATGACCGTTGTGAAAGACAGCCTCGCAAACGGCGAAAACGTGTATCTCCGTGGCTTCGGCTCATTTGTGGTGAAGCAGAGAGCCGAAAAGACCGCCCGCAACATCAGCAAGAATACCACTCTGGTTATCCCGGCTCACAATATCCCGGCATTCAAACCCGCCAACTGCTTCAAAGAGGAAGTTGCCAAATAAATGGACGAGACCAAAAACTACCATTTCTTCCTTGCAATACCTCGCAGTGGATTGTCTGGCAGAGAGCATCAAATCATTATGAGAGTGATAAAGAACACTCTCGGCATCAAGCCGCATGATTTGATGAAGAATATCTTTGTCTTCACAGTGCGGGATACAGATACCCAAAGCGCACGTGAAAAGGTGATGGTCGCAATGAGAAAAGCAGGTAAAGAAGCGGGCGTTTCCAATTTTCGTTACATCATGACACAAAGCACCTGCTTGGTCAATGATGACATTATCATCTGTGACGGACATCAGTACGCCACAGAAATGGGGTTCTACAATAAATGAGTATGGACGACTTTGAACTTGAAGAATACGGCGAAAACTCCGTTGATGATATGATGGTCGATTACGACTATCACATCAACACTGGCGACCTTCCCGAACTTTTCGATGAATCGACGGTTGACGAGTTCTTTGCTGAAGGCAAAGCGCTTCGCGATGACATCGCCAACCTCAACGACTGGGATTGAGATAGAACGTCATTAAGAGTATAAGCAAATTCTGAGGATATAAGCGGTCACTGAAACAGACAGAAGTGAAACAATATAGATTCGTCTAAATTTTATGCCTTTCTTCCTATAGTTTTCATAATGTGTGAATGTGATTTTCATACATTATGATTAACTTTGCAGTCTGATAAAGATAATTGTATGGCAGATTCAACACTTCGCAAGTACATTTGGCTCATAAACACCATTCTTGATGCCGGTAAAATAACGTTCAAGGAGATAAGCGACAAATGGGACATCTCAACCCTTAACTATAAGGGGACTGAGCTGTCCAAACGCACCTTTCATAATCACCGACAGGCTATTCTCACGGAGTTGGGCGTTGACATACAATGCTCTTCAATGAGAGAGAACAGTCAGTATTTCATAGCCAATCAGGAAGAACTTGAAAATAACGAAGTGCTGAACTGGCTCACGGATAGTATGGCCACTGAGTCTTTATTACTTGAGAACAAGGCTATATCTGACAAGATTGTGCTGGAGCCCGTTCCTGGTGGTCGTGAATGGCTACCCGTTCTATCACAAGCTTTGAGAGATAACCTGCGCATTATATTTCAGTACACATCATTTCACTCCACAAAGAACAATCTGGCAGATAGAATATTAGAGCCGCTATGCTTAAAACTTTTCAAGAGAAGATGGTACATGCTCGGACAAACTGTTGACAGCGGTAAACGATTGATATTTGCTCTCGATCGCATAACTAAGCTTGAACTATCATCTGAGCAATTTACCTATCCCGAAGATTTTTCTGCAAAAGACTTCTTCGCAAACTTCTATGGGATTTGTTCTGACGGATATTCAACTCCTACTCGGGTTATCCTGAAATGCTATCGAGAATTTCCCAAATATGTAAAATCATTACCGCTACATCCCTCGCAAGAGGAACTTGAACACGGGGATGGTTTTATTACCTTTGGATACTATATGTCACCAGCATACGACTTTATTCAGGAAATAATGAGTCATGGCGATGATATTGAGGTTCTTACTCCAATATGGCTCCGGAATCTTATAAAAGAGAAATCCGACTCTCTGGCAGCTCTCTACAAATAATTTTAATTTTTTCTGCAATTGAGTTTCATATATGAAACGATTTTTCATACGTCCTCTATAACTTTGCCGATGAAAAGAAACAAGAGGACATTGAAAACATCGGTCAGACCTTTGCCATCTGTCTGCTGAATCCGGCAGACTTCGTTCCGAATCATCGGAACGCACCCCAATGTTTATTACTCGGCATCGGCACTGCACGCTGTTCACTCCGGTCGTGCATGTTCCATCACCTTCGCTTCGCTCTCGGTGATGTGGAATGCACTCCCTCGTTCACAGCGCACATTGCCGAAGCCTCGACCATCCGGCGCACACGAAAGTAAGACCGATGTTTTCACTGCTCTCGCAAACTGACAAAACTATGCGAGACCAAATTGCAGAATATCTCAAGGACGTGACCATCAGTAACAGAAAAGAGTTATTTGATGTTTTGAATTTTATTGCGCCGCTTATAGACGGCTGGAGTCTTGCCGAACCCAAGTCCGGCAGACAGATAATGCGATTTGCGTCAGCCAAAGCAAGGAAATCCGCCTATGTTGATTTTACAATACCGAAGAAATCAGGCGGACAAAGAAAAATCAGTGCTCCTGTCAAACCGTTGAAGAATATACAAACAGCAATAAACATTCTTCTGCAATCCATATTCGTCCCCGACGGACACGCTACCGGTTTTGTTTTAGAGAAAAGTATCAGGGATAACGCCTTGATACACGTGGGTCAAACCTGCATATTTAATACGGACCTCGAAAATTTCTTTCCGAGCATAACCAAACTTATGGTACGTCGGGCTCTCCATCGGGAGCTTGGTGATAAACTACAAAGCAATGAGGTAATCAATATTATATGCAGAATTTGCACCGTTCCTGACAGTTCGGGTATTGAAGTGCTGCCGCAGGGTGCACCGACATCGCCTGTCCTGTCTAACATTGTGCTGAAGAGCCTTGATAAAGATATGTCTAAGCTTGCTGAAAGAATGGAATGTAAATATTCGCGCTATGCCGATGATTTAACATTCAGTCATAGCAAATCAATTCGCAAAATGAGTCCCTTCTGGCAATCAAGAATTTATAATATCATTGCGAAGTATGGCCTCAAAGTGAATGAAAAGAAGACAAAGACATTTGTACCGGGGATACGTCGAGAGGTTACCGGAGTCGTTGTAAACGATAAAATCAACGTTCCTCGCTCTTATATAAAACAACTGCGGGTGCTTCTGCATTTGTGGGAGAAATATGGCTATGCACAGGCACAAATTATCTTTACAAGGGATTTCTGCAAGGGTATCGAAAAGAGTCTTGTCAATGTAATCGATGGTAAAATTAACTATCTTGAAATGATCAAGGGCAAAGAAGACTCCACTTATCGTAAGTTCAAAAGCAGGTTCAAACGTCTTCAGTGGAAAGAAAAACAAAGTACTGACCAAATACAAAAGGCTATATGAATATAATTTATTTACACGGACTTTCCTCATCGGGACAGTCCAACACCGCAAAAAGACTTCGGGAGCTACTCCCCGATGACAATGTTGTCACCCCCGACATTCCGGTCAGCCCCATAGAAGCTCTTCAGTTGATGTTGAGTCTTGCCGGAGAGTATCGGGCTGATGATACAATCGTAATAGGCACATCTATGGGTGCGATGTATGCCTCTCAGATGAAAGGTTATCGCCGAATCCTTGTCAATCCCGCGTTTCACGTCTCAGACCTCCTGAAAGAAAACAAGGGTGAGAGACTACAATTCTTTTCAGAAAGAGAAGACGGCTGTGAATACTTTGATGTATCGGAAACCCTGATTCATGAGTTTGAAGAAATGGAGATCAACCTGTTTTATGTCGATGACGTGACTCCAGAATCGGTAATAGGACTCTTTGGAGATAAAGACGAAGTATGCAACTGTCTTGACGAGTACCGCGAAAGTTATTCCTACTGGTCATCTTTCAATGGCGGTCATCGCCTCACTGAAAATGTAATTGCGAATACCCTGCTTCCGTTAATCAACTGGTTTAGGAATTCGGACTATACTTCTGATAGAATCTATTTCCCGTTTGATGATATAACTCCCGGCGACACTGGCTACATCGGCGACATGAACAACAATGAGAATGCCTTCAAAATCTACAAGAAAGGTGTCGGACGCAAATGGTTCGAAGAAATAGTGAGAGAATATCAAGGCACAAAACACTATGATGGACGTGAAATAGACTTGCATTTTCCGACTCTTCTCGAAGGCGTAAACGAAGAATCGGTGGAACTTGTGTACGGCAATCGTTTTTGTCAGCTCCCTTCAATTGAAATCTATGGAGAGCATGGTGTTCAGGTTACTAACGGAGACTTCATTATCAATGAAAGTATTAGTGTCCACATAAAATAATGGCAGATATCAGAAAAAGAATCACGGCACTATTGTCGCGAATGAAGCATGACACCTTCGAGCGCGATGAGGCTCTCGCACTTAGCCTGCTCAGTGCTCTTGCCGGGGAGAGTATATTTCTCCTCGGCTTGCCCGGTGTTGGCAAATCCATGATTGCCCGCCGATTAAAACTGGCTTTCGACAATGCTACCGTCTTTGAATACCTGATGTCGCGATTCTCGACACCAGATGAGATTTTCGGACCAGTCAGCATCTCCAAACTTAAAGATGAGGATTGTTATGAACGTGTCACATCCGGATTCCTGCCAGAAGCAGAGGTTGTTTTTCTTGATGAGATATGGAAGGCCGGCCCCGCTATTCAGAACGCCCTTCTGACTGTTCTGAACGAAAAAATCTATCTCAACGGCAATCAAGAGTTACAGTTACCACTCAAAGGTATAATAGCTGCCTCAAATGAACTCCCGGCTAAAAATGAAGGGCTCGAAGCATTGTGGGACCGTTTCCTATTACGATATGTAGTCAATCCCATTGAGCAGAAACAGAATTTTTTCAGATTGCTCTCTGCGCAGACTTCTGAATCCACAACAGAGGAATTTGGTCCACTGACCCATGATGATTTTCTTTCAGTGCAGTCAGAGAGTCGTAAGGTAACTATACCCGAGTCAGTTCTTGAAATCCTTTACTCAATAAGAGGAAAACTAAACGAAAAGATAAACGCTAAAGACGTGGTTACGGGTGAGCCAGACCCTGAGAACCTAAAATATTACGTTTCTGACAGACGTTGGAAAAAGGCTGTTGGAGTCATGAAAATGTCGGCATTTCTTAATGGGAGAAATGAGATAGGTCTTTCTGACCTGCTTCTATTGTCGCACATGCTTTGGAATGATGAGCCGTCAATCCCGGTAGTCAAACAGATTATTGCCGAAACTGTCGTCGCGTCATTATTCAGTGACATTTTGGAGCAATACAAAAGTTATAAACGCCATGCAAACGTTGAGAATAACGACACACGTCTATACTCTCCTGACCGAGAGCACTATATTATTCAATGCGATGATTCCCCTCTGAAAATCAAAATCAAGGATTATCTACGTATGCTGTCCTCCCCCGACGAAGTTTTCTTTGGTTCAGAGACGACTGACAATACTCTGATGCTTCGTTCCCGGGGACAATTCGTGATGAGGTTTGTAAAAGATGGTGTGATTTGCATCAATAACTACAACTATTTTCTACGGACAGAATCTGACAATCAACTCAGTAAAGACTTTATTGCAGAGATTGGGGATACAATTGACGGCATTGCTAACAAACTGTATGTTGAAATGAACCATAATCTTTTCATTGCAAATTCCGATTTATATACACCCATACAGGAAGTTGTAGCAGTCTATAGAGCAAGAATAGATTTGATGTGATGAGAAAGCAACATCTGACATATCTGCGCAGAGCCATTGGCATAGCATCTTCCATAAAGGGAGGAGCGAGAATGCTTGAAATAATAGGCAAAATGAGGGCTGGTAAGACCCCTATTTATCAAATGATACGGGATATTGTCTGTGACTCACGCTTCTATTGTGTTGTGGAGGATGATTTGTTTTGGAAAAACTATGCGACAGCCGTCATTCGTCATTTTATTGATTCTTTATCCTCGGAAGACTGGGAAAACGAAGAGCAAAGAACCGGGAAAAAGGAAGATTTCCTGAACGCATGGCTATCCAAACACATCTTTCCACTAAGCGTTGAAGAGAAAAAAAGAATTGTAAAATCCATGCAGCTTACCGCCGGTGATTCAGGCAAACCGATTCCTCTTGGTAGTAGTGGAAATGAAGGAAATCAAGACTCTGACGAATATGACATTCAGATAGAATCAGGTATCACAGATAAATCCAATAGTCCGGATAAGATGGGCTACTCACTACCTGAAGATATTGCGAACTATGCAGAAACTTCAAAAGGAAGTTCTCCCGGTCTTGATGCCGAAAGTCATGAGGCTGAAGCTGAATACCTTAACCAACTTGATCCGACAATCGTTGAACTTGCAAAACAAATTGGTCGTAGCGGAGGCACGAGTCACGAAGTTACCGGTAAATTTCAATCTGCTTCACGAAGTGACATAAGCGGTATCACTATCGGTAATGACCTCAATTGTCTGTTGCCGTCAGAGCTTGCTCTGTTAGGAGCAAAATCTACTGAAAACCTGTTTTATCAGCGATATGTTCAGAATCGTCTTCAACTGTTTTCATCCGCATCCCACTCTTTTGAGGTTGCCAATGATAAATCAGGTCCAATCTATATATGCGTTGACACAAGCGGCTCTATGAAAGGAGAACCGGAAGTGACGGCAAAAACGTTGGCTCTTGCTGTTGCTATGGTGGCTCAGAGAGATAGAAGACCAATCTGCATGATAAACTACTCCCATAATCTTTCATTTTTTATCCTCACAAACTTGCACCGACAGCGCAAAAAATTCCTTGCATTCCTGTCTCATTCTTACGATGGCGGTAACGATGAAAACAAACTTTTTTATTTTATTTTCAAGAAGTTGCCATCTATTCCCAAGTATAAGCTCTTTGTCGACGCATTCAAAGGGGCCGACATACTCATAATATCCGATTTTATCTGGAGTTATATTTCCAATGAAAACATGGAACTGATTCAAAAGGCTCGTAGTGAGGGGATGAAATTTTACGGCTTGGGGATTGATGTCAGAGAACATCAACTCGATATGTTGGATGACCCGAAAAAACATGACGACGAAATCCGCGATGGTTATAATTTCCTAAAGCAATGCGATTATCGTTATCTGTACGAGAATGGTTCAGTTTTTGAGTATATTGAAAAACCTTTGGTTCTATGAGACTTAAAATGAGACTTGAAGATGCGATGGTCTATGTACTGGCTACCGCCGGATATGGAATGACAACACAACGGATAGCGGAAGTTATCAATAATGAGAAACTCCACATTCGTGTTGATGGCAACCCTGTTACCGATAAACAAGTATATGCCGCTGTCTGCCGTCACCCGGAAACCTTTGTCAAAGAAGGTGGTCGCATTTTGCTTTCAATGTAGAATTTTTATCCTGTACCGCGAAATGCGACATGTTGATGTTTTCTTTGCAGCAAAAACATCGACACATGATTTATCAGGACTATTTTCGCAATTCAGATTTTGAGGATATATGGGTAATCCTCAATGGCTTCTATCTTGAACACGAGGACATGAAGCCAATGTATGCCTCTTTGGTTGATGAAATTAAAGCATTGCCCATCGAGGAAAAGTATTCGGACTCAACAATTCAGATGTGCCTTGACCTTGATAATGAGATACTGGTTAAAGGCGCGCCTGATCCTCAGGAGTGGCTTGTCGGTCGGGAAGTCGAGATTGATTTCTCGTCATGGGAAGATAATATTGATGAAGAATCCATAAACGATTATCCCGACCTGAAAACATTTGATATGCTCTCCGGTAAGGAGAAACGCGAACTGGCTCGTCAAAGCGACACTGCGACTCTCGCAGCCCACTTACTCTACTGGTCAACTCTATATGCTATAAAGACACATGGGCAGCACCTAAACGAATTTTCCGATTGGCTGGATTCTCTTCAAAAGGAGAAGCCCATCAGATATGAGATAGGGAATCAGAATGTCACAGAAAGTTTCCGCAGAAAGCAGTGTAAATATTGGCGTGATACCGTAGGCAAAGACTCGGCTATTAATTGGACTTGGAATCTGAGTATCCTTAAAAAGAAACTCGAATTCAATATTGGATTCTGGCGATATGTCCAGCGTCATGTTGGTTGGCAGGAAGATGTCAATCGGATGAAGATTGCCATAAATCTTATTGAAATAGCAAGAACTGACTGGCCCGATATAAAAGGCAAGCACATAAACTTACGGACAGCAGATAGGTACACTGATGAACACGACCATGGTGGTGACTTGCATGAGTTATATCTCGGAAAGTTATATCGCCATAAGGCTTTCCATATTCTATGGCGATGGCTTGACCACAACATGAAAAAATGGTGGGACTGATAAAACTTTCAATCCTGTATCGCACTTTGATACATCATCATTCTACCTTTGCATCGTAAACATTAAAAACACCCAAAGATATGGAACCTATTACAAGTAATGATTTCCTTAACTCAGTTCTTGAAACTGAGGCATGGAAAGAGGTCTCTCAAAGTGGGAGCCTCAGCATGACGATGATTGAAAAGTTTGCCGACAAACTTGACTGGGAAGAGGTCAGTGGCAACAGTAATGTCATCTGGACAGTCGAGGGCATCAACAAGTTTGCCAACAGAATCCATTGGGATGAATTTTCCCGTTCATGCCCCGAAAACCTTCTCTCGGAGTCAACGTTTCAGAAGTTTGCGTCCAAGTGGGATTGGAAGGCTCTCTCCAATCGTGACGACATCTACAACAACTGGCGTCTGCTCGAAAAGTTTGCCGACAAGGTAAACTGGGGTGAAGTCATCACCAACTGGAATATTGAGAAGCCGCTTGAGTTCTTCTCCCATTTCCAGCAGTACATTCCCATGTCCAAACTTCAGGACTCCCGTCTGTGGAATGCAATGGTCGAGGTTCGCGCCAAGCATCTGATCCAAGAAGCCATCGGCATAGAATAAAAATCTCGGGTACGCAAATAGACTGCGTAGCATTATAGTAAATTTGCGCCCAGATTTTAGAAGCCATTTGGCTATTTATTTGCTGTAATCGACTTAATGTCGCTTGGTTATACCAAGAAAATCAAGTAACTTTGCGGTGGATAACTTTGCCTTCGGCATCGCGCACCGGCTAAAGCCGACATGCGCTAAGTTTCCACTCGCGATTAAATAATTGCACTCGCTTTAGAGCGCATATTAAACCGAAAACAATGCAGACAACGCAACTCAACATATCGTCCACAATGCTTCGCAGTAGCTATCGCAGCTTCGACAGCAGTCTCTATTGCATCAGTTATAGAGGCTACCGAAGTGTGCCCGGTGGATTGCTCCGACGATATGATAATGCGGTCTGTATGAGTTGACATAACGAAACCGCAGACAATCAGGATAAAACAGTCGGGAGGTCCACAACACTTTCCGACTTTTTTTGTGCCCTGTTATGGCTTATCCTATTGTCACGGCATGGCACCCAAAAACAATTCAATTATGAACAAAGAAGACTATTATCGCAGCCATGCCAGTAAACAAAAATGCACTAATAAGATACAAAACCATAGACCGGTGCCTGAGGAACAAGTACAGGCGGTGGACTCTGGATGATCTCGTCGAGGCTTGTTCCGACGCCTTGTACGAAATGGAGGGAATAACCAGGGGCGTTTCAGTAAGAACCGTTCAGGCTGACATACAAGTGATGAGGTCTGATAAACTCGGCTACGAAGCACCGATTGAGGTTTACGAAGGCAAGTTCTACAGATACTCCGATGAGGACTACTCTATATCAAATTCGCCGTTGGACTCAAATATGTGTGACCTCATTTCCGACGCAATCGACAAGTTGAGAGAATTTGAGACAGTCATGCCCGTCCATGAACTCGGCGAAGTCTTATCAAAGGTAAAACATAAGCTTGAACTTCTGCTTGAAGACGCATAAAAAAGAAGGCTTTGACATAACCGACATTCGGCATATTGTCAAAGCCTTTATTCATTTCGGTACTTCCGGCAAGAATCGAACTTGCGACCGTCCCATTAGAAGTGGGATGCTCTATTCCGCTGAGCTACGGAAGTATTCACTTGTATTTCCGGCAGGAGTCGAACCTGCGACCCTCACGTTCGTAGCGTGACGCTCTAATCCACTGAGCTACGGAAACATATTCTTGTTGCGGGGGATGGACTCGACTCGACGAAGCTCTGAGAGCAAAGACAAGCTTGCTTGAATCTTTGCCGAGGAGCGAGGAGAAGGCCAAATGGCAACCCCCGACTCCGAGCTTATGAGGCTCGTTAGCAACCACTGCTACACCCCACATGTGTCTGGTACTTCCAGCAAGACTCGAACTTGCGACCCTCACGTTCGTAGCGTGACGCTCTAATCCACTGAGCTACGGAAGCATATATTTGTTGGGGCGGTAGGACTCGAACCTACGATGTCCGAAGACGGGAGATTTTTTCGCCATCCGGCTCAAGGAGCTCCAGTCTCCTGCAATAGCCGCTATGCGACACCCCAGTATTTGCGGAAGCAGAAAGATTGGCTCAGATTGAGTCTATTTTCAGCGGTCTTCGCCGATTTGCAATTCGACTTTCGGAGCCTTTTGTAAGGCTCGACCCCTTAGCGGGGGGCTGATTTCTTTCTCCGAAAGCGGCAAGCCGATTACAACCACTCACCCATACTTCCTTTTGTTTGACACTGCAAAGTTAGATAGCCCGAATGCAACCTATCTGCGTAGCCAGAAAAAACATTCAAAATTTTTTTCTGACAATAAAAGACCATTGTTTTGGACGCCTCAGAAATTATTAGTAAATTTGCAATAGAATAAAATCGCATCATGGCAGACAACAATATAGACTTAAAATCAATTCGCCAGTTGCTGGGAATGAACTTCTTTGTGCCAAGTTACCAAAGAGGTTATCGGTGGACTACGCAACAGGTAAATGAACTCCTTGATGATATTAAGGATTTTTGCTATTCACCTACCAGTTTCTATTGCCTTCAGCCCATTGTGGTTAGAGAGATGTCAGGTGATGAAATAAACGAGCACCAATTGAAAGCAGAAAACGACTGCAAATGGTATGAGGTTATAGATGGTCAATAGAGGCTGACCACGATTCTGCTGATATTAAACGCTTATAAGGATGCCTTGTATTCCAACGATCTTCCTACTGAATTCTATAGATTGACTTATGAACGAGAAAGAAACTCGAAAAATAAGTTACTTGATGGGCTTGAGACATTGAATGAGGTTGATGCATCAAGTATTGATAGGCTACATGTAAGTGAGGCTATGACCTATATAAGAAAGTGGAGAGAAGAAAAGCACATTTCAGCGGGTAATCTCTGCAATGCATTTCTCGATGTCAAGCCAGACCCCAATGACCCCAAAAACGACCTGGCTAATAATGTGAGAGTAATATGGTATGAATCTGCCGAGAAAGATCCAGTTGCGGTTTTTACCAGACTTAACATAGGAAAAATATCACTTACCAATGCAGAACTTGTGAGGGCTTTGATACTCAACAGATCAAACTTCAAAAAAAATAAGGATAGTGACGTGCTGCGTCTTAGACAGCAGGAAATTGCGAGTGAATGGGATGCTATAGAAACTACTTTACAGGACAATACCTTTTGGATGTTCCTGCATGATGAAAATTATGACCGTCCCACGCGCATAGATTTTATATTTGACCTGATAAGACTGGAAAATTCCCTACAGTTGGAAGCGCAAGAATTGGCTCAGATTGGGACAGACCAATATCAGACTTTTCGTTACTTCTATGCATATTTTAAAAATAAGGGGAGAGTCGACATAGAAATCTGCTGGGGAAAAGTAAAACAATATTTCCAAGCCTTTTGCGAATGGTATGATGACGCAGAACTATACCATTATATTGGATTTCTGTTGGTATATGCTACCCCTTCTCTGAATGAATTGATAAAGGAATGGCAGAACTGCGCAAATAAATTGGCGTTCAGAAAATATTTGAAAGATCAAATCAAATCTAAAATTAGCAAATGTCCGCCGTTGGATTTTGATTACAATCTAGATGGGTCTGACAAAGGAAAATGTAAGCCAATATTGTTGTTCCATAATATTCAGACAGCAGTCAATTTTAATAAAAACAATGAGACAAAGACCGTTGACATGGCATATCGGTTCCCGTTTGATGCCTTCAAGACGGAGAAATGGGATGTGGAGCACATTAATTCCAATACCACAAATCCGGAAGAGGACGAGTCAACGCGTCGAGAATGGATACTCAATGTCTATATGAGCTTGTCAGAAGAACTTCAAAAGGTCGTCAATGTATATTTTGATATTCTTAAGCCGACCGAAGAACAAACTAAGGAAACTTTTGAAAAAGTAAAAGACTATATTCCTGAACTGAACAAATGGACACAACAGGAAAAGAACCGTTTGTGGAATTATGTTTTGCTTGACTCACGTACCAACCGTAGTTACGGGAATGCCATTTTCTCAGCCAAGAGAAGAATCATTATCGGGAAAGATTCCGGAAAAACGGTGGCAGTACCCCAACTGAAAAGAGACGGTTCTATTGAATTAAAGAAGCCTTTAAAGGGTGAGTCTTGTTTTGTACCGCCAGTTACGAGACAGGTGTTCTTGAAATATTTTTCTCCCACAGTAGGCAATAATAACTATTGGGATCTCCAGATTGACGCACCTGCTTATTTGGAAGATATAATAAGATGTATTAAACAGTTAGATGAATAAAAACGATGGCCAACGATAAGATTGCTTTCTGGAAATACCTGCTTGATAACAGGGTTATGATTCCCATATTGCAAAGGGATTATGCTCAAGGTCGCCCTGACAAAGGTCCCCTGCGCAAGAATTTTCTAGCATCATTGAAGCAGGCAATGGATGACAATCTCTTGGATGGTAGGCACATGATTCTTGATTTTATCTATGGTTCAGTAGAAAATGAGACCATGCTTCCTCTTGACGGTCAACAGCGCCTGACCACATTGTGGTTACTTCATTGGTTTGTGGCCCTCAAAGCCGGAAAGCTGGAAGAAGCAAGGAAAGGATTGGCAAATTTTACATATGAGACTCGCCGCTCGTCGCGGGACTTCTGTAAAAACATTTGTAGCCCTTCAAATTTCAAGAGACTATCGAAAGATGATAATATCCACGACTATATAACAAATAGCACTTGGTTTGCTGCCTCATGGCTTCAAGACCCTACTATAACTTCATTGTTGAAAATGATAACCGGGACGGTTGTAGACCTCGATAAGGTAGAGAAGAAAAATCTAAAAGACGCTGAGGACGCGAATGCCTTGTTGGATGGACTTGAAAAAATTTTCAAACAGACTACTTCTGAACAATTTCAGTCCTATTGGAAATCCATGATTTCTGACACCCCGCCCTTTTATTTTTACCAATTACCACTTCTCGAGTTTGGGCTATCGGATGATTTATATGTTAAGATGAACGCTCGAGGCAAGCAACTGACTCCATTTGAAAACTTCAAGGCCGACCTTATAGGCTATCTGCGTCAAAGAGCCAAAGAACAAGATGAGCAAACATCCCGCGACAAAGCAGACTATGATAAGGATTGGAAGAAACTTCTGGATCCAAGGTCGGGTATACCAATTATGCTTGATACAGAATGGACTAACATTTTTTGGGAAAATAGGTCTTCACAAAATTCCATTGATGAGATTTTCTTTGCATTCATCAACAGAGTGTTTTGGGAAGAAATGATTGCAGGCCGCGATTGCTCTGATATAAAGGATGATGATGAAGGAAACATTAAAGCTCTTGAGGGGAATTCATCATACCGTTTTTTAATAGCGGACAATGTTGATGATTATCATGATCTGACACCCTACCGATTTAAAAACGGAGAAATTCCTTATTCACTCTTTGAGAATCTCACCACCGTTTTTACAAGATTAATCAAAATGGGCAACTATGATACAATGAAATTGCCTCGCAATGTCGGTGATGAATTCCATTTTATTCCAGTATATATAGAAGACACTAACCGGAAAGACTTAATCTCTCGTCTGACCCAGCCGCATCGTGTAATATTTCATGCGATTTATAAATATTTATTGGAAGGTGAGGCCGAGGATTTTTCTCTTAAACGTTGGATGAGAGTGGTGTGCAATATTACTTCTGGCAAAAGTCTTGGATCGGACTGGAATAGATACATCATACGTACCACAGCCACTATGTTGTCTGCCATACGTACCCTTTCATTTATTGACAGCCATCAATGCTATTCGTCATTGTTTAAGATGAATCTTATTGAGAGCGACAAGGAAATTCCTTCGCGAATGAATGAGGAAATAACAAAAGCCAAAATGACACTTGAACCATCTGGTGAGTTAGCGAAATACTCCGAAGGATCGGAGTATGAGACATGGGAAGAAGCGTTTACCGCAGCTGAAAACTACGCCTTCTTCAATGGGTCAATCAGGTTCATGTATCAGAATAAAAGCGGATTGCCTGACTTTAAGAATTTTGATAGAAAGTTTACCAAGGTAAAAGAATACTTTAAACCAGTCCGCACTGATTCTTCGGATGTATTAAATCCTGCTTTCAGTGGAAACGCTGCCCTTCTGCAATCCCTGATTAGCAAATTTACCGCAGATCAATTTTGGAAAGTTATATGGTGGCGCAGCCATTATATATTTGACAACAGTGAAATGTCGTGGCGGCACTATCTGTATAATGAAGACATCAATGCCCCCAGACATGAGTTCCTCACTGAGGGATTGTCCGTAAATATACTAACAGATTCCTCAGATAGAGCCGGGCATATGCTATACTTTCTTTCAAATACAGGTCTATTGAATTACGCCCTCAATAAATTCGGCAATTCATACATACGCACTTATCATGGTCACGATGCGATATACCCCAGCTCTACAGGCGTTTTCCTTGATACAGCCTATAGAGATCGGTTTATGAGTCGACCGGATATAGGAATTAAGACTGGAGAGAAGGTCCCCGATTCTGCCCTGATATATGGTTCAGATATTTCTTTCACCTTCTTAGGCAATAATTACATTTGGCATAGGGATAACAAAGTATATCTTGCCAACTCGAAAAATTGCGAAGAACGCGAAACGTTGCTCATAGATGGTAAAGAGACCATGATATCTGTGAGCCCTGACAATATGAAGTATGAAGATTTAGAGGAAATGTTAAAGGCTCTTCCTGATAAATTTGCACAAAGAAAAGCTGAATTGGAACAAGCGTTATCTGATTCCAAGTGAAATAGTGCTATCGCAGAATCGAATGATACTCGGTTTGGGTGTCGTTTGATTTTATATAACAATTCACATCGAAGAAGCCTCATTTATCTTCTCATTGGTGACTAACTATTTCAAAGGGAAATCTTGGACTATCAAAAATGTTTATTTGATGGGGTCGATGCAGTATTGGCGGCGGCCACAGCGGGTGCAGTGTTCTCCGCGCCAGACACTGTCAAACTGCTCACAGGCGGCATCTATCAGAGATGCTTCATCGGTGAGTGTCCCAGCCTCAAAGTTGCGGCGGTTACTGCTCTTCATGCCTATGCCGGCACCTGTCAGATTGGCAGAGCCAATGTAGGCAGTCTCAAAGTCAAATATAATCATCTTGAAATGGACTCGCGGACATAGCATCCGCTCCAGTCCGGTTTTTAGAATCGGGTATCGGTCAAAATCCTCACGGAAAGCCGGACCCGGTTCTTTTGCATGAATAAGACGGATTTCTACGCCGCGTTTGAGTAGCTTTGCAAGTACGGCAAGGAACGGCTCTGATGAATTGCCGGCTTTGACGTGAAGGTCTTTAATGTCGGCAGTACCAATCCATAGCGACTTCCCCACGGAAGCCACTCTTGCCACAACCTTATCGTAATGGTCTTTGCCAGAGATAAATTTAACCGACATTAGGAATTAGTCTATATTGAGAAATGCGTTTAATTCGCTCTCATCATCAAAATCTATCTCCTGAGCAAATCTGAGCCCAATAGTAGTTGCAACCGACAAGTAGTTGGAGAACCATATATTGAAGGGAGTATCAAATACTCCGGAACTTTTCATAAAGTTCCACAGTTTTGATGTTAAGATGGCAATATTACCGACACGATTCGTCAAGATTTGCTGAACATTGTATGGAAGGTCTGGCTCATAATATTCAAATACTTCTTGAATATTGAACGATACGGAGTCTGTTTCAATGCCGTTAAACTGCTTGTAAAATATCTCAATTGATCTATCAAAGAAATATTGAAAAATCAATCCGGACTGTACCTGATTGGGTATAGTATTCCGCTCCTCAAATAATTTTGCGATTGTTTGAGTAATTGATCTCAATGCTGTTGCAATCTCAATCACCTCTTGATTATCAAGCTGATTGCGTACTTGTCCAGATACAAATCCGCTCTCCAGATTCTCAGCACTAACAAAAGACATATCAATGCCCTTTTTTATGAAGGCTTTGTTTATTTCTATTTCTTTTTCTGTCATAACGTAACTATAATATTGTTGTACGCAATATGCAAATTTACTTTTTTTATTGAAATAGAGGTAAGATTATATAAACAGGGCCAATAATGCTTACCGCAACGGCGAAGCCCTCGCGAGTGAGCCGAGAGCGCAAGTCGGCGAAGTCGGTGCGCGGTGGCATCGCCACTCGGACTCACCACAAAATTAGCTCCGTCATGTCGCAGATTTAGATACAGGTTATCCTTTTCTTATAATTTGGTCAAAAAAATCATCCGATGCTTTCTTTAACTCTTTTAGCGCATGAAGCATATACCTGTGCTGGAGTGCGAATCCGATTAAGACTCCGATATTTGCCTTGACCAAGGCTGAATGAGGTGGCCCGATAAAGCAGGCTATGCCGCCTAATATGCCGGGGAGTATGGCAAATTTAAGTAGTGCCAACTGCTTCTGAATTACTTTATCCATTCTCCAGTTCCTTTCCAGCGGCAAGTATCGTGACTTTTATCTCTTCATCGCTTATACTCTCATCGGGATATACAGCCCAAATAACATAAATGCTTTCAGGTAGTTCACTAAGGAAATCAGTCAATGCAGTCATTTCTTGCATAACCAATGGCTGTTTCCCTACCTTATTGAAATACAGAAAAATTGAAAGCCGTTCAATCTTATTGATCAAGGATGAAGTCAATGAACTTTTGATGCAACCTATCGCTTCTGCCACACGCTCTTTGTCACAGCGTGTTACCGACTTAATGAGAAAATGCTTCGCGTCAGTTAGAGTGGTTTGTAAATCGTTAAAGTCATAGGCAATCTTGCCTTGCGTTACTATCGGCTGGAGGATTGCTTTTATCAAGTCAGGGTACTCAGTATAAGAGGCTTCTGCCACCACACTGTCATAACAATCCAAATCGGCAGTGTCAAGCAAGCCGAGGGTCAGGACTCCGGCATCATGGAATGTTTTGGCAATACTGTTCGCATGATTCTCATTGTCCTTTGCCACGATGATTACCATCTTATCCTCATCGGTTGGGACACACTCAAAGGGGGCGGTTAATACTATGGCGGACACACAATCGTATCCGTATGAATTTACGGCCTCAATAATTCCTTTCGTAGCCTCCCCAATACCCAGTACGCGAAAGCTGACTGGTAGATTTGAGTGGGCATATCGGTCAAATAATTCTGACTCATTCATCTTATTGTGATTATAGTTTATCAGAAATGGAATGCAGTGATAGCTATGGGTCGGCTATCACTGCATAGAATTGCTGGCAAAGTTAGAGTTTCTCTACTTTGAGTTCGTTGCCGTTCATGTAGCCAACGGGGAAATCCACGTTATATTTCATCTTGAACTGGCGCTGAATCTCAGCCTTTACGGTTGAGTTGGCAAAAGGAAGCGTGCTTCCATTGAAAGATACCTCGGCAGTCATGCCGGCTTCGAGTCGCTTGCCTCCGCTAAGAAGGAGGCGTTTAGTGGTTACTTTGAAGAGTGCCATATCTAATGTTTTTTGATGGTTACTCTGCAAAGATAGGACTGCCGTGTATCAGATTTGGTGACAGAATCTGATTTTATCCTGTTTAATACAGATTGAAGATGTTTTTTCTTTCATAATCCGAGATTCCGTGGTAGGTATTACTGCGTATCCATACCAATGGCATATCATTTACGCGATATTCCTCGGGAATATATGCTTGTAAAGAATCATTATTTTTTGTATCGGCGAGTTCTACAAGCGACTTATGACTCATTGCTGATTTGATTGTGCCGACTAAAGGTTTATCTATGTCATTTAGTCCAAGCGATTCTACCTCTTTCAGTCTGTCATTATTTTGCTGAACAGCAAAATTTGATGAAACTATCAACTGCATCCGGGCATTCATGGCACGTTTAGTCTTTTGCGCACCTTCAAATCCATAAGGCATCGAGAAGAACGAGCAGACAAATTTGCCCTTCAATATTGCCTCTAAAGCAATCAGCGGAGCATATTTGCTGCTAGTCATTCCGCCGAGCGTGGCGCAGACTATCACTGATTCCGAAGCTTTTGCGACAATCTCCTTGACAAAAGTCGTATCACCGGATTTTACTTTCCCGCGTAACTTCTCAAGAAGGAAGGTCTCAGACGCATTGACCGAGTTCTTTTCTAAGTCCCTCTGGTTGGTATCGCAAACTATGAGCTGAGCATTCGGGAATAATCCGGCTGCGATTAAGTCGGTGGCAAGATTAAAGCCTCCGTTCCCGACAGCAATAATTGTTTCGTTCATATTCTTATTGGGGTTAAAGTATTTTTAATGCGATAGCAGCACAAGCCTCTGCATCACAAAGCGCATGATGGTGGTTTTCCATGTCATAACCACAGGCGGCGGCCGACAAATGGAGCTGATGGCTCGGAATGTCAAGACAACGACGGGAGGCAGCAAGGGTACAATGAAATTCGTAATCGGGATATTCCATATCATATTCCTCGAATACTGCCTTTAAGCAACTCTCATCAAAGGGACGATTGTGTGCTACAAGCGGCAGGCCTTTTATTTTCTCTGCCACCTGCGCCCACACTTCCGGAAATGTCGGTTGTCCGTCAGTATCCCGACGGGTGAGTCCGTGGACCTCAGTAGTCCAATATGTATAATAATTTGGAGAAGGCTGAATCAGACTGTAGAATCTGTCAACAATCTCACCGCCTCGTACTATAACAATACCGACGCTGCACACACTGGATCGTCGGCCATTGGCTGTTTCAAAGTCTATTGCTACAAAGTCTTGCATTGTCAGTCATTCTTATACAATTCATACATTTCTGAAATCCAGCCTTTCATTGATCTGCGCAAAGAAGCCGGACTAATGACCTCTATCATCGCGCCGACATGGAGCAACTTCATTATGAAGTCATACGTCGGAGAGAGATACAACTCAAAATCAGCATATTCGCCATAGTCTTCGATAAGTCGCTGACTATGATGTAGCGGAAGGGTTTTCAGATAGTGTTTGTGGTCTTCGTTGGCACGAATCACTATTCTCTCCGGCTTGACATCATATCCAATAACTACTCCGAATTTCGTCGAGAAATATTCTGTGGCATCAAAATCTCTCGGCAATTTGAAGAATGTATCTGTTGATTCAACATTCTCCAGACGGTCAAGGGCATAAATCTTTATCTCATCGCGATTATTGTGGCCGAGTACATACCAGCGGTTATCAAACAGTTTCACGCAATATGGCTCAATGGGGAATGTATAGTTACGTTCCTTCTTGAAAGGGCGATATGTGATATTCACGACCCGGTTCTCCTTCATCGCCTCAAGGATTGTGGTCAGATGGTCGCGGCCTGAAGGGATTTCGTCAACTAATATGCGGCCTTTCAAAGAGAGATTTTCTCCGATTATATTGCCGACTGCAAAGGAGTCGAGCATCCACTTTTTGAGTTTGTCCTCGTCTATGTCTTCGGGGTTGGCTATATAATAAAGATAGCCGCCTACCTTCTGACAGTCGATAATGATGCTGAACTGTTCAAATATAGCGTCGCGCCAGCGGTTGAACGTGGCACGATGGAGCGGCTTACAGTCGCTCATATCTTTATTCCGTTCCCATTTATCGGACAAATCCTTATGTGAAATTTTCCCGGCACGGCGGATGGTGTCGATCAGCCAGGTGTATTTTTGCAGTTGGTTCATAGCTCTTGAAGTTTATACCACGCAAAGTTAATTAAATCCTGTATCATTTTGCGGTACCACTATCAATAAAATGAAAAAAATCCAGCCGAGAGTAGTGAAACATAGTTGGCCGATGCATGGTCTTGCTATTTGCGGCTCTTGACGAGTCCTATGCTACATGCCCTTATGCGCTTTACTGAGCCGAGTAATGTGCAGGCGTCCCGTCAGCTCAAAGGGTCATGACATTTCGATACTGAAAAAATCAGTGAAACACATCGCCGCCAAATCTTTTACTCCAGTCGGCTGGATTATATTATTTATCAATCCTCAATCAAGTCCGTTGACCACCCGAGGGCTTGAATTTTGAGATCAAGTTCCCTTAGGCGAGCTGCACTTTGGTCATGACGTTTGCGAAATTCTTTTGCGTTTACCATTCTTACGTATTTTATTTCCATTCTGCCATAGCGCGCCTCCTGTTCTGTCAAATGCTTAAGTCCTTCATACAGGGTCTTTGTGCGCATCGACAATACATCGCGCTCTGCAAGGAGCGATGTAAGGTTACGGCCATCGATGACAGCGTTTGTGTTGGTCAGATTTATACTATAGATAAGGTTCTGAAGTTCATCGAGTGTCTGATCCAATTCCTCGATTACCTGATCGGCATCTTCCGTCGGTTCATCGCCCTCCTGAACCTTGATGCAATCTTTGAGGCGAGAACGGAGTTGCTGCGACTTTTCCATAAGAGCCGACCTACGGCTCAATGCTTCTGCGAGTTTCATACGATATTCTTTATGTTTGTTATGGCAAAATTACGTTATGGCTGTCTCAAATTTCAGTACAGCAATCCAAATTTTTAGATTGTCTAAATCTTAATCTTTCAATATCGCGTCAGTAATCGTATTATTATCCATAATTATGAATTGAAGTAAGTATTTCATTTTCCTCACATCCATGCAAACTGAATATATTCAGGTAGGTATTTGCGCAGGTATCATCTTGCCAACGAATAACTTCGCTGACAGTCAGGTTCCCGTCGTTTCCGGGAATTACAAAATACATCTCGTATTCTCCATAATCCAGCCACATATCAATATATGCGTACCCATTCTGGAGTCCCAAGTCCATTCCAAACAAAGCAAACCAATGTTCTTTGTCCTTTACGAATTCATCAATGGAATTATAAGAACTTACTATGTTGCACAGAAACGCATGGCGCTTACGAATCCACTCAAATCGTTCCTTATTGCTCATTGCGACTAAATCCATGCGCCATAGAGTTCTTCGGGTTCATCATTCAATCGGGCATTTTCCTGCATCTTTTGGCGAGCCTCTGCCAGTTCTTCCTCAGTAGGCAGAGGCAACTCGACCATATAGACATTGCTCGGACGCTGCTTTATTCCGGCTTTGTGGCGAAACCAAAGGTTTTCCATCAGGAGTGCTACTCCATCGGGCGATTGTATAGTTTTCATTTTGATGCCTTGAAGTTAAATATTGGACGTATGATTGTGTCGATGGTAACGGTATCGCCGATGTTGGCGATGATTTCTTCCGCGGGCTTATAGACCATCGGCGATTCATCGCGGGTAAAATCGTTTACTGACTCTGAGTAGATGCCTTGCATGGATGCCTCGAAGTCCTCCATCGTGATTTTCTCGTAAGCCTGAGTACGGCTCAGTACACGTCCGGCGCCATGCGGCGCAGAACAGTTCCAGTCGGGATTACCCTTGCCGGTGCAGAGCAACGAGCCGTCGCGCATATTCAGCGGTATGATGCAACGCTCACCTACGGCGGCAGAGATGGATCCCTTGCGAATTATGTTGTCGTCGCTGATATAGTTGTGGACGGATTCAAACTCTTCCGAGATTTCTACTCCCGGGAAGAACCGCATGAGCAAAAGGGATATGAGCTTGCGGTTGAGCGCAGCCCAACGCTGGCACAAACGCATATCGTGGAGATACTGTTCCCGACCCTCGCCCTCGACATAGCAAAGGTCAGGCGGCAACGACGGCTCCGCTTCCTGATACTCCTTTCTCATCTTCTTTATGACGCTTTGCAATTCAGAACGACGTCCTGCGGCTTTGTATTCCTCTATGGTGCGCTTGATGGTCTCCTCAAACTCGTCGGCACCATCGGTAAGGTGCTTCACCGCTTTTGCCTGATAGATTTCGGCAACCTGCTTACCGAGATTGCGCGAACCCGTGTGGATAACGAGATATATGTTCCCTTCATCGTCTTTGTCAAGCTCGATGAAGTGGTTTCCGCCGCCGAGCGAACCGATTGCCTTGTTTATGCGGCCTGAATCTTTGATTTCGCGATAGCAATAAAGCTCCGTCACGAGCCGCTTCGCCTCGCGATAAATTTCCATTTCCTCGCCCACGAGCGGTTTGAATCCTCGCCTATCTTCGCGCACCCACATTCCCGAAGGCACATTGCTGCGAATATGCTCGTGGAATGCGTGATAATCAATGTCATAGAGTTTGCCGAGTTTGAGTATGCGCATTCCGCACCCGATGTCCACACCCACTATATTGGGTATCACCTTGTCTCCGAGGTCGCCCGTGAACCCGATGACACAACCTGCCCCGGCGTGGACATCGGGCATTATGCGTATTTTCTTGTCGGAAAACACGTCAATCGAGAGCAACTCCTTGATCTGTTCCAAAGCATTCTCCTCGATGTTGTCCGTGAAAATCTTCACGTCATGTTCTTCTATTGTCTTCATATTCTATTGTTTTTAATATTTCGATGCAACGACGAAGTCCTCGCGAGTCAGCCGAGAGCGTATGTCGGCGATGCCGGTACGCGGTGGCGAAGCCATTCGGACTGACCGCAAAGGTAGAATACCGCTGTGCAACCATTTTGCGCATTAAAAAAAGAAGCACGACATTCTTCCCTGAACGCAAAATTACATCCAAGGTGACGCATTTTACGGTACAGCTAAAAAACACTTCATGTAGCAAGGAATGAGACATGTTAATCGTAACTTTGCCCCAAAAAGCAACAATGAAAATACTTCATCTTTCCGACACTCACAACTGCCACCGGCGGCTTCGGGATTTGCCCGAGGCCGATGTGGTGGTACATTCCGGCGACTTCTGCATGGCAGGGACTGAACAGGAAGCCCTTGATTTCCTCAACTGGTTCTGTGACTTGCCATACAAACACAAAATCTTTATCTGTGGCAATCATGACGACTGCCTTTATGGAGCCAATATTGACGGACTGGATGGTAACGTGCATTATCTCTGTAACTCAGGTATTGAGATAGAAGGAGTGAATTTTTACGGTGTTCCGATGTTTATGGGAGACTGCATAACTGACCGCCAGAGTCGTCACTACGCCAACATTCCAGACGATACAGACGTCTTGATTACTCATACCCCAGCCTACGGCATACTCGACTATGATGACGGTATCAACTACGGCTCCGCAGAGATCCTCATGAAGTTATCTGACCTTAGCCTTAAAGCCCACCTATTCGGTCATATTCATGCCCAACACGGTATGGAGTGGCGGCATCTTGCCGCCGGACAGCCGACACTATTCTCCAACGGCGCAATCATGAACGCAGATTACACCATCCTTAGTACCCCTAACATAATCATAGTGGAAAATGCCTAAACGCAAACGACATCAACCGGGCAATTATAAGCCGAAGCCCGAGATTGGTCCGAATTTTACCGGCACCAAACCTCTGACTCTTTTCCAAGCCGACAACGGCCTATGGGGAGTGAAGGACGGCAATGGCAATGTTGAAATAGAACCCAAATATCAGAGAGCAGAACAGACAGAAGATGACAAGAAACTGGGAATTGTCAGGCTAATCGCCTATGATCATGTCCTTTCGGTCTCTCCCGATGATTGGGATTTGCTCGCTTTTTTCTCGCCGGACTAATCTTTATATCTCGCTGCGGCTATTCTGACGCTTTCGGCGATGCGGGCACGGAACTCCGGCGGGGCTATTACTTCGGCATGGCCACCGTAGCCGAGGATGAGACGCTCCAGTTCGTTGTTTATAACCACCTTTAGCGAGAGCTGAACTGAGCCGTCGCGGAAGCGTTGCTCCACTTTCTGCGATTTATGAAATGGCTTTGACTCGACGTATGGAGCCTGTTGGCGGTCAATCTTAATAACCACGCGCCGTGCCTTGTCATGGATCCCTTTGGTCACACCGATAGTGTCATCAAAGAAATGCTCCGGGTCAAAGTCCACACATTTCTTAAACGGATGTCCTTTGTCAATCGCAACCGACTGTATGCGGTCGAGAGCAAAGATATTGACCTGAGGTACGCGATTGGAGGCTTTCTCACCGATTAGAAACCATCGGTTGCGATACTCCTTCAATAAATATGGATACACCACCAAAGCCTCGGATTGTCGAGCCTTGAACGACTGGTATTCAATAATGATAGTCTGCTGTTTGCGCACAGCGTCATATATGTCGCCTATAAATCTTGCTCCCTTATACCCTGCAACATGCTCCATATCCATAGCCGGAACCGACGTGCCAGTATGCCGCGAAATCTGCTCGTTGAGTTTGCTTATGGTGTCAATTGAAGATGCCAACTGCGGAAAGCCCTGCAACTGTCGCAATATGTCCAAAGCCGAGTTTAGAGCATCAAGACCTTCATCATTCAGCGGAAGATGCGTAATGCTGAAATCAGGGTCTTCATATTCATAATATTTGTTTTCCCTGACAACTATCGGGGCATTATAGCCCAAGCGGTCGCTGCGCATCAGAGCAAGGTCGTTCTGGAAAGTGCGCCGACTCACCGGGTTGCTTCGCCCCTCAAACTCTGCCAACGCATCGGTGCAGGCATCAATCAGGTCGTTGATAGTCCAGCGGCGATAATGGTTCTGGAGGCATTTGTCTATGGTGGAAATTCGTATGAGAGTGGCGCGATTGATAGGCATAATCAGATATTTTTTTACAAAAATAGCAATTTTTGTAATAGTGCGCAAATCCATTGCACACCGTCATCTCAACTTTGCGCTATGATTATAAACGGACAAACAACATCGGCTGAGATTTTCACCGATAATATAGAACAATCAGCTCTTGACTGGATAACGGAACTCTGTAACCACCCGGCAATGGAGGGCGTGCCTATCGTGCAAATGCCCGACGTTCATGCCGGGAACTCATGTAATGTAGGCACAGCCTATCCAATCGGAATGTATGTCAATCCCGACCATGTCGGAGTTGACATCGGTTGCACGATTTCGATGCACCGACTTTCGTTTGCTGTCAACCCCACCGACTTTCCGTTGCTCGAACATCGTATCCGCGAGGCTATCCCGACAGGTACAGATATTTGCGCAAAGAACTCACTCAATGAAAAAGAATTGTTCCGCTTTCTGAACTCACAGTATCAGAAGGCCCGCTCCGCTGCTCCTGACCTTGTCAATGATGCTCCTCGCATAGATGCACGTTTCATCACCGACTTCTGCCGTCGCATAAAACTTCAGGAAGGCATTTTCTATAAAAGTCTTGGAACACTCGGTGGCGGCAATCATTTTATAGAATATGGTGAAGACACCGAATCAGGTGACGGATGGCTGACAATTCACTGTGGATCTCGAAATCTCGGAGTCAAGGTTGCCAATCACTGGCGAAATATTGCGCAGAATCCCAAACGCGCCAAATACATCGGCTATCTTTGGGGCGATGCTCTACGCGGTTATCTATCGGATATGATTATAGCCCAGGCATACGCTCTGTATAACCATCAGATAATTCGTGACCGTATTTTCGCCATTATCAAAAAGCTGTGTAAGGCAAAGTGCGTTGAATCCATCTTCACTACCCACAATTATATATCCATAACAGATGACGTGCCAATGTTGCGAAAAGGAGCAATCGACGCTTCCGAGAGTTGTAAAGTGGCAATCCCATTTAATATGCGTGACGGCATTGCTATCTGTATAGGAAAAGGTAACAAACAGTGGCTCAATACCGCTCCTCATGGCGCCGGACGTATTATGAGCCGGGCTCAAGCCAAAAAGCAAATATCACTGACTGAATTTGAAAATTCAATGACAGGCATCTACTCATCATCAGTCTGCGCCGGTACTCTTGACGAATCACCGATGGCATACAAACCCACCGATGAGATACTTGAACTTATCCGCCCGACGGTTGAAGTCATTGCTATGATAAAACCTAAACTCAACATCAAAGACAACGGAGAGTGAAACACTATATACAGATTACAGCCGGACGGGGTCCGGTGGAATGTGCCAGAGCCGTCACACTCGTGGCTCGTGAATTGTTCAAAGCAATCCCTACACTACAACTTACTGATAGCGAACCTCACAATCAGGAGGAGGGATGCTTTATGTCAATGACATTCGCCACAGGAGAAATGATTTCATCGTCTATAGTTGAAGCGTGGCAAGGAACGGTGTTATGGCGTTCAACCAAGAACCCATATCGTCCGGGGCATAAGCGTAGTAACTGGTTTGTCGGCGTCAACTTCTTTGATGAAGTGTCGTTACCGCAGATTGATGAATCTGACATCACTTATGAAACCTGTCGGTCAGGAGGAAAAGGTGGGCAGAACGTCAACAAAGTAGAAACAGCAGTGCGAGCAATTTACAAACCTACCGGTCTTTCGGTTAAATGTTCTGACGAACGTTCCCAATCGCAGAACAAGTCTCTTGCAAGAGAACGACTGCTGGTGAAGCTCCGTGAGATAAACGAAAAAACTCTCGCCGATTCCCGGTCACGCCAATGGAGCAAACACGATAACATTGAACGTGGCAACCCAGTCAAAAAATTCTCAGGAGCATTGTGATTTTTCACATGCTGTATCGGCTTTTGATACAAGTGGAGTGTAATTTTGTACCGTAAATCAAAGAAATATTAAGCAATGAGAGAATTAGACATTCATAAAGCAAAAACCGCTGACACATCAAAACAGAAGAATGATGCAAAGAATGCTAAACCCAAAAGCGTTCTGGAGGCGTTTGAGTATATCGTTGAACTTGCCGAAGATTCTAATCTCGACAGGGATTTTTTGGATAAAGCCTCGACTCATATAAAATATGCAGTCCGCAAATTGAAACTGACTGCCATGCAGGTGGTTTTGCTCGCCATGTTTGTTGACAGAAGCGAGGATAGCCGCATCATGATCTCGGAAATTGCCAAGTATGCCGGTTGTCGCACTACCAAGATACTGCGACTTTCCGACGACATAGATATTCTTGAATCCAAGCATTATCTTCGTGCGTCGCGGTGTCGTAAATCGTTAAGCTACCGTGTTCCCGGAGCCGTTCTGAAATCCTTGCGCAAGAATCAGCCATACATTCATGAAGAAGAACCTGTGGCTGATACTCAGACTTTCTTCGATAGATTCGACAAACTGATGAACGAAAAAGATGATGATGAACTGACCCACGATTCGTTGATGGAGCAGACAATGGACATGCTTGAGGAAATCAGAGAAACCAGATTTGCCACGGAGTTGCGTCGTTGCGATTTTGGCGATGAGGATACCCTGTTGTTTGTCTTCATGGCTCATCTGTTTGTTGAAAATAATGATGACAACATCGGCTTCCATGATATTGACGACATATTTGATGATAATGAGATTCCAAGCTGGGTAAAACGTGAGTTCCGCACTCGCGACTCTGAACTCTTTGAAAAAGAGCTTATTGAAAATGTCAATGAAGACGGCATGGCTCGTTCTGACGCCTTCAAACTGACAGATAAGGCTAAAGAAGAACTCCTTTGCGAACTTAATCTGAACAAAGTAGGAAGCTTGGACAAGGGGCTTATAAAAGCGGAGACTCTGGCAGAAAAGAATCTGATATACAACTCTTCTGAGTGTGACCAGATAACGGAACTGTCATCCATACTTTCAGAAAGCCGATTCAATGAAGTGCAGACCCGTCTTCGCACAGCAGGCATGAGACCCGGATTCTGCTGCATCTTCTACGGCGCTCCCGGCACAGGCAAGACCGAGACGGTCTATCAGCTTGCCCGTCAGACGGGTCGCGACATTATGCGCGTCGATGTTGACAAGATAAAGAGTTGCTGGGTAGGCGAAAGCGAGAAGAACATCAAGTCTCTCTTTGACCGCTACCGTATCATATGCAAAAATTCGAAGCTCGAACCTATACTTCTTTTCAATGAGGCTGACGCTGTGTTGGGAGTCAGAATGGAGGGCGCGGCAAGAGCAGTTGACAAGATGGAGAACTCCATTCAGAACATAATACTTCAGGAAATGGAAACCCTTGAAGGTATTATGATTGCCACCACCAATCTGACCACCAATCTTGACAAAGCGTTTGAACGTCGTTTCCTTTACAAGATACGCTTTGACAAACCATCTGTCGAATCACGGGCAAAAATCTGGCAGACAATGCTTCCTGACCTTTCCGAATACGATGCTAACACCCTTGCATCACAATTTGACCTGTCGGGTGGCGAAATCGAAAATATTGCCCGCAAACATTCGGTCAATGCCATTCTGAAAGGCAATGATTCTATTGATGTTCAGGAGATAATAAACTCGTGTCGACATGAAAGACTATCTCAGAACGATCGTCCTAAAATCGGTTTCTAATATTTATAACACACAAAAACTCCCGCATAATCAACATGAATTATACGGGAGTTGTCTTTATGGGACGAAAAGTGCAGCAAGCTCCGTCAATCTTCTATTATACAAGCCTCTATGCCTCTTCCCCTTGTAATGGCAGTGAGAGGTGTAGGCTTTGAAGATATTGCGGTCACCTGATTTCAGTTTTTTGATGACACTGGACTTGTTGACTGCTCCGGGACCGATATTGTAAGCCAGCGCACCGAGAAGAACCGAGTCTTTGCCATATTCAGAATACATGGCGCAGAACTTCTTCAGGTCTTTGCGCAGAAGTGCGTCGGCTTCACTCTCGGTCAATGGACGATGCTGTGGAAACCGCTCTCCGGGCAGGATTCTATGACCATATCCGTAGTAAGGTCTGTGTTTCAACTGATGAAGAGTCTCAAACTTTTTGATTATCAAGACTGCCCGCTCAAAGAGTGGTAGCTCCATGATGCTTCGTTTTGCGGCGAAAGCTGGCGTAGTGACCGCGAGGGTCACTAACGCCATGAGGAATATCAGTAGTTTTTTCATAAGCTGATGGGTGTTATGGTTCCGGGATTGACAGGGTTGATGATTCCGGGTGTCTTCCCTCCATCGTCACCGCTGTCTTTGCTATTGAACTCGAAGGTCTGCTGCCACGGGGTCGAATTGAACGAATCTTCGACGACTATCAGGAATTTGTGAGCCTCGGAAGACTGGGCGGTGTAGTTTAGACGAAAGGTCTTACTTTCGAGAAGCACTCGGTCGTTGTTTACCAGCACGGGACCGTCAACGAGTTTGAGAGTACCCTCGCCGTCATACTGAAAGTAGCGTATTGTGTAGAGAGTGTTGGCGTAGTTTCCTTCGGGCTTGATCTCGAAGCGTAGCTCGACGGTCTCGCCCTTGGTGATTTTGTCGCCGTAGGGCATGACTTCCACCGTGAACGGATAGGACTGCTGCACGTCGAGGTCATCGGAGCAGGAAGTGAGGGCGAGGACGAGAGTGAAGAGGATTGCCCAGAATCCGAAGAAACGAGCTGGAGTGAGGCGGGTTTCGCCGATTTTGTTGATGATTGTTTTCACGATTTTCAGAGTTTGAGTTTTGTTGATTTTTTCGGATAGAGCGACATGAGATAGTCGTTCAGATCCTTGTGGTTTGGATATAGTGCCGACTTGTCCATGACTTTATCGCCGAACTCCCTTTGGAGTCTGGCGAGTGCCGCGCGACCGGCGGTGTCATTGTCAAGATAGCACTGGATAACAGTATAGTCACCGAGGGCTGGGATTGCCTTTTGGAGATTGGATACAGAGTTGAGAACGACAGTATCGAGTCCGTCATTATAGCCAAGCCGTTCCGCTGAAAGGAAGTCGATGAAGCCTTCAAACACATTACACCGGGTATTACCGTTGGCAATCAAAGTGATATGCTTAGGTGGATACGACCCTTTAAAGAAAGGATTGCGCAGCTCATAGCCGTCGGCATTATTGCGGAAGCCAACAGCGTAGTATCGCTTGCCATGAAGCTCATAGTCAACCTGCACACAATAGCGTTGGGCTATCCCTTTCGGTATACCTCGGTCTGCAAGATAACGTAGCAACACTGGCGACTCCAGACGCGACACTTCGATATTCTCAAAGGTCGGTTCTTCGACAAACGGCGTTGGCTTATAGGGTTTAGCGACCGGGAGGTGCATCTTCTCCGCGATGTAATCGGCTTGCCTCAAAAAGTCCGTTTCACCGGACATTTCTCCGGCAAGCGAAAAGATGTCGCCACCCGCGCCCGTTCCGAAGTCAAACCACACATTCTTGCGGGGATTGACATGGAACGACGGCTTTCTCTCACTGCGATACGGGGCGTAAAACCAGAGACCTTTGCTGTCGCGTCCGGTAGGCTGATACCCCAATTGATTCAGAAACTCGACAAGCGAGACTTTACGGATTTCGTCGATGTTCATAGGCGCATCTTCCGTTTGGGTTTATCAGGCTCCTGTTCCTGCTTGGGTGGCTTCACTTTATGGGACTTCTCCATGCCGGACATTTCTTGCTTCGCAAGCGCTGGTGCGATGAGCCCTGCAATGTAGAAATTCAACTCCGACATATTGCATGAACCTGTCAGTTCATAGGCGAGGTCATAGATTCCGCCGTATGCGCCGGACTTGGTATCACGCCAAAGATTTGTCTCGGTGTTGATCACCATTGTTGGGCCCGGCTTATCATCGTAGGGAGCATTGTATATGCGGAGATTGCCGTCAGCTGCCACGGGGTGTTCCTGACCGAGAGCCTTCATAAAGTCGATGAGCTTCACCTTCTTTATATCGAGGCTGATAACTATCGGCTCCTGCGGGCGACGCGCCATTGCCGACAACTCCTTGCTTTGCTCATATTCATTCATATACTTCAGGATGAAGTCACGCGGATCCATGTAGAGGTTGGGATTCATCTTCAGGGCTGCGAGGTCGAGAATGTCACCGCTCTGGTCAGTGGCATGGTCATACCATCGGTTCGTATTTGTATCTACCACTAACATCGGCTCCGGGTCGTCGCGTTGCGGTGCATAATAGAGCTTCATGTCATCGAAGGACTTGACCGGCTTTTCGCCGAAAGCCGCCATGAACTCCGTCAGCGGGATGTTCGGGATGTCTTTTCTGCTGTACTTCATGGCTAAAACTGATATTTGAGGTGAACGCCATACTGGAACAGGAAATGCCCGGTGTCGTTTCCGAATACAAACCGCTCTTTTATATGTGGTCCGAGCTCCACATGATCCGAGAGATAGAAATCTGCCGAGAGGGTTACGGCGCCGCCATATATGAAAGCGTCCTTTGCCTGAATAGTCGAGCCGTCGGGTAACAGTTGCTTTCCCCAGTTGACAGTCTCGTATCCGGCGAGAGCCGAAACGCCGCCATATAGGTGGAAGGTCTGCGAATAGTCGCTGACAATGCGGAGATTGTAGCCGACCTCGCCTGTGAACTGCGCCACCGGGATGCGACCCTTCTCGCCATAGGGCTTATAGGTCTGGAGGTATTCACCGCCGAAAGACCATGTATTGGCGTTGTTGCCTTTGATGACGGAGTAGAACACTCCGAGATTGTAGCCGCAGTTGCGGGAGTTGCCTGTATAGAAACCGTTTACCATGTCGGCACGGACTTCAACCGCAGACATTCCGGGAAGATTCCGCTGGGCGAATGCCTCCCCTCCACAGAGGGAAAGCACCGCCACAGCGAAGATTGAAAGAATCTTCTTCATGGGCTTGTTGATTATTGGATTGATAACTCGTCGATTACGTTGGCTCTCACAATATCCTCGTTATCGACCACGAAGGACTGGTGTCGGCCTCCTTCTTTCTCAGCGACCTCGATAACGAGCTGCTTGTCGTCAGGGATAGTGAATTTCTCCAAAGCGAACACCGTGCGCTCTGACGATTTACCATGTACCACCGTCACATAGTTCTGGGCGCGGAGCGGCTCCAATACCTGCTCCTGCATGGCGGTTCGCTTGATAACCTTTTTATCCACAATCTTGAACGATACGAAGTCGATGTCATAAGCGATGTTGGAGGTGTTCTTCAGTTCGGTATGGAAGTAAAGAAGCCCGTTATTGGTATAGATTGATTTCAGGAGGAACTGCACCCCGAAACGCTTTGAGCCGATATGCTTGATTTCGCGCTTGTTCTGCTTGTGGATTGACTTCATAATCAGTTTGACAAGCATAGGCGACTCCTGACCGAGTTTCTCCAGATACACCTCCTGGGCGTTATTGGGGCGATTAACCGCTTCGCCGTCATGGAGAAAGTCTGTCATCTCAATGCTCAGAAGCAGAGGATCTTTCGCAAATTTGACATTGAAGGTGTAATATGAACCATCATCAGTGATAACCGACAGATTTGTTTCCTGCTTGAAGGACTTGAAGGCAGACTTGACACGCAGCACATTCTTCGCTCCGTCGGCGAGTCCGGCAACGAGGTTTTCATTGCCGAGGTCCACATAAACCACCTCCGAGGGGAAGATGATATGTGTTGTTTTCTCGAAGCAAACCTCCAGCGCGTGAGGCGGAATCATGCGGTCGAAACCCACTTTTCGGGTCAGGCCGTCGAACTTGTCGCCGTCGGTGTAGGTGCTACCATACACGTTGATGTCATGTTCGGCAACCTTTTCAGACGACACGTTATTATCGGTGTTATCGGGATTTTTTGCGTTGGCAGCAATGGCCACTCCGAAGAGCGCCACTGCCGCAACGAAGATTTTTGAAATTGTTTTCATTCGTTGTTGTTGGGGTTGGTTGATGATTACTGCTCGTTCTGCTTGAGCATGATTTTGTAGCCTGATTTCAGATGGACTTTCACCGTGCGCAGTTTCTTGTTGAGATACTGGCTGACTCCGTTGATAAGTCCCTTGCCGACATCGGAGGCGAGTTGCGCTCCAGCGTTGGTGGTCAGGTTGATGGAACTGCCCATCGTACTGCCCATATTGGCGCCGATTTCATGAAGCGCGTCCCTCTCCATAGAATTTGGGATATTGATGCCCTCCTGACCGTAGGAGTCATAGACCGAGAGGTCAACCTCCATGATGCAGCCCAGAGCTTCGATAGTCTCGATCTTGATTTCAAGACGCTCACCCTGCAACCTCGCCGCTCCCACCACTGTGGTGTTCTTCGGCAACAGCGAGTTGCCTATCCACATAGGATCGAGCGTGCGGAGCCTGACGCTCTGACCGTCGGTAATCGACTGGTCTGCGGCGACACAGGCCGAGATGGTGTTCTTGAAATTCTGCCGCCTTGTTCCGACAGCCGTTGAGAAAGAGCGGGCGTTATCTTTTGACGCACTGAGAGAAGAAACCACATTGCGGTTTACCTGATTTACCGGCATGACCTTTCGCTCCTTCTCCGGCTCATCGACAATGACAGCCTGCTGGCCTCCACCGGTGCCGAGATACTGCGCCGCCAGACGGTAGGATTCCTCCATCAGTTCCTTCTCAGTAGGCTGAGACTGCTGTTGTGCAAGGGCGTTCTGCGCCTCCAACTCGACAATCTTCGCCTGCAACTCCGCCACCTGCGTGGATTCGTTATATTCCGGCACATAGAAATCCTGTAAGGATGCCTGTACTTGCTGATAGGCGGCAGCCGAGGACTGCACTTCATCCGGAACAGAATCCTGCAACGGGGCTACAGAGTCAATGACCGCTTCAAGCTGCACCGCTTGTGTACTCCTGCGTTCTTTCTCCTCCAGATGAGCCTGAGCTTCGTAAGCGGCAATTTTATTGCCTTCAATCTCGTCAGTGGAGCCATCGGGAAGTTCGGTGTTGGCACCTCCATTGGTTTTGCCGTCGTCACCTCCGGAGCTGAATATCAGCCATACGCTGGCTATACAGGAAATGAACATCAGAGGAAATACTATAAGGTATTTCTTCATCTTCTCTTTCTCGGCGGCGTTTTTGGGCTTAAAGCGGTTTTTCAATTCATCGAGCCACTTCATCTGCTAAGTTTTTAGCGGGGTTAGACTTGCTGACATCGAGTTGGCGGATATGCTCGACCTTCAGCTCGGAGCGGTGTCCAAGTCCGAGTTTATAGCAGGCATGTCCGAAAACGATGAAAGCTATGAGGATAAAGGCAGAGAGCATTATCGTTACCACGGTCAGACGCTGTTTCTGCGACATGGTGTCGCACTTTTGTCTGATCGTTCCGGTAAGGCGTGTTTTTGGGGAGTGCCACACCTTATAATATATGGCACTCCGAAATTTTGATATTTTCACTGAGCGTTATTAACGTTTTACGGTCTGAATGTCCCGGTTTTCCAGAATTGTCAGACCTTCGATTATGAAACCGTTTGGATTGTCATCCGATCTTGAAGCGTTTGTCAGGCGGCAGACAGTTACGAGACTGCGTTCCGTGACATTGCTTTGTCGGATTATCATCTCCTTTGCGAAAGTCTTTGCCGTGTAAGGATAATTATTGAAATCACACACCACGCTGTCAACCTTGACTACCTGAGTGATATTTCCTGCGATTATGCGGTTGTAGTATCCTTTTTCGACAAAATCCGAGTAGTAGTTATAGGCACTCTTGTCTGCAAGAATCAGGGCACGGTCGATGTTGTGCTGAATCGCCGATTTATCGGGAGACAGAGTGAAGAACAGTTCATGGAACCGTCGCACATGTTCGCGGGCCTCGGCTGGGCGGTTCTGATTCATATCCTGCGACAAGGCAAGCATAAGCGACTTGCCGTTGTCGAGGACATAAATCTTTTCCCGCTGCTTCTCTGCGAAATTCAGGGAGACACACACCGCCGAAATTGCTATTACGGCGCAAAGACTGACGAACACGATGCCGAAGAGTCGAATCTGACGAAACGAAGTCTCTATGTTTTTGAGTGATTTGAATTCCACGGATATTTATTTTAGAAGTTTGCCGGCACGACCGACCACATTGCCCGCAACGCCACCCACGACACTTCCGGCCCACGAGCCACCGGTCATGGCGGTGTTGTTGATCGAACGGTTGTAGCTGCCCATGCCGCCGGCCTGAATAATCCAGCCCGCGACTGTTGGAATCGTGAAGTAGCCGATTATGCCGATGATCATAAAAATCGTGTAAGCGGTGTTGCTTCCGTCGAGGTCAACATTCGGATTATTAGTCAGTTCCGAAATGTCGTTCTGGAGCATCAGCACCTGAATCTTTGCCAATATGGTTGAAAACAGGTCAGCCACAGGCAACCATAGATAGGTCTGAATGTATCGGCATATCCATTGGACGAGAGTGTTGTGGAACCCGTCCCAGACGGATATTGCAAACGAAATGGGTCCGAGTATTGCCAACACAACCAGGAAGAAAGTGCGGATTGTGTCGATTGTCAGAGACGCAGCTTGAAAAAGCATCTCCAACAATTCACGGAAGAAATTCTGAATGGCTTTCTTCACTTTATACATTCCGCGCTCGATATACATTCCGGCGGCTGTGCCAACCTCCGTCACTCCGAGTTCGTCTATCTGACGGTCAAATTCCGCATCATCCACAAGATAGGCTGTCGATGGGTCACTCATCATCTGCTCATACTCCAGCCGGTCTTTTTCCTCCCGGTATTTCTGCATATCGAGAGTCTGCCCTTCAAGCATTGACGCCGTACCCTGAACGATAGGCGACATGACTGAATTGATTGTACCGAGTACAACCGTGGGGAAGAACATTATGCAGAAACCGATGACGAAAGGACGCAGCAAAGGGAAAACGTCTATCGGCTGCGCCGATGCCAGTGATTGCCAGACGCGGTAGGCCACATAAAACAGGGCGCCGAGTCCGGCAATTCCCTGTGCAACCCCGGCCATGTCGGAACACAGCGGCATCATTTCATCATAGAGCGAACGGAGTATGGAGTGCAGATTGGTAAAATCTATCGCACACAACATAGGCGTCACCAGTATTTTTCGGAACCGTCGCCGTAGAGGTTGACGACACGTTGCGTGTCGGCTTTCTTCTTTGCCCTCAGATACGACACCGAGATGTTCTTGTTGGTGAAATACGCCGTCAGCCCTTTAAGCCGTTTCATCTCCTTGAAACAGTCATCTACAACATCCATGCGGTCCTTGTCGGTCATGGATAGAGTAGTGATGTTGACCACCTGTTTCAAATCGTTCAGCACACCGCCGGCCTCCTCCAGAATACGTGTGTAGCCGGAAGCGATAGCCGAAAGTTCGGCGCTGGTGAAATTGGGGTCAGTCAGCATTTTTTTGAAATTGTTGACGTAGTAGCCGGAAATGTCGCCGAGCATCAGCACCGTCTGCTGTACCTTGCGGGCGTCTCGGACGAGGTTGTTCACAGACTGGAGGGCATCGTAATATTTCTTAGCCTGTTCGTAGATTTTCACGGTTTCCTGAAACGACTTGACCATGTGGGTCGCCGTCTTGGACTCCTGTACGATCGACTTCGACGAGTTGACGATGCTCTGGGCGATATTGGACGGGTCGATGACCGTCCACTGGGCGTTTGCCTTGCCCGCTCCAAAGAGCAGGCAGAGGACAAACAGAGTAAGGATTGTTTTCAGATGTTTCATTGTCTGGGGTTGGTGAAGATTAGTCAGCGATGATGCTTATCGGCTCATCGGCTGAGTTGATTTCGGAAGTCTGGCTTCTGAGATTTCTGGCCTCATCATAGCTGTATAGACGGACTCCCATCGGGGAGAGATACAGTTCGTCACCATCATTGATGATACCGATTGTGACAGGTCCTTTCCGGGTATCGAAAAAGACTATTTTGTCCGACTCCGTGCTTCGCAGGATATAGATCCTCGATTTGCTCGGACAGGTGTGGTACTCTATGATTTCCACAGCGGGGAGTCCTTTAAGTTCCGTGAACTTGACCGCCAGTTTGACGTCGGAAGACCACCACATGGATCTTTTTAGGTTATAGAAATTGGGATACACTTGTTTGAAATTACTGGGTTATCGAATTTTGGAGGCCATGCCTCCGATTATTTTCACTCCGGCATATAGCAGGAGCAGAGGGGCGGTTGCAAGTGCGAACACTCCTATGAGTAGTCCGAACAGGATTAACCATAGTATGTGGAGAACTTTCATAGCGGTAGCCATTGGGATAGTTGGTGGGCGATATTTGAAAGCACCTCCGTCACATAAGGACTGGCATACAGCACCAGCCTGTAAGTAGCCACGAAAAGGGCGGACAGCAGAGCGATTCCGGCGAGAAAGAGAATTGTGCCGGTCATTACTCCGAGAATTGGATGAAAGAATTTGGGTATCTTCATGTGGCACCTTCCTTTCTCTCATTGGCGAGCAACCGGATTGCAGCCTCGACGCTGCCACCGAGTTGGGCGGCTTTGTTGAGCACCTGCATCTTCTCCGTTTCCTCGGTGGTGTAGCAAAGATATTCCTCCATCGACACCTCCGTGGCATATACGGCGGATTGAGTGCCTCCGAGCCCAATCCACACCTCCTTATACAGGCGGTTGGGATTGTTAGCCATGTTGATACTGAGTATCTGGCTTTTCTCCTTGTCTGTCAGACCGAGCAGCTCCTGAATCTGGTCGAAACGGTTCATGTACTTGCGCTGATCCAGTAGAATCTTGCAGTCGGAGTTGTTGATTATGGTTTCCTTGACAATCGGCGACGATATTATGTCATCAACCTCCTGCGTAACCACCACAGCCTCGCCAAAGTATTTACGGACAGTCTTATAGAGGTACTTCATGTACTCTGCCATGTTCGCCGACGAGAGGGCCTTCCAAGCCTCCTCACAGATAAGGACCTTTCGGATTCCTTTGAGCCTTCGCATCTTGTTGATGAACGCCTCCATGATGATAATCGTCACCACCGGGAACAGCTCCTTATTGTCCTTAATCGAATCTATCTCGAAGACGATGAAGCGTTTACCGAGTAAGTCGATATTCTCTTTGGAGTTCAGCAGGAAGTCGAAGCGACCGCCATGATAATACTGGCGTAGCGTTGTCAGGAAGTTGTCGATGTCAAAGTCCTGTTTGTAGATGGGAATAGGACGCTGTGCCATTTCAGCACGGTAATCATCGCGCATAAACTCGTAAAATGAGTTGAAGCATGGCACTATACTTTTATCCTCCCTCATCTTGTCAAGGAACATCGACAACGCCGAGCCAAGTTCGCCGCTCTCCGTTTTGGTTACTCGGTCATCCTCCGATTTCCAGAGCGTCAGTAACAGCGTCTTTATTGAGTCCTTCTTCTCGACATCGAAAACACCGTCATCCGTATAGAACGGATTGAACGAGATGGGGCTGTCCTCGGTGTAAGTATAGTAGACGCCATCCTCGCCGTGGGTACGGTTACGGATGAAATTACTCAACCCTTCATAGGAGTTGCCGGTGTCAATCAGCAGGATATGCGCTCCCTGTTCGTAGTATTGGCGCACCAGATGGTTGGTGAAGAACGACTTTCCGCTACCTGACGGGCCAAGTATGAACTTGTTGCGATTGGTAGTGATACCACGCTTCATAGGCTCATCTGATATATCGAGATGTATCGGCTTACCTGTCAGTCTATCGACCATCTTTATCCCGAAAGGCGACAGCGAAGAACGGTAGTTTGTTTCCGCTGTGAAGAAACATGCCGCAGGCTCGATGAAAGTATAGAAACTTTCCTCGGCAGGAAAATCAGCCTCGTTGCCGGGCATTGCAGCCCAGAACAGCGTCGGGCAGTCAATGGTGTTGTGCCGGGGCATACATCCCATTGTTGCCAACTGGCCGCCGACATCATTCTTTATGCGCCGCAGCTCATCGGTGTCGTCGCTCCATGCCATGACATTGAAGTGGGCCCGGACTGAAGTCAGTCCGTATGAATGAGCCTCGTTGAGATAGCGGTCTATCCACTCCTTGTTAATAGCGTTTGAGCGTGAGTAGCGGCTCAACGAGTTCATGTTGCGGGCAGTTTTCTCGAACTTCGCCAGATTCTCGTCATGGTCGTCAATCAGGATAAACTGATTGTAGATATGATTACAAGGCAACAGCAACCCGACGGGCGAGGCGAAACTCAACCTGCAATCCGAGCGGTCAGTGGATAGACGCTCATATCGGTTGTCGGTACTGACTTTTGCGGGCAGATCTTCCGTGTCTGACAGTGTGTGCAGGCATAGCATCTTGTCGCCGATTCTCATCTGCTGTGCCGATAGGTCGATGTCCTCCAAGCAGGTAACATCCTCCATTGAGAGCGACATATATTTCTCGATAAGCCCGGAAGCCTTGTCAGTGCCGACAAGTTCATCGTCGGAGAGACGGCGCAGCCTGATATATCCGGTATCGTTGATGATGCGCTCGAACTGCTCAACAGACTCCATGAACTTGACAACCATTTCGTGATTCAGTTCTTTGGGTGTCAGGCGTCCACGGCAGAGCGTCGAGAAGTTGCTCTGCTGACGTGCCCTTTCCTTCGTTGTCTTTGTCAGGAATAGATAGCACTTGTGGGCGAGATACGGACGCTCGTTGAAATGTCGCTCAAAAGAGCGGTCGAGAAAGGATAAGTCATCCTTCTGGAGTTCAGGCTTATACCGTTCCGACACGAACCAGTCCTGCTTATGCACCACTGAATAATGCGGCAATACCTTTATTGCCTTGCACCATGCGCCGTGCATGGCTTCATACTCGGCAGAGGTGACTGTAAACAGTTCCGGCAGGGCAACCTCGAAAGCGACTGTTATGTCGGCGTCTTTCGATATGATGCAGCCGTGCTCCACAGCCAACAGGGGCAGTTTCGACTCCAGTGTCGTGGCTTTTAACGTGTTGCTCATTTTGTTCTTCCTTTAATCAGTCGGTTAAGGCGCAGACGGTTGATGATATAGCGAGGATGGTATTTGACAGCAGCTAATTTCATCAGACCGTATTGCCCGTACTTGGCATTGAGATGGAAGGTGAGCCAGACAAGGGCTGAGGTGGCAGTAACGCCGAATCCGATACATATCCACTGGGATATTCCGGCGATATACATGATGACGAACACCACGAACAGGGAGAGAAGCCCGCCGGCGAAAATGAACAGATACTGCGCCTTCAGTCCCTTGTACTCCACCGACCGTCCTATGCCTTTGTTGATAGCATATTCGGCCATTGGCTCAACCGATTAGAGGAAGAACGAGCGGAGGATTGTGGCGGCGACAATCAGGAAGATACACGCTCCGAACCATGACGCGGCGGTCTTGCTTGTGTCGGGATCGCCCGACGACCACTTGGAATAGACCTTGATGCCGCCGATGAGACCCACCACGGCGCCGATGGCGTAAACCAGTTTGGTTCCGGGGTCGAAGTAGCTGGTTACCATAGAGGTAGCCTCGTTGATGCCACTGAGACCATTTCCGGCGGCAGATGCGCGTGACGCACCGACGATGCCGCCTACAAGTGCCAGAATAAAGCGGCACTTGAAGTTTGATATTTTGTTTCTTATAGAGGGATTCATTGATTGGGGGTTGGGTTGTGTTTTTGATACTTCGGTAAGAAATCGGTAAGTTCAAACTCTCCGTATGCCTTCACGCTGACCGTCTCCGGACGGGAAAGTCTTGATGTCTCTTTTGCAGCAGCCATTTCATCAACCTTGCGGTGGCATTCGTCGAGTTTGTCCAGAATGTATCTCGGGAGGTGGTTCATTAACTCCGTATTCTTGAAGTCGGCGAATACGCGCACCACATACTGATGTTCCTCAGCCGTAGGCGTTGACTTCCGTCCAAGAATGAGTTCGGCCCGTGCAAGTTCATCGAATGTCGCGCCTTCTGCAATCGGTTCGGCAACAGAATCATCACTTGCGGCGATTTCATCCGCAAGCCGCTGGTCTGTCTCGAAAGCCTTTTTTATTTCATCGGGCGACAATGCGGCGGGATTGGAGGACTGTGCAGGGGTTTCATCGGGAGTATCAAATTCAACATCGTTTATGTCGATGTCTTCATTGAAATATTCCACAACGACAGCCTCTGTCGCTTTGGCAACCATCTTGCGCACATCGTTAACCGAATATTTGCTTTTCCCGATACCGGCTTTCTTTACCGGCGCCGGAGATACTTCGTCCGGTGCTTCGTCCGATATAATTGGGCCATCGGTTTTCTCTTCCGGAGAATCTTTTTTGCGTTTCAACACATCGAGAGCGATGAACGCCATGAGTCCGATATTAAGCAGGAAAACCGCAGCCAGAAGAAAGTCTTTTGTCATGGCTGGCTGTTATAGACATCCGACTTCATCTGTTCGATCAGCTCCTCGTTCAAGCCGAGATGCACGAGGATGATTGCCTCGGCAAACGACCCGATTGTGGCACCGGTGTCGGACCAGCTTGCAATCTGCTTCAGAGCCTCGGCACATTCGACATCGACATGGATCCATGCGGAGCCTCGGGGTTGCGAGTCGGGCATCAGGTAGGTTTCGAGATAATTATCTCCGACAGTCTGGTAGATTGCGAGGTCTCCCGACGTGAGTTTGTCGTACATCACCTTACGCATGATTTCATGGAGAAATTTATATTCCCTGAGATGATTGCGTAGAATCGCGCTGGCATACGACCGGATGGTGGTGTTGTTCATTGCGACAAGCCGCACGACGTTTTTGAGCTTGTCAAGCGTGCCTTCGGTGATGCCGATACATCGTTGATGTTTAATTGGCACACGGGTCAGATATATTTCGGCGTAATCCAGTTTTGCCTTTTCGGATATGCCTGTATTGTTGTGTGAAGTGGTCTTCATTATTTTTGTTGAAATGGGTTTGGAACTTGCTGCCGTCTCATCATTTCGTCTATGAGTTCTGCAAACTCATTGAAATGGTATTCAAGCAGATTGTGGATATAAACCGACAATGGAAATCTCTCCCAGCCGTCACCGAAGCACCGCATGAGCGCCTTGATTTTCTTACAATCCTCTTTCGAGACATAGTAAGTCTTGCCGTAGCGCATGGACTCGCCCAGATTGGGCCGGAGGAAAATATCCTGATAATCTTTCGGGGTCTTTACCACACCATTTTGCCCGCGCGGTAAAACGGCACCCTGATTTTTTCGATTATCTTCTTGGGTTTCTTCCACCTTCGGGAGTTCGGCTTCCTTCTGGGCATCCCCGCCATCGTTTCTGCGCTGGGGGGATACCGGTCTATAGGAATCCAGGAAGTTGTCGGGTGTAATCTGTCCATCGTTCTTTTTCGCCATAGCGTCACTTGGTGGTTATTTCGAGAAATTCCGTCACTAACTGCTCTATGCCGCTGCCCTTCATCTGGGTGCGGTCGGGAGGCATGAGCGTGGAGCGGAATATCGCACGCTTTACCTCGCAGCTTCCTTCGCGCCGGAATCTGACGCTGTTGGGCAGAGTGGACTTCATCACATTGATGTTAAGCTCCGCCATGAATGCGTCATAGACCTTGTAGAGTTCCGTGCGTTCACGAGGGTCAACCATAGTCCAGAGCACGTTGAGATCCTTGATTGTGGATGCACCGGTGGTTATGAGAGACTCGCGGACATAATTGCAGAAACCGATACCGCTTTCGAGCACGTTTCTGTCCGCCGTCATGGGGCAGAAGACATAATGCACGTTGCGGATCACATCAATCACGTTGAAGTTGTTGATGGTGCCGGGAAGGTCGAAGAACACAAAGTCGGGGATGTACTCGTCCAGATACTCCTGAGCCGTCTGTAACGCCTCGCTGATTTCGCATTCAAGAACAGGGTATGCCCGTTTCTGCGATTTCTGGAAGATGTCATAGACCTGCTTGCGCAGATATTCGCTCTGCTCACAGTCGCGCAGCTCACGCTCACGTTCACGAGCGATGCTATGCTGGGGTGGGTCACAGTCGATAACCGCCACTTCATAACCTTTGAGGTAATGAAGGCAACTGGCGAGAAGTACCGTTATGGTCGATTTGCCGACACCGCCTTTCTGCGATGACACGGCGACGAGAATTGGTTTCTTCATCTCGGTTTGGGGTGATGGGTTGATAATTCAGTTGTCTGATCGCTTGACCGCTCACTCAACTGAATGCACGATTGCCCGGTCACTCAATCAGTCGGATGCACAGGCGATTGACTGATTGGTTGATGTGCTGACTAATCAGGACTTCAACCAATCAACCGGTCAATCGCGCAACTGCGCAGTCAGTCGATTGAGTGGGCGATTGATTGGGTATGGCTTCAGTCAATCAGGCGAACAATGGTCCGGTTGCTCAGTCAATCGGTCAGTTGCAGTTCTGCCACTTTGGACATTAGCGTTACTGACGTTCTGACTAACCAATCAGTCATTCAATCGCTTGTTTGGCGAGGCAGGCAATCAACCGAATGGTTGACGCTTTACCCGGTCAATCAGGCAGGTGCATAATCAGTTGGGTGAAATGTCGGTTGAATTGCCGTGGAACCGCATGGGCGGCAGCAACCGATGGTCACAGAGGGGCGGTAACATTTACCATCCACGCATAGAGCGGAGTCTATCGCGCTGAAAATCAATTGTGACTTGACGATGATTCAGTTGTATGACTGATTGGTTGATCAGTCAATTCACCGTCCGGTGTCATAGTATTATTAAGAGACGTCTCGTGTCATCGACCATTTTTCACAGCCTCCCATCGGAGGCGTTTCATGTCGTTGACGGTGCAAAGTAAGGCATAAAATTTCATTCCCGCCAAACTTTTTTGGCCGGATATAGCATAAGGTTGTACATGTATATCTCTATATACTATTGGTATAGCACCAAGCTGTGGAAAATCGCAGTAATTTTGCATCGAGCAACGGAAGCTGTGTCCTCAGCGTCCGAACAGCCTCCTGACAGGAACCGCACAGGGGGCTTTTCAATCAGGTTTTTCTTATTGATAATTGCGTTCATTGGAACACAGCAAGGTGTCCAAACAGTAACCGTTTGGATTTCGGGTAACTCCGTCGTTACCACGAAATGACCTTGCCGTGCCAGGGCTTGGAACCGCTCCGAAGTCGCAATTCCCAAGAAAGCCTGCGGTGCATATAATAGAGGACAGCACGTTGTGCAACCCTATAAAATCCGAAAACATTGAAAACATCAGATAAAGCCGGACGACCAAAATCGTCCAACCCCTGCACGCATTGCGTCATGGTGCGGTTCGATGATCTCGAATATGACGCCTTGCAGCGCATGATGGAGAAAGCCGGCGAAAAGGTCAAGGCTACATTCATCAAGCAACTTATAGCCGGAAAGCCCTTCAAGGTCATTGTGACCGACAAGACTCTTGCGCTCTATACGGCAAAATTAGGCGAGTTTTTCTCCCAGTTCCGCACGTTAGGCGTAAACTACAACATAGTGGTGAGAGAACTCCGTGCTGGGTTCACTGAGAAAAAGGCCATGAGTCTCCTTTACAAACTGGAGACAGCTACCCGTGAAATGATTTCAATCATGGGAGAGGTCAAGGAGCTTACCGAGAAATTCGACGAACAATGGTCGCAAAAATCAGTATAGGCTCATCGCTTTACGGCGCTTTGGCCTATAACGGTGAGAAAATAAACGAATCGAAAGGGAGGATTCTCGGCTCAAACAAGGTCGTGATTCCTCCCGACGGCCATGCAAGGATAGCGGAGATGGTCGAGGACTTCAAGAGCTTCATGCCGAAGATGGGGCGCACGAAGAAGCCTGTGCTCCATATATCGCTGAATCCCCATCCCGACGACAGACTCACGGATCAGGATTTTGAAATCCTGGCCCGCGAGTATCTTGACAAACTGGGCTTCGGCGAGCAGCCTTTCGTCATCTATAAGCATGAGGACATTGACCGGCACCATATCCATATAGTGACGGTCAATGTCAACGAGCAAGGGAAACGGCTGAATCAGGCCTTCCTGTTCCGTCGCAGCAAGGCGATTACCAATGAACTGGAGCAAAAATATAATCTTCATAAGGCTCAACGGGAAAAGGTATCGCCGGACACGCCCATCAGGAAAATCGACCTGACCGGAGATATAAAGCGTCAGATTCAGAACACCGTCAAACTGGTGGGTATGCGCTACAAGTTCCAGACCATCGGAGAGTACAATGCCGTACTCTCCTTATATAATATAAGGTGTGAGCCTACCGACGGCAAAGTCAATGGCCGAGAATATCATGGTCTCGTATACTTTGCCATGAACGATAACGGGGAGACTGTTTCCAATCCGTTCAAATCCTCGCGTCTCGGTAAATTCGCAAGCAGAGCCGCCATTGAAGGCCGCTTTGAACGTGCAAAGGAATCTGTCGATGTCAAACCGACGAAAAGAGCAGTGGCATCCGTCATGGCCGATTCATCGGACAAAGACAATTTCATTGCGAGACTCAAAGACAGAGGTATCGACTTGGTGCTTCGCAACAATGACGATGGCCGGATTTATGGCGCAACCTTCATTGACCACAATACCCGGACAGTCATGAACGGATCGAGACTCGGCAAAGAATTTTCCGCTAATGCGTTTGAACGCTGGTTCAACGGGGACGGAGAGAAGCCGATTGCGACAATGCCTGTCGTATTGGATACCGATACCGGGCAAGCCGGGCATGAGACGACTACCTCGTCTTCTACGTCTGGAACATCTGCTGCGCATACTCACACTCCGCATCCCGACCGCATTGACGAGCATGAGGTTCCGACACTTCCCGGTCTTGACCTGTTCCAGACAGGACCCGGCTTCAATCCGGAGGAGGAAGCGTTTTACAGAGCCATGCAGCGAAAGAAGAAAAAGCGGCGTGGCCCCAAATTATAATAACCTTAACCACGAAATAAAATGTCGCAACAAGAAGACGACCTCAGAGCGTTGGCGAAGATAATGGATCTTCTCCGCGCCATAAGCATAGCTGTAGTTGTCGGCAACATCTACTGGTTCTGCCGTGAACTGGTGGATGGATGGAGATTCCATGCCGAGACAATGAAAGTGCTGTCGAATTTTAATGAAGCCTGTGGTATGTTCCGCAATCCGTGGAATGCCAAATGGTGGGCAGTTCTGTTCCTCGGACTCTCTTGCCTCGGCTCCAGAGGCGTGAAAAATGAAAAAATCCGATGGAGCCAGATATGGATTCTTCTCAGTGTTGGAGCGGTGCTGTTCTTTATGAACTGGTGGATGCCGACGGTTCACTGGTACTATACCTATATATTATGCACCTCATTTGGATACGTATGTATGCTGATGGGTGGCGTGTATATGAGCCGTCTGCTGAAAAACAACATGATGGACGACCGTTTCAATGAGGAAAACGAATCATTCATGCAGGAGACACGACTGCTGGAGAATGAGTATTCGGTCAATCTCCCTACCAAGTTCTATTATAAAAAGAAATGGAACAAGGGATGGATAAATATCGTCAACCCTTTCAGAGCGACAATCGTTCTCGGCACCCCTGGCTCCGGCAAGTCTTACGCTGTGGTAAACAACTACATTAAACAACAGATAGAGAAGGGTTTCGGACTGTATCTGTATGATTACAAGTATCCGGACCTGACGACCATAGCGTATAACCACATGCTCGACCATCAGGAAGGGTATGGTAAAAATCCGCCGGAGTTCTACGTCATCAATTTCGACGACCCCGAAAGAAGCCATCGGTGCAATCCGATTCATCCCGCTTTCATGTCGGACATCGCGGATGCCTATGAAAGCGCATACACCATCATGCTCAACCTGAATCGCTCATGGGTGCAGAAACAGGGCGATTTCTTCGTGGAATCTCCTATAGTATTATTCGCCGCTATCATCTGGTATCTGCGGATTTTCGAGGATGGGAAATATTGCACCTTTCCCCATGCGATAGAGTTTCTTTGTCGCAGGTATGAGGATATTTTCCCGATTCTGACCAGCTATCCTGAGTTGGAGAACTACCTTTCTCCCTTCATGGACGCATGGCTCGGAGGGGCGGCAGAACAGTTGGCGGGGCAGATTGCCTCTGCCAAGATTCCGTTGTCGCGCATGATTTCGCCACAACTCTACTGGGTAATGACCGGCGATGACTTCACTCTCGACATCAACAACCCTAATGAGCCGAAGATTCTGTGTGTCGGCAACAATCCCGACCGCCAGAATATCTACGGCGCCGCACTCGGCCTTTACAATTCCAGAATTGTAAAGCTCATCAACAAGAAAGGCATGTTGAAGTCCGGTGTGATTATCGACGAGCTGCCCACGATATATTTCAAGGGACTTGACAATCTCATCGCCACTGCCCGAAGCAACAAAGTTGCCGTGTGCCTCGGCTTTCAGGATTTCTCACAGCTCAAACGAGACTACGGAGACAAAGAGGCTGCCGTGGTGATGAACACCGTCGGCAATATCTTCTCCGGGCAGGTGGTGGGTGAGACAGCCAAGACGCTCTCGGAACGTTTCGGCAAGGTGCTTCAGAAGCGTCAGTCAATCTCAATCAACCGTCAGGACGTGAGTCATTCCTTCAACACCCAGCTGGATTCGCTTATCCCGGCAAGCAAGATTTCGACACTTACACAGGGTATGTTTGTCGGAGCAGTCAGCGACAACTTCGATGAACGCATTGAGCAGAAAATATTCCATGCCGAAATTGTGGTTGACAATGCGGCGGTGAAAAAGGAGACGGCCTCATACCGTCCCATTCCCCTGATCACCGATTTCAAGGACGATACTCCAGAAAAGTCAAAGATGAAGGCTGAGATACAGCGCAACTATGACACCATCAAGCAGGATGTAATCGACATCGTAAGACGAGAGACGGCGCGTATAGCTGCCGACCCGAAACTCAGGCATTTGCTCGATATGAAGCCGAGATGATGGATTTTAACATTTCGACACGCTGAAATTCAAATAGTTGCACTCGAACTATATAGCCGGGAGAGGCTGTGAGGAAAATTATCTCTTTTTTCTGTCACAGCATCTCCCTTTATTGTACCCTTACAACGCCGGTTACGCTTTTAGGAGTTGATTACCGGAATGTTAAAGTGGATGTTTGGTACATATATACCATACAATATAGGGTCCCGTTTATCCCGAATTTTGCATCAGAAAATCAAACCGAAAGTAAGATGCAAAACAAAGATTTAACCCCAAGACTTGCCGAGGTCGCCGCTTCCGGGATAAATGACAGCGACACCAAGGCACTGCTCTCGGAAATCTCTGAGAAGCTCGGTATTCTCATTGATTTGCAGAGGGCACGTAATCCTCCCGTCGAGGAACCCCAGCCAAAGACCGAGGACGACGGCACGATAGACACCAGTTGGATTATTCCGCATAAGCTGTATGACAACAGCCAGTTCTGCCGGATATTCAACGTTGCCAAGATAACGGCGCAGAAATGGCGTTCACGAAAGCTGATAAGCTATATCCTGATCGGCAGGAGTGTCCGCTATGAAGGTCGAGACATTATCCGGTTTATTCTGGTCTATGCGGCCCGTCGCAATTTCAAAATCAACCCTGTGACAGACGACTGATCTGTCTTGAATAATCAAAAAACTTTTATCATCCAGAATAAAATGGACCCCACTCAACAAGAAGAAGTGCTGATTGCCCGCAATAACGAAACCGGGCAGGTAGGCGCGGTTGCCGGAATCAATGATGACGGCACACCGAAACTGGCAGATGTCAAGTCTGCGAAAATCTCTGACCTAATCAAATTCTCCAAAGGCCAAAATCCCATAGAGGCATTCTTGTCGAACTTTGTCCGGCAGGTCAACAATCCCTCGACTTTCGGCTTTTTCAAGGTCCCGGCCGATCGCTATGAAAGCGTAGGTCACGCAATGTCGGACTTCATTCAGGAGCCTGAGAAAAACGCCGAGATTCTCAAGGATTTCAAGGTCGATATGCCTCAGACTCAACAGCAGGAGGCGAAGGTGGAACAGACTACTTCGGAACAGCCTGCCGCCGAACAGCCGCAGGAATCCGAAACGGTCAAATACCGTAAACCGGAACCCATAGACGAAAGCAAGGTAAACTGGGATGACCTCAAAGCCAAATGGGGACTTGACCGCAGTATACTCTCCGACAAGGATGTAAGCAATATGCTTCACAACAAGAAGTCGAAGCTCGTCACTCTCAATCCGACGATGTTCGGAGAGACTTTCGAGCTGAAGGCCCGGCTCTCTTTCAGAACCAATCCCGACGGTACGGTATCCCTACGACCGCACTGCATCACCACCGAGCCGAATCTTTCCGAAGAGTTCAAAGGCTACAAATTCTCCAAACAGGACAAGGAAATGCTGGAGAAGACCGGCAACCTCGGCAGGGTAGTGAATCTTACCGATGCCGACGGGAATAAGGTGCCCTCATTCGTCAGCACCGACCGGGAAACCAATGAGCTTGTATCGGTGCATGTCAACAGCATCTATGTCCAGCCCTCTATCGGAGGCAACGAATTTACCCCGAAAGAGATTGGAATCCTAAAATCCGGGCAGCAGCTCCTGAAGGACTACACCGACAGCAACGGCAAGACTTATCCCGTTGTGTTCCAGTGTAATGCCGCCACCCAAAGCGTCGAGTTCGTTCCCCGCGCCAATCGGCTGGTCGAAATCGAGAAGAAGGAACAAGCCGACCTGAAAGCGGCCCAACAGGGAAACTCACAGGAACATGCGCAGGGTCAGCAGGAGAAGAAAGGCAACTGGACACTTCCCGACGGTGGAATCAAACCCATCGGCAAATGGAAGGACTACCATTTCTCCGAGGAACAGAAAGCGGATTATACCGCCGGAAAATCGGTAAAGGCCGAGATTACCGACGACAAGGGTGAAAAGGCCACCGTGTATGTGAAGTTCGACCCTCAGAAAGGACGTCCCATCCCTTTCAAAAGCGACCCTGATGTAGCCCGGTCTGTCACTCCTGCCGAAGAAAGCAAGACTCAGATGGCTGTCAACAACGACGGCAAGACAAACGAAGCTACTGCGAAAGTCAAAGAGCCTCTCCAACAGGGGCAGGTGGCTCCAAAGGACGACGGACAGCAGAAGCAGCAACGCAAGCCCAAAGGCCCCAAAATCTAAAATAAATTCAAATCAACGAGTGTCGGCGGTCAATGCCGGCCGCCGGCACTCTTAACCAACCCAAAAAAAGAAAAAACAATGATCACCATAATCGCACAATCTCTCCGTATCGCCCGCAACATCTCGTACATCCTTCAGGCGGACATAGAAATGAACGGCTACTTCGCCAACGACAAATACTTCATCACCTGGACTTACGGCCACATGGTGGAGATTGACACTCCGCGCGGCAACTCCGGCTACTGGTTCCACGACTCATCATTTCCCGTGCTCCCCAAGGAGTATGTGCTCAAGGCAGCATCGTCGCTCCATTCCTCCGGCCGCGAGATACCCGACCCTCAGTTGGGTGTACTCCGTGAACTGCTCTCAAAGAGCAAGCATGTCATCATCGCTACTGACCCAACTTCGCGCGGCGTGCTGATGAGTCGTTACATTCTCGACTATCTCGGCTTCACGGGGAAAATTACCCGTGTGGTTCTTAACGACCTCATGAGCGACACCATCAAGAGCCGTCTCTATTATCCGAGCCATGACAAGAGCTTCGACCTGTCGGCGAAGATGGCCTCTCTCAAAGACAGGCTGGACTGGCTCACCAACGTAAACGTGTCACGTGCCTTCGCATTCGCTACCGGCATGAACACTTATCCCGTCAACAGAACGTCTCTGCCTCTGCTGACGCTGGTGGCCCGACGTGAGAGGGAGATCCGCGAGTTCCAGCCTGAGTCCTATCATATTCCGACGATTACCGTCAAGGACAACGACGGCAACATCTTCTCTTTCAGATGCGACCGTATGTGGCGCGAACTGCCGCAGGGTCTAACCGATGCGCTGAAAGCCGGCGCTGCGGTCAAGGTTGTGAAACAGGACAGCGAGATATACGATGTGCCGAGTCCCAAGCTCCACAACATCATCACTCTTCAGGAGATGGCGGCCGAAAGATTTGGAATGGATCCGGTTCAGACCTACAAGATTGCCAGAGATCTGTACGAGAAGAAACGTATCTCGTTTCCGGGCACATCCACTGACGGCATCAGCCGCCGTGTCTACGACGACTTCAAGAAGAACGCATATCCGCGAATGCTGGAAATCCCGGTATTCAAGAAGTTCAGCGACGATGGCTATCGCCCCGTCTTCACCAGAAGCGGAAAGGACGAGTACAGCGTCGACCACGGCATCATCCTCACTGCTTATCCTCTCGTCGGACTGACGAATGAGGAAAAGAAAATCATAACGTTGATCGGCCTCAGGATGCTGGAAACCTTCTCCCGCAGCTTCCGCTTCCGCCGGACTGTAACGGTGCTTGAATGCGCCGGAGAGAAGTTCACCATGACTTACCGCGAAGTGATTCGTCCGGGGTACATGATTTTCAGCAGTCCGAGGTATTATCAAAGCACGGACGCTCCTAATCTGGAGCCGGAACAGGTGCTCACGGTCGAGTCTATAGGCTCACTGACCAAAACCACTTCGCCCCCGGCAGTCTACAATGACGCCACGCTCATCGAGGATTGCCATGGACTCCATTATGAGGAGTTTCAGGATGGCGTGGTGAAAGACCTGATGTTTCTCCAGTCCAAAGGATACCTCCATCGCAACAGGATGGGAGAATACTCTCTCACTGAAAGCGGAAGGGCACTCGACTATATCGTCAGGGATATGGAGATAGCCGACCCGGACACTCTAATGCGCATCGAACAGTGGATATACAATACCGCTGTCGGCAACACGCCTGAGGAGGAGTTCAATGAGCAAATCGAAAAGTATGTGACTGCGGTCACTACCGAGGCTCTCTCCTGCGCAAGACTTTTCAAACCCACCGAAACGGACATAACCTGTCCCAAGTGTGGCAAAGGCATCATCCGAATCTTCGGCAAGATTGCCAGATGCACCAATCACGAATGCGGGCATTCGATATTTCGGCAGATAGATGGTGTGACCATCAACAGCCGCGAGATACGAAACCTGTTCGTGGACGGACAGACCTCTCCCATCAGGGGATTCATGGACGAGGACGGCAAGTCCTTCGTGGGTCGTGTGACCCTTGACGACAATTTCAGCCCTGTTGTTGTCAATATCCAGAAAAACTAACCCATTGCTAACAGGATATATGGAAGGGCTCCTCAAAAGGGAGCCTTTCCGTATCTCATAAATCACCAGACTAATGAAAGCCACAGACATACCGGCTTATCCCTCTCTGAATAAATATGTAGCCAGTATCTTCAACTACATGGAGGAGCACAAATTCTCAAGTGCGCCGGACTATACGGAGATGGAACAACAGGCCGACAGAGCGCTTGATGCCTTCCATGAGGCCCGGCTAAACGGGCACTCGGTAGAGGAGGCCATAGAAATCTCCAATCAAGTGCTATTTGAAAACATAGGAGAATCGGAATACGAAATCGTCGAAGAAATTCTCCGCAATTATTTCAAAGACACAGTAGATCTCTCGGACGGTTGGATGGACTATTGGGTCAACCGCATACTGGAGGATATATCGGACCTCTTTGAGAACTGCGAGATACTTGCATACGGTGTTTCCGCCGCAGACATAGATATTAACCGCGATTCGATCATCGGTCGCATAACGGACTATTTCACTTCAAATGGCTTATAACCGATTACAGACGATGCGCGACAACATCGAGGCTATACGGATGGCGTTTAGCCTCGGTGTCAAGGGGCGCGGGGCGCAGACTGTCGAGGAGATTGCTGTGCTGCGCAGATATGCCGGATTCGGCGGGTTGAAGTGTATACTCAATGATGCCAACGAGCTGGCGGATGCCGCCAAGTGGAGTAAATCGGATATTGAACTGTTCGCGCCGACGGTTGAACTGCGTCGCCTTATTCACGATTATTCGCGTGACGACAAGGAGTTCAACCGCTATATGGAATCGTTGAAGGCATCAACGCTGACGGCATTCTATACCGACAACCGTATTGTGGATGCAATATCCGACGTACTGAAATATCAGGGTGTCGAAATAAAGCGTTTGCTTGAACCTTCTGCCGGTCAGGGTGCTTTCATTGATTCTTTTTTGCGTAATGATATATACCCCGGTGCCGAGGTTTTGGCATACGAAAAGGATTTGCTCACCGGCAAAATCTTGTCGGCATTGCACCCTTCTATTCTTACCCGCATAGAAGGTTTTGAGAAGATTGAAGGCGACTTTAACGGATACTTCGATTTAGCCGCATCCAATGTTCCTTTCGGCGACTTCGCGGTTGCGGATCCGGCTTATGCCGTGAGCAAGGAGATTGGCTACCGTCAGGCTTCCAAGTCATTGCACAATTACTTCTTTCTCAAAGGTCTCGACCAAGTGAGAGAGGGCGGTCTTATCGCCTTTATTACATCACAGGGTGTGATGAATGCCGCTTCGCCTTTCATAAGAATGGAGCTTGTGAAAAAGGCTGACCTTGTGGCTGCACTGCGTCTGCCCAACAACACGTTCAGCGAAAATGCAGGAACTGATGTTGGCTCAGACCTTATCATCATGCAGAAGCACACCGGGAAGAAGTCATTGTCGGCTGATGAAGAGTTTTTCATCCAGTCGGTTGTTGACCGGGGTACAAAAGTGCCGGGCAACAAATTCTTTCAGGCTTTTCCGCAGAATGTTATCTGCACCGACGCCAAGGTTGGTACTGACCAGTATGGCAAACCGGCTATCGTGTACCACCATGACGGAGGTGTCGATGGCATTGCCGAAGACTTGCGCAGAGCACTCGATGAGACGCTACACCTACGCTTGAATCTGGAATTGTATAATTCCAACGGTATAAAGCCGCCTACGCCGGATCCAATTTCTCCGAAGCCAAAGGAAACTCCGAAGGTGGAAAAGAAGTCGAGCCTCACCAATACGCCGCTGATGCAGCAGTATCAGGAGATGAAAAAGAAACATCCCGATGCCGTGCTACTTTTCAGAGTGGGAGATTTCTATGAAATTTTCGGCAAGGATGCCGTCACAGCCTCGGAGATTTTGGGTATAACCCTGACCCGTCGCCAGACCGGTATTGACAGCCGCATAGAATTGGCTGGATTTCCGCATCATGCTCTCGACACCTATCTGCCCAAACTTGTGCGGGCCGGTAAACGTGTGGCAATATGTGAGCAGTTGGAAGACCCCAAACTGACAAAAACGCCCAAGCAAAAGGTCGTCGAGACGGTTACACCCAATCAGCCGCCCAAAGTAGAACCTAAGCCGGAGCCAAAACCTGAGCCTGAACCTGCTCCAAAACCTACTCCCGCTCCCATAGAGCCAACAAAGGCAGAACCATCCAAAGAGATTGAGACAGATGGTAGTCCTGATTATACCGATAATCCAGACCCTCGACTGTTCGCATACAATCTTTTTGGAGAATTGGAGCCTATCGGTAAGCCCCGCCGTCAGCCGAAACCGGCTGAGGATACTCCCAAGCCGAAGCCGAGTGTTGAGGTCAAAGACATTCCTGTCAAAAAATTCCGTCCGCTCAATGAAAAGGAGCTGGAGTTTTACGGCTCTCTGAACTGGGAGGACAATCCGCCCATCAATGGTTTTTACGAGACTATGATGTCAATTGCACATCGTCAGTTGGAGGAAATGCGTCATGAACGTGAGGCGGAAGAAGCCGCCAAACAAGCCACATCCAATGGCGAGACTATCCAAGAAGGTGGTACCACAATCCAGCGCACCGAAGGAGACTTCATTCCCGGCCAACGCTCTACTGTCAAGGCAGAGCCTGTCAAGGTCGATATGTCGCCCCGTCCGTTCTCGGAGGACATTCAGTTCTTCCACCACAACGGCAGTATGGTCGTTCAGGACGGCATGGTCGGATTCCTCTCGGAAGTCCGAAAGAATGGTGCTACATTCAACCCTCTGGAATTGAAGCCGGAACAGGCAAAACGTGCCATGCTCTATGTCACTCTGTCGGAGACATATCAGCAGCTCTACAACTACGAGGCTGAGACACATGAGCCATCGGAACATCTGCGCGAACACCTCAATCAATATTATGACGAGTTTGTGGAGAAATACGGCAATCTCAATGAGAAACAGAATGTCAAGTTTATATTGATGGATGCCAATGGCCGTGATGCACTGGCTCTGGAGCGCGGTGAGAACGGCAGATTTGTCAAGGCTGATATTTTTGATCACCCCGTATCATTCGCTCTTGATGAGATCACAAGCGTGGATACACCTATGGAGGCTCTATCCGCATCGCTCAACAAATACGGCGAGGTCAATCTCGAATATATGTCGGGACTGGTGGATATGGATAAAGACACCCTAACACAAAATTTAGAGGGTCACATCTATTATAATCCGCTGGTCGAAAACTACGAGATTAAAGACCGCTTCATCGCCGGAAATGTCGTGGCGAAAGCCAACGATGTAAGGGCATGGATTGACCGTGAGGAAGAGCGTATCAAAGGTTTCCCCGGATATGACGGTGTCGAGCCGTTCATCGCCATGTCGAAAGACTCCCTCAAAGCGTTGGAAGAAGCCCGGCCGCGCCATATCGAGTTTGACGAGCTTGATTTCAACTTCGGTGAACGATGGATCCCGACCGGCATCTACTCAGCCTATATGTCGTATCTGTTCCACACTGATGTAAAGATTGCATATTCTTCCTCAATGGATGAATACTCGGCAGAGGCGAGCCGCAAGAATATGACCATCTGGGAAGAGTTCTGCGTCAGAGGTTATTACCGTACCTACGACGGTATGAACCTGCTGAAACACGCACTTCACAACACTGTCCCCGACATCAAGAAGTCGGCGGGCAAAGATGAAGACGGACACGACATCAAGGTGCCGGACAACGAGGCTATCCAACTCGCCAATACAAAGATTGACGAGATACGAAACGGATTCTCGGAATGGTTGGAGGCTCAAAGCCCGGAGTTCAAGGAAAAACTCGTTGACCTCTACAATGACAAGTTCAACTGCTTCGTGCGTCCGCAGTATGACGGCAGTCACCAGACGTTCCCTGACCTCAATATGAAATTATTGGGTGACAGGTATGGAATCCACTCCATTTATCAAAGTCAAATGGACTGTATCTGGATGCTGAAACAGAATGGAGGTGGCGTGTGCGACCACGAGGTAGGGACGGGTAAAACGCTGATAATGTGCATTGCAGCGCATGAAATGAAGCGACTCGGACTGGCTCACAAACCGATGATTATCGGTCTGAAAGCCAATATCGCCGAGATAGCCATGACCTATCAGAGTGCCTATCCCAATGCCCGGATATTGTTTGCCGATGAAAAGAGTTTCAAGGCTGACAACCGTGTGGCGTTCTTCAACCAGATCAAGAACAATGACTATGACTGTGTAATCATGTCGCACGACCAGTTCGGCAAGATACCGCAGTCGCCGGAGATGCAGCAGCAAATCCTTCAGGCGGAACTTGACACGGTTGAGGAGAACCTCGAAGTGCTTAAACAGCAGGGCCACGATGTAAGCCGTGGTATGCTCAAAGGTCTCATCAAGCGGAAAGAAAACCTTACCGCAAAGATAGCGACCATTCAGTACCAGATGGACCAGAATCGCGACAATGTTGTGGACTTCAAACAGATGGGCATCGACCACATCTTCGTTGATGAATCGCATCAGTTCAAGAACCTTATGTTCAACACCCGACATGACCGTGTGGCGGGATTGGGCAACAGTGAAGGTAGCCAGAGGGCACTCAACCTGTTGTATGCCATTCGTACCATTCAGGAGCGTACAGGCAAAGACCTCGGAGCAACATTTCTCAGTGGCACCACTATATCCAATTCTTTGACGGAGTTATACCTATTATTCAAGTATCTCCGCCCGAATGAGCTTGAAAGACAGGAGATTCGATGCTTCGACGCATGGGCGGCTATCTTCGCCAAGAAGACTACTGATTTTGAGTTCAATGTCACAAACCATATAGTCCAAAAGGAGCGTTTCAGGTTCTTCATCAAGGTACCGGAACTGGCTGCTTTCTACAATGAGATAACGGATTACCGCACCGCCGAGGATGTAGGTGTTGACCGCCCGATGAAGAACGAGATTCTTCACAATATCCCTCCTACACCGGCGCAGGAGGCTTTCATCGAGAAACTGATGAAGTTTGCCGAGAGTGGCGATGCCACGATATTGGGACGGGCCCCACTTTCTGAAACTGAGGAAAAGGCGAAGATGCTAATCGCCACGGACTATGCCCGCAAGATGGCTCTTGATATGCGTATGATTGACCCCAACGCAGAGGATGATCCGAACAACAAAGCCTCGCATTGTGCCAAGATGATTGCTGAGTATTATAGACAATACGATGTCCAACGTGGCACACAGTTTGTATTCAGTGACTTGGGGACATATAAGACCGGCGAATGGAATGTCTATTCCGAAATCAAGCGCAAACTGATTGAGGATTACGGTATTCCGGCTCATGAGATACGCTTTATTCAGGAGTGTAAGACAGAGCGCAGCCGAAAGGCTGTCATCGAGGCGATGAACAGTGGCGATGTGAGAGTTTTGTTCGGCTCAACGACAATGTTGGGTACCGGAGTCAATGCACAGCAGCGGTGTGTCGCGGTCCATCACCTCGATACACCCTGGCGCCCAAGCGATTTGCAACAGCGTGACGGTCGGGCAGTTAGAGCTGGCAACGAGGTTGCCAAGTTATACGCTGATAATAAGGTGGATGTAATCATCTATGCGGTGGAAAAATCTTTGGACTCCTACAAGTTCAATCTCCTTCACTGCAAGGCGACATTCATCGACCAGCTCAAATCCGGCGCACTCGGAGCGAGAACCATCGACGAAGGTGCAATGGACGAGAAGAACGGCATGAACTTCTCGGAGTATATGGCTATTCTCAGTGGCAACACAGACCTTCTCGAAAAGGCGAAACTTGAAAAGCGCATAGCGGCACTGGAATCTGAGCGCAAAGCCCACAACAAGGGCATATCAGATTCCAAGTTCAGACTCCAGACCATCAGCCACGACATCGCCAACAACGAGGCGGCGATTAGTCGCATGAAGGAGGATGCAGCCTGGTATCAGTCAGTTGTTCAGCGGGACAACGACGGCATCCCCGTTAACAATCTCACTATCGACACCTGCAACCTCCGTGACGAGCAGAACATGGGTATCCACCTGCAAGGGCTGGCGATGAAAACCGACACCCACGGTCAGTACCGGCGTATCGGCGAGGTCTATGGCTTCCCCATCAGCATTATCTCTGAGAGAGTATTAGCCGACGGCAAGGAGTCAGTGCAGAATAGATTTGTGGTTGAAGGCAACTACAAATACAAGTTCAACAACGGCTTCATCGCCATGTCCGATACCCATGCCGCCTGCATGAACTTTGTCAACGCTCTGGAGAAGATACCCGGCATCATCGCTCAGTATGAGGAACGAACCGCCAAACTAAAAGCCGACGTTCCCCAGCTCGAAGCCATCGTCGCCAAGCAGTGGGGCAAAGAGGACGAGTTGAAGCAACTCAAATCCGACCTTGCCGCCCTCGACCGCAAGATCACCGCCCAACTCGCCCCAAAAAAGGAGGAGCAGGACGGTGAAGAAGTCAAGCAGCAGCCCGACACCCAAAGGATTGAAGTAAGAGATAACCAAACTCAGACAACCGGCTCGAAGGAAACAATGGTCGCGGAACCTGCAACTCCTGGCTACCGTCAGCGAGATCCGTTAAGTTCCCGTATAATAATCGGAGGCTGCGGAGCCACTCCACCCGGAGGCTTTCGTGCCGCCGGACCCAAACTCTAAAATTAGATCAGCCGACCATGATGAAATAAAATTCATTGTGGTCGGCTGAATTGTTTCAAGCATCGTGCTCACTTATAATCCAATGGGATTCCATATTCCTTCATCCATGCGTACAGCGTCTTTGGAGCAATATTGAGTTTTTTCGCCGCATGACGCTTTTTCCCATTACAGTCTCGGAGAGCCTGCTTCACCTTTCTGAGTTTGTCGGAATGGGTATCGTTGGCATCAACCACCGGGTGCATTATTATTGCATCTGCCGAGATTCTCTTATTAGGTGTGATAAAAACGGCGTGTTTTATAACGTCGAACAATTCCCTCAGATTGCGTGACCAGACATGTTCGCTCATTACCTTCAAGGCAGACTTTGTGAACACTTTCTCCGGTATATTCTGTGATATACAGTAATTTTTCAGCACTTCGATAGCAAGAAGCTCAATGTCCTCATGATACTCAGTCAGAGAGGGTACCTTGATTACATTGCGCCTGAGAACTTGTATCAGCTTCGGAGAGCAAATATGCCCGGGCAGGCGGTCTTCAATGCTTACGCGCGTCGAACATATTATTATACCATTGAATAGATTCTTGTCTGTGTTGACTTTAAGTTCATTGTTGAGGAAATCAGCGATGAGTTCCTGAGCCTCGATGTCGAGGTGGTCGATTTCATGTAGATATAAAGTTCCTCCCTGTGCTTGATTGGTCATGCTTCGCAGAATGCGGGTGAAATGGGATTTTTCACTGGCGCCCCATTTTATAACTTTAAGAGGAGCCAAGGTCTTGCAGTTGGCAAAAACGAATCTGTTGTTACGTCGCATACTTCGGATATGTGCAATCTGTGCAAGGGTATATTTGGCAGTACCCGATGCTCCGGTCAGCAGGACTGTCTGAGTCTTTTCTCTTGCCACTTTCTCACGCATGGCATGAAATTCACCCTGCATATGACTGAACCATTTGATGTGGGACGGCTCGGTAAACATTGAATACAGCGCGACAGTCATTGCATCTTGTTCCTCCCGGGAATATCGGAAATAGTAACCGTCTTCCAAATCCCACATACTTGCAATCACATCATTGCGGGTAAGCCATGAGGAATAAAACGATTGAATGTTTGTAGCCTTGGAATTGGCTGCCATCACAAGGTCCCTGTCAGCCGGATTCAGTGGGGTTGACTCGCAGAACACAATCCCATAGTCGCCAGTCTTTAGAGCGTCTATCGCTTCCTGAAGATTATCGACAGCATCCCAGTATCCGTCGATAATGGGTAAGGATGATAGAATCTCGTCAAGTTGCTCTTTTGAGGAGCAGTATATAAGGACACGCTTGTAGTCCTTTTTTGTGATATTCTCGGAGGTATAGGTCATCTTTTTTGCGAGAAAGTGAAAAAATCTTCAAATTTCGTTATTCTGAATTATAAGGTAACACTCAAATATATTGTTAACTCGACAATTAGTATAGCATATACAAGAGGAATACTTTTGAAGTGTTTCCTTATTTTCGTTGCAAAGGTAACACTTTTTCGCCGAAATGTAACACTTTTTATCTCGTTTTTAAAGTGATGAGATGAAGCTAAATCAAACAAAATTAATCTAAAAAACGTATAGAATCATGCCGAGCGACAAACGCGACGGCTTCAAAAATCCAAATTTAACATGACAGAATTTACACCGCCGAAGGTTCTTTGCCCGGTAGACAGTCCGGGCAGACGATGCAACTTCTTCATTGTGAAAGAAGCCATCCAGTGTCTAACTCTCAACACGTTGAATGCGCATGACTGAAACTCTACGCAAATGCACCCTTGTCAGCAATATCATGACTGGCAAGCATGAAGGTCTTCACGTTCACTTTGAAGACTTCGCAGACCTCATCAAAGATGAATGCCTTGATGCTGAATCATGGCAGGAGAAGAATGCCGAACTCATGGCTCTCGAAACCACTTTCGAGATTTACATGGAAGCCCATCCCGATGCCTCTTCCGAGGTCAAGATGCTCGTATCAAAAGTTATCGGCTTTATCAGACGCATGAGAAATCATTTCAATGATTACTATTCGTCGCTCAACCACAAGACCCACCGCTACTTCCCTGAATTCCACCCTTGCAGTACTTCTGCTCCGGTGGACGTAGCACCCGAGAGAAACCGACAAAAGGCTGAAATTGCTGTAGTGGATGCCGTTGAGTTCACCTACTGGTGCCACGAAAACATCTTCCCCTTCTTACAGTTAAATGAAGTAAGAGAACGGGTAAATGAGTTCCTTATCTCGGAGATCTCAAAGCGTCAACTGTATGCCAACTATGCCAACATCAAGACCCGTCAGGGTGTACGTCGCTCTGATTCGGACAAAGAGAAAACGATGGCATCTTTCATGCAGCGTTCAACCAACCGGCTCCACGACCGCATAAGCAGAGAGGCCGCCGCCGATGACAACCGTTCCAAGTAATCACTCCAAAAACATCAAGTATGAAAAAGCAACTGTATGAGAACTGGCAGCTGTGGATTCTGATGGGTTCTGTCTTTCTCGCCCTCGCTGCCGGGGCGAGAAAGATTGCCCTCGAACTCGAATGGTCAGAATTCAATGCCAATATCATCTTCATTGTGTCATTTATCGCAATGTATATCATATACATTGTATTTCATGAACTGTCTGTCAAAATATTCCAGCCGATGTTTGAAATGCTTTTCAAACGAATGGGATTTAAACCACGGACAGATGAAGTCAATAACAAAGACTTGATTGTAATAGACTATGCCTCAACCCGGGAGAAGAAAAAACGAAAGCAGGACGAACGGATAATGGCTCTTGAAAGCAAGGTTGTTGAATATATAGGGAAGATAATGTCTCAATATACCGCCGGACAGGAGTTGTCTAAGCTGATAGATCGGTCATGTGAGTTCATCCACATGAAACTGGTTCCGGATTTTCAAGAGTCGGATGCTGTAACTGTTTCTGACGAACTTTCGACTACAGACCTTATGCACTATGGCTGGAACATTGCAAAACCGTTTGGGAAGCCTTGTGGTCATACCGCACTTTTCCTGAAACAGATATTTCCTGTAGCATTCCGCAATACGGAAGTATATACAATCGAGAAGAAACTGCGACATAACCCGATGCAGGGCAGAATCAAGATAGACAAAACGATTGCCATGCCAAAGGCAAATATCGAATCACAGCATCAGCCGGAGGTCGAGAAGTCTGTCTATAAAGCAAAAAGAGTCAAGCCGAAAGGCATGACTGCGCAGGAGGCGGCGATTGCAGATATGCTTGAAGATGGCTATCCCGATGTCTGCGACCTCAATGATTTGATGCTTGAAAAGTAGATACAGTCATTCAAGCTTTTGTGGGGCGGTGGTGGGGGATTTCACCATCGCTCCACCATCTAATTTTGCACTTGATATTCGGTAGAGACCGATGCTATATTATAAATGTCCGACAATTCTTTATCTTTCGACGAACTGCCGGGTGCAGTGTTGTCGCTGACGAGTCTTGTTAAAGACTTGGCAAAGGAGGTTCTGGAATTGCGTCAGCAAATCAGAATACTGTCCGGAGAGCCAAGCAAGTCAATAGAATTTGTAGGGATAGACGAGGCAATCCGTATTCTCGGTAAAGCCAAATCTACAATTTATGGTCTTGCCCGTGAGGGCAGGTTGCCGGCATACAAGGTTCCGGGTGAGAAAGAATGGAGATTCATTCCATCTGAACTTGTCGATTTTGTCAAAGGGAATAAGCGGGAGTCATGTCTTCCGTCCTTTGAAGATATGGAGGCGATGTTGAGCCGGGGAACACGCTGCCGACATAAGGATAAATAGCGAGAGCCGACAGATTGCAGAAATGCAACTTGTCGGCTCTCTTCTTAGGGATAGGCTGCTATTTCAACGAGATTACATTCGCAGCCTCACGCTTGTTCGGGTCTATGACCTCGGCGTATATCTGAGTGTTTTTCACGTTGCGATGCGTTAGCATCTTTGCAATAGTGTAGATTGGCACACCTGCCGAAGTTAGCAGGGTGGCGTATGTGTGGCGGAAGCAGTGGAACGTGATCCGGCGGTTGATTCCAGCCTCCTTTATCCACGCCCGGAGAGGGTAGTTTATCATTGAGCGTTTGAGAGTCTTGAACACAAGTCCCTCTTCTCGTTCACCGCAAAAGGCGAGGGCTTCCTCGCTGATTGGGAGAGTGGCTTCCTCATCGGTCTTTTCCGTGCGGATTCGCATAACATACCCGTCTTCGGTCTTGACGATATGTTCCCACCGGAGTTGCTGAATGTCGCTGATGCGGAGTCCGGTCATGCAAGAGAACAGCGACGCACGACGCAGCACCTCATGTTTGCATGGAGTCGCGGCGAGTTTCTTAACCTCGTCGAGCGAGAGAAACTCAATTTTAGTATCCTTCCACTCAATCTTTTCGAGGAAGTCATTTATGTTCTCTCGGAGGAGTTTCTCCTGATACGCCTCTTTGAGCAGAGTGCGGAATGTTGACCAGTAACCGGCGATTGAGTTATGGGCGAGCTTACTCTTGCGACCATCACGACGGCCACCTTTAAGAAGGTATGCTTGAAACTTCTTGCAGAAGTCCTCGTTGATTTCTCCGACGGTACATTTACCCTCGCAAAAATCATAGAAGTGCTGATAGACAATCTTCCACTTCTGGTATTTCTTGAAACACTTCTTGCGGAAGTATTCCAGAAAGTCGATGCGGAGTTTCTCTTTGTCGAGGAAGCCGAACTGTTCGTTGAGCAACTGCTCAAAGCGGCGGCAGCGGATAGCCTCCGCCTTTTCCATCATGGAGGCATTGAACTCTCGTTCACGGGCATTTGCAGGATGTCCGTAGAGATAGATTCCCAGACCCTCACGACGGCTGAGTCTGTTTGTGTGAGGATTTCGGATTGGGGGATAGAAGTCGAGGTAGAGCGATATGCGGTCGCCCGATATTTCCTTTTTACGCAGGAAAACTTTAGTGCAGGTATTCATTGTATCTTGAAAGAGTTAAAAGTTTGACGCAAAGTTCGGTAGTGTTTGCATGGTGGAATCAGCCACCATCGCGCCACCATAGCCGGATTCGGCTAAATCGTAGGTGGCGCAAGCAAATCATCCAGTTCTTTGCGGGAGAGATAGGTAAACTTGCCTCTCTTGGTACGGGTTATCTTATAGGTCTTGACATAGTGATAGAGCTGGTCTCTGGTCATGCCAAACTTTACCATAGCCTCTGCTATCGTGTATTCAGCCGGAGGTTCAGGCTCTGCCACACCTTTAGCCACATCAAAATGATTCTTTGAATAGCGTACTTCTTTACCGACTTTAGTTTTCGGAATTCCTTCCTTGGAAGCAAGGTTGTATATGGCTGATAGTGTCATCCCGAATTTCTCTTGGATTTCAGCAACAGTGTACCACTCTGTGATTCCCTCCGGAGTTGGTTTCTTTGCAAATGCCCGGTCAACATGGGCTTTGCTCCACATGTTTTTCCCACGATACACGGTCTTGGGGATTTTCTTTTCTTTACAGACTTTCCAAAACCAGCCGTTAGATACCTGATATTTGTCAAGAACTTCCTGTGTAGTGTAAAACTCAGAAATTGGAGTTTCCACTCGTGCAATGGTTGTCCGTTCCGTCGCAGCGAATAGAGTGTCAATATCGCTTCGCTTGACAAGGGTCTTTCGGTTGAGTTTCCATGCCTTGATTACACCTTTATTGATATAGATGTAAAAGGTCTTATAGCAAAGACCAAGATACTGAGCTGCCTGACGGGGAGTGAGAAATTCTTTCTCGTCAATTTCTTTCATCCCGGTCTGAACTCGACGCACCTCTTCTTTGCACCGTTCCATTTTCTCTTTGCGCTTTCTATCCTTATAGGCATGTTCAGCGCATCGTTTGGAACAGTACGCAGTCTGAGTAGTCCGGGCAATGAAGTTTTTTCCGCACCACTGACAGACTTTTTCAATTTGAATGTTACTGCTCATACTGGCTTTATATAAGTGGTTATTTCGCCAATTATTTCGCCAAAAGCGTATATGGGCGTGTATCGACGTGTACTGACGTGTAAATCCTCCATCACTTATCTCGCGCTTTCGGTCCCGGTCGATGACGAAATACAACCGGGATACAAAAATGGGCGAAAAAGGGGTCAGAATCCGTTAGAATCCATCAGTAAGGGCATGAAAAAAGCGTGCCGTAAAGCACGCTGTACTAATGGATTGTGACGGATTGTGACGGATTGTGACAATTACATCACTTGCCGATGCAGAAGCTGTTAAATTGTTGATATGTAGACAGATGCAAACCTAATCCGTACAAGTGACGTGAATTTTCCACGTTTGTAAGTGGTTAACCGTTTGATACTTAATTTCTTACAAGCCGCATTTGTCAAGCTGACAACAGTGATTCAATGCAAAGATAGCTATAATGCTCCGATTATCAAAGGAATATGGCAATTTTAACTTTTGGTGGCATACAGATGTGCGTACAAATCCACTGATTTTTACTCTGTCGATATGTGTCTGCCGCAGTCTTATCCATAGAGGAGTTTTATCCTGTTTATCGGCTCAAATTTTAAGCTATATCCATGAAAAATGGTTTCAGATTGAGCCGATTTCCCCAATGTTTTAGCCGGATTTGAGCCGATAGGCTCTATTTTGGAGGGAACAGGATTTCAGCCAATCGGATTTTCTCATCGGCTGGAAGATTATAAATGTCCTGTTTTGTCAGGTCGGTATAGAGGTTCATATTGGGTCTGACGAATCGTCGATGACGCTGTCCGTCAATTATCACAACTACTTCATAATGCCCTTTAGAATTGACTGATACCGAAAAATCAGTGATAGTTCTTCCGTGCATATCGCACAAGGATTTTTCGATACCATCGTCTTTGGAGATATAACCGAAAGCGATAAGATTGTCGTCCAGTGTCTTTTGGATTATACCACGCCATGGTTGAGTGATATGGCATCGCTCGGCGTATTCGCCGAATTTTGAAATTACCTCTGCTACACGGTTTATGATTGCGTTGGCATTCTTTATATCATGCTGTTTTGCAAAATCGAGTAGGTCTGTCTTGGAAATCTCACTTATTTCTCCTCCAATACTCAATCTACGCTCGATATTGGGGCCTGTGCCTTTTGTGTTGAATATAAATGTCGTATCGTATGACGGTGACATCCGCCATTTCCCATCCTCTTCAAGTAGGAATGAGAAGTTTTTGTTATGGTCATCAGTATTGTTGGCCATGACATTAAAAACCATCCGTGCGAAGAGCTGCTCAATCTCAGACTCGGAGATTGACAGTTCGCGACAGGTCGCAACGAGGTCTTCATAGCTTCGTGCCTCGGGGTTTATGGCAGCCAAAGTCTGAACATGAACCTTTTGGCCGTTTTTCCTATCGAAACGTTTGGTGAGAAAATGATTGATGCCGTCTATGGGCAATAACCGACATTCCTCCATTTCGATTCCGGCTGCAACTGCCATGTTGTAATATGCAGTTTCAATTTCGGCAATAGGCATGGATTTGTCACCAAACTTCAAGATATAATATTCATAACCGTCAAGTCCATCTGTCTGACCCGACCGGATTTCTCCGGTCGGGTTGTCAATGGCGATAATCGCCTTCATCTGGCGACCTCCGGCTGACGTACCCACGGCAAGCAATGCCTGCAACGTCAGTTCCTCGTTGGCATTCAGTACGATGTTGTCTCGGTCTTCAAGAATTTTGAGAGAAATATCGTATAGCGATTTGATGTCGATTGTGCGAGTATGGGTAAGGTCTACAGCGTAAGGCTCATATTCCAAAGCTCCCATACCTCGTGTGCCAATGAACATCAGTTTATACAGTGGCGTAACTTTATTGCGTGGTATTTTATTGTCCTTTACCCATTTGTCAAATAGAGTGTTACCCCAGGAATCCGGCAACGAATCAGCTATAAACGGAGGAAGCCCCTGGTAAATAGGCCGATCATCCCCATATATAGGCAAAAGAAAGTTCCGGTTCTTCGCAGGAGAAATTAGCGGAGCAATGTCAGGAATCCTGTCTTTCAGCTCAGGGTTATATGTAAAATATGTACGTCTCGTGGCTGAGTCCCACACGAGCCGTCCGATTTCCTGTCCCCATAGATTTACTTTTATGTATGTCATAACTCTGACCTAAAACTTAAAAAATACTTCGTAACTCGTCACTCTGACTTATGACTTACGATGTCTTACACGTTGTGCCTTTTTCTCATTGTCCTTATACATATAAGGTGATTCGGGCAATTCGGGCAGCAGTGCATCCCAGTTCTCTCCAAGCCCAATTGTCTTTAATAGTCTCAGAAGAGTACTGAACGAAATGTCTGTCATATTGCCGGACTCAAATCTATAAAGTGTGGTCATGCCGATAGATGCCGCTTCGGAAACCTCCTTACGGGTCATGCGCAACCGCAACCTGTAATTACGAAACCTCATGCCGAGATTCCTGATTACATCAGGCGTAGCCAATGATTTGTTCGTAAATGTCACCATAATGATATTTATGTCTAATATATTAGTATAACACTCCGCAGAATGATATTTACAAAGTTAGACATAAAATCCCATACGACCAAATTTATTGCGCTTTATTGCGGATTTCGGAATTGATGGAGAGTGGTAAAATTGGTATATGTAAAGTTCATCCTAATGCACTGGCGATATGATTTGAACCGATGTATATCATTACAGGCTATTCAATCCATTTGTCGAATCTGGGTGCGAACATGTCGATGTCGCGTTGGGGAAGTCCGAGTCTGCGGGCTTCTGTGCGCCATGATTTCATGGCTGTTTTTACCTCGGTGATTATGCTCTTGGCTTTGTCGGATGAAAGTATATATTCTCCGGCGGATGCCAATAGGGCATCGAGATTGGATTCGCTTGTGGAGCGGTTAATCAGCAGGCTTTGATTATCGGCGAGAGTCGGGTTTATGTCATAGGCTGGAGAGAGTTCCCAGCCTTTGCGTGTCAGGAGAAATCCGTGATTGCGGAAATGGTCGTCGGAGTTACCGACAATGATGTAAAATGCCACGCGGCGATATAGTTCCTCTAAGTTTCGCTCTACATTGCTTCCGTGCTGAACTATGAAATCGACTATGTCGGTGTAGCCGTAGCCGGTTGAAGCGTTGTCGCCGTCGGTCAGTCCAAGTAAAGTCAATGCGGAAGCGAAATGTATCCGTCTGCCGGCGCTATTCCTGTCGAAGCGTTTTGAGAGAAGAATGTGATAATCTTCGCCGACGATTGTACGAGTCTCGGCAACATTTAACCCGGCTTTGCGCCCCATTATATGACAGAAATGCTCCCATTGGGCAACATCGTAATCATCTTTGCGCGAAGGAAACTTGGCAACAGTCAGACTGCCATCCTCATCAATGACAGATGCCTTCGGTCTGGCACCTCCGAGGGACGTTCCGGGGTGCAACAGTTGTGCCAGCCATTTCTTTGACGGCAAAAGATGTTTCTCCTCGCAAAGTTCAATTTCATGCGCTGCCCGCATCAGTTCTCTGACATTCGCCAATGGTGGCACTCGAAGACTTTCCTCGCAGTTGATGAACTTTCCTCCGGGAGTTTCGGTAACCCGAAAACCACCCATGCGGGAAGCGTCGTCAATTCCCATCAAATAATCAAAGGAAGTCAGTCTGCGCACGGCTCTCTTCTCATCGGTGGCTGCAATTTGCTCCCGACGGTTCAGCAGTGTGCGCCCCCATCGGTCGGGTAGAGCATCCGAGAAACAAGCGAAAATGTCGCGCTCAGGTCGGGTATATTGGATGCCGGTATAATTCTGCAAATCCTCGCTGAGAAAAACATCACCATATTTGGCAAGCCATTCTTTATCATACGAAAAGCCGTATGTCTCGCTGCCTCGCACAGAGTCACAGGAAAGCTCGCCAATCAACTGAGGCGTCTCCAGCCAGTCAAAGTCTGCATATACAAATAATTTCTTCATGGCTTATTCCTTTTTAGATGCACGTTGGCGATGTTTCAGCGACAGGTCTTGGAGATTTCTACCCAATGTATCTTCTTTGGCAATTAAAAGAAGATCGTCATCAAGTTGCAAAGCATAAAGAACACGTGCATAAATGCCGATTGAGACCGTAGGCGAGCCTTTCTCAATGCGATTCACAGTGAGAGGCGAGCAGGTGGCACGTTCAGCAACCTGAGCTATCGAAAGATTACGACGCAGCCGGGCGAGCTTAATCTGCTCACCCATAAGAGCCATTTTCTGCTCCAGTTTCCGAGGCAACTTAGTCCCCATGGTGTTCTTTGCCATACTCAATATATCTTATGATACCGCAAAGATAGTAAAAATATTTATTATATGATATGTTGAGCGATGAATAATGAACTTATCATAGTCACTTATCACTCTGTCCAATGACCTTTATACCGTGTTACTACAGTGTTACTATGCCGACAAAGTTACTTGATGGCTGGTGTTATTTCAGAATTATCCACTTGCCGGTTTTGTCAGAACCTTCTCTCGCAATGTAGCCAAGTTTTTTAAGGTCTCTGGTTGCTCGTTTAGCTGTGGATTCTGAAATATGAAGCGTCTGCATTATTTCCGAATGTGTAATCTCCGGATTGTTTAGAATGACCGTATAAACTTTTTGCAAGGATTTCTTTAGTCCTTTTACAGTGTCATTATTTGCGTTTGCGGTATCATTTACAGTGTCACTTTGGGTATTTACAGTGTCATTCCTTTGATACTGCAAAACTCGGTGGTTGAGATTCGCGATATGGTGACGGAGCATAACGTCCTGTGCGATTGTCGAATCGTCATTCTCACGGCTGTCAACTAATGACTGGATATATTCTCCTTTGTCTTCCTTTCTGACGATGGAAGGAATTAGTCCTAACTGACGCTGAATCATATTCATGACCAATCGGGTCGTTCTACCATTGCCGTCAACCCACGGATGAATGGTTACCAGCCGGAAGTGGACTTCAAAACTAAGACGATAACATGCCGCGATATTTGCCCTATCCGCATTGGCAATTTCTTCATTTAGCCAACTACAGAAATCGTCCACGGCGCGTGGAACCTTATTATATGCAAGATAACTCCTGCCGCCAATACCGGCACTGACATTACATAGACGGAACTCGCCCTTCGATGAATCGAAATGTCCGGCAATGGTGGAGTATTCGCTTCCGGTACGGCGCATAACGAGGGCTGACAGTTGTTGCAATAATTGAGGCGTATATGTAGGATTATCAGTCGCTAACTTGAAAGCATAAAGATAAGCGTCCTTCAAATCGACATTCATCATCTGCTCGGTCAGTGATCGTCCCTTTGCGGCTATACCCTCATCGAAAAGAAGCTGGTTCTCTATTTCGGTGACGGTAGACCCCTCAATCGCCGTAGAGTGGGTCACGATGGAATAGAGGTAGAACTTCTGATAGTCCACCTGATCCTCAACTCCCGAAGCCAAATATGCCTTCAGAGCCTCCTCAATCTGTATGTCAAAATTTATATCCATCACTACAAATGTACTTTTTATGTTTGAATCTCCCACCAGCCGTTGCGACGACCGTTGCGGCGGATGAGGATGCCTTTTTCGACTAGACCTGAGGTGATACGTTTGACCGTGGATGCCGATTTCTTTATGGATTTGGCAATATCAGTCTGGGTGATTTTGGGATTATTCTCGATAGTCTTTAGTACGGCTAACTCTTCCAAAGTGCAGTTCAAAGTATCAATTTGAGACTTTGGATTGGGAGTCGTGATACTTTGGGGCATGGTCTTAGGCAGCGAGGCACCAACAAGCATATCGCGGTTGCGAAGCTCATTCTTTTCGCCGAGAATCACGTTGCGCAGGAATCGCTCCACAAATTCGGTGGTAGGAGAAATATTCAGTCCTTTATATGAGGCTCTAACAAGTGCATTGCGGAAATACCATGAATGTTCCTTGAACATGTCGTTGGTTGCAGGAATACCCATTGAGCGGAGGTACTTTATAAGGAAAACGGCAGTAGTGCGGGTATTACCCTCACGGAAAGGATGTATTTGCCACAAATCTGCTGTAAATCTGGCTAAATGTTGAATCACCTCCGAAATGGGTTTGTCGGCATAATCATATTCCTTTTCCTTGGCCAAATCGTGCTCAATAGCTTGTCGAAGGTCGATAGAGGGCTGATAAGCAACTGAAGCCTCACCGCCCAATACCCATTCCTTTTTCGTTAGCTCCACCGTTCTGAGTTGACCGGCGAACTTGAAATAATCCTCAAATATGCGCCGATGGATAGAAGTCAGTCCGATAAGCGAAAATGCGAAAGACGGCTCCATGATAATCTTAGCGATGTTGGCGGAAACCTTGTCGCCCTCCTCATCCACGGCATCATGTCCGGATTTAGTCTCATAATAAGCCTTGATGCGTTCACGAGCATCATCAATGGATATATCTCCTTCAATATGCTGACGCGCAGTATCAAGCAGATAAGCTGAAACTTTCAGCCCATCCACATCCTGAAGTCCAATAGCCGTTTGCCACGCATCAGCCTTCTCCTTCTGCCCTGGTTCCCCGTGGACTATGTACTCGTCAAATTCGCTCATGGAAGTTCTAAGCAATAGGATTTATCCGACGGTTTAAGGATTGACCAACTCAAAAGTCACATCCACCGTATCGGAAATAACAAGATCGTCGGGCGTAATGTCGAGAGAGCCGGGTGTCGAAGCTTTTGCCTCGGTGTTCGAATGGATATTTCTCGCCTGCGACATAACATGTATGTTCTGATGTCGATAATCTATGCTGACCACTTTGCCAAGCGTACAACCTCCGGCCTCTGCCATTATCTTGGCTTTATCCCGTGCGTCGCTGACTGCGCGAGCAAGCATTTTCAACTGGCTTGGTCGCTCATCCTGAAGTGTGTAGCAGATGTTGATCTGAGCGGAAGATATGAATTTGCCGACACCCCGCACAATGCAGTTCACCAGATAGTTGTCTATCGGTAGGTCAATCTTGATGCGCTGCTCAAGCATAAAGCCATTTTTCTTCTTTCCGATATAATGGTCATCATCGTCATATTCATTCTCAGTATAGTCTTCGATGTTGAATCTGACTGTCTTGGCCAGTTTGCCGGGCTTTTTGTTGTATTCAAGAATCTTGACCATCCATGCCGAGTTTTCCTTCGCCTGTGCGAAAGCCTTGCCATAGTCGGCAAACCATTGTTCTATTGTAACTTCAAGGCGTGTCACATCGGGAACGACATGAATCGCGCCCTTCCCTTGTACTGATATTTTTGTTTCTTCCATAATTATTTCAGTCTATTGGTTCTATCGGTTCGTCAATACTTGGATTCATGTCCACGTTGTTACGGTTGATAGTCCGGAACAATTGCTTCTTGAATATTCCCTTGAAACCCGCTGATAGTTTCATGGGCAGATAGTCTGTGGCCGAGAACCGGCACAAGTCCGCTCCGGATAGGAATGGCCAATCAGACTTCTTTACCCTTATTGGCCCCATGACATTGGTGAGTATGTACGGCGCACAATCATCGACACAATGTATTGAATCCGGGTCTTCAACATATTTCGCACATTCATCTCCGGTGGCAAGCACTCGCATCAAGTAAAGAATTTCTGAATCCTCATCGCGATGAACAATAACAATCTTTTCACCTTCGACGGGAGATTGCAATTCATCAGGAGGAAAGCCGTTGAATCCACCCCAACGGAAATATGTTGTCCCTCTGTCGGCAAGCTCATCAACCATTTCTCTCAGTTCTGAACATGATAAGGACTGGGCGCGAAGCAGGTCAGGACGCACAATTCCCGGTTCATTACTAAGAATAAAGATTGTCAGGCGGATACGCTCATTGTAATTGCCGTATCTCTTGTAAGCGGTTATTCTGGCAGAAAACTTGTCGGCATATCCGGCATCCATCATGGCGGCAAGCTCGGCATTGTCGCTTTTGGGAATGTAGCCGAGAATGAAGTCAAAATCAAAATCGTCAGGGTTGCCGTCGTAGTCATCAGCCAATGCTACTGCCACGGCATTGCTGTCATACTTATTATGACGGTCACGGACAAGTGCCAGTTTTGTCCCGACTTCAAGTTCATCCCAAAGCTCATCATCCTTTTCAAGATGAAAAGACAATCCGGCAACTGCACATTCTTTGAAAAACACCTCCTTGTGCCGATATTCAGGACTCCATGATTCAATCTCTCCGGGATGTGGAGGCATAACGTCACCTTGAAGAATCATTTTACCGTTTAATTCATCATCGCCCGAATCACTACGGCTTTCAAACCTCTCTATCCGGGAAAGAATATCGCCCGAAAGGGATATATTCATCCCTTCCAACTGCCGCATGAGTGCCTCAGTTTCCATTTCGCAGACGGGACAGGTTCCGGGACATGTCCCACGATGCGAACATTCCTGTTCGGAAAGATTCAACCCATTAGCGACAGCTGCCTCGCGGCGAATATCCTTCAGCAATTCGCAGACACGCTTGCCTCGACTTTCATCCGAAACATTATCACGCTTTTCATCAATTATATAACGGAATACTTCGACATTCTGAAACTTCCAATTTTCTACAAACATCCGGCGGGTCTCCTCAGCCTGTGCCTCATCTACGAATCCCGGAATTATCGGCACTCTGATATGTATGCGGTCGTGGGGAATATTAAGCCCTTCCTTTGAGGTCAGATAGCTGAGATTGGTCATTGCCTGCTGACGATAGACTCCGGTGTATTCTTTATAGGCCACGCTTCGCTCCGCTTTTGTATCGACAATCCATTCGTCAACCACAGGGGCGAGTTTCTCAATCAGTGAGCGGTCGACATTCAGCGAGGTCTCCACTCTGATTTTCCAGTCGGGTCCGCAGACGCGACGGAACTCGACAATGAAGTCGGCTTGCATACACGGTTCGCCGCCTCCGAAAGTGATGCCGCCCCCGGTGGCGCGGAAATAAAGGTCATCGACCTTCACCTCGTCATACAGAGACTGCGGAGTATAATGACGGAACCGCTCCTCCGGCTCCCAGCACTCCTTGTTAAGGCAATGCTTGCAACGAAGCGGACAGCCATGAAATGCCACGAGTGTAGTTACACCCTTTCCGTCCGTGCCGAGGCGATGCCGAGACACTCCGATTACCGGTATTCCATTATTCCGTTCCATTTGCTTTTCGTGTTATTGGTGAGAGATTAAATAGTAGATGTTCCACCTGTTCTTTATCGAGGTGTTGCGACTCAAGCATTTCAAGTAATTCTTCTTGGCGAGGTTGACCCATTGTTAGACGATATAGTGATAGCACGTCAATCAATCGGCGGTATTTTTCAACATCACTACTCATGGGGTATTGCGGCACTATGCGCTCAATCCATTCTATATTGGACTGGAACTTTTTAATCCATTCTTTAGGAAGGCACCAGTTGGGTACCATGCTGGAATAAAGACCGCCAAATTGTTGCTTGACCTCATGGTTAGCGATTTCAAACAATTCATCCCATTTGTAAATTTCAGGGAATATTTTTGCCAAATTTCGTCGAATTGCCAGACATTTATAGCGATTTATTCGTCCTTCGCGTTGCTCCAAATCCTGTGGATTGGACGGCAGATTCCAATGGACTATTTTTCTGCAATACCAATGAAAATCAAGACCTTCCTGACCTACGGATGTACTGGCTACGATGAAGGGATAGAATGGTGATTGAAACGCTGTGCGGATATTGTTGCTACGTGTTTCGGCTTTCTCGTCAGTTGTGTTCTTGGCCTTGGCAAATGGCACGGCGTATGATACTCGCATAGGGAATTTGTTTCCTCTTGGGGTTCCAAAGGATTTGTCAGTATCAATGCGAAGTGTTGACACGTTGATAAAAGCATCTTTCATTTTATCAATGAAATCCTCATTAGTTGAGCATAAATGACGGTATTCATCCAGAACAGCCTGAAGATTTCCCATTACGCAATAATCCATTACGCCATCAAGGAAGAACTCATCTTCATGATATTTATCCTGAAGTTTATCAATGACATACCCCGATATACGACGGTTGAATATGGTGATAAAACCTTTTGAAGTTTCTCGCGATTTATCAGTATCCTCTAATATTCGATATAAACATATGCCCGGCGCGGCGATAGCCATATCGGTAAGAACATCTATGGTGTTTGATGGCATCTCATCAGGTTTTTCTAATTCGCGATTATCGAGCCACTCAATTACTCGCAGTAATTTACCATAGTTGCGACGCTCCGAGATGGGAATTCCGGTTACTGCCTCGCTGACTTGCTTTCTCACACTCGCTTTAATCAGATGGAGTTTCTCTCCAAAGCGCTCCGACGGATTGTAAAGCGATGCAAGGAATTTAGATGGATAGGTAAGGATGCTCTGTGCATCGGCTTTCAGTCTATTACCGCCTGTACGTTTGTCATATCCCGCTTTTTTATATTTGGAGAATATAACCTCACGTTCCGCTTCATAGGTCATGAGGGTGGCAATCATTCGTGGTACCATCTCCCATGCGGAAAATACAAGAGTCTTGGAGAAATCGGCATTCTTGACAAAAGGATTCTCGGCGTTTGTAGTATAGTATGGACGCGAAGCGGGGATCCATAACAACAATTCCGCGCCACGACCTTTTGGCAGCATCATGTCGCGCAGATACTGCATACGGGCATTACGCATGGGGATTTTATGGAACTGAGCCATATCATTCTCACGTAAAAGTATCTGCGACGAAGGATCCGGCAAGTCCTTGAAGCCACCACGATAAATAGCCTCAATCTTTTGCTTTAGTTCGTAGGTGTCCATGAACGAAAGCAGATATGGCGAAGACTTCACATATTCCGTCGGCACATTTGTCCAAGAGAACAGATGTTTAGTGCTGCGTTCAGAAGCATTCTTACAGGCCTCTACTATTTTCTGCATTTCGCAGTATGAAAGAATATCGTCGGTATCAATCGGCACCTCCCCAACTGCCTTTGATGAGATGAGCCCTTCGTTAAGACGCTCTGTACGGCACATACCTTCGTACATCTTATCTTCTGCTGCCACTTTTGATGCAAGGATTACATCAAATTGCTCCGTGCGCAGATGCGAAAGTTTATGGGAGTAATCGGACCACAATTCACGGAATTTATTCTCTCCGACGAAAAGAAAGTCCATCAGTCTATTGAAATCCTCATAATGTTCATCGGCATTGTATTCTGTCAATTCCTCAAGAGTGGAAAATGGTTTGTAAGGAGTTGCCGACAGCAATAATATCAGCGGCTGTTGTCCACCTTCCTGCTCAAAGAATTTCTTTACAATCGCACTTTGTTCACTATCATCGTTATAATCAAGCAATGAGCTGAATCTCTGGAACTCATCCATTATGATAAGGTCAGGCTCAAGCATCGAAAGACTGAGGTCGGCAAATATACGGCGCAGTAGGTTGATAATACGAGTGCTGTCTAAATCCTCGACATTACCATTGCTGAAATTCTCAAGAAGTTCCTCTTCAATCTCCAGGAATGTCTGATTCTTATAGAGATATCGCTTCACATCATCGACGTATGACTGCCCAAGGTCGTTCACTCTTTTTGCGTAGCGTTTCAGCCAATACATCCAGCCATTATCTCCTGACCAACCTTGGAACAGTTTCGACAATTGAGGCCGGAATTTGGAAAACTCATCAAATCGTCCCAAAATAGTCGCTATCAAAGCTCGCTCATTAGCGTTACCTTTGCTACTTCCTCGCAGGGAGAATGATGTTGATGGTGTCAGAGGAATGATTATTTCACCCATTTCACCGGTTTCAGAGTCAGCTATTTTAGCTTCACGTTCACGAATGGTAAGATGCTGCATGGAGAGACGACTCTCGGTAACGTCAGCTTTATTCTTAACTCCGAGTTTCTCGATATTCTGGTTGGCGATGCTCATATTTGAGCATACGTAAACTACACGAAACATATCGTCATTGACCGCCTTACGCATTTCGCGGACTCGTTCAATCACGGCAGATGCGACGTGGGTCTTACCTAGACCAACTTCATCGGCAAGAAGGACTCTTCGCTGACCTCCCGATTTTATCTCATTGCCATCAGCATCGATCGTGGCTTCGCAGAAAATTTTGGCAATACGGTCGGCTGTGGCAATTTGGAAATCGTATATCGACATAATCAACGGAGTTTTTTGATTGAACGTTTAAACATTTCAGACATTTGTCGGAAAGAGTCAGGGACAACTTTTGTATCCAGCCTATTCACCAAATCTTCAATATCCTCCAGTCGGTCAGGATTGGTGGCGGCTATACGAAGCAACGACTCATAAAGTGTATTGCCTCTATGGGTAACCATAGCATTTGAGCCCATAGAGATTGTGTCATCGGTTTGCAGCATCAACGAAGCCAACTCCTGAGGACGATCAGTAATCATCATTTCGACATAGTTAAGAAACTTGTCGCGAGTGTCTATCAGCGAACGGAAGATATGGTCGTCGCGATCTTCGGGAATACCGGTTGTGTTTATCTTTATGACTATCTTTACCGGAGTAATATCTTCATCAAAAGGCACTACTTTGAGGATATAAAACTCGGAGAGGTGAGAGCGGGTGGTGACCTTGACACGACATTGCTGCAATTCCGGAGTGAGCTCCACCTCATTCCATGGCTCTTGAATAGGAGCGAGTGTTATTTTTCCGTGAATATCTTTTATCCTTTTTGCATTGACGGTAATGATGTAATCATCTCCTGTGCTCACTACCTGAGCAGTGAGATTATTACGGCTTATAAGATTCTTGCGAACACTGATGGCAAGGCTGTTGTCTTCTTTCACTGTTTCAATATCGGGCAACGATGTTATCCTTTCGCACATCTGTTTCTTCTCATCGCAAAACTCCGCTTTGAAATCTTCAAACTGATTTCGTCCGCGCTTCAATTTGAGTTTTACCATAAACTCCGAGTTGCGATAGAAACCGCTGTATGTGGCATTTGCCGAACCGAGCCATAGGTTTATGCCACCGCCTTTTATACCCCAAGAGAAATACATCTTTGCATGGAGGTTCATAGGCTGTATATCATTCTGTTCCGCGATTTGCGACATTACCCATACCTCCATGTTTCCTCCGGAATATAATTCCATTATTTCCGGAGTCAGGCTGTCGAGTCGCGTAATCAACAGCTTTTCTTGGGTACGACGATAATCGTTGAGCCAGACCAACGTCTCAGCATCGATGAATGGTGAAACAACTGCCATCCTTTCACCGGGTAAGACCTGTCTTAAGTTAATCGCAGGATTCAAATTCTCGCCGAAATGAATCGGCAGAAATTCATAATCCTCGTAAGGATGTGCAAGCTTGAGTGAGCCCATAGTGTCCAGTTCATTGGCGAGTTGTTTTATTTTCTTTCGCTTGTAGGCATTGGCCTTGTCAGCCAATATAAAAAGCAGATCTTTCAGTGGCTGATGTTTGCGGCGAAGTTCAGCGTTTGTCCTAATCCCGAGTGGGGCGGTCATGGTGACGGCAATGTCAAGACTTGAATCCTTTGTGAGATTACGGCTCATTACTATGAGTTTAATCTGACGCTTGCTGCGGTCATCAAGCGAGTGTTCCTTTATCACCCAAATTTTCGGATGAAAATTGGCCAATTCTTTCCCTTTGCTTTCGTCGGCAACCTCGAAAACACTCTTGTCAAGCATGGCATAAAGAGGATTAGTACGCACCGGTGGTTGCAGACCGCCGCGATTGCAAAAGATGGCAACGCGTTTATTGGCCTGACGCAGACCTTCGAGGAGTCTTAAAGGCGATTGAAAGTCTGCATCCGTAGCGTCGCCAAGACGGGCAAAGGACAGCGCGATAGCAAGATACGCCTCGGCATCAAGGCTATATGTGGTACCCACGGCAAACTCCAGCTCATAGCCCGGAGTGGCCACTATCTCGTTATATACCAAATCATTCATTTTTCAGGCCTTCCTTAATTTCTGATAAAACGGTTCGCACAATGGTATTCCATCTGTATGTCATCATTGTAGGAGATTCAAAAGGCTTTCTCTGCTGTAGTTCTTTAGCATTAATCAGTTTGCTGCGTTTCAACCCTTTAATGGTCTTCTCGCGCAGAGTAATCTGACGGTCAAGTTCATCAAAATCTCCGTTGGTTATCAGCTTAGAGGCTTTGAGAATAAATGTCTTGCAGGATTCCTCAGTTACTTTTACGGACACAAAACTAATAATTTCCTCGATAGACTCCGGTACAAACTCCTGACTGAATTCCGCAAGCATCTCATCGAACCGCGCTTGCTCTTCGACAGCTTCCCGGTCTGCTCCTACGGCAATGTCATAAAGCATTGCGTAACGGACACGCAGAAGGCAGGCAAACCGCGAATAGCGCAATGCCAGTCGGTAGGTATGATATAATTCTACAGGAATGTCTTTCAGCACAATTCCTAAATCATCGAAAAGATACTCCGTAACATTCTCATATAAGCCGCTGTCAAGTAAATAACTCAGCAGAGAACCTTGTGTGCTTGTTATTATCCTCTGTTTTAGAAACTCGGCTTCACGATGGCTAAGCGCAATATCGAGCGGCTCGCGGCGGCTAAAATCATAGTCTTCGCCACACACCTTGTAAATCTGCCTGTTGCCGGGAAGGTCATCTGAATCATCTCCGGTTTCGTCATTTCCTTTATGCTTTTTAGGGGAGTTTTGATAGATTGCCGAGCGCTCGGCCAAAGTAGCATAAATATTGCCACCACGGGGAATGAGTCCATATATTTCCATACCGGCCTGATACACGTATGTCGGATCGTACTTTACATATCCCTCTCCCCGGCGTAGCATATCCGCACCGATGATACCTGTAGCATCCTTTGCCGAACCATCCATTAGGCGATAAGTCATTCGGATTTCTTGGTCGCGGACAATCGTGCGGGCTTCCCGAACATCCGCAATGCGGGTTTTCTCAAGAAAAGAGTAGAGCGCAGGCATCAGCAGAAAATATTTAGCATGCGTCTGCAAGACCGACATACCCGGAAACATAGTGTTTGAGAACGCATCGCGGATACGTCCCAGCCCAAGTTCATCAATTGCGCCTTGACCCTGAAGTAGTTTCATTACCTTGTTAGCCCGGTTCAAAGCCTCCTGATTAAAACTCACAAATCCTATTTCCATACGTTATTATTATATCAGGGAGACATTTATTATAATAAAACGCGTATTAAATCTCCTAAAAGCGCATACATTTGTATAACACACTGCTTTGCCTCCATAGGAGAAATATCATCGTGAACACCTTTACAAGCTAATTCGTTAACCCGTGATATTCGCGCAGATAGGTCGTCAAGGTTTTGATTGAGCATTTCTGTAAAAGCATGTTTACCTTTCTTCTCAAATAATGCGTATGAAATCCGGTTCATGTATCTATCCCTTGTGAGTTTTCTCTTCTTCCCATCAGAGCATAGGACTTCTTCATCATTTGCTGTACAAACGATGTCAGCAAAAGATAATAAGATGCGACGAATGTCTAGTAAGGCTTCTTGAAAGTCAACCTGATTACCAGTTTTTATGTGGGTTTCTATAGAAGCGAAATATTCATTGAAGCTTGGGTTATATGTGCCAAGTTTTGATTGCACCCACCTTCTATTTTCGTCATAATAATTTGACATAGTATTCCCATATAACACTTGTCTTTCACAATCCGCAATATAATCAACTACACGTCGTCGAATCTTAAGAGTAATAGCTTCAAATTGTGTATAGGATGCATTGAGAAATACCCGTGCTTTAGCGTTGTCGTGTTCCGCAGAATATACATCCAGAGGATGCATCCCTTGAGTATTGATTAGTCCATTGGCGCTCCTTTGAATTGACTCAAGATGAGATTCGAGTTCATAGATACCATAAGAGCATATTTGTCCGGAACAAGCAACCATTTTCCCATTTTGATATATCTGAGACAAACTACGTTCATCAATCCACAATTTACTATATTGAATGGAGAGTCCCTTATATTGTTCATAAGGGAATTTGTGCTTCATTTGATTGTCAATCTTTTGAAATTCCGTTTTGTTACAATTACAAAACTCTAAAGATATCCACCATAGATTCTCAAAATCCTGCCTGAACACAGCGATTCTTTTGGCTGTCTCTAACAATGCACTTACTTGTGCTTTGTTAGAGGCAGCTAAAGCATCTTTTATCAAACTAAGTATGTATTCGTCAGCTCTGTCCATCACTCAATATTTAATAATACTGTTCGATATAGGAATAGGCCTTTTCAAAAACATCGTTGTCCTTGATTTGATACTTAATCCATAAGATAGAGCGTAGTTTCTTCTTTATTTCGCGGCGGGCAGTTACGCTCTTGAAGGCATCCTTGAACTGGCGTATGATATTGACTACTTCGTTGTCAATATCATTCACCACTTGTTCAACGATGATTGGAGTCTCTTCAGTCTTGATAGACTGAAAAAGATCGGTCAATGCAGCACGAGCCTTGGCATGAGAATCTTCCGGTTGTTCGACCTTCTTTTCCTCTTCGAGTACTTCGCGAGCGAGTTGTAACAACTGCTTCAGGAAATCAATGCTGGTGATGACACTTTCTTCCATTCGTTTGCGCAGCTCGTCAAGTTTTTCGGCAAATTCTTTAAATTTGCCTTCACCCTTGTGGTTGCCCAGACGCATACGGAGCATTTTCTCTACTTCGATGATTTTCTTCTCTCGCTTCTTTTCATCTTCGATGATGGAATCAATGATGTCAGCGTCAACCACGAGCTCTTCCAGAGAATTACCAATGTCGATTGTGTCGATATTCTGATGGATAATCTCGATGGTCTTTGCTCCCAGAATTGTCCATATCAAGGAGCCACCGGTGCTGACAGGACGTACGCTTTGGTATACCTGAGCCAACCATGTATAGTCTGCTTGATAGGGCTGGAGCACTTGGTCAGGACTGACTATTTCCCATGCTTTGGCCAGACGGGCGAAGTGTCGAGCGAAGTCAACTTTCCTTTGCTCATCCTTCAGACATTGTTGTGCGGCTATCAATCCTTCCCAACCTCCGACAGTACGGTCTACTCCGGGGAAGAATGCGACGCAGTCACTGACATATACCGGGATAAGAGTCTTGATTTCATCAAGATTCTTTACGATACCCTTAATTGTTTCCTCATCGAACGCAAGCGATTTTGCCACATTGTCAAAAACGCCAACAAAGTCAACGATAAGTCCTGACTTCTTGTTTTCGTTGTATTTTCGGTTCGTGCGACAGATTGCCTGAAGAAGAGTATGGTTCTTCATCGGCTTATCGAGATACATACACTGTAGAATCGGAGCATCGAAGCCGGTTAGGAGCTTACTTGTTACTATGACAAATTTAAGTGGCGACAGCGGGTCGCGGAATTTGTCAAGCAGTTTCTTTTCCTCGTCGCGGCTCCGCTTGTGCTCCTTATATTCGTCGGCCTTGTCTCCGGTAGTGTGCATCACGATAGCAGTCTGGTCATCGGTCCCGAGAAGGGCATCAATGGCTTTCTTATAGCGGAGGCAGCAGTCGCGGTTATATACCACCACTTGGGCCTTCATTCCATTGGGCTCAATCTGCTCACGGAAATGATTGACAATATATTTGCATACCTCGTTGATACGATCTTGAGCAGTGAAAAAAGCTTCCACACTTGTGCGTCGCACAAGTTCATTCTTATCTTCTTCACTTATCTGGTCCGTCAATTCATCAAACTCCTTCTGGAGTTGCTCTTCATTGAGGTGCATCGACACGGGCACGGTTTGGAAGTTCAGTTCCAAAGTTGCACCGTCAGCCACTGAGTTTTGGAAAGTGTATTTCGAGATATAGCCATATTTGTCGGTCGGATCACCGAATGCCGCAAATGTATTGTGGTCGTTACGGTTGATCGGTGTGCCGGTCAAGCCGAAGAAGAACGCATTTGGCAATGCTGTACGCATTTTAGCTCCCAAATTACCCTCCTGTGTGCGGTGGGCTTCGTCCATCAGCAGAATGATGTTATCGCGATTGTCAATCTCTTCACCGTCAGCGAGGTCACCAAACTTAAAGATGGTGGTGATTAGGATTTTGCGCTGATGTATCTTCTGCTCCAGTTCTTCTTTTGTTGCGATGCTGTCGACGTTCGGTATCTCGGCACGAGTGAAGTCACCGGTTATCTGGTCTTCCAGGTCAATGCGGTCGTCAACGATTATTACGGTAGGCGACTTTAGTTCTTGTTGTCTACGTAACTTTTGTGCTGCGAAAACCATAAGCCACGACTTGCCTGAACCCTGAAAGTGCCAAATAAGACCTTTTCGTGGACCCTCACCATTCCGGTAGGTGTTAAGCACTCGCTGCACGATTGCTTCACCTCCAAGATATTGCTGGTATCGGCATACGATCTTAATTTTACGTCCTCCGGTCGTCCCGGAAAAAACGGTGTAATACCGATAGATGTCAAGCAGTTTTTCCGGTGAAATGAGTGACAAATAGTTGTATTTGACTGATGTTAAGTCACCATGTCGGCGGTCCTCATCAGCAAACCAAGGACCCCATTTCTCTATGGGGCAGCAGACTCCCGCATATTGCAGCTCTTTGCCTTCGGAAGCAAATGTCAAAATATTGCTGACAAACATTTGCGGAATGCTCTTTTCATAATGAAGTATGTCAGTAGCACCATCTGCCCATGTTACATCCGGTCGCACCGGTGTCTTGGCTTCGCCAATCACCATGGGAATGCCATTTATAAGGTAAACAAGGTCGAGACGCTTGCCCCCTTCATGGCTAAGACGAGGGTATTCCCACTGGTTGGTCACGACACAGCGGTTCTTGCTCATCTCCTCATGGAAGAATTTGATGACAATATTGTCGCCATCGGGGCCAAAAGGATATGAATTCTCTTCAAAAAGAAGAGAACGGAACTTGTCGTTTGCTGCCACCAAATCATCATAATGGTTGCAACTGATGACTCTTGCCCGGATCCGATCTATTACTATTTGGGCTTGATCAGGAGTTATATGGTTAATTTCAATTAGTGCGGTTTGAAGCCATTGAGATACAAAGACTTCATCCGGGAGCCGAGGCACTTGACTTGCCTCAACATAAATCCAGCCACGCTCTCCGGCTGCATTTATGAGCATCTCCTCAACTGTATTTGATTCGTTAAAATATGACATATATAGTTTAGTTTATTTTCTACGTAATATTTTGATTTGTCGGCCTGGCGGTAAATCGACTCAAATTTATCTTGAAGTTTCTTCGATGGCAATTTTATCTGTTTTGCCATGTAGTCTGACATACTCAGATTCTGGATGCCTGTAGTCTGACTTGCCATAGCTCTCATTGCTGCCTTATTTAGATTATAGGAATTGTAAAGAGAGTAAAACAAATATACAGGATTTACATTTTCTTTTGGACGCAATACTTGCGTAAAGTTGTTGAATAGATAATCACCATCTTCATCGAAAAATACAACTCTTCCAACAGGATTATCCTTTGTTCCTCCAGACCTTTCTAAAATAGTATCTCCTTTTTTTAGTTTCTTTCGAGACACTTTCTTGGAATCTATCTCCCGTGTCACTATTTCGGAAAGATCCAGTCTGCCTTCATTGGTAAAATTGGTGGTTCGAATTACCTTTATAGCATTGGATGATGTTGGTTCATTTCCCCATTCACCAGGGAATGTATCGGAAACAATATTCTCAAGTGCAGAAAATGATTCCACACTATCGAACATTTCGATAAATTGCGATTTGAAGCCGCCAAATTTTGATTTGTCGGCCTGACGGACTATCGCTGCAAACTTCTCTTGAAGGCATATTGGCGGCAAAATACACTTAAACTCGCGAAGTTCCTTAAGAGGCATTCGAGGCATTTTTGTCCCACCAGATATATCGTTAGCAAACTGAACGAATTGGTCACTTCTAAGAAGATACGTAAAGAATACCATATTCAATTTATTCTGATTGGGCCTTAATGGGACTAATTCAGTTGTGGCATACCCCTTGTCTTTTGGAAACACTACTTTATTAAGGTAGGGGCGAAGTTTCGAAAATAAAACATTACCTTCATCAAACGGTTGTGCGGAGAGTACATCCGACTTGGGGACAACCACTTTTTCAATGATATTGCCTGTATTGCTCTCTATCATATCAAGATTGAGAAGCCAAACCTGATCGTCATCAACATGAGCAGCTGGAGATTCAGGCGCAACAGAGTTGATACATTCATAATCCCAATTCCGGTCATTTGAAATAGGGTTACCGAACATTTCGATAAATTGCGACTGATGGTTGTATGTGCATGTATGCTTCATAGGCTATCCGAGGTAACGTTGGTGAGAAATTTTTACGTTGTTCTGATTCACCATTGCATACTGCAATGTGGTGTCAAGACTCTGATGGCCAAGCAGGTGTTGAACCTGCTCTATGGGCATTCCTTTGTCAATCGCCATTGTAGCCAATGTACGACGGAACTTATGAGGGTGAACACGAGGTAAGTTCAACCGTTGACCAAGTCGGCGAAGGCGTACTTCCACGCCGCTTATCTGTAGACGGGTGTATGGCGCAAGTAATGAAACGAAAAGTGCCTCATCATCGTCAGTGCGCGAATTGAGATAGTTTTGGAGATGTATCTTTGTACGGGCATCGAAATAGACGCGGCGTTGCTTATCTCCTTTACCGGTCACGATGCATTCTCGGTTCTGGAAATCTATGTCTCCTCGATTGAGCTTGACCAGTTCGCCCACTCGCATCCCGGTGGAGGCTAAAAGGTCAATCAAGGCGAGGTCTCTGGCAGTTTCGCACTTGTCGCGCATTATTTCGAGCGATTCATCGGTATAAGTTTCCTTAACCGTTTTACCTACCTTCACCTTATGGATGCGGCGCACAGGACTTTTGATGATATAGTTCTCATCTTCAAGCCATGCAAAGAAGCTCGATAGGATGCGCCGTATATTGTCAATTGTTACTTTCGAAGCACCGCTTTCCTGTTGATAGCCGTTTAGGTATGTACGGAGGTCATCAGTCGTGATATGTGAGATAGGTTTAGCAACCTTGCCAAGCGCATTGGCTATCGTACTGCTATAATATGCCAATGATTTATCGGAGCATCCTTCTACCCGCTTTGCGGCAAGGAATGAGTCTGTAAGAGCATTGTTATCGGTTGTGCTATCCTTAGCTTCCTTTTCGGTCACGTCAACGTTGCGGAAGGTGTAGTCGAGCACCTTTCGCAGTTGTGCAAGCTGCTCGTTGTTAAGAACATCGAGCATAGCTTGCTGGATTTCGTTAATCAGATTTTCAATCATATTTTGTCGGTATATATTGAGAATACGTTAACGTGACGAGGTTATTAGCCGTTGATAAGACTCTTGATTACTTGATCAATTGCTTCAATGGCTTTTTTTAATTCAAATTTTGATTTGTCGGCCTGTCGGACTATCGATGAAAACTCATCTTGCAGATCTATCGATGGTGGTAGCACTGAGAAGTTTTCTAAATATGAGGCGGGGACTCTTTTCTGTCCTCCTGTGCCAGTCATATTCTTAGCTGCATCTTTGCGTAAGATATCTAACTTCGTCAAGCTATAAAGCCACGTTGATGTGGTTATTCCAGGTAAAGGTCTTAGTACATGAAACTCTGTGGAGCCATACCCAATGCCATTAGAAAGCTCCTTAAGCATAGCTCCTTTGCCATTCTCCATACATGGAGTTATTTTCGCAAACAGAACATCTTCGTCTGCACAATATGTAAATCCTTTCTTAACTTCACCCAGTGGTCTTATAGTAAATGTTGAATATTCGCCTTCCTCTGAGATTTTTTCCATTGGAATAAATGATACTGGTAAGGAATCATCAAGATCTTTAGGTCTCGAAGGATTGATTATACATAGTGACGACAATGGAACCTTACCGGAACATTTGTCAAAGGGATTACCGAACATTTCGATAAATTGCGATTTCACCATCTCATCAGTAGCAGAAAGAAGACGTTTATATGCCTCCTTCAACCGATACGCCGACCATATTCGCGAAGCTATCTTCTTTTGCTCATCAATCGGTGGCAAATCAAATTCGTATTCTTCTAATGTGGACCAATTTATAAAATAGTTTACGCCGCCACTCTTGTTGTCTTCACAATATTCCCAAAAGTCATCTGATTGCATAACAATCGCCAGATAGTTTTGGAGCAAAATACTTTCATCATTTGTCGCCAAAACTAAAGTTTTTTCGGAACAGATACCATCAAATTCAACCATCGCAGCTTTGCGCAGATGAGGGTTTCTCGTTACGAATAATATGTCGCCGGCTTTAAAACCGAAATAGAACATTGGTCCAATCGTGGAGCCTTCAATCATGCCTTTGGTATGGACTAAAAGTTCATTTGATTCAATATGTTCGCCACCAACATAGTAAATTTTGTCGGTATTAAGTCGATCCTCTTTGGTATTAACCCTTGAAACTAAATCTCCGAACCTTGCCATGTCAAACGATGTTTAATTGGTCAAAAAGAGCATTAAAGCTTTTATTCATTGCATTAGATGCAGAGCGCCAGCTGTTTATGCTTTCTGCATAATTTGAGTAGTCTCCAGAAATTATCCGTTTTACATATAATTTCGTGCTCAGACTATAATTTTTAGAAGCAATTGCTGAATTTTTCACAACAGCGGACCGCGCTTGAACATTAACATAATCAAAAAAGAGGCTCTTTATAAACGAGATTTGCTCCGGTGTAATGAAACTTTCAGTATTTTTACGGACCACCAAATCAGTAGCATTAATAAAAATAACTTTACCGTTACGATTCTCTGACTTCTTGGTATTGAAAACTAAGATACAAGCCTCCATTGGAGAGTTGAAGAAAAGATTCTTGCCTATACTTATTACAGCCTCTAAAATATCCAGTTTTATAAGATTTTGGCGAATATTTTTTTCGATGATACGTGTCAGAACACCATGAGGGAGTAGAACTGTTGCTCTACCTCCTTCGGGATTGATGGATGCAATGATATGCTGAATAAAAGCATAATCTGCCTTGGACTGTGGAGGAGTGCCAAGGAAGTTGCGTCCCCATTTATCATTAGAAAAAGCATCGCGGTCCCAAGCTTTGATAGAGTATGGAGGGTTTGCGAGGACAACGTCGAAGGTGCGCAGATGTGAGCCGTCAACGAATGCTGGATGTTTGAGAGTATCTTCTCTAACGATTGAAAAATCTTCCACACCGTTGAGGTAGAGATTCATTCGGGCTATGGATGAGGTGAGAGCATTGATCTCCTGACCGAAAACCTTGACCGACTGCCAAGCCTCGCCTTTCTCGCGGAGATAGTCAAGACATTTCACAAGCATACCACCGGACCCGCAAGTAGGGTCATAGATGCTCTCGCCCGGCTTGGGTTGAAGTATCTCGGCCATAAGAGTGACGACAGTACGATTGGTGTAAAATTCCTGCGCCGTGTTCCCGGCATCATCGGCAAATTTACCCACAAGATATTCGTAGGCTTGTCCCATCTCATCGGCCGGACATGCTGCGATTGATAGATTGTATCGGGAGAAATCCTCAATGAGAGAGGTAATGATGTGGTCGGGCATCTTGTTTTTGTTGGTCCAAATATCTTTTGGGCCGAAAATACCTTCAAGACCGCCTACAACGCGCCCATCGGTATGCACTCCGGGATTAGCCTGTTCGATAGCGATGAATGCCTCGACAAGACGCTGGCCGACATTCTCAGTCACGGAACGCACATCGCGCCAATGAGCACCATCAGGGATTTTGATTGCAAAGTCTTCAACTTGCATATTGGCATATTCTTCACCACCTTCGGCCACGTAGCCATTAAACTGCTCGTCGTACACATCACTGATGCGTTTGAAGAAAAGCAAGGGGAAGATGTATTCCTTATATCCGGCAGCGTCGATCTGACCGCGCAATCGTGTGGCAGCTCCCCAAAGGAACTGTTTCATCTCATCAAGCGAAAGCTGACGGTCAGGTGATGTATATTCTAATGTTGGTTTATCGGTCATAGTCAAACTTTGGCATTTAAGAGTTGAGAAAATTCTGCTTCAGCTCGCTGAACGTCTTCAATGGCTTTGCGGAACTCGGCAAGCACTTCTGCATAAGGTCGAATTTCCTCTTTATGGTATTCTACATAGCGATTGGGCGAAAGATTCCAGTCTTTCTTTTCAATATCGTCGATGCTTACAACTTTGGCATAATCTTCAACATCGGTATAGTCGGTGTAGAGTTTATAGATCTTATCCACATCAGATGGTTCCAAAACGTTCTGGGCTCGTCTTGGAGTCAGAATCTTAGTAGCATCAATCATCAGGATTCTAGCCGATTTTTGTGCTGGCTTAAATTTTCTGAGAATCAGAAAGCATGGTGAGAGTCCTGTGCCATAGAAAAGTTTGTCGCCAAGAGTCACAACAGCTTCAATCAAGTCGCTTTGAATCAACTGGCGGCGCATCTCCTTTTCGGCTTTGTCACGGAACAAAACGCCTTGAGGCATGACTACTGCCATGCGACCTCCTCGACCATCAGCTCTGCCATCAGTCATTGAGCACACCATGTGCTGAATCCAAGCCCAGTCACCGCAGGAATCTGAAGGAGTTCCATAAATATTGCGGTTATATATATCGGATGACCATTCGGTTGCACCCCATCCTTCGAGGGAGAATGGTGGGTTGGCAATTACATTGTCAAATTTGGCAACGCGTCCTCCCTGCAATACTTTCGGAGAACGCAATGTGTCGCCTTGCATAATGCTAAAGTCGGAGGCTCCATGTAGAAAGAGATTCATCTTTGCAATAGCGGCGTTGACAACATTCTTTTCCTGTCCGAAAATCTGTCCGCAGCAGAGATGGTCGTGGTGCATGTGGTGGACTGCCTCGATAAGCATACCGCCTGAACCGCAAGCCGGGTCATAAACAGTTTCGCCGGGCTTGGGGTCAAGAATTCTTATAAGAAGTTGGACTACTGGTCGCGGCGTGTAGAATTCACCTGCCTGTGCTTTGGAATCATCGGCAAATTTCTTCAGTAATATTTCATAAGCATCTCCCATCAGATCGGCGGGATAATCATTATTGCCGAGGCGACGAGTTGAAAGATGCTCTATCAAGTCACGAATCTTGCTATCCGGGAGACTTGTCTTATCAGTCCATTTCTGTGCAGAGAAAGTTGATAGAACTCCATAAAGAGTATCGGGATTAGCCAACTCAATCTTACGCATTGCATTTACAATGGCAGCCCCAAGATTTTCACTTCGCGAACGCACGTCTTCCCAGCCACAACCCTCTGGGATAACAAAACGATGTTGTTCAGGCAATGAGGCAAATTCGAGATCTCCACCACTCATTTCGAGTGCGGCGCGGGTCTCTTCATCGTAAACATCGCTTATTCGCTTGTAATAAAGCAATGGAGTGATATATTCTTTAAAATTATCCTGAGATACGGGTCCGCGCAGCTGGTTACAAGCCTCATATAAGTAATTATACAAATCCTGTGCCCCGGATAATTCTTTCTGAATCTTTGTTTTCTTCGCCATAGTTAAAAGGGATTAGTGCCATTTAACAAAGTCCGGGGGTCAACATTCAATATAGAAGCTATCTTGACAAGCATTTCCAATGAGGGTTGGGCCGAATTGGAGCACCATCTGGAGACAGTCGCTTCGTTCTTGCCTAATTGCTCTGCGAGCCATTTGCCTGTTCGATTTTGCTCAACTAAAACTACTTTTAACCTATTAATTCGTTCTGTCGGGGTAGCTATATTGTTTGCTGACATGTGATAATTCTTTGAGGTTATTTGCAAAGGTAATCATATATTATGACATGGCAATGAAATATGCTGAGAAACATAAAACATATAACGCCCCGACTTTAACGAGATCGGTGTTCTTTGCAGAGCAAAGCGACTTCGTCGATAAGTCGGGGCGTTGGGAAGGGTCAGGGATTAGTAGAGGCGAACACAGGTTACGTCGGCGGTCTTGACGGTTGCGGGATGGTCGGGCTTGTCTTTGGAGAAGGCGAGGGCGAAGTGCTGGATGCGGTGTGTCGCGCCGAGTTCTCGGAGGAACACGATGAATTTACCGAGTTCTTCGGTGAGCCAGTCTGTGTCGTTGGTCGATGTGACTGCCACGAGCAGCATCACGTTGTCGGGTAGATTGTAGAGTCCGGCCGGCTCAGTGAGGATGGCGAGCGACAAGGAGAATATCGAGTCTTCCGAGACGAGAGTGGCGCCATTGGTGTAGTCCTGATAGCGCAGTTTGGTGGTCGGAGTGTTGTAGTTGTCGGCGAGATATTTCTCGATGTCGGCGAAGGCTGCTCTGAGGCGTGGGTCGCTTACGACCGAAAGGCCGGTAGGCGGCTCCGCTTCAAGGGGAGTGTTGGTTACCGGTGTAGTCTTGCGGCCGAAGATGGTTTTTACACGGGAGAGAAGTTGGTTGAGGTTGTTGGATGCTTTCATTTTCTGTTGGATTTGGGATTGGTTTTTGAATTGAGTTCGTTGATTTTTTCTTCGAGGCGCTGCTTCTGGTCAAGAGCGCGGGCGGTTTCCTGCACACGGTCTTCGTATGCCTTTACCTCCGATTCGATTTGCTTGACGCGCTCCGGGTCGCGGAACCAGCTCTCGATGCTGTCGAGTCCTTCGGTTCCGACTCCGCCGTGCATAAGTATGTAGTGATACTTGATGTCGGAGATGCGGGCCTTATCGATGCGGGCTTCCTGCCAGATTGTTGTGGCTCCGAAGAACATTAGGGTGAACACTGAGATGAACAGCGAGAGATAGACCTGCCACGTTTCCTTGGCTATGCGGATGGTCTTTTCGACTTTCTGCACCGGGGGATTGGCCGTGAAATTGTCTATCCTCTCGGTTATTTCAGTCTTCAGATCATTGACCGTAGTGGTCAGACCGCTTCCGATTTCGCCGACTGCCTTGGTCTGATTTTCGATGGATGTTTTCATCTCATCGACTTTCTCAATGACGGCTGACGTTACCGATGCTCCCATATTGTTCAGGTCGTCGGTGGTTGCGCAGTTGAGCTGCGACTCTTTGATTTCGTTGCAGGTTCCGCTGATGCTGCTGAGGTCATCAGCGATGTTCTGGAGATAGTTCTCCTGTGAATTTTCAAATTCTTGTTTCACTTTTTTTGATTTTTGAAGTTACAGACTTCTGCCTCTTTTTCTCTTTTTGCGACGATTCATCTCACGGATGAATGCCTCTTCATCCTGGTCGTAGGCAGGTCCGACTTGGAAGAGTCCACCGACTGCATTGCCGAGATTCTCGGCTATATCGGCTCCGGTTTCGATGATTTTTGCTGCGGCACTCGGTGTCTGTTTAGGCTGCTGTTGCATCGGTCTTGGAGCTGATGCCGAGGGTTGAGCCTGACGGTTCTTGTTCCGGTCGAGAGCGTTGCAGATGGTATTGTATGAGCATTTACCGTCGCGGTCTACCTGTGAAGCCTTGAACTTCTGACCTTCCTTGATGTAAGAAAGGCCTTCGACTTCGGTCGTCCCTCTTCGGAATTTCTTTCTGACGGAGATGCCTTTCTGAGCCAGTTCGCGCTGAAAAGAAGTCCAGTCTTTCGCTGTCCGCTTGGCGGCTTGAACGGCGAGATAAATCTCCTGACGGGTCTTTGAACGACCTTTCAGCCGGTCAACTTTTACCTTGTCTTTGTTCTCGCCGAAGGTTAATCCGTACTTCTTTTTGAGTTCCTTGCAGATGGCGTTGCTGCGGTAATATTCGTAACTGTCGCTCACGCATCTGCCATTATTGTCCACTCGATTATAGACGATATGGCAGTGCGGATGCTCCTTATCCAGATGGCGCGCTATGATAAACTGGGTGTTCTTGATACCCATTCTTTCCATATATTCCAGTGCGAGTTTCACCATAGCTTCATCTGAAAGCCGTGTCGAATCCTCCGGCGAATAGGATAGAAAAATGTGTCCGCACCAATGCTGAACGCGGCTGTTTAGATGTCGCTGACACTCGAAACCATCAATAATATCTTTCGGAGTGTCGGTCAAGAGACCCTCGGAATGGAGCAAGCGAGCCTCCTTATTTTCCTCTTTCAGCGCAAGGACATATTCTACGCAACCTGAGAAACAGCTCCCTTTAGTGATGCCTCCAATCATGCGACAGCTTGGTGTAAAGTGATTTTATCTCCTTGCTCAGCTTGTCGAGCGACCATTGCACGAGCTTGAATCCTCCTTCGTTAGCCTTCTTTGCAAGCTGGTTGAGATTGTTCGCTATGCTTCCGATCTGGCGCAAAAGTGCCATGTCTTCGGGTTGGGCCACCTGTATTACCTCTGATTTTGTCAGAGCGCATCGCCAGTAGTCTGACAGTTTTCTGCCGGACTTGCGACAGTTTTCAAGCGCGGTCTGATACTGCTCATTCTTGAGTCTGACGCTGACAACAACGGTCTTGTCCGACTCCTTTACTGCTACCGGAGGAGCCTTCTTTCTTTTTGAAAATGTCATTTTCGGATTTTTGAGGTTTGACATTGTGACCATCGGGAACGGACTCCAGCCGCCCGGTAACGGAGGATGCAAGGTCGGGAATGTTTACATTGCCACTACCTTGCTATCCTCCAAACCTTATCAGGTTTTTCCGGATACCGGCGTTGCCGATGGCTTCGCCATTTCACTGCCTCTGGGCAATGGTCAGAACGATTTACTGATTACTGTGAACCAACTCTCGTAGTTGGCGGAGTTGCTGTCGAGATGCTCATTGATGATATGCTCGACAAAGTTGCTGACGCTGTAACCGGGTCCACCGAAGAATCGGGCGATGCGCTCGACACGGTCAAACGTGTCGTTGCTGATTGCTACCTGATGCTTGTTGTCCTTGCCAAGCTTAATTAGACCGAAGTATGCCGTACGGTAATCTTCAAGGTCGCTCTTGCGTTGCTTTGCGGTGGGACGGGATGATTTGGGTTGAGCGTTGTCGCTCTGTTCAGCGATGGGCTGAACTTCGGGGATTGTAGGATTTTCCATAGATTCAGTGAAAATTGAGTTGTTTGACATATCAGTCATTTCGGATGACTGAGGAGTTGAAATTTTTGTTTGTGCCATTTGATTCAAGTTTTATGAGCTTGCGCTCGGTTTGACTTCTTCGATGCCTACGAATTCCAGCTGTAGCGCGTCAACGAGTTGGCGCAATGCCGGATTACGTTGCATCATTTGTTCGAGTATGCCATGTGGAGTTTGTTCGGCAATCAGGAAGTCAGCAATGTCGAGACCTTGCTCGCGCTGTTCATCGGTAGCCATCTGTTCAAGCTGCTCAAATAGAGTTGCCTTTATTCCCGATTCATTGAACAGCGTCAGTTTCTTGCGCCAATCGTCAGTAGCGTTAAGGTCAGGAACCAGCATAACCTCTCTTCCTCGGAGTGCTTGGATTGCCTCTCTGTTGAGACAACTGCACTTTCCGCCTGTTGCGAGCCACAGATATTGCGGGAGATAGTGAGTTGCGAGTATTGCAGTCTTCTCACTTTCCACGATAGCCACCGGCTTATCTCGGATATAAGGGAGCAAATGCTCTCCGAAGAAACATTGGGTAAGTTTGTAGTCCGGCAATCTCAACACCGAGTGTACCCAGTTGATATGCGGGAACGGTTCTTGCACACGATGCCCGGTCAATCGGTCATACAGCATAATCTTTCCGCCACGGACTTCACCGTCATTTGAGATTTGCCAGAATACCGTGGCACCTTGCCAATGCCTTGATGTGCCCACCCGATACATCTCCATCAGTCGGATTGCCTCGTTACTGCCGATTACAGTCGCTACGAAAGCGAACAGATTGTTGCGGTCATAACCCCGCATGGTGGCCGCCACCATTGCATCATCAATCCTGTTCATCGATAGTAACTTTGTTAGCGGAGTAACATGAAAGCTTCTGATACCATCCTTGTCTTATGCGACGGAATAGAGTATTGAGATTGCGGGTAAGGAACATCTTGAATGTATGGTCTTTCATTCCGAACCGCTCGGCTATACGGATGCCGTCGGCGGTGGAAAACTCCTCGGTGAGATGCTCATACACGGTGCGGTGCAATTCATTCAGCTTCTCCTCGCTGATGCAGGTGAGTACGCTTAGTGCGTTGCCCCGGAAATATTCAGCCAGTTCTATCGCTCCTACCACATCGTCATTCTCAATGTCTGACGGACGAGGTTGGCCTTCACCGACAGCCCAGCGGACAAGTCGGAGTATCAGGCAGAACCGGAGCACATAGATTTCGAGTTTGCAGAAGAAGCTGACCACATTATCGCTCATCTCGTTGTCGCATAGTGCGGCATTCTCATGTTGCCATTCATAGAGTCTGCGCTTGGCATCCGCAGTGAACCGCATGACAGTGGGAATTGGCTCCTTTTCCTCGTTGACCACACACTCCACCGAAAGAAGTCGGTTGAGTATGCGCTCCCATTCACGGTCGAGATCGTCGCGCACTTCATCCTCGTTCCATCTCGGCTTGCCGTTGCTCTTGGTCATTGCAAAGAGTATGCGATCAATAAACCCGTTGGCGGCTCTCTCACCGTTGGCAAGTTCGGTGAGCAGACGTTTTTGGATTGTTCCGACCACCGAGATGAACGGACGCTTGATGAAGATGGAGTTCTGACAATTCTTGCGGTCCGACTTTGTTGTGCTGCCGTTGAAAGCCGAAAGCCAGAATTGTTCTTCCGAGCCGGTGTTGTAGCGGGTGAAGTTCTTGAACCATGCCGACAGTTCATCAACCCAGAGGCATAATCCACGAGGATTATGGGAGTGGATGGCACTGAGACCCTCCTGCGTCACGTCCGACACGAGGTAACGCAGACGCTTAGGCTCTTTCGGAAATTCTTCCAGTCCGGCACTGATTCGTTCCTTTCGGCTCATCGCTATAGCCTGCTGATACTCGCAATGTTTTTTCTGAAACTCCTGATTGTTTTTCCAGTCGGCATTGACGAGCGGACGCATTACGAATGTAAGCGGGTGGGATTTGCAGTCTCCGGGGCGTCCGACAATCGCGATATACACGATTGCCGACTCCTGCCAGTTGCGTTTCACTTCTACGCGGTGGGTATTGCCGATTGCCACAGATATTGCAGCGAGCATAGCCGATGCCGTGTAGTCAATCGGAAATCCGCAGGTGGTGTTGAGTTCGAGAATAATCCTTTGCATCTTGGCGGAGAACACATGTACCGGGAAATCACTGTCGGATGTCTTAGCGTGATTCATCAACGCGCTGATTACAGAGTCCGGGGTAATATTCTTTTCCATAGGCTCAGAAATTATAGCCACCGCGTGGACGGCGTTTCATTCCGGCTGTTATGGCAGCCGCAGTTTCGGCGAGGGATGGGGCGACGGAATGTTTGCGACCGTTCTCAATCCATGCGTACAGTTCATCCTCATAAAAATAGAGGAGTTTGCCGCGCTTATAGCTCGGAATGGGGTCATTCGGAGCTTTGATGCCGCGGTAGAGACTCGAAAGTGACTTGCCTATTATCTGGCAAGCCTCTTTCGCGTACACGAGTCTGTGCGAGGGCTTGGGCGGTTTGGAGTGGCCGGCGATGCCAGCCTTTTCAAGCAGTTCAAGCACGCGGTCGAGTTTTTCAGATAGACCGCCTACCACATGGGGAAGCTGGTCGAAAGTGATTGTGGATGTTTCCATATTACTTTGGGTTTTGAAGTTCGTTTGAAATTCTAACGCAAAGTAAAATAGTGAGTTGGGGGTTATCAACTTAACCATCTACACTACCTCGAAATAACCGTATGGCAAGTATTAACCCGCTGAGAAACAAGCTGCAAAAACCGAAATTATTTGTATGGTGAAAATATGGCAAAAGGAGTGATTTTTCGGTTATTTTGAATAATCACTCCTCCAAGAAATATAGTGTGGTATGTATTCGTTATTTTTGTAGTAAAGATGAGATGAATATGATATATGCAGAGACTGAGCGGCTGTTTTTACGCTCATGGAAGCCGGAAGATTTACCTTTGTTCGCAGACATGAATAAGGATTGTCGTGTTATGCGTTATTTCCCGGCTACATTGAGCGCAGCTGAAACAGAAGCATTCTACGGTCGAATACAAGATGAATTCAACCAAAGGGGCTGGGGATTATATGCAGTGGAAGTGAAATCAACAGGCGAGTTCATTGGATATGTGGGACTCCATGAAATAGGCTTTGAAGCGGACTTTACACCCGGCATCGAAATAGGATGGAGACTTGCCGCTGAGTGTCACAATCAAGGATATGCAACCGAAGCGGCTAAGGCAGTAATAAGGTTGGCTGAGAAGTTGGGTATCAGCTGCCTTTATTCTTTCACGGCAAAACTCAATATTCCTTCGGAGCGGGTGATGCAGAAAATAGGGATGACAAAAGTGGGTGAGTTCGACCATCCGAAATTGTCAAAGGATTCTCCCTTGGTACCTCATGTGCTATATAAGGTTGAATTATAAAAAAAGCGAATAACTCCGGCGATTGCCATTGTTATTCGCTTATATTTTGAGACAGAGCCTGTTTATGCTCTGTTGAGTATGTCCAAGTTGATATTACCGTATCGTTGGAAATGCCGGAACAGTTTGTCCATCTGGTCGCGGGTATGTATGGGTATTCTCTCTTTGTTGGATTTGGTCTCTCTGAGTTTCTGCTCGATTGTACGGATCTGAGTGCTTTCAAAGGGTTTCTCAAAAACCTTTTTGACGAATCTGGCTATGACACCACCTTGAAGTCTGAGGAATTTACCCACGTTGTAGCCGAGATGTTTCAAATCCTCCTTTGTCAGATGATTGCTGCGCAGATTCACCGGTGTGAACGGCGGCATGGCGTGAACAGTCCAGATTTTGGCGTTGTGATGGAGCTTCTGCAATTCGTCGGCTTCCATATAAGGATGCATCATGTGGGTGATATAGGCGCATAGAAACTCTATCTGCGCCATGCTGAATTTCATGTCCTCCTCTTTGAGTTCCTCATGAGCGGCGTTGCACTGCTCATGCTGCGAGAGAAGTTTCATCTGGAGTTCAGTCTGCTCCTTGTCCGATTTCAGAGCCTTGATAGCCGCCTCCAGTTGGTCAGAGTAATACACATCGCCGTCCGCTGAGATATATGCCTCTTCCTCCCATTCCTCGATACGGATATTACCGTTGTCTTCCTTTATGCGGTTCTCTTTAGCCGTTTTAGTGAAGCAGCCGATACTGTCGTTGGATTCCGGATATGCACGGACACGGTAGATGCCCAGTTCCAGTTCCTTTCTTATGTGTTTGGGCTGGAGGCTTACCCACTCATTATAGAGCGCGTCTGACTCCAATACTTCTTCGACACTGTGACCACCGATGTAATCCTCGAAATAAGGGAATTCGCCACGAGCCGCATTTCGTTCCATGAGGCTGTCGTATTCAGTGATGTTGTCTTCGAGATTGGCAAATACAACGTCGTCAACATCAATGGGACCCAGCTTGACTTTGTTGCCGTTAAGGATGACATATTCATCGTCATCATCGCTGTCCTCAATGATTTCACCGCCATTGTAATCTTCAGGATAATCATCTTCGGAACAGCATGGCTCTTCTTCCGCGACCGTACTTTCAGCAGGTGTGGAATATTCCATTGTGTTTTGAGTTTCGTCGGGAATTGCGACGGCAACCTCCTCGCCGGTGGTAGTGCTTAAAATAGCAAGCTGCTCTTTCTTACGAAAGAAAAGACCGATTCTCTCAAAGAGACTTTCGATAGCCGATTGGAAGCCGCAATATAGACCGATTGTGAGGACAAAGAAAACGGCAAAGAGAACATTGCCGGTAAATTCGTCAGTGCCGAAACGGGTTATGGCGGCATGACGACCAAGTAAAGCCATGATGCCGCAACCGGCAACCACGGCACTCCAGATAAAAATTTTGTCCCGGGTAGGGGGAGCGAGGCTCCTCAAGCGCTGGGGCGTTTCCTTCATAAACAAATAGTGGATTAAAGATTTTTACGTCTTTATAGACAATTTAACCCACTGTTTTGTTCGTTCAGGTAAGGCCACAATTTAATCGTATTGAATGCGAAGATATTCCGCTATATCAATTTTTGCCTGGGCTATATCTGGATTTGAGAGTATAGGAATCAATTTATCAACCTCTTCAATGGGCCGGTTCCACCATTGTAGGCGCTCCAGCAAGTCTATCATTTCATCGTCAAATCTGCGGCGTATGACTTTTGCCGGATTGCCCACGGCTATCGAGAAAGGCGGAATGTCGGAGGCAACCGTGGCATTTGTGCCGATTATGGCTCCGTCGCCAATATGCACGCCGGGCATGATTGTCACATTTTGTCCGATCCACACATCATTGCCGATGACTGTGTCACCTTTGAGAGGCAATTCATCCATTACAGGAGCAATCGCACCTCCCCAATCTCCTCCCATTATGTAGAAAGGATAGGTGGTGGCGCAATCCATCCGATGATTGGCGCCGTTCATAACGAAGGTAACCCCTTTGGCAATGGCGCAAAAGTTCCCGATTATCAACCTGTCACCAATGAATTCATAGAAATGTGTGACGTGTTCCTCAAACCTGTCGGCTCCGTCGATGTCATCGTAATAAGTATAGTCGCCAATGATTATTCTCGGATTCTTCACCACATTCTTTATGTAGCAAAGACTTGGAATCGCAGGATTAGGAAATGCTTTGTCTTTGTTAGGATATATTTTCATGATTATAGAAATCTTTGCGAAGAAGGATGTATTATGATGTATTATATAGAGAGCTTCAAATTCGGCATAATGGCATCTATCATGGGCTGGGGAACTTCACATTCCCTTGCCAAGAGAGGCCAGCGTGAAGACACTTCGGCAATACGGTCAATTATTTCAGTAGCTTCCTTTATATTGTTGCGTCTCGCAAATTCCAAAAGGTCTTGGCGGGTGATGTCGTCAAACTTTCCGTTTATTGACATCTGGTGCTGTGCTGTCCATCCACCCTTCGGATTATAGGCAAATCCCATGTCGTATGCCGGCGAAAGAGTCCATTTCCCTTGTCTGTCCATAAGGAAGGATATGTTTTTTGTGTGGTCATCCTGATTGCGGATTACAACATTGAATACCATGCGACGATACATTTCCTGCGCCTGTGAGTATGGCAGTCTCAATGCTCTCATCACGTTGAACGCCTGCTCGTAAGAGTATGAACGGGGATTGCGGTAGTCATAATGCGCTATACCACAGAGTGTCTGCATGTGGATTTTCTCACCATTCCGGCGGTCAAAACGCTTGGTGAGAAAATGGGCGCGTCCATTCTCTTCTATCAGACTGCAATCCGACATTTCTATGCCGCATTCCTTTACAAGCCGATAGAAAGAGTATTCCAGCCGGCCGAAATTCTGAGTTTCCCGGAATCCGGCTTCAGCGGTTACACCGTCGAGTTTTATCAGATAATAGTCAAAGCCTTCCGGAGCTTCAATCTGTCCTGAACGAACTTCCCCGGTCGATGGATTGTAGGCTATGATGGCTTTCGCCCTCTGTCCTCCGGCAGAGGTACCAAGTCGCACTATTTCGGCTATTGCCGCCTTCTTGTCCTCATCAAGATTAGCTCCAAATTCTTCCTTTTCCGACAGTGCTTCGCTTGCCACTTCAACAAGGGAATCAAGTTCTATTCTGACATCGGGACCATAGGGCGCATCCATGGCCGGTTCAAACTCCAACGCTCCCATACAGCGTTTCCCAAGAAAACATAACGTCTCCACAGCGTTCCCACTGCTACGCCCGGTCAGCGCAAGCCAGCGGTCGAACAATGCTCGTCCGTAAGTATCGGGTAATGAATCGGCAAGCATACCGGGAAGCCCCTTGAACGTCTCACGACCTATCTCGGAGAATGAATATATCCTTCCCTGACGCACAGGCATTAGAATCGGTGAGGGTTCAAGACCTTTGCCTATGAAGCTTTCGGCATATTCGAACTTTGCCAGCTGGCGGTTGTTGTCCCATCGGAATGTCCCGACGGGTTGACCATATAAGTTAACTCTTGCTATATCTACCATTCTGATTCCTGGGTATTAGGTTGTGTGTTGGTCTTGTTGTTACCACTTGCGCGTTTGCGCTGCTTCTTCTTGCTTGCTTCGACAAACTCGAAATATTCATTGGGACTCATCTCATCTTCCTTAATGAGTGACGAGAACACATCCAGTTCGCCAAGTATGCGAAGCACGCGCATCAGGGAATCGAAATAGCTTATATCGCCTTTCTCGATTCTCTTTAGTGTCGTCAATGAGACTTGCGCCTGTTCTGCGAGTGATGTCTGAGTGAAGTTCTGTCGGAGTCGCAGATGCCTTATTTTTTGTCCTAAACGACGGCGGATTTCACTGTCGGGTAATATGTATATATTCTCTTCCATAGTCGTACTTGCGTCTATTAAGTTGCAAATATAGTGATAATAGCTCAAACTACGACTATTTTGTGTGATTTTTTTGAACCAGACTGAAGATTATCTATTTACAGGATGGTCAAAGATACCCTTCTGCCGAGACCCTCAAAGATTCGGAAGAGGGTGTTGAGCTGGACATCGGCTTTGCCGTTTTCCAGACGGGAGATATAGGTTTTCTTCGTACCGATACGCTCGGCGAGCTGCTCTTGGGTTAGTCCGGCCTTGAGACGTTCTTCCTTTAACATAGTAGTTAAACAGAATATTTGAGTGTCTTTTTTCAAACTCATTGCGTTTGTATGTTCCGTTTTCGCCATACTCCACTGTAAGAAGCTCATCGAAAGTAAAGCCATGATGCCGCAACCGGCAACCACGGCACTCTAGATAAAAATTTTGTCCCGGGTAGGGGGAGCGAGGCTCCTCAAGCGCTGGGGCGTTTCTTGCTCCGCAAGCGGCTTTTGGCCGATTACTTACATAAACAAATAGTGAATTTTGAAATTATTGTCGCTGTTATAGACAATTTAACCCACTGAATTGTTCGCTCAGGCAAATTTTAATATAGAATCAATCCCACCAACTTCGCATAAAGTAAAGCCTGAGTGTATGATAGATATGCCATGCCTTTCCAACTCTCAGATGTGATTGCCACAATGCACCATCTTTACTATCTGTATATCTGGATAATTCTATCTTAGAAAAACGCATGGCATTTTTGTAATTCACATAAACCGGAATGGTGTAGTAGGATTCAGGATCGTCTTCAATTTCATACAAATCATCCTTATTTTTACTTTTTACAAAGCTAAAAGGCTTGCCGACACGTTCGCAACATCCGTCCTCTTTTATAATGTCCAACAACCGTAATGCAAGATTGAGACGCTCAATATCACGCTCGGCGTACAGATGATTATGGTAATGCGCTATAGAATCGCGCACTCGGCTTATCTGATGCCGTTCAACAGCGAGAATGCTCGAATAATCAAAGTCATATATACGACGCGATATGTTGAAATAGGAAAACCATCTTCCTATGTTCTCCCAAAATCTGCGGACGCTAAGATCCTTGGCACGATAGTATAGTCGTATAATTTTATCCCTCATGTTGTTATGGTTTTATGGTTGCCAATGGAATGACTTTTACACCGTCATTACGTGTATAGGACATTTTTCCTCCTGTCAAAATGAGCATAAGGTCTGGCTCACGAATAGGCATCTGTTTTTCTGTGAGGTTCTTCTCTCGGATCAGATCTCTTATATTTAATAAATGCTCTGCGCCTTTATCAATTTCCATACTTCCAAGTTTACACTCTACTAGAGCATACCGTCCATCCGGGAGATGTAGAACTATATCAGCCTCAAGCCCGTAACGGTCTCGATAATAAGACACATGGCTGTTCATATCCATAGTATATGCCTTTAAATCGCGGATACACATCTGCTCAAAGATAAATCCAAAAGTTTTGAGTTGAGTCTTTAAAGCACTCGGAGTAAGTCCGAGAGCTGCAACAGCGATGGATGGGTCGCAGAATCCGCGTTTGGGAGCACTACGTATGGCCGTTTTGCTGCGTATAGCCGGGCTCCATGCGTCAATATCCTGTATGACAAACAGTTTCTCAAGTGCGGCTACATAATCATCAAATGTATCCATGCTGCAACTCATGTTCTGCGATGCCACTACGTCTTCAAGCATCGAAGTTTTTTTTGCGATGGTTGATATATTCCTTGCATATGACCTAAGAATCTGTTTTGCCAAATTTTCGTTTCGCCTGATTTTGTCAACTCTCGAAATGTCTTCTGAACATACGCTGTTCAGGTAATTTTGTGCGATAAGCAGTTTGGCTGATTCTGATTTGCTCTTCAATGCAGCAGGCCACCCGCCTCTGCAAGCAGCAAAGATCAAACTCTCCACTGTTATTGTCGACTTTTTACCATCAATATCATAATTCGGATTATTGAATAATTCGGCAATGGAGACTTCTCCGGTGGATTCTTGAGATTCCCATAGGCTCATTGGCAACATTTTCATTTTTACGATACGACCAGTGCCGGAGTGTTTCGTTTTCCCTTTATCAACGCTATTTGAGCCGGTAAGGATGAACTGTCCCGGCTCGTCTCTCTTGTCAACCATAGTACGGACTGCATCCCATAGTACAGGTGCATCCTGCCACTCGTCTATTAGACGTGGGGTGTCTCCCTGAAGTAGCAAAGAGGGCTTTGAATTGGCAGTGATTAGATACTCTTCCTGCATATCTGGGTCTTGCATCTTGATTACACTGCGGGCCTGTTGCTCTGCTGTAGTGGTCTTGCCACACCATTTAGGGCCTTCGATAAGAACAGCTCCGAAAGCGTCTAATAAGTCACTCAAAAGCTCGTCTGCGGTTCTATGTAGATAGTTCATATACTGTTTTTGTGCAAAGTTACAAAGCTATAATGATATATGCAAATAAATCGGTGTTTTTGTGGTGTTTTAATCGGTGTTTTTGCGGCATTTCAATCGGTGTTTTTGTGGTGTTTTGATCGGTGTTTTTGCGGTGCCTGCTTTGAGCTTTAACCTTATCAATCATTTGAGGGTGATTGAGTTGGCGGCATCACGCTTCTTCTGGCTGATGACCTCTGCATATATCTGAGTCGTGGCCACGTTTTTATGCGTGAGCATCTTGCTGACGGTGTAGATGTCAGTACCGTTGGTTATCAGCAAGGTAGCGTAGGTGTGACGCAGCCCGTGGAAGGTGATTTTCTTTTTGATGCCGGCATCTTTGAGCCATTTCTTGAATGGCTCGCGTGTATGAGCGCGACTCAGCCCTCTGAATATCATGCCATGTCCAGGTTCTCCGCAGTACGACAGAGCTTCATCACTCAACGGCAATGTCGCCTGCGTCTTGGTCTTCTGGGTACGGATGCGCATACAGTATCCACCATCGGGAGACAGTTCGATATTCTCCCAACGGAGTTGTAGAATATCGCTGATGCGCAGCCCGGTCATGCAGGCGAAGAGCGATGCCCGTTTTAGTACATCCACTTTGCAGGGAGTGGCGGCAAGGCGTTTCACCTCCTCGATTTCGAGATAGTTGATTTTCGGTTCCTCCCAGTCGATGCGGTCAAGATAGTCGTTGACATTCTCGCGGAGCCAACCCTCCTTATATGCCAGTTTCAGCAATGCTCGGAACGTTGACCAATATCCGGCGGCAGAATTGCGGGATATGATGTTGCCGGATTGCTTGACGCGGATTTTGAGAATATAGGTGCGGAAATCGTTGCACAGTCCGATGGTCACATCTTTCATCAGACATCTACCATTGCAGAAGTCTTTGAAGTGCTTATACACGATTTCCCATTTCTGATATTTCTCTTTGGTCTTGCTCTCGAAATATTCAAGGAAGTCTGCCTGTTTCTTGGTGCGGTCGAGGAAGCCGAACTCTTCATTGATGATAGCCAGTTCACGAGTTGCGCGGATGCCGCGGGCTTTGAGCATGATTTCCTCGTTGTAATCAAGCTCGAACTTGTCTTTTGGTTTGCCGATGAGGTATAGACCGAGGAACTCGCGCCGTGACATTTTCTTGATGTGCGGATTCCATATGGGTGGGTAGTAATCGAGGTAGAGCGACAGTTTGCCGCTGCGAAGTTTCTCCTGTCGGAGGGTTACTTTGGTGATGGTTGCAGATTCCATATTATACTGTTTTTAGAATTATAATGTGCAAAGGTAAAAGGTGGTTACGAAGTGAGGAAAACCACCGGATTATAACCGAATCTCGAGGTTGAATAACGCCTCTAACTCCTTGGCGTTCAGCTTTACATACTTGCCGCAACGGAGCTTGGTTATCTTGTATGTTTTGACATAGTGATAGAGCTGGTCGCGCGTCAGAGAGTATTTTCCCATGGCTTCGGGCACTGAAATAAACTCCACATCCTCGGCTGACTTGGCACCTTTCGCCACATCGAAGTGATACTTGGAATAATAGACCTTCGGCCCCTCCTTGCGTTTCGGGATTCCGATTTTAGAGACCAGAGTGTAAATTGCCGAGAGGGTCATGCCGTATTTTTCATGAATCTCCTCAACCGAATACCATTCCGTGATTTCTGGATTTTCCTTCCTCGATGAGAACAGCCGGTCGATATGACTCTTGCTGAAATAAGCCTTGCCACGAATAATAGTCTTCGGCACATTATTCTCAGCAACCACTTTGTAAATCCACGAGTCTTTGACCCCGAATTTCTCCCGAATCTCAGCGCGTGTGTAAAACTCGGAGATGGACTTTCCTTTTTTCTCGGTGACTTCGACCGGCTCACCTTCTTTCGGTGAAAGAAAATCAAACATCGCCTGAATATCGGCTTTGCTGATGAGTGTCTTTCTTCCGATTCTCGTAACTTTGATTTTACCTCGATTGATGCTGTCATAAATATATGTTCGACACACACCGAGGTATTGAGCCGTTTCGGTCGGTGTCAAAAAATCCTTATCCCGACTTTTTCGGTCCGGATTGCATTGGTTCGTCTCCTGATTGGATAGAGCCATTTTCTTCTGCCTCATTCGCTCCTTATAGGAGTGTTCGGAACATCTTTTGGAGCAGAAGCGTGTAACCGTAGTCTGAGCCATAAAACGGTTCCCGCACCACTCGCAGATTCTTTCAATTTTAATGTTGCTACTCATTTCGTTGGTGTTAATTTCGCCTTAGTTTGTTCGTGCGCGTCCGTTGACGTCCGTCTACGTCCGCAAACCTCCACCACCTTGCTGACGCTTGTGGTGAAATGAGTCGCTGTCGTACAAAATCCGTACAAAATAGTGCATAAAAACGCCAGACACTGACAGTTATCAGCATCAGGCGTTCTTGTAAGAGTTAAGTTTTATCGGTCAGTATCAGTCAATTACTATCAATATAACGCATTGATAATCAACTAATTACTTGCCGACGCAGAAACGGGAGAAGATGGAGGCGAGGATGTCGGGGGTGGTGAGGGTGCCGGTGATGGTGGAGAGGTGGTGGATGGTGGCGCGGAGGTCCTGGGCAAGGAGGTCGCCGGGGATGTTGGCGCTCAGGCCGGCGAGTAGGGCTGCGGTGGTGTCGGCGGCAGCCTGTAGGGCTTGTGCGTGGCGTAGGTTGGTGACGAGGATGGTGTCCTGTGTGTTGTCGCCGTTGAGTGCTTTTGCGTGTTTTTTGAGTTGCTGCAGCAGGGTGTCGTGGCCTTCTCCGGTATGCGCCGAGATGGGGATGATGTCGGTGGCCCGGTAGGGGAGTGGTGTCGGCAGGGTGGTGATGGCGCCCGGGAGATCGGTTTTATTGAGTAATAGTATGACCGGGCGGGTGTCTCCAGCGGTGTGGCTCCCGGCATTGGCATTGCTATAGCTATCTGCATCGCTGTCGGCGGGAAGGGCAAGGTCGGCGGGGGAGGGGAGGGGGCGTGTGGCGTCGACGACGAGGATTGTGATGGCGGCGCGTGCGGCGGCCTGATGTGTGCGTTTGATTCCGAGGTTTTCGATGGGGTCGTCGGTGTCGCGCAGTCCGGCGGTGTCGATGAAGCGGAATGTGTAGTCTCCGATGGCGAGAGTGTCTTCGATGGTGTCGCGTGTGGTGCCGTGGATGTCGGAAACGATGGCTCGTTGTTGGCCGAGGATGAGGTTGAGCAGCGATGATTTCCCGGCGTTTGTCGGTCCGATTATGGCTACAGGTATTCCTTGTTTGATGGCGTTGCCGGCGGCGAATGAGTTGGCCAGCCGGGTGAGTTCGCTGTGAAGGTCTTGGGCCAGGGCGGTGAGCCGGCTGCGGGATGCGAATTCGACTTCTTCTTCCGAGAAGTCGAGTTCGAGTTCGAGCAGCGATGCTATTTCGAGCAGTTTGTCGCGTAGCCTGTTGAGCCGTGCCGAGAACTGGCCTTTCATCTGCGATGCTGCCAGACGGTGTGCGGCGCGTGATTCAGAGGCAATTACGTCGGCGATAGCTTCGGCCTGCGCGAGGTCGATCTTCCCGTTGGCGAATGCCCGTCGGGTGAATTCGCCGGGTCGGGCCAATCGGCATCCGTTGTCGCAGAGGATTTCGAGTAGTCGCTGCTGCACGTAGCGCGAACCGTGGACCGACAGTTCCACCGTGTCTTCTCCTGTGAATGATGCCGGAGCATGGAAGATTGCGGCCACTGCCTGGTCGAGCATTTCGCCGTTGTTGGCGGGGTCGGTTATCATGCCTGTGTGGAGTGTCCGCGCTTTGGCCTGAGTGAGGGGCGTCCCGCTCCAGATGCGTTCCGCAATTTCGATTGCTTGCGGCCCTGATATGCGGATTACCGCGATGCCACCCACGCCGGGAGGTGTGGATATGGCGCAAATGGTGTCGTTGGTGAGTTGTGTCATATCGATATTCCGCTGCAAAGTTAGGGATAATTCATGAAAAAAGCGGTGACATTCCGGAGCCATTTTTGGCACTCCGGGGCTTTTTCCGTACCTTTGTCTTTAATTAAGCTACACAGCGCATAATATAAGCGGATATGCAGACAACAGAAGAACAGATCGCGAGGACGCCGGGCGCCGATGCTCATGACCGGGCGCAAAGCGGCCGGCTGCACGAGCTGGCCGAAATGCCGGTGGGGCGGTTGCTGTGGAAGTACTCTTTGCCCGCCGTGGTGGGGATGCTTGTGGTGCAGCTTTACAACGTAATCGACCGCATCGTCATCGGTCAGGTGGTGGGCGCCAAGGCAATTGCGGGACTGGCCATCACGTTTCCGGTAATGAATATCGCCACGGCCCTTGGTGTGCTTGTCGGGGCGGGAGCCTCGGCGCGCATCAGCCTGTTTTTAGGTGCCGGGGATGCTGGCCGCGCCCGCCGCGTGCTCGGTAACTCGCTCACGCTCACCTTGATAATCGGCACAATTTATATAGCATTGTTTGCCCTATTTCTGTCGCCGATATTGCGACTGTTCGGCGCCGACGACGCCACGTTGCCCTATGCCCGCGATTTCATGGAGTATATCCTTCCCGGTCTGCTGATGACGAACCTCACATTCTCGTTCAACAACATGATGCGAGCCTCAGGCTATCCGATGAAGGCCATGGCCACAATGTTTGTGGGGTGCGGCCTTAACATATTGCTGGCGCCGCTGTTTGTGTGGGCGCTTGGCCTTGGCATCAAGGGCGCGGCCATCGCCACCGATATATCCATGACAGTGTCGATGCTGTTTGTGATGCGCCATTTCTGTGTGCGCCGGCATGGCCCTGTGGTGTTCGCGCGCGGCATCTACCGGCCTGACTCAAAGCTGATATGGGGAATAATAGGCATCGGTGCAGCGCCTTCGATAGTCAATGTGGCGTCATGCGTCATCAATATATTCCTAAACAACGCGCTGCGGGATTATGGCGGCTATGAGGCTCTGGCCGCCGCCGGCATCTTCGTCACCTACACATCGATGCTCTGCTGCATTGTCATCGGTATCTGTCAGGGGATGCAGCCGGTGATAGGATTCAACTACGGCAACGGACAGCCCGATCGTGTGCGCCGCACCTTCTGGCTGGCGGCGGTGGCCGGAACCGTGGTGACCGTGGCGGGATGGGCGGCAGGGATGGCTGTGCCAGGGCTGATTTCACGGGCGTTCGTGGCCGATGCAGATGCCATAGCCGTGGCCGAGAGGGCGCTGTCGACCGCCATGGTGTGTTTCTGGATGGTGGGAATGCAGATCATTGCCACCGAGTATTTCCAGTCAATCGGCAAGATAGGGCTGTCGATATTCCTCAGCCTGATCCGTCAGGTGATATTCTTCCTGCCGCTCATGCTGCTGCTCCCGCATTGGTTCGGCCTCGACGGCATCTGGTACACCTTCCCCACATCCGATACGCTGGCCACCCTGGTGACCGTGGCACTGATGTGGCACGCTCTCCGTCGTCTCCCTTCGGAGTGCCGCCCTGCCGCCACCCCCGGCGACGGGCAATGAAAAGCTGTCAACTTGCGCGGTTTCCACCGCCTGTGACTCCATAATTGCATTCATAAAATCCCCAATACGGCGAAAATGGCAAAAAAAGAGGGGTTGGCTGTGGAAAAATGAAAAAAATTAGTACCTTTGCAGTCCGTATCTCTGCGCGCGGACGTGATGTCTCCGCACCGATATCATTATCCAACAACATAAAGTGCGCGCAGCGCACAGCACTCAGTATTTAATTAACGTCAATGAAGAATGACCAGGTAACGGTGATGTTTGCCACTGAGGAGCATGCAAAGCATGCCGAACTCATCTGCAAGCTCATCTACGAGTCGGCCCTTCAGCGCGGCACGGGCATTGCCCGCCGTTCCCCCGAGTACATCATCAACAAGATTAAGGGAGGGAAAGCTGTCGTGGCGATGTACGGCGACCGTCTCATCGGCTTCAGCTACATCGAGAGCTGGGGCCATGGCGACTATGTCGCGACCTCGGGTCTAATCGTAGACCCCGAGTTCCGCAAGATGGGTCTTGCGGCGCGTATCAAGAACAAGACATTCGAACTGGCCCGACGACGATTCCCCTACGCCAAAATCTTCTCCATCACCACCTCGTTGCCGGTGATGAAACTCAACTCCCGTCTGGGCTACAAACCCGTCACGTTCTCCGAACTCACCACCGACGAGGAGTTCTGGAAGGGGTGCGAAGGGTGCAAGAACTACGACATCCTCACCCGCAACAACCGCCGCATGTGTCTCTGCTACGGCATGCTCTTCGACCCGGGGGCCGAAATGGAGCGCCAGTCGTGGATCACGCCTTACCGCACGTGGATCGCCAACAAATTCCGCAAAATCTTCCACGTGAAATAATTCACAACGTTAACACCCACTGAAACAATGGAACAGAAAAAGAAAGTGCTTCTCGCCTTCTCGGGCGGCCTCGATACATCCTTCGCAGTAAAATATCTCTCGGAAGACCTCGGCTACGAGGTCCACACCGCCATCGCCAATACCGGCGGCTTCTCCGACGAAGAGCTGGCGCGCATTGAGAAACGCGCCTACGAGCTTGGCGCTGCCTCGCACGCCACTCTCGATATCACACAGGACTATTATGACCGCGCAATCCGCTACATGATCGCCGGCAACGTGCTCCGCAACGGCACATATCCCATCTCCGTGTCATCGGAGCGCACGTTCCAGGCCATCGCCATCATCGAATACGCCAAGAAGCTCGGCGTCGACGCCGTGGCACACGGCTCTACCGGTGCCGGCAACGATCAGGTGCGTTTTGATCTCACCTTCCAGATTCTCGCTCCCGAAATCGAGATCATCACCCCCACCCGCGATCTCACCCTTACCCGCGAGTATGAAATCGACTATCTGCGCCGCCACGGTGTTGAAGCCGACTATAAGAAACTCGAGTACTCCATCAACAAAGGCCTGTGGGGCACCTCGATCGGCGGCAAGGAGACACTCCACAGCGAGCAGACTCTCCCCGACTCAGCATATCCGTCGCAGGTTACAGCCAGCGGCGAAGAAACCCTGAAACTCACTTTCGACAAGGGCGAACTCACCGCCGTCAACGGCAAGAAATATGACAACCGCGTCGACGCCATCCGCGCCGTCGAGGCCGCAGGCTCAAAATTCGGTATCGGCCGTGACATGCACATCGGCGACACCATCATAGGTATCAAAGGGCGTGTAGGCTTCGAGGCCGCCGGTCCCGTGCTCATCATCGCTGCCCACAAGATGCTCGAGAAGCACACACTCACCAAGTGGCAGCAATACTGGAAAGACCAGATCGGCACATGGTACGGCATGTTCATGCATGAATCGGAATATCTCGAACCCGTGATGCGCGACATGGAGCGCTTCCTCGAAAACTCGCAGGAGAATGTGAGCGGCACCGTGGAAATCACCCTCCGTCCGCTCAGCTACACCCTCGTGGGCGTCGATTCGCCCTACGACCTGATGAAGACCGACTTCGGCGAATACGGCGAGGTGAACAAGGCATGGACAGCCGACGACATCAAGGGCTTCACCAAGATTCTGGGCAACCAGATGAAAATTTACTATAACGTTCAGAAACGCAACGGCAAATGATTCGCGCAGGCATTATCGGAGGCGCCGGCTACACCGCCGGAGAACTTATCCGCCTGCTGCTCAACCACCCGGAGACTGACATAGCGTGGGTTCATTCAACCAGCAATGCAGGCAACCCTGTCAGCGACGTGCACGGCGGTCTCTTCGGCGACACCGACATGGTGTTCTCCGACAGCTACGATCTGGAGAATGTCGATGTGGTGTTCCTGTGCTCGGGCCACGGCAAGAGCACTGAGTTCTGGCAGCAGAACGCACTGCCCGATGGCCTGAAGGTGATAGACCTGGCGCAGGACTTCCGCGACGAGTCGGCCGGCTATGTCTACGGCCTTCCCGAGTGCAACCGCGACCGCATTTCCGGCAGTCGCCTGGTGGCCAATCCCGGCTGTTTCGCTACCGCCATCCAACTGGCGCTGCTCCCGCTTGCCGCCGCCGGCAAACTGCACGGCGACGTAAATGTCACCGGTATCACCGGCTCGACCGGTGCCGGCGTAAAGCCCGGAGCCACCACCCATTTCAGCTGGCGAAACGACAATCTCTCGGTCTACAAACCCTTCACCCATCAGCATCTCAAGGAGATAGGTATGACCCTCGGGCAGCTCGAACCCGGTTGCGACGCACAGATCAGTTTTGTGCCCGTGCGCGGCGACTTTCCCCGCGGCATCTTCGCCGTCACCACAGTCACCACCGACCTCGGTGCCGACGAGGCCCGTAAGCTCTATGAGGATTATTACGCCACAGCTGCATTCACCCATGTGATGTCCCGCGCCGTCGATCTCAAACAGGTTGTGAACACCAACAAATGCCTGCTGCAGCTCGAAAAGAACGGCGACAAGCTGCTCATTGTGAGCTGTATTGACAATCTGCTTAAAGGCGCTTCGGGTCAGGCCGTGCAGAATATGAATCTGATCTTCGGCCTCCCCGAAAAGACCGGCCTGATGCTGAAACCGTCGGCATTCTAAGAGCCTTTTGTCAGACAAACTATTAGAGTTATTGTCAGACAAGCTCTAAACAAACTCTACATTTTTTCAGAACGTTACAGATGAAACTTTTCGACGTATATTCATTATATGATATCGAACCGGTGCGTGGCAAAGGCAACTATGTCTACACTGCCGACGGCACCGAATATCTCGATCTCTATGGCGGCCATGCCGTGATTTCAATCGGTCATGCCCATCCGCGCTATATCAAGGCCGTGAGCGAGCAGGTGGCACGTTTGCCATTTTACAGCAACTCTGTTAAAAACTCGCTGCAGCAACGTCTGGCCGACCTGCTTGGCGAGGCTTCGGGCTACGATGACTATCAGCTCTTTCTGGCTAATTCAGGCGCCGAAGCCAACGAGAACGCCATGAAGTTAGCTTCGTTCACAACCGGGCGTCCGAAGATTCTGGCATTTGACAAGGCGTTTCATGGCCGTACATCGGCCGCTGTCGCCGCCACTGACAATCCGAAAATCCAGGCTCCGGTCAACCGCACTCCCAACATTGAGTTCGCACCGCTCAACGACATCGAGGCCGTGAAGCAGAAGCTGGCCACCGGCGAATTTGCAGCCGTGATTGTCGAGGGCATCCAGGGCGTGGCCGGCATCCGCATGGTCGACGACGATTTCCTTCGCAAGCTCCGCGACGTGGCCCGCGAGACCGGCACATTGCTCATCCTCGACGAGATCCAGAGCGGTTATGGCCGCACAGGCCGATTCTTCGCCCACCAGCATGCAGGCATCCGACCCGACATCATCACCATGGCCAAGGGAATCGCCAACGGTTTTCCCATGAGCGGCGTGCTCATCGCACCTGAAATTCCGGCCGTCAAGGGTATGCTCGGCACCACTTTCGGCGGCAACCATCTGGCTTGTGCCGCCGCCATAGCCGTGCTCGAGGTCATGAAAGAGGAGCAATTGGTGGAGAACGCCGCCGAAATCGGCGATTATCTCCTTGACGAGCTGCGCAAACTGCCTCAGCTGAAAGATGTGCGCGGCCGCGGTCTGATGATCGGTATTGAAATCGAAGGCTCGGCGCCCGAGCTGCGCCGCAGACTGCTTTTCGGTCACCATGTGTTTACCGGCGGAGCCGGCGAGCACACCGTGCGTCTGCTGCCCCCTCTCACCATAGGCCGCAAGGAGGCCGACCGCTTCCTCTCGGAATTCAAATCACTTCTGAGCGAATAATCATCAAGGCTATGAAAAAATTCACCGACGTAAACGATATAGGGAACCTCGACAAGGCTGTTGCCGAAGCTCTTGAGATCAAGCGCGACCGCTTTGCGTTTCAGCATCTGGGCAAGAACAAGACCCTGATGATGATTTTCTTCAATTCGAGTCTGCGCACACGTCTGAGCACCCAGAAGGCGGCAATGAATCTCGGCATGAATGTGATTGTGCTCGACGTGAACCAGGGCGCATGGAAACTCGAGACCGAGCGCGGTGTGATCATGGACGGCGACAAAGCCGAGCATCTGCTTGAGGCCATCCCCGTGATGGGCTGCTATTGCGACATCATAGGCGTGCGTTCGTTCGCCGGCCTCAAAGACAAGGCCGAGGATTATGAAGAGCGCGTGCTCGAGCAGTTTATCCGCTATTCGGGCCGCCCGGTCTTTTCTATGGAGGCTGCCACGCGTCATCCGCTGCAGAGCTTTGCCGACCTCATCACCATCGAGGAATACAAAAAGAAGAAGCGTCCCAAAGTGGTCATGACCTGGGCGCCTCATCCCCGCGCGCTCCCGCAGGCTGTGCCCAACTCTTTTGCCGAATGGATGAACGCCGCCGGTTACGATTTTGTCATCACTCACCCCGAGGGGTATGAGCTTGACCCTCGTTTCGTTGGGAATGCCCGCGTGGAATATGACCAGCGCAAGGCTCTCGAAGGTGCCGATTTCGTCTATGCCAAAAACTGGAGTGCATATGCCGATCCCAACTACGGCAAGGTGATCAACACCGACCGTTCCTGGACCGTCGACACCGAAAAGATGGCTCTGACCGACAACGCATATTTCATGCACTGCCTCCCCGTGCGTCGCAACATGATAGTCACCGACGATGTGATCGAATCGCCTGCCAGCATTGTGATTCCCGAAGCGGCCAACCGCGAGATTTCGGCTACCACGGTGCTCAAACGCATGCTCGAGTCGCTCCCGAAATAATCCGTGCCATGGAAGTGAAAGTGTTTAAAATCGGGGGCAACGTAATTGACAACCCCGAGGCTCTCGACAGCTTCCTGGGGGAGTTTGCCCGGGTGGAGGGTCCCAAAGTGCTGATCCATGGCGGCGGCAAGGAGGCCACACGCTTGTGCAAGCGCATGGAAATCCCCACGCAGATGATCGATGGCAGGCGCGTCACCGATGCCGCCACTCTTGAAGTGGTCACCATGGTCTACGCCGGTCTTATTAACAAACGCGTGGTGTCGAAACTGCAGGCTTTGGGATGCGACGCCATAGGCCTCACCGGTGCCGACGCCAACGTGATCACCGCATCGAAACGCCCCGCCCGCCCCGTGGACTACGGTTTTGTGGGCGACATTTCGGTCGGCGGAGTCAACGGCCGGCGCATTCTGTCGCTGCTCGAGGCAGGTCTCACTCCCGTTTTCTGTGCCATCACTCACGACGGCAAGGGAAATCTGCTCAACTGCAATGCCGACTCCATAGCTTCGGCGGTGGCCAAAGGTCTGGCGCGTCTGGCCGACACCGATCTGATTTTCTGTTTTGAACAGCCGGGAGTGATGCGCGACATCAACGACCCCGCGTCGGTGATTGCATCCATCACCCGTGAAAGCTACGGCGCCCTGCGTGCCGACGGTGTGGTCACCGACGGCATGATACCCAAGATCGAAAACGCGTTGGAAGCTGTCGACAGCGGAGTGCGCTCCGTCACCATCCGTCGCAGCGAAGGGATTCTAATCCCCGGAGGCACCCGCATCTCTCACTGAAATCCACATCTGCAATGGCCACAACCCTCGAAAAAGCCATAGATTTCCTGAAACGGCTGATCGCCGTGCCGTCGGTCTCGCGCGACGAGACCGGCGCCGCCTCTGTCGCCGAGGATTTCCTTTGCGGGGGAGGTGCCACCGCAGTGCGATATGACAACAACGTAGTGGCATGGGGCGCTCCGTATCGCCATGAGTTACCTACACTTATGCTTAACGCGCACCTCGACACGGTGCGCCCGGCATCGACTTACACTTTCGACCCCTTCACCCCGCAGCAGCGCGACGGCTGCATCTACGGACTCGGCTCAAACGACGACGGCGGCTCGGTTGTGGCTCTCGCCACCGTGTTCCTGGAATTAATGCCGCTGGCATCGCAACTCCCTTTCAATCTGCTGCTTGCCCTGTCGGCGGAGGAGGAAGTCGGGGGCGAAAAAGGAATGCGCGGCCTGCTGCCCCGCCTGCGAGCCGATGGCTACGGCATTGACATGGCGATAGTAGGGGAGCCGACCGGTCTTCGGGCCGCTGTGGCCGAGAAAGGGCTTATTGTGCTCGACTGCGTCACCCGCGGCGTCAGCGGCCATGCCGCCCGCAACGAAGGGGTGAACGCCATCTACCGCGCTATCGACGACATCCGCTCGTTGCTCGCATTCCGTTTCCCCCGTGAGTCGGCTGTGCTCGGCCAGATAAAGGTAAACGTTACAATGATCGATGCCGGCACACAGCACAACACCATTCCCGACGAGTGCCGTTGGGTGGTCGATGTGCGTCCTACCGACGCATTCTCCAACCTGGAAACAGTGCGGCTACTCGCCGGCGCGCTTTCGCCACACACCACTGCCACTCCGCGCTCCACGCGCCTGCAGGCTTCGGCCGTTCCACCCGACCATCTTCTTCTGAAAGCCGTGGAAGCAGCCGGGATAGAAACTTTTATCTCGCCGACGACATCCGACATCTCGCAAATGGGTGGTCTCCCTGCCATTAAAATCGGACCGGGTGAATCAGCCCGGTCGCATTCCGCCGATGAATTTATCCGCATCGACGAGGTGGCCGATGCCATCGAGGTCTATCGTAAACTTATTCTCAACCTCTCTGAAATAATTAGAAACCGATGAAACTTTGGGACAAAGGCTTCGAGCCTGACAAAATGATTGAGGAATTCACTGTGGGAAACGACCGGCAGCTCGACCTGCGTCTGGCCCGCTACGACGTGGAAGGCTCCATGGCGCATATCCGCATGCTCGAGTCGATAGGTCTGCTGCAGGCCGATGAGCTGGAGAAGCTACTTGCGGCTCTGGTCGACATACGCGGAGCCATCGACCGCGGCGAGTTCACCATCGAGGAGGGCGTTGAGGATGTGCACTCGCAGGTTGAGTTCATGCTCACCGCGCGTCTGGGCGATCTCGGTAAGAAAATCCATTCGGGCCGCTCGCGCAATGACCAGGTGCTGGTCGACCTGAAACTTTTCATGCGCGACGAGCTGAAAAAGATTGCCGAAGCTTCGGGGCATCTTTTCGACCGTCTGCAGCACCTCAGCGAGCAATACAAGGATGTGCTGATGCCCGGCTACACTCACCTCCAGGTGGCGATGCCGTCGTCGTTCGGCCTCTGGTTCGGTGCCTATGCCGAGGCTCTTGCCGATGACATGCAGATGCTTTTCGCTGCCTACAACATTGCCAACCAGAACCCTCTCGGTTCGGCCGCGGGCTACGGGTCGTCGTTCCCCCTGAACCGCACCATGACTACCGAACTGCTTCATTTCGCCGACATGCACTACAACGTGGTGGCAGCACAGATGAGCCGCGGCAAGACCGAACGCGCCGCCGCCATGGCCATCGGTGCCATCGCATCCACCCTCGGCCATCTGGCCATGGATGTGTGCATGTGGATGTGCCAGAATTTTGGTTTTGTGAAGTTTCCCGACGAGTTTACCACCGGTTCCTCCATTATGCCGCACAAAAAGAATCCCGACGTGTTCGAGATAATGCGCGGCAAATGCAACCGTCTGCAGTCGGTGCAAAACGAGATAGCGCTGCTCACCGCCAACCTCCCCTTAGGCTACAACCGCGACCTGCAGCTGCTCAAAGATATTATTTTCCCCGCCACCACCGAGATGGTGCAGTGTCTCGACATGGCCTCGTTCATGCTCGAGCATATTCAGGTCAACACCGACATCCTTTCGGATCCCCGCTATGACTATCTGTTCACCGTGGAGGATGTCAACCGCCTGGCTCTTGGCGGCATGCCTTTCCGCGATGCCTACAAGACTGTGGGGATGCAGGTGCAGCGCGGCGAATACCGTCCAACAAAGTCGGTTCATCACACCCACGAAGGCTCCATAGGCAATCTCTGCAACGACCGCATTGCGGCCAAGATGCGCCGCATACTTGACAAATTCGCTTAACCGAATTCCATTTATAACCAGAATATCATGAAAAAATTACTCACTTTTGCTGCATTTGTCATGGCCGTCATCTGTGCCATGGCGCAGGATAATGTCGCTTCGAAGTTTCCCGAGTTCCCCGGCTCGATAAAAATTGATCTCTGGCCCGACGGCGCTCCCACGAAGACCGGGCGCGAGGGCACACTGCCTGTGGTGAATCCAACATGGGCTGAGAATGTGACGCAGGCTGAACTGTTTGTCTATCCTGCCAAAAAGCCTAACGGCCAGGTGCTGCTCATTGCCCCCGGTGGTGCCTACATTGGTCTTGCATACCGCAATGAGGGGCACGATTTCGCCCGATGGCTCAATGACATGGGCGTGACGGCGGCTGTGCTGCACTATCGCATGCCCAACCATCATCGCGAAGTGCCCCTTGAGGATGGACGTCGCGCAATCGAACTTATCCGGGAGCATGCCGCCGAGTGGGGTGCCGACCCTGCCCAGGTGGGTGTGATGGGCTCCTCGGCCGGCGGTCATTTCGCTGCTACGCTGGCTACGCTCTATGGTGATTCCAAGTGGCGTCCGGCATTCCAGATACTGTTCTATCCGGTGATTACCATGACTGCGGCCACCCACGGCGGCTCACGTGACAATCTCCTTGGCGAGGCTAAGACACCCGATAATTTATTCCATTATTCACTTGAAAACCAAGTGAACGAACAGACACCGCCCGCTCTGTTGCTTTTGGCTTCCGACGACACCGTTGTGCCGCCGGTAAATTCCTACAACTATGCTGCCGCTCTCACCGAAAAACATGTGCCTGTCACCATGCTGGTGCTCCCGAAAGGTGAGCATGGCTTCGGTTTCACTGATCAGCCCTACAAGCACTTGTGGCAGGAGGTGATGGCTGATTTCCTGGCCTCACAGCGTCGCTGACATAAATATGAAATCCAATCTGCGCTTTACAACCCTTTTTGCCATGTTCTGTTGCTTCTTCGCGGCGATAGCCGGCGAAGAGCATGACCAGTTCCCCGACACTGTGTTAAACTTCAATGAGGTGGCAGTGGTTGCCCGCCGGCAGCCGCTTGCCTCCGCACAAAGTATTTCGGGGGTGGAGTTGCAGAAACTCTCCTCAACCTCGATCGCCGACGCCCTGAAATATTTCGCCGGCGTGCAGATCAAGGATTATGGAGGTCTTGGGGGTCTGAAAACCATCAATGTGCGCTCGCTCGGCTCGCAGCATGTGGGCGTGTATATCGACGGGGTGCGTCTCACCAACGCTCAGAACGGCACCATAGATCTGGGTAAATATTCTCTGTCGACGCTCGAATCCGTGTCGCTCTTCAATGCAAACCGACTCGACCAGTGCCAGTCGGCATCGGAATATGCGTCGGGCGCAACGGTCTATCTGCAGTCGCGTCGCCCTACCTCCGATTCGCTGACGGTGCTGGGCGGCATCGGTTCCTTTCACTCATACCGCGGCCGGGTCAACGCCCAGATCAGCCGCCGCACATGGAGCGGATTCATCGATGCCGAATATGTGAACTCAAAGGGTGATTATCCCTTCCGTTACAAATCGCAGTGGGAGGACACGGTAGGGCGCCGACGTAATTCAGATATTGAGTACGGACGTCTCGAGGCCGTGGTTTTCAGTCATGATTTCTCGGCGCACGCCTATTGGTATCTCTCGGAGCGCGGTTGTCCCGGAGGCATTGTGCGCCGTCTCTCCGATAAATACACAAACGTAGCCCGCGAATGGGATCAGGACGTGTTTGTGCAGGGTACGTGGAACCACAGTTTCAACGCCATGCACCGTCTCAAGGCCACAATGAAATATGCCCACGAGTATCTCCGCTATCGCACCAAATATCCCGAGAACCAGAATACCGCGCGTGTCGACAATCATTATTACCTTAACGATGCTTACGCGGCGGCATCCTATTCTTTCACTTTGCGAAGCTGGCTCAACGTGAATGTGGGGTATGACGCCCGCATGTCGTGGCTTGATGCCGACCTCAAGCGGTTCCACACCGTCCGTCGCCTCGACCAGAAGGCGGTTGCAGCCTTGCAGCTCAACTGGAAAGGTGCCCGGCTGGCGGCTTCTGCGCTCTATCAGCATTACAAGGATCACACCATCTATCGTGCCGGCGCCGCCGAACCTCTCAGCAAGGTCACCCCATCGGTCACTCTCGGATATTTCTGGCGCGGCCTTCAGGCGCGTCTGTGGTATAAACATATCTTCCGTGCGCCTACACTCAACGACCTTTACTATACACAAGCTGGCAATCGCAACCTCAAACCCGAGTTCACCCGTCAGTGGAATTTAGGATTGCAATACGACTTCGCATCCTCCCAATGGTTCGCTTCCGTGCAGGCCGATGCCTATATCAATCGCGTTGAGGACCGCATTGTGTGTCTCCCCATGAGAGGTACCTACACATGGTCGATGATGAACTATGGCGAGACCTACTGCCGCGGCCTGAATGCCACCGTCTCGGGCCGGTTCAACACCGGCGACTGGACGTTCTCGCTTCTGACATCCATCACCTGGCAGCGCGACCTAAACCGCACCGATCCCGACAACCCCGACACATACAACACTGTCTCTTATACACATCTCCGAGCCCACGAGACTCGACGTCATCTCGT
>ERZ1027039.3-NODE-3-length-166894-cov-18.181600_pt1 | contig 166894 bp, 137 predicted proteins | sample MGYA00519438_ERZ1027039 | MGnify/ENA primary metagenome ERZ1027039 (study PRJEB26926, sample SAMN06164810) | human gut metagenome | biome: ENVO:00009003; feature: ENVO:2100002; material: ENVO:00002003 | host: Homo sapiens | place: USA | collected 2012 ...
GAACCGAATTTATTTAATTTTTAACCCCGTCCATTTTTTAGTGGACAGTAGTGATATCTGTCATTCATATATATTTGATGCGAGTTGTAAATGATTTTCCACAATTACCTCAAACAGCTGAATGGTGGATAGCTGTACCCATAGCATTACTCACATGCCAGCCAGTACAGAGACTAACTAAACTCATTACTAAGCCCCTATAAATCCACCGATATGAAAATCGTTTATATTATTGAGGCCTTATCAAATTCCGGCGGAATGGAACGAGTTGTAACCCAGAAGGCTAATTGGTTAGCAGACAAAGCTTATCAAGATGTATCCATTGTTACATTCGCTCAACATTCTGACATTGATGATTTTTTCCAATTAAGTGACAATGTTAAACGAGTAAAAATCAACTTAAAGGATTTCGACAAAAAAAAACTAAGTCTCTTTCTGACAGAGTGGCTTAAGGATAACCCTCAGGATATATGCATAAGCACTTATGGGCGTGAATTCAGCATACTTCCCCAATTAGAAGATGGCAGCAAGAAAATTGTTGAATTCCATTTTGCCTACGATATAAACAAACATTGGCTGGCTAATTCATGCAGCAAATTGAAAACATCCTTAGTAGGTGCAGTTAAGACATGGCTGATGACAAGAACAGCTAAAAAATATGACAAAATAGTTTGTCTTACAAAAGCTGATTATAAGCTCTGGCGCAAACATACCGATAAAGTTGTTCAAATTTATAATCCAATAACGATAAGCTCTAACAAAACATCTGATTGTATATCAAAGGAAATTGTCGCTATTGGCAGAATGGACAAGCAGAAGGGATTTGACTTATTGATTGATTGTTGGAAACTATTAGAAGAACACTATCCCGATTGGCAGTTAAAAATTTATGGTGGCGGAGATCCTACCATTTATAATAATCAAATATCTAATTTGGGATTAAAACACATAAAAATACTTGGACCAACCGATAATGTTCCTGCCGCATTATGTGAAAGCAGTATTTATGTATTAAGTTCTCGTTATGAAGGCTTTCCATTGACAATCTGCGAGGCAATGACATGCGGCCTTCCTATTGTATCATTTGACTGCCCATCTGGACCGGCGGAATTAATATCGCATGGTTTAAATGGCTTCTTGGTAAAAAATGTTGGAGATACAGACACAATGGCTCGTCACATATCTTCACTTATCGAAAATGAAAATATGCGTAAAAGATATGGCTCAGAATCGCTTCGAATGTCAAAAGAATATAATATAGAAAAAATTTTGGCTCAATGGGTTTCGCTATTTGAGCGTTTGACTGTATCAAAAGCATAAGTTATTATTATATGTGGCTGTATCTGATCATATTTTTCATACCGGTGTGCGCCTATATGGCGGGAAAGGCCGATAACCGCAGCAAGGCGTTCTTGGTGTGCTATATGGGTGCGTTGGCTCTATTCGTGGGATTTGGAGATATGTTGGGAGGATATGACCGATATATCTATGGTGAAGTGTTCGAAAGTATAGCCGGCGGGGTGAGCAATGGGTTTAATGCCCGGAATGCACATGCTCTGACATATTTCGAGCCGGGTTATACGGCTCTCAATTATGCGATCGGGTGCATTACGGCAAACCGATATATTTATATTCTTATCGTAACGCTGCTTATTTATTTCTGTATGTATAAGGCGTTTGCGAAGAATCTGCCGAATTATCCGCTGGCGATGATTCTGTTTCTCGGCATGGTGTTTTTCTTCACTTTCACCTATCTGAGGCAGGTGCTGGCATTCTCAGTGGCATGGCTCGGCGTGACATATCTGATTGAAAAGAAACTGTGGAAATTCTTTTTGATAGTACTGTTGGTGGCTTTCCTGCACAAGTCGGGTATAGTTTTTGCCGCCCTTTGCTTTATGCCCATGAAGAAACTGAAGCCCGCGCTGGTGGTGATTGTTCTGCTGGTATGTGCCGCAATCGGTCTGACTGGCGTAACCGGTGCGCTCTACGACGCTTTCTCCAATGTGTCGTACGACGTGAACATGGGTAATTACATCGCCGACTCGGGCGCACGAGTAGCTTACCTGCTCGAAGTGATATTTTTTGTGGGGATAATCCTTGCGAACTATCAGAAAATCGAGGATAACCGCCGCAATATCATATTCCTTAATATGGCGTGGTGTTTCTGTGCCATGCTTCTGCTGTTTGTTCGCTCGAGCGATGGCGGTCGCGTGGCTTGGTTCTTCACCTTAGGCATCATCTACACAGTTACGTTGGTATGCACCACCGCCGACAACCACCGCCGTATGAAAAACGGCTTCGGGATGCTAATGATAGTAGTGATGCTTGCCCTATATATACGAGTATTCAACGCCTGGCAAGTATACAACAATCTTTATCCCTACAAGACATTCCTGACCGACGGGCATCGTTATCCCGACTATTCATGGCAATACTATGAGTATGATCATAAGTATGATCGCGACAAGTTTTGTCATCCAATATTCAGATTCATCAAATGAAGAAGATTGCATTAATATCTCTACAGACTCCCACGGCCACTAATTATAACGGTGCAAGCGCATTGCCATATCATCTTATCATGTGGCGTCCTAAGACAATAGAGATTGAGGTGTGGTCGTTCAATTGGAACGGTTGCGATGCTTCACGTATTTCCGAGACCGAACGTAGTCTCAATATTAAAATCCACATAGTTAACATTCCAAAATGGTTTAAGCTATTAAGTTTTGTCCTGATAAGGCTGTTACTGCCGCAGCCTATGTTGGGGTACCTAAAAATCCCGGCTAAAATATCTGCTGAAATCAAAGATTACCTCTCAGCTCCAGAATCCGCATTGTGGATTTATGGGGAGGAATTAGCTCATTTAGCTGTGGATTTTAAAGACAAACCAACGGTAATCACCACACCCGACTGCGAAGCAATGTATTATTATCGCGTCCTCGGCATGAAGGATGTACCGCTAAAATGGTCATCGCTGGTGCGCTATTCATTGATGTATCATCGTCATGCAACAATGGCTTCTAAATATCCCATAGGTTTCAATATCATATATCACCTTGTTGGGAATGCCGACGCCAAGTTTCTGAAAATGCTAAACGAAGCAGCCAATGTTGTAGCGCTTCGTCATCCTCATTACGGGGTGGCATCTTTATTGCATACTGAGAGTTCGGTCTACGAAAAGATTAAACTACTTGTGGCCGGTCGGTATGATTTTGCAATGAGTAGTGCGGTGGACGTAGCAGTAAATGCTATGATTAATTTATCCGAAGAGACCAAGAAGAAATATCTCATTACATTTCTCGGTAAAGGATGGAGCGAGAGCTGCAACAAGTTAAAAAATGCGGGGTTCGACGTCGAAATCAAAGGATATGTCGACGACTATGCTGCCGAAGTGTCCTCGCACCACATCCAGCTCACACCGGTGGCCGTAGGGACAGGCACCAAAGGGAAGGTGCTCGACGCGTTTGCCAACGGACTGATGGTCATAGGAACACCATTCGCTTTGGAAAATATAGCGGTGGAAAGCGGCAAGGAATGTATCGAGTATTGTTCAGGCAGTGACTTGAGTAAATGGCTAACTACCATAGCGAAATCACACGATTTAATACATCGGATTGCTACAGCGGGGCAACAGGCTGTCCTGAGCCAACACGGTCAAGCAAAGATAGCCGATGAATTTTTCGAATTATTCCAATCCATGTCATCAGAAATGACGGTATAATCATAATCCAAAATGAAATCTTTGATCAGCTTAAGTTTTGATGATGGTAGGATGGATAACTATAATATTGTTTATCCCATCCTGAAGAAGTATAATCTTCCTGCAACTTTTAATATTACTACAGGCTATATTCTTGGAAAGATTAAAGCTGAAGACCTGTGTCCTGAAGAGCCTATGACGATTGAAATGGTTCGAGAAATATTTGCGGATTCTCAAATGGAAATTGCCGGACATGGATATTATCATCTTAACACCTTTGACGACATCAAAACTGGAATCACTGAACTTTGCAAGTTATTAGGCGTAGAGTCGTTATGCGGCAGTGGAAATGGATTTGCATCTCCAGGGACTGCCTTGAACATAGACAATTATCTTTCAAAAGAAAACGAGTTTGCAGCTGCAGGGATTAAATACGTAAGGCTTTCACTTCGGTATCAAAACCTCCCTAATTTTAAAACGTTGATGCGTAAGTTGGCAAGAGTGGTTAAACATCCAGCTTTCCTTTACAGAATCGCCTACCAAGATACCTTGATGAATTCAATCAGCAATAATCTCATATACAGCATTCCTGTCTTGGCTGATGGAACGTTAGCACAAATCAAGTCTCTCATTTTTTACGCTTTGAGACATGCCAAATCGTGCGTTCTGATGCTCCATAGCATTGTCCCGGACGGACAGGTTCGTGACAATTGGGATTTCGAAGTCTCAAAATTTGAGCGACTCTGTGCGTTTCTGGCAGAATATCGCAATGCGGGTAAATTGGATATTGTGACAACAATGAGCATGTACGAATCTTTAAAAAAAGAATAAGTAGTGTTTGAATATCTCTTTGCTCAATCGCCTTATAAGGCATTCAGGCTATGCTCCAACATTAAAAAAGAGTATGCTTCATCGCGAAGACTTGTGCCGTTGTTGTGGACTGAACACTGCATAGAATGCTCGGCTCCTCTCTGTTACGCGACCTGTCCACGATTTCAAAAGCGAGCAGACGGCCACTGTATAAGATTTAATGGTGGTGTTTCCCCTTTGAAAATCGAGACGTCTGTTACCGGAGCGGAATTGAACTTCCGTAGTTGGGCAAAACTTGAAACACAGTTTAAGGCTTATACAATTTCTTCGAAAAAATATATATCGACTTATAAAAAAATCACAATTGTCGGCGCTTTCTTTAACAGAATAGCGAGATTATGTCCATTCCAATCCATCAGCCATCTTATAGATGCTGCACTTTTTAGCTTAAGACAGAAATATATCAACAGAATCGCAAAGCATGGTAAACAAGAACAAGCATTGTCGCTTTATCTTAAAGTTGAAAATGGCGAACAGTCGTTTCCAATGCTGATTGATGTCAAATCCGAGAGTAAGCACATATACCGAACAGCAATTGATGTGCCGAACGGTACCAGCGAATTTAAGATTGCTATTCCGCCTTATTCAGATCCTCATGAATTGTATTTTCTCAACATCCATCCTGTTGATGCGGATTCGACACCTTCAATAGCCATTTATCAACTGGAATTAATGGCTCGTGATATAACAGAAGGGAAGAAAATAAAGTGTGTGATATGGGATTTGGATAATACGCTTTGGGAGGGGACACTTATCGAAGACAAACATGTAAGAATCAAACCGGAATTAGTAGCACTAATAAAGCATTTTGACAGCTGTGGTATAGTAAATAGTATTGTATCAAAGAATAATAAGGAAGAAGTAAATATAATACTGGAACAAACTGGCTTATCGGAATACTTTGTTTTTCCTAAAATCAACTGGCTTCCTAAGAGCGTAAATATCAACAAGATTGTTCAGCAAATGAACATCAATCCTGATACAATTCTATTTGTAGATGATAATCCATTTGAACTGAATGAAGTAAGCATGAGTCTTCCCGAAATCACTTGCATCGAACCTCAGGACGTTGTTAATTTTTCTAAATGCGAGCGTTTCAACATGGTCATAACGAGCGATTCACGGAAAAGACGCTCAACCTATAAGATGCTTGAAGCGATGATACTGGAAGAAGAAAATTGGGAAGGCAATATCGACGACTTTTTAATAAGTTGCAAGATTAAGCTTACCATATCGAAACCAACAGAATCAGAGATTCCAAGGTGCTTCGAATTGCTGCAGCGGACAAACCAACTTAACTCGTCTGGGAGACGCCTAAGCTTAGAAGAGGTACGTCAATTTGCTTACAGTGACAATGCCGATTGTTACGTGCTTAGATCGGCAGATAAGTTTGGCGATTATGGGATTGTCGGTTTTGTAATAATTGAAAAAAATCAAGATAAACGGTGTATCACTGATTTCGTAATTAGTTGCAGAGTTGCAAATAAAAAAATTGAGCCCACTCTGGTGAATTACTTTTCAGGAAAATATGGCGGAGAAATTTATTTTGATTTCAAAAAGACTACTAAAAATGGCCCGATGTTCAATATAATAGTTGAACTTAACATGACCGAAGTGTCATCCTCATCATTATTGAAAAAGTTTAAAGTATTGCATAATGACGATTATCCTGAAATTGTCGAAATAGTTGATCTCACATAGTGAGTATTCATTGGTTATTATCCTATGAAAGTTAAATCGTGACAATTATTTTAGCATACCGCCAAATATAGATGAATACCTTACGGAATTCTTCGATTGAATTGCTTAGAATCATTCTGATATTGATGATCCTTGTCGAGCATGGCAATATGTGGTTTGTAGGCAGCGGCTTTACCTCTGAATCAGAACATCTTGCAAAATGTATCGTCGAATCGGTCTGCATCGGTTCGGTCAATGCTTTCGTGCTGATTTCCGGATGGTTCGGCATCAACAGCGGGCTACGGAAAATCCCGGCTCTGGCTTTTATGCTCTTGTTCTGCACTGTCCCGATTCTGATTGTCGGTCTTATTGCCGGCTGGGTTCCCGTAGACGCACTGAAATCGACAGGCGGCATATTTGAATACATTTTCGGAGGGAACGCATACTGGTTTGTCATTGATTATATAGGCCTTGTCATAATAGCGCCGATTCTCAACCACGGTATTAAGGCGATAGACCGCAAAAAGCTCGGCACGTTGATTTTGTCGGCATATGCCCTTATCCTTTTATACGATTTCATCTTCCGTGCTCCCGTGCTCGGCACTGAGGGAGGCTACAGCGTAATCTGGTTCGGATTCTTATATCTGTTGGCACGATACATGCGTCTTTACGGATCGGAACTTCTTGACCGACACTGTGTGCTACTGCTTATAGCATCGGTTACAGCACAGGCAGTACTGTTCTATTTCGGATTTATCGGTCTACGCTACACCAATCCGCTGATTCTTGCCGAAGCCGTAAGCCTGATATTCATCTTCAGGAAATGGAATTTCCACAGCAGCGCAATCAACTATGCAGCCACCGGATGCCTTATGGCATATCTGCTGCATATGCAGCCTGTGCTGATTCCATACATAAGGCGCTTTCTCATAACGGAATATACCACGCATGGTTACTGGCTTTATATCACCGAAGTCTTAGGCTTATCTATCGGAGTATTCCTGATAGCGGTAATGCTCGACAAAATGCAGTCTTCATTAAGGAAACAGATAGTGAAATGCTGGTCACGATAGCCACACCCACATACAACCGGGCAGCACTTTTGCCCCGACTTTATCAAAGCCTTTGCAGACAAAACTGCAAGGACTTTGAATGGCTGGTTGTCGACGACGGTTCAACCGACAGCACAGAGTCTGTGGCAAACGGATTCATCAGTGACGGCATCCTCCATATTCGCTATCTGCGCAAATCCAATGGCGGAAAACACACCGCTGTGAACCTTGCTGCCCGGGAGGCCCGCGGCGAACTATTTTTTATCGCCGACAGCGACGACTGGCTGCCGGAAAGGGCTGTCGCCGATGTGATCGAGGCATTCACCGCTATTAAAGATAACCACAGTTTCGCAGGGGTCTGCGGCCTTGACCAATATGCCGACGGCTCGATCGTTGGCAGCGGACTGCCCTGCGCCTCTATCGATGCCGCTCCGCAGGAGATTCGCAACAAATGGAGAGTGACCGGAGATCTCAAAGAGGTGTTCCGCACCAACGTTTTGCGCGAATATCCATTCCCCGAGATACCGAACGAGCGGTTTTGCCCCGAAGCACTGGTCTGGAACCGCATCGGGCTCAAATACAAGCTACGCTACTTCAACAAACCGATCTATACTGTCGAATACCAGTCCGACGGCCTCTCCAACACAATAACGATTGCGCGGATGAAAAGCCCGATAGCATCGATGATGACCTATTCCGAGTGGTTTGACTTCGCACCCTCATTCACGGCAAAGTTACGCATGGCCATCAACTATTGGAGATTCGCGTTTTGCACCACATCTAAGAATCGCATACGAATTGCCAGATGGGGTCGGCTGCCGCTTCCTCTCGGATGGTTTCTCCACATCAAAGACAGAGCGACTGTAAAATGAAAATACTTCACGTCATAACATCTTTGAGGACAGGCGGCGCAGAGAAACTGATGGTGGATCTGCTGCCTCGGCTGAAAGCCAAGGGTCTTGACGTAGATCTTTTGCTCTTTGACGGAACTGATACGCCTTTCCGGCGCGAAGTCGAAACCGCCGGAATAAAGGTGTTTGACCTCGGCATCGGAGGCTCCGTTTATTCTCCTTTGCGTCTGATCCGCCTATTGCCGTTCATGCGCAAATACGATGTGGTGCACACCCACAACACTGCTCCGCAGATGTTCGCTGCCCTATGCCGCATATTTTCCAAAACAAAACTGGTTACCACAGAGCACAACACCTCCAATCGCCGACGGGCCTGGAAATGGTATGCCACAATAGACCGCTGGATGTATGGCAGATACCGCAAGGTAATCTGCATCTCAAAGAAAGCGGAAGACAATCTGCGCAGCTTTATCCAAGATCAAAGCACTAAAATTTTCACAATCAACAACGGCGTTGATGTCGATAAATACTCCGGAGCAAATCCTTCCCCAGAGTTGGAACAGCTGGCGCCGGGGAGCAGGAAACTGATAATGGTGGCCGGATTCCGTCCTCAAAAAGATCAGGATACACTTATCCACGCCCTAAGCCTTCTGCCCGACAAATTTCACTTGTTTCTCGTAGGCGACGGCGTCCGTCGTCCCGAACTCGAAGCGCTGACAAAAGAGCTGGCACTTGATGACCGCGTCCACTTTCTCGGCCTCCGCACCGATGTTGCAGAGCTGCTTCATGCCGCCGACTACGTAGTGATGTCATCTCACTTCGAGGGATTGTCGCTCTCGTCGGTCGAAGGTATGGCCGTCGGTCGCCCCATGCTCGCCTCGGATGTCGACGGACTCCGCGAAGTAGTCGGCGGCGCCGGAATCCTCTTCCCCCACGGCGACTCCAAAGCCCTCGCTGCCCGGATCCTCGACCTCGACACAAACGTCGACAAATATCGGACAATAGCTTCGGCTTGCGGTCATCGCGCCGCCCAATTCGACATCTCCGCAATGGCCGAAAAATATTCACAACTATATAGCACTCTTTAATCCTATCATGGTCAAGATAATACGAACATCGACGGTGCCGGGGTCGCTGGCCGCGTTTTGCCGGGGACTGTTGCGGGAGCTGCAGGAGCAGGAGGGCTATGAGGTTGTGGCAGTAAGCTCGCCCGGAGCCGAGCTTGACGAACTCGGCAGCCGCGAGGGCGTAAGGACCGCAGCCGTAGCCATGGAGCGGCACATATCGCCTTGGCGCGATTTGAAGAGCCTATGGCGACTTGTAAGAGTGTTCCGTCGCGAACGTCCTGCCATGGTTCACTCAATGACCCCCAAAGCCGGACTTCTGTCGATGATAGCGGCGTGGATCTGCCGGGTGCCTGTGCGCATCCACACTTTCACCGGTCTTGTTTTCCCTTCTGCAACCGGGCTCACGCAGCGTATTCTCATTCTCACCGACCGCATCACATGCGCTTGCGCCACGCACGTAATCCCGGAAGGGGAAGGCGTGAAAAACGACCTTATCAACTATAAAATCACCAGAAAACCATTGAAAGTGCTTGGTCACGGCAACGTGCGCGGTATTGACCTCGATCATTACAATCCCGAATTGCCCGAGGTACAGGCCGAAGCCGCCAAGCTGCGCCGTCCCGACGCGTTCACTTTCGTGTTCGTCGGCCGGCTCGTACGTGACAAAGGGATCAACGAACTCGTCGAAGCCTTTCATCGCCTTCACTCCGAATATCCCCATACCCGCCTGCTGCTCGTGGGAGAAATGGAACAGGACCTCGATCCATTAAAACCGGAAACCCTCAACGAAATCAAGCATAACGACTTCATCGAGGCAGTAGGCAGGCAGTCGGATGTCCGACCCTGGCTCGGCGCCGCCGACGCGCTCGTCTTCCCGAGCTATCGGGAAGGTTTCCCCAACGTAGTCATCGAGGCCGGTGCCATGGGGCTTCCATCCATCGTCACAGACATAAACGGCAGTCGCGAAATCATCATAGAGGGCCGTAATGGCGTAATCATCCCGCCCCGCGACACCGAGGCTCTTTACAACGCAATGAAACGCATGGCCGTCACACCTACCGAAGCCTCTGCGATGGGCGCCGCAGCCCGTCCACTCATCGCCTCACGCTACGAACAGACCTACGTGCGCCGTTGCCTCAAAGAATTTTACAACGAGATATTGTGTTCAGCCCATTGACAACGTATCGCGGCAATCTTCTAAATAATTGATATAGAGACATGTCATTGCGAAGTCTGATAAAAGGAGAGACCATCAACCGCGTATACGACTATTTCCGCGGGCCCGCCGATGAGCTGAAAAGCCTGCAATATAACCAATCATCGGGCGTTATCGCACAGTTCTCTCGAAATCAGAACACCCCATCGCGTCGCATCTCCATCCTCTCCGACAGATTCGTTGACGCCACCAACATCCATCTGAGCCGGCCGAAAAGCTACTACGTAAAAGCCGACCTGCACAATAACACATTCTCACTCTCCAGTTCCCGGAAAGAGTTGACCGGCCACAGCGAAGAATAAACCGCCCTGCCAATAATATATCCGACATCAGAAACGTTAATCTAAAAATTGTAATAATATTATATATGATAATTGAGAAAGAGAATAGTTTCAAACATGCGATTAATTCGGGGATAAATGTTTTCGTTGGAGCCGGTTTTTCCACATTAGCGTTCGATGAAACAGGGAGGCAACTTCCAACTGGTTCTGTCCTTCTTAATGAATTAAACATTGAGTTTGGGAAAAAAGCTCAGGATTTATCAATGCTTGCTACCATATTGAGGTCATCTGATAATTTCAAATTTAATCAGTATCTGACCAAACGATTCTCTGTTGGCAAATTCAACGATTTATATAAGAATCTGAATCTCATATCCGTCAAATATTACCTTACCACCAACATTGACAATCTGGTTCCCAAGATTATCGACAGCAATCCCACAGGATATCTTCACGACATACGCGACAATGGCGAAGCTACCGACAAGAATGCCATCTGTTACCTACCTCTTCATGGAAATGTAGACCGTCCGTCAGACGGATATGTATTCTCAACTACTGAAATTTCCTCCATTTTCGACAATGCCCCCCGTATATGGCAATATCTAGGTCACGCAGTGGAGAAAAGGCCCACTCTCTTTCTGGGATATAGCATGAAGGATGCATCCACCATCCAGGCTCTATTTTCTCAGCGGTTTTCTAATCCTGTAGCTCAAAAGGACAAATGGATTCTTACCTATAATCCTGAGGAAGATGAAGTCCAATACTTCAAGGCTCTTGGCTTAAATATCATCAACGGCTCTATTAGGGAATTGTTAGACGCATTACCATCACTCTCGACACCCCGACAACCATCGATCAAGACAAAAGGAGCTTCACAGATAAAGGAGCTTTTTAAAGCCAACCTGATTCCGGAAACAAATCTAAATCTGCCGGCTCGAAGCATAATCCACTATTTTCAAGGCATCGAGCCGATGTGGGGCGATATTCTTAGTGGAAACATAGTCAGAACATCGCAGTTCGACGAGGCAATAGATAAACTTCGCGACCCCGCCAGACACACCATAATCATCGGAGCACCCCTATGCGGCAAGTCAACAGTTGCCATGCAGGCCGCCGCAGAAGCCAAGGGATTTGAAATGAAATTCCGCTTCGAGGATCTGACAATGACTAAAGCCGAATATATCCTCAAAACCATCGGCAACGCCAAAGCCTTGATAATGATAGAGGATTTCGCATACGACGTCGATGCATTTCTGAAACTGAGCAACCGGCGAAACATCAAACTGCTTGGAGTTGCCCGGAGCACCGATTTCGGCATCATATCACACCTTATCGATCTTGAGCGATTTAACGTTGTAAATGTCACAGAAGTGACCGATGCCGACTTGCACAAGGTTTATAAATCCTTGCCCAAAAATTCAAAAAAAGGCACGATGCAATACCATCACGGCAACGACAAATACCGTCGCGACACCATTTTTGAATTTGTACTCCAGAACATAAAAGGGCAGTCGATCGAAGAACGATATCGTTCAATCCTGAAAAAAAGCAACCCCGACCATGTCGAATTCATGGTCCTTTGCGCCTACATGCACTATTGTCGGATTCCCCTATCAATAGAAGTTGCATCGAGCTATTTTAACGATCGATACTCGTATTACGACATGTTCAAGCTGAAAACCGAGCTCGACGATCTTATCAAAGAATTCGAATTCGAAGACGCGGACATGGACTATTATTATCCCAGGTCATTCCATCTGGCCGATGTAATGCTAAAAAACAGCTCGCAGGATGTCAGGAGGAATGTGATGTGGGGTATTGTCAGAAATGTGCCACAGGTGCAGATACCCCAGTATGCCATATTCAAGCGCAAAGCATTCGACCACCGGATAGTCGCCAAAGCATTCGGCAACTGGCAAGAAGGTTGTAAATTTTATGAAGCCGCCTTTGCCTATGACTACAACAACCCATATGTACTTCAACAACAGGCACTTTACCTCTCAGGCAAAAAACAATTCCGAATGGCATTCGACATCATCGATCGTGCCAAAGCCTTGACCAACGACACTCAGTTCTCCATCCGAAACACCCATGCGATTATCCTATTTGAAGCCAACATCCAAAGCTCCGACAAAGATGCAGTGGCTCAGCTCGACGAAAGCATGCGCATCCTGAAAAAATGTTACAACGACGACAAACGAAAAACCTATCATGCAATCGTCTTTGCCGAGCAAGCTCTGCGATACCATCAGAAATTACCGTCAGATGCATCCAAAGGATATCTCGCCACAGCAAAAAAATGGCTTGAGGAGGAACGTCACGTCAACCCATGGAATCGCGAATGCTCCCAAACCCTAAGCACCATAACCTCAGGCGTGCAACTTATACCCTGAAGCAATAAATATTTCTTTTCATAACGGGAATAACGATCAACGCATATGAAAGTATATCGCGACATTTTTAAGCGAGCCATTGATATTGCCGCATCAGCCGGAGTGCTGTTGGTGCTGTCGTTCCCCCTTGCGGCTGTTACCGTGTGGCTTCACTTCGCCAATCGCGGAGCCGGTGCGTTCTTCTTTCAGGAGCGACCGGGCAAGAATGGCAAAATCTTCAAAGTGGTCAAATTCAAGACTATGACTGACCAACGGGATGCCGATGGCAATTTGCTGCCCGATGGCGAACGCCTGACGAAAGTCGGCCGTTTCGTCCGCTCCACATCCATTGACGAACTGCCACAACTGTGGAACGTGCTCCGGGGCGACATGTCGCTCATCGGCCCCCGTCCCCTACTCGTTCAATATTTGCCACTTTATTCACCCGAGCAGGCGCGCCGCCACGAAGTGCGCCCCGGCATCACCGGTTGGGCACAGTGCCACGGCCGCAACGCCATATCATGGCAAAAGAAATTTGAGCTCGACGTCTGGTATGTCGACCACATTTCATTCGCCACAGACTGCCGCGTGATATTCACAACCTTGAAAAAAGTACTCGGTCGCGCCGACATCAACTCCTCCACCGCCGCGACCATGGAAGCATTCAACGGCCACAATTGATTTCAACAATCGAGGATTGATTATGAAAGACATCGCCATATACGGTGCCGGCGGTCTTGGTCGCGAAGTCGCCTGCCTCATTCGCAACATCAACGCCGCAGAGCCGGAATGGAACCTCATCGGATTCTTCGACGACGGCATTGCAGTCGGGTCTCAAATTGGCACATTCGGCACCGTTTTAGGTGGAAGGGAAATACTGAACAGATGGAACAAACCGCTAGATGTTGCCATCTGCCTCGGCAACCCCAAGACTGAGGAAAAGGTATACAACAATATCGAAAATCCGCTTATAACCTATCCCAACATTATATCGCCCGATTTCAGAGTCGCAGATAAAGACTCATTCTCAATCGGTCGAGGCAATATTATCACCCATGGCTGCAGTGTTACAACCTCTGTAACCATCGGCGACTTCAACCTGATGAACGGCAGCGTAGTAATCGGTCACGACGCAGTTATAGGCGATTTCAATGTGTTCATGCCCGCTTGCCGCATATCCGGAGAGGTAAGAATAGGTTGTCGTAACCTGTTTGGAGCCATGTCGTTTGTAAAACAGTGCGTTAAAATCGGTAACGATGTTACACTTTCGCCATTGTCACCGCTTCTTCGTAACCCCAAAGACGGTCATCTCTATATGGGAAATCCGGCAAAGAAAATCGAATTCTAACTCAAAATCAATCAATAATGGATCTTAACGACTTCATCAAAAATTTCGCCGACCAATTCGACGAGACCGACCCCGCTGAAATCACCGCTTCAACTGCTTTCCGCGACCTTGAAGAATGGTCGTCGCTCATCGCCCTCGGCATAATCGCCATGGTCGATGAGGAATACGATGTAACCCTCAAAGGCGACGACATCAAGAACGCCAATACCGTCGAGGATCTTTTCAACACTGTCAAAGCAAAAGCCTGATGGCGTTCCTGAAATTCAACAACAGCCGCATTGTCGGAATAAGTGCCGGCGTCCCGCGCCACGTGGAGCCTACTATTTCAACAACCGACAAATATGCAGCTGAAGAATATATGCAGACCACCGGAATCATTGAGAAACGATTCTCTAATGATTTCACGACCTCAGACCTTTGCCAGGCAGCAGCCGAACGGCTCATACAAGACCTCGGATGGGATAAAGAAGAGATTGACGGTCTGATTTTTGTCAGCCAGACTCCCGACTATATCCTGCCGGCTACCGCCTGCGTCCTTCACGGCAAACTCGGGCTAAAAAAAAGTTGTATGAGCCTCGACATCTCGTTGGGATGTTCAGGCTGGGTCTACGGGCTTTCGGTTACATTGTCGCTTCTTGAGAGCGGCAATCTGCACAAAGTTCTGCTTCTGGCCGGCGACGCGAGAAAACATGCTGCTGAAGAGCCTGACCAGCTGTTCGGCTATGCAGGAACCGTCACGGCTCTGGAATACTCTCCTGGATCGGCTCCTATAATGATGGAACTCGGCACAGATGGCACCGGCTACGACGCCATCATCCGCCCCGGCGGTGGCACACGCAATCCCTTCACGGCCCAATCTCTCATCCTTGAAGACTGCGAAGACGGCCGTAGGCGTCATGCACTGCAAACAAGGATGAAGGGCATGGATGTATTCGCTTTCGGAATCTCCACCGCTCCAAAATCGATAAAGCAGCTCGCTAAACAGTTCGGTTTTGACTACTTGGAATATGATTATTTCGTCTTCCATCAGGCAAACCGCATGATGAACGAGACTATCCGCAAAAAACTCAAACTCGAGGAAGAGAAAGTGCCTTACAGCATGACACATTTCGGGAACACTTCGTCGGCATCTATTCCACTTACTATTGTCACACAGCTGGCCGACAGGCTTTCAGGACACAAAAAAATTATAGGATGCGCCTTCGGAGTAGGTCTGTCATGGGGTAGTGTGGCTTTTGAATGTGACAACCTGTTCATTTCTCCCCTGGTAGAACTATGATCGAACAATTAGAAAATCCGTTCACGCTTCAGGGCAAGACCATACTTGTGACCGGTGCCTCCTCCGGAATCGGTAAGGCCACTGCTGTTTTGGCCTCAAGACTTGGGGCATCGGTGGTTATTGTGGCCAGAAATCAACAGCGACTCGACGAAACTTTGTCAGAAATGTCGGGGGAAGGGCACATCGTTCTTTCTGTTGAACTGACCGACGAAGCACAGATTCTGAATCTTGTCGATTCAGTTCCCGCTCTGGACGGAGCTACCTTCTGTGCCGGCAAAGGACTCACTCTGCCGGTACAATTCTGCGACCGCGAGCATTTCGACGATATATTCAATGTGAATTTCTTCGCCACAGTCGAACTTATGCGTTTGCTTTACAAGAAAAAGAAAATCGCAAAAAACGGTTCTCTGGTGCTCTTGGCATCCATGGGGGGGACACATGTGTTCTCCGGCGGGAACGGGATATATGGAGCTTCCAAAGCCGCACTTGACTCTTTCATGAAATTTGCCGCGAAAGAATTTGCCGCGCGCAGGATTAGGGTCAACAGCATATGCCCGGCTATGGTTGACACTCCTCTAATACACCGAGGCACAGTATCCGACGAGCAACTTTACGAAGACGCCAAACGCTATCCGCTCAAACGTTACGGGCAGCCCGAAGATATCGCCAATGCCGCAGTATTTTTACTTTCCGAAGCATCTTCTTGGATTACTGGTACATCAATGATAGTCGACGGAGGTCTGTCAATCAACTGAAACAACTCATATGACTACTTTTGAAAAAATCAGAGAAATAATTGCTACCACTCTCAATGTCGCTCCTGAAATAATTACGGAGTCTCTTTCCATCGGTGACATCGAGCAGTGGGACTCAATGGGCAATATGGCCATTATTGCTGCCATTGAAGCACAAATGGGAATCGAATTCCCTATCGACGATCTTTTCGAGCTTAATTCCGTGAAAGCTTTGATTGATGAAATAGAGAAAATCTCGTGAAGATACCCGATATTTCACATAGCCCCCTACTGAAGTCACTCTATTCCCACGCGGTAGAAGCCCCCTCGAAAATCGCACTCATAACCGTGGATGGAGAGAGTATCTCATACAGTGGACTCACCTCCAAGATAGAACGTGCAGCTACATTGCTACAGAATAGAGGTCTGAGGGCCGGCGATCGCATAATGCTTTCCGCTCAGAAAGAAATCGACTTCGTGTATCTATATCTCGGAGCACACCTCATAGGGGTTGTCAATGTCGTCGTTGATGCGAAAAACAATGCCGAGCACCTTGCATACATATCCTCTGTGACACAGCCGGCTCTTGCAATCGGGATGGACATTGAAGGCATACCATCGTTATCATACTCTTCGCTGGAATATCCTGACTGCATTTCGCTTTCATCAGGGAAGGAGTTAAAATCCGGCATGACAGCTGATGTGATGTTCACCTCAGGCACCACCGGGAAACCCAAAGGTGTCAAACTCAGTCATGACAACATCTACTCCTCGGCCACCAACATCAATGGCTTTATCCACAACACCTCCGATGATGTCGAGTTACTCGGGCTTCCCCTCTGTCACTCTTTCGGTTTAGGCAGACTGCGATGCAACATATTGGCTGGCAGCACAGTAGTGCTTCACAATGGTTTTGCAAACCTCAAATCTGTCTTTGACGCTTTTGATCATTACGGTGTCACCGGCTTTGGCATGGTGCCAGCAGTATGGGCTTATATAAAGCGTTTCAGCGGTAACAGAATCGGTCGTTTCGCCAACCGCATCAGATACATCGAAATAGGAAGCGCAACTATGGCAACGGAGGATAAAGAGTTGCTTAATGAATTGTTTCCCGACACACGCATCTGTATGCATTATGGACTTACTGAAGCTTCTCGCGCAGTCTTCATGGAATTTCACGAATCCAGAGATGATTTGGCTACCATTGGCAGAAGCGTATCAGAAAAGGTAGAGGTCGCCATTCTTGACGAAACCGGCACAGAGCTTGAACCATTGCAAGAAGGAGAGATCTGCATCAAGGGCAATATGGTCACCACCTCATATTACAAGGAGTCCGATAATGCCGGGGCATTCATCAACGGATATTTCAGAACTGGAGACTGGGGATATAAAACTGCTGACGGCAGTTTGTATCTCGTGGCCCGAAAAAAAGAGCTTATCAATGTCGGGGGGAAAAAAGTCAGTCCGGTCGAAATCGAAGAGGCTCTGTCCAAAGCTGGTGTAGGGGAATCAATGTGCGTGGCTGTCAAAGATCCCGACGGCATACTTGGCGAAGTTCCAAAAGTATATTTGGTCAGAGGTTCATTCAAAGGGTCTCCTGATGATATAAAATCACGCCTCCTGTCAATGCTTGAGGCATATAAACTTCCCCGATTCTTTGAAGTTGTCAATGCCATTCCTAAGACGGCATCCGGCAAGAAAAAACGAACTTTATAAATGTCACGATTAACTATCGAAAATATTCGTATCGCCGGAATTTCGGCGTGCGTTCCCGCCACAATCGAGGAAAATCTGGCTCTGCCGATTTTTGCAGACGAGCAGGAAGCACGTAAAGTCATTGCCTCGACCGGAATCGAACGTCATAGAATGGCCGGTGAGGGCATCACCGCCTCAGATCTCTCCATAAAGGCCGTAGAGCGACTACTTGAGGATTTAGGATGGAAAGCAACTGAAATCGATTGTCTTTTCTACGTGTGTACTTCCCGAGATTTCATCGCACCTCAGACCGCCTGCATATTGCAGGATAGAATAGGATTGCGTAATGACTGCTTCGTCATGGATCTCCCTCTCGGATGCTCCGGATGGATCTACGGTATGAGTGTAGCTTCCTCCATGATGAGCCACGGCACTTTCAAAAAGGGGCTGCTTATTGCCGCAGAGACCAATACAAAAAACCGCAGTAGAAATGACCGCACAGTAAGGCCGCTGTTCGGCGACGCTGCTACCGTAACCGCTCTGGAAGTTTCGTCCAAGCCTCATAAAATGAACTTTATGTTCGGCGTCGACGGCTCGGGATATCAAGCCGTATGGGCAAAACATGGCGGCACAAGGTTCCCGGCTGACACTGGCTCAGTCATCGATATTGAAGTGGAGCCAGGAATAGTCAGGAAAGGCACAGACATGGTGGTCAACGGGATGGATGTATTCGCATTCGCCATTAAACGGCCTCCCAGAGCGCTGAAAGAAATGATTGCCGAATTCAATATTGATTTAGAAGAAATCGACTTTCTTCTGCTTCATCAGGCTAATAAGTTCATTGATGAAAAAATACGCAAGTCATTAGGTGTTCCATCTGAAAAAGTACCCTATTGCCTGAACGACTTCGGCAATGTGACAAGTGCCTCCATACCCTTGACAATGGTGACACGTTGCGCCGAGACTTTGCGTACAAACGATTGCAGAATGCTTGCCTGCGGCTTCGGCGTCGGCCTTGCCTGGGCCTGTATGGAATTCTGCTGCAATAAAATAACCATATCCGATCTAATCGAATATTGAATATGTTTTTTAAACTTCACAAAATAAAAACGGTTTTAAGGCATCTTAAAAAAAGTTGGCCTGACTCGGCTCAAGTAAAGAAACATTGCCCGCGAAACAATCGTCTAAAAATTTATTTCAGCCTTTTATACTGGTTCTTTTTCTATGGCAATGATCTTAATGACTATTGCACATTTCGCTTTTGGGAAAGGACTCATAAAGAGAAGAAATCTTACATATCACTACGCAGAAATGACAGACTTCGTTTTGCGTTATCCACACCAAAAGTATACCAACTATTTTTAGACAAGGCAAAATTCAATCTGCGTTTTTCTAAATATATTAATAGGGAATGGCTCACCACTGATAATGCAACAGAGACAGATATTGAAGACTTTATATTTAGAACGAAGAAAATAATAGCCAAGCCTTTATCAGATTTCGGAGGACATGGAATAATGAAATTTGACAGCGATATGCCTGCCATTTCTTATATCCAGCAACTCGCCCAAAATAATTACATTCTGGAGGAATGCATCGAAAATGCGCCATCAATAAAAGAAATAGCCCCCAACTCCTTAAATACCATCCGAATTGTCACTCTAATTGATCGGAATGGCATTCTACACATCCTTGCAGCACTATTACGGATGGGAAACGGAAAGTCATTTACTGATAATTATCATGACGGAGGAATGGCTTGTGCCATAGATATAAAAACAGGTTGTCTAAAAGGAAAAGCCTTCGGAATGGACTGCATGGAATTTGAAAGACATCCTCTCTCAGACATTAAGTTTGATGGTTTTCATATTCCTGAATTTGACACATGTCTGAAAATCGTTGGAAAAATAGCATTCGAAGAACCTTCGGCAAGATACGTCGGATGGGATTTCGCTATAACTCCTCGCGGCATCGAAGTGATTGAAGGTAACATTCCCCCCGGTGAAGACATTACACAAATTTCAGCGGGCCGAGGTTTATGGTATGAAGTCAATGAATTGATCTGAATATGAATAAAAATATCATAAAAAAATTCACACAGGAAATTCGGAATATTGCTACGAATTCCAATCAAAAGATGATTGGAATTCTATGGGATTTTTTTTTGTGTCATTTCCTCTATGGGTTTTCATTCCGAGACTATAAATTAAGCAGAGCCTATCAATTAAAGAATGCATTAAAAGCACTTGTCCTGACTCACAAAAGATGGATAAAATTAGTCAACACCGCTAATTTGAAGGATGATGTAGATTTAGTATTAAATAAACACAAATTTGCATTGCATTTCAGAGATTATTATGGTCGGGATTTTATATATCCTCAAAAAGCCGGTTTTGAGGACTTTTGTAAATTCATAAAGAGCCATAATAATGTCTTGCAAAAACCACTTAATGGCAATCAGGCAAAAGGAATAAAAAAAGTTGTCATAGCTCAGGACAATTTGCTTGAAGAATATAACCGGATGGTCGAAGATGACGTGTTGCTTGAGGAAATCATTAGTCAACATCCAGCCATGGCAAAAGTTGGGAAAAGCGTCAACACCATTCGAGTCTATTCCATTTATACCGAAGATAAATCTGTTGCTATAATCAAAGCTTTAATGAGAGCCGGCACAGGCGATTCTTTAGTGGACAATTTCCATGCAGGAGGGATTTTTTATCCCATCGACTTAAAGTCGGGCCTTATAGTCGGCAAAGGTATAAATTTCAAATACGAGCAATTCATAAATCATCCCGGTTATGATTTCTCCCTTATCGGAATGAAGATCCCTTTTTGGGAAGAAGTCTCAGAGATAGTGACAAAAGCTCATTGCTTAATTCCCAACTTAAGATATATTGGCTGGGATATTGCAATTACTGACGATGGGCCTGTCATAATCGAAGCTAATCATGATGCAGATCATGAAATGTTAGAATTTATCGGGGAGGAGCGATTCTTTTATAAAAAAATAAAGAACTATCTGAAATGAACATACCTGATATAACCTTAAACAATCACACCAGTATCCCTCAGGTGGGATTAGGTACTTTTTTGATACCTCAGACGATTCTCACATCCACATTGGAAAAAGCCATAAGTTTAGGGTACCGTCATTTCGATACCGCTTGGCGCTATGGCAATGAGAAGATTATCGGCGATTTTGTCAGAAATTGCGGAATTGACCGCAAAGAGCTTTTTATCACAACTAAGGTTAATGTTGATTCTTTATACTGGTTTGGATGGTATGAAGGTAAACATCGAATTTTCAACTTTAGAAAAAAAATCGATCAAAAGTGCTATTGAAGAATCTTTCAAGAATCTCGGGGTAGACTATGTCGATTTATTTCTGGTTCATTACCCTTGGCCACATATGGTAAAAATGTATAAAGCCCTGGAACATTTTTACCACGAAGGTCGTATAAAGGCAATAGGTGTTTGTACCTGCCTGCCTCCTCATTTGGATTTGTTGAGCAAAGTCTCAGATGTGGTGCCGGCTGTCAATCAGTTTGAGATAAGTCCCTTGAACAGTCAGAAAGCACTCATTAGATATTGTCAGGAACGAGGAATTGCTGTAGAAGCAATGTCCGTCTTTTCGCATTTCCGGTCAAACGAGCCAAGGTTAGAAATTATCGAGCATCCCGTCCTTTGCGAAATCGGAAAAAAATACAATAAGCCTGCCACTTCTGTAATTCTGAGATGGTTGCTTCAACAAAACGTCATTGTTATTCCCAAGACATGGGATTACACCCATCTCAAAGAGAATATTCAGTTATTCGATTTCGCTCTTTCTGAAGCCGACATGAATCTAATTGATTCATTAGACAAAGGGAAATTCCTTAATTATGACCCTTACAAATCGTTAAAGCATCTGCCTGATCCATATAGAAACTGGAATGGGTTTTAATACTGCTACAGATGATTCTATCAAACCAAAATTCTCTGTTCAATTCTGTTTCCTACCGAGTAGACCAAGCTGTGGTAGATGCGGGAGATGAATGGGATGGATTCGTAGATGTGAAGGCTGTTTTGCTTACGCATGGGCATTTCGATCATATCTATGGGCTTAACCGTCTTGTGGAAATGAATCCCGATGTTGTGGTATACACGAATGAGGCAGGAAAGGAGGCTCTTCTGAACGCTAAAAAAAATATGTCGCATTACCACGAGATGCCTTTCGTTTTCAACTTTCCGGATAACATTCAAATTGTATGCGACGGCGAGAGGTTATCATATGGAGACGGATTGACGGCGGAAGCGCACTTCACGCCCGGTCATAACCCGGGTTGCATCACATGGGTCGTGGGTGATGCGGTCTTTACCGGCGATGCTCTTATCCCCGGTATCAAGACGGTCACTAATCTGCCGGGATCCAACAAATCTCTCGCTGCGGAATCGGAAAAACTTATAAAAAAACTCGCTGAGGGGAAACAAATTTTCCCGGGACACAAGATTAACTAATTATGAGTATGGAACGGATACTGCTATGCCTGGCGCATATGAGCGGCAGGGAGATGGATTTTATTAAGGAGGCGTTTGCCGATAACTGGGTGGTGCCTCTGGGACCGAATGTCAATGGCTTCGAGAAGGATCTTGAGGCGTTTGTAAACCATTGTGAAGGCTCCGAAGTGCCGGGGAACCGTCGCGAGGACGCTGAGCCGCTCGACAAGAAGGTGGTGGCGCTGTCGGCCGGTACGGCTGCGGTGCATCTGGCTCTGATTGCCTGCGGCGTTGGTCCCGGCGACGAGGTGCTGGTGCAGTCGTTTACGTTCTGTGCGTCGAGCCATCCTGTAACGTATCTGGGCGCTACTCCGGTGTTTGTCGATTCTGAAGCCAAAACGTGGAATATGGATCCCGACCTGCTCGAAACGGCTATTAAAGACCGCATCGCTAAAACCGGAAAGAAGCCCAAGGCCATAATTCCTGTGGCTCTTTATGGCATGCCATACCGTATTGACCGCATAATGGATATTGCCGACCGTTACGGCATTCCGGTAATCGAGGACGCCGCCGAGGGCTTCGGCTCACGTTTCCGCGGTCAGGTGCTCGGCACTTTCGGCCGCTATGGCGTGCTGTCGTTCAACGGCAACAAGATGATTACCACCTCAGGCGGAGGCGCACTGATCTGCCCCGACGCCAACTCGGCCCGCGAGATTCTATGGTATGCCACACAGGCCCGCGAAAGCTATCCTTATTACCAGCATGAGGCCATAGGCTACAACTACCGAATGTCGAACATCTGCGCAGGCATCGGCCGCGGCCAGATGACTATTGTCGACGAGCATATCGCCCACCACCGCCACGTGCAGGCTCTATATGAAGAGCTTCTCGCCGACGTCGAGGGAATAACGGTGCACAAGGCTCCCTCGCCCGAGTTCGACTCCAACTTCTGGCTATGCACCGCCACGCTCGATCCCGCCCTGCGGATCAAGGGGCAGGAGAATGCCTACCGGCAGGTTGTCACAGGCGCCGTGGGCGGAGCCGCCGGTGTAACCCACGCCACATCGTCGGCCGTGACCGACTGTCAGCCCAACGACAACGTAGAGGCGCTCCGCATGGCGCTCGACGCAGCCAACATCGAATCGCGCCCCTTGTGGAAACCGATGCACCGGCAGCCGGTGTATCGCAACAATCCGGCCTACACCAACGGCGTCAGCGAATCGCTCTTCAAAGTCGGAATCTGCCTCCCCGCGGGTCCATGGGTGACAGACGAAAATGTCCGTTATATAGTCGACAACATCAAGGCATCCATCGAAAAATAAAAGTCTTCCTGAGCGGTTACAAACTATGATGATGAAAGAGAGATATAACATAGCTGTTGCCGGCACCGGATATGTCGGGCTTAGCATCGCCACTCTTCTGGCGCAGCACAATCATGTCACGGCTGTCGACGTGATTCCAGAAAAGGTGGAGAAAATCAACAACCGCCTGTCGCCCATTCAGGACGAGTACATCGAAAAGTATCTGGCGGTGAAAGATCTTGACCTGACGGCGACACTCGACGGAGCGGCAGCCTATAAAGATGTTGATTTCGTGGTCATTGCGGCCCCCACAAACTATGATCCCGTCAAGAATTTCTTTGACACACACTGCATCGAGGATGTCATCGATCTGGTGCTGGACGTAAATCCCGACGCTGTTATGGTCATAAAATCGACCATACCTGTAGGATACTGTCGCAGTCTGTATGCTAAATACGCCGCAAAGGGCGTCGGGCGGTTCAACCTACTGTTTTTCCCCGAATTTCTCCGCGAAAGCAAGGCTCTCTACGACAACCTATATCCTTCGCGCATCATCGCCGGCATACCCAAAATCATTGAAAAGGAAGGTGTGGACGACGAGAACGAGGCGATTAGCAAAGTTACCGACATTGCCATGCTTGACCGGGCGGCTCACATCTTTGTCGGCCTGCTGCAGCAGGGTGCGATAAAAGAGGATATACCCGTGCTTTATATGGGCATGAAAGAAGCCGAAGCCGTAAAACTATTTGCGAACACCTATCTTGCACTCCGCGTAAGCTACTTTAACGAGCTCGACACCTACGCCGAGGTCAAGGGGCTTGATTCACGCGCCATAATCGAGGGAGTCGGTCTGGATCCCCGTATCGGCTCTCACTACAACAACCCTTCGTTCGGATATGGAGGCTACTGTCTGCCCAAGGACACCAAACAGCTGTTGGCCAACTATACAGCGGTTCCTCAGAACATGATGAGCGCCATCGTGGAATCGAACCGCACCCGCAAGGATTTCATTGCCGACCAGATACTCAATCTTGCCGGCTATTACACCTACTCGGCCAACAACCAGTATAACGCAGGCCACGAAACGCCATGCATCATTGGCGTATACCGCCTGACGATGAAGTCAAACTCCGACAACTTCCGCCAGTCGTCGATTCAGGGGGTGATGAAGCGCATCAAGGCCAAGGGCGCCCAGGTCATCATTTATGAGCCTACACTCGAAGATGACACCACATTCTTCGGAAGCCTCGTGGTGAACGACCTCGCCAAGTTCAAGGAAATGTCGAAAGCCATAGTGGCAAACCGCTATGACTCATGCCTTGATGATGTCGGGCACAAAGTGTATACCCGCGACATCTTTCGCCGCGACTGACCTCCTAACCGCCACTAATCCTCAGCCGTAACTGACCTCAGCCGTGACTTACGCTCACGGATAAAGAGCAGGCCGTAAACATATCAGCAACCCATTTCGGGCGTCCGGAAATTCCGGGCGCCCGAATTTTATATATCCGTCGGAGAAATATAAGTGTCGGTTGCCCGGCTTTGGTAATTTTTCATTACCTTTGTGATATCAAAACACAAGTATATATGATCACTTCCCACGCCACGGCATCGGGCGCTTATGCCGACTCCAAACCTCATTACCAACTTCTCGACGGCCTCAGAGGTGTGGCCGCATTGCTCGTCCTGTGGTATCATGTCCACGAGGGTTTTGCCTTCGCCGGAGGCCTGCCTGTGGTCGGCGACATCAATCACGGCTATCTCGCCGTCGACTTTTTCTTCATGCTCTCGGGTTTCGTGATCGGCTATGCCTACGACGACCGCTGGGGTCACGGACTCACCACCGGCAACTTTTTCAAACGGCGCCTCATACGCCTCCACCCCATGGTCATTATGGGCGCCGCTATCGGACTGATATGCTTCCTGATTCAGGGAGCGCAACAATGGGACGGCACACCGGCCACCGTCGGCGGCATCATGACAGCCCTTCTGTGCGCAATGCTGTTCATCCCCGCCATGCCCGGCGGCCTTTATGAGGTCAGAGGCAACGGCGAGGCTTTTCCCCTCAACGGCCCCGCATGGTCGCTGTTTTTCGAATATATCGGCAATATCATCTATGCCCTGGTCATACGGCGTTTCCCCACAGCTGTGGTAGCAGTGCTGACTGCTCTGCTCGGCCTAGGCCTCACTGCTTTCACATGGCTCGACCTCAGCGGCTACGACATGCTGGGAGTAGGCTGGACCATGGGGGAATACGGACTGCTGACCGGAGGCTTGCGCATGCTCTTCCCGTTCACCGCCGGCATACTGATTTCGCGCGTGTTCAGACCATGCAGAGTCCGCGGAGCCTTCTGGCTTTGTGCCGTAGTGCTGCTGCTTCTTTTCAGCGTGCCCTATATCTCAAGCGAAGGAGCCATCAGCCTCAACGGGGTGTATGAATCATTCTGCATAGTGCTCGTGTTTCCGGCGCTTGTGTGGCTCGGGGCATCGGGCACCGCCACCGACCGCCTCTCGTCGGCCGCGTGCAAGTTCCTCGGCGACATATCATTTCCTCTGTATATCACCCACTACCCCGTGATGTATCTCTTCTATGCATGGATGATCCGCACCGGTCGGCACACCATGGCCGAGACCTGGCCTGTGGCTGTCGGTGTCATGGTGCTGAATGTGGCCGTGGCCTACGCCTGCCTCAGGCTCTACGATGAACCCGTCAGGAAATGGCTGGCCCGGCGCTTCATGCCCGCTGCCCGACGCTGACCGCCACACTGCGGATTCGCCATCACCAATACGGGGGCGGTTAAATCACGACGGGAGACGTGCCTCCGATATTTCAATCAGATGATGGAGGAGGGCGAAAATGGCAAGTCCGGCGGCTGAATGGATGTTGAGCTTTGCGCTGATGTTTTTGCGGTAGGTGGTGATGGTGTGGAACGACAGGCTCAGCTTGTCGGCTATCTCCTTGTTTGACAACCCTTGGGCCACTCCCACAATCACCTCTCTCTCACGATCGGTGAGAATGTCAGTGATTGTGTTGCAATTTTCCTTACCGTGGCTCCCGTCGTCAGAGGCGGTGTGCTCCTTCAGATTGTTTTCAAGTTCAGTTACAGCCGGAAACAGCAGCTTGTTTTCTATGTCGCAGTGCGACATCAGGTCGTTGCCGCACATTATTATGTTGTAAAGCGCAATGCTTATCAGCTCGTTGTCTTTCTGATCGTACTGATAGATGAATAGTTCCTTCAGCTCGTCGAGACTGCCGGCCATGTGTTCGTGGCGCGTCGAGAAATCAGCAATCTGGAATTTTCCTTTCGCCTCGCCGCGAATCAGATTCTCCACGTAGGTAAAGACCTCATTGTCCTCGTAGGTCATGTGCTTCCTCACCTCCTGCATGTACCGGTCGTAGAATCGGAGGATAAACATGGCGATTTCTGAGGTGTTTGTCTGCTGTATGCCTTCAATCAGGGTCTTTTTTATGGAGGGAAGAGCATAGTTGAGAATATAGCTGTGCGATTTGCGCAGATAGCCTATCAAAGGCAACACCGCGATACGATAGTCCGACCATCTCTTCGCGCCCACCAGATTTATCACAGCCAGGAATGTGTTCACGTCCACATCATTGTCGGCACAGACAGCAGCCACAGTCTTGTCGCCGAACCCCAGTGAGATGGAAAAACGGTTGATGACAGTCAGCAGCTGGCTGTTGTCGTTGATAATGTCGCGCATTCGGTCGGTGCGCGTGTAGGATGACTGTGCCTCTATCATTGTATTGTCGGTTTTTCGCTGCAAAGGTAGCTCTTTCGGGCAAACCGTGCCATACCCTGAAATAGTGAATTCCGAGGAAGATGATAACACATTTTAGGTATCGGGCGGCACATGATTGCACAATTTTTACCCCTATATTGGGAGATCCGCCCCGTTGCCACGCAGCAAAAAGTCTCAGATTTGGGGATTGTGCCGGCCGGCGGATGATAGTAATTTTGCTGAAAATTTCTTTGCAATGGCTAAAAAGTATCTGATGGCACCACTTGCCATCCTAATCAGTGCATCAATTCATGCCGCCGGACAGCAACCCGACAGCAAGCTATCGGCCTGGGATCGGCTGCATGTGGGGGGCTACGGCGAAGTTGCCTTCTCGCGCAATTTCTACAGCGACAATTATCTGCGCTATTCCGAACCCGACAAATACAGGAATCAGAGCCACGGACGGTTTGACCTGCCCCATGTGGTGATATATCTGGGATACGACTTCGGCAAAGGCTGGTCATTCTCATCCGAGATAGAATTCGAACATGGCGGCACGGAATCGGCTGTTGAAATCGAGACCGAAGAAGCCGGAGAATATGAAAAGGAGATTGAACGCGGCGGCGAGGTGGCGCTGGAGCAGTTCTATATCCAGAAAGAATTCATGCCCCAGCTGCGCCTTCGCGCCGGCATGCAGGTGGTGCCCGTGGGAGCCGCCAACGCACATCACGAACCAAATCAGTTCTTCGGAGTGTATCGTCCCGAAGGAGAGAACACCGTGATGCCCTGCACCTGGCACGAAGTGTCGGTGTCTGTGTCGGGGCGTGCGGGCAAGTGGGCCTATATGGCCATGTTTCTGCCCGGTCTGGATTCTGAGCGGTTCGGAAATCAGAGCTGGATTCATGATGGCTCGGCCTCCCCTTTCGAGTTCAAGATAGCCAACAACTATGCCTTCGCCGGCCGCGTCGACAACTACAGCGTCAGAGGGCTGCGGCTCGGCATCAGCGGTTATGTGGGCAATTCGTTCCGCAACACCCTGTACCCCACATCGTCCGATAAAAACCGAGGGATACACGGCACTGTGTCCATCGCCTCGTTCGATTTCCGATATGAAGACCACGGCATTCTGGCCCGCGGCAATTTTGATTACGGCCATCTGAGCGATGCCGCGCATATCACCCGTTTCAACATAGCCATGTCGAAGAATTCGACATCTAAGCGCCAGGAAGTGGCGTCGGACGTTATAGTGGCCGGTATCGAGGCCGGTTACAACATATTCTCGCTCATCCAGCCGATGCGTGCCGACGGGCAGAAATTCTATATCTTCGGCCGTTATGACCATTACAACCCGATGTACAAAATGGAAAGCGGCTCGCCGCTGCGCTGGTGCAGGCGAAACAAAATCTCGGCCGGCGTCAACTGGATGCCCATACCCCAGATTATCGTCAAGGGTGACTACTCCTACAGCATCCTTGACAAAAAATACAACAACGAGCCGTCACTCAACATAGGCATAGCTTATGTAGGATGGTTTAAATGAAAAATGACAAAAAATCCAAACATAACAGAACTATGAAGCTGAACAAATTACCCCTTTTCGCACTTACAGCCCTACTTCTGTCGGGCTGCTCCGACAGCGACGAACCCACCGACAACAACACAGCTCAGGAACCCGAGCTGAAAGAGGCAACAGCCGATTACGTCGAGCACACCGTCCGCCCCACTTATTCAGCCATGTCCGAAGCAGCCATCAGAATGCGCGACCTTTGCCACACCATGCAGCTCCGGCACGCCGCAGGCACTCTGACTACAGCCGACATCAAGGCGGCAGGCGAGGCCTGGAAAGAGGCTCGAAAAAACTGGGAACTATCAGAGGCTTTCCTCTTCGGCCCGGCAGCCAACCACAATATCGACCCGCACATCGACTCATGGCCTCTCGACAAAGCGGCCATGGACAATCTGCTCGTGCAGATCCGCAATGGCAACCAGTGGTCGCTCGAGAACAATGGCGGCTACGGTCTCATCGGTTTTCACGCAGTGGAATACATGCTGTTCGAACTCAGTGACGATGAAAACAGTTCGCTCGTCCACGCCGTCAGCTATACTCCCGAAGAAATGGAGTATCTCGTGGCCGTGGCCGACGACCTGTGTCAGCAATGCGTATGCCTCGAGGCTTGCTGGGCAGGCACAGAAAACCTCCCTGAAGCACGCCGGCAGATTCTCGAGGAAGCCGAGCTTGACTACGGCGAGAACTACGGATGGGAAATGATCAACGCCGGCAAGGCCGGTTCGCGTTTCAAGACATATCAGGAAGCCGCCGAGGAGATAATCCAGGGGTGCATCGACATCGCCGACGAAGTGGGAAATACCAAAATCGGCCGTCCGCATTTCGGTTCGTCGCAGGCCGACAAGAACTATATCGAATCACCCTACTCGCTCAACTCCGTAGAGGATTTCGCCGACAACATCCGCTCAGTCCGCAACGCATATCTGGGCAGCAACAGTGGCGACGCCTCGGTCAGCAACTATGTGAAAGCCCTCAGCCCTGAAACCGATGCAGAAGTTAGGAATGCCATCGACAACACCATCACTGCCATCGAGGCTATCCCCGAGCCCTTCGCAAAAAATGCCACCGGCACACTCGCCGGCACTGCCATGAAGGCATCGGGCGAGACTCTGGTCGAAGCCCTCGAAAAGGCAAACGCCGTAATCACACGTCATTAATATCCTCACTCCATGACCAAAGCAATAAGAATCGGCATCACATGCCTGGGGTGCATGACACTCCTTCCGGCATGCTCCGACGAAGAAATAAAAGATGAGCCGGCCCTGAAGAACGACCTTCCTGACTGGTTCTACTCCGGCGGCGAGCTGGGCACCACCCTGTTGAGCACCTCCAATGTTTTCGAGCAACCCACGGCCGCTGTTGAAAATCAGGGTCTCTATCAATCATTCAAAAACGGCGAGGCTCTCTTCGAAAAACCATTTATGGCAAACCACACAGGCGTACGCTCGGGTCTCGGACCGGTGTATATCCGCACTTCGTGCCAGCACTGCCATCCCAACTACGGCCACGGCACCCGCGTGCCCGAAGGGAGTTTCAACACCAATGGCATAGGCAACGGCTGCCTGCTGGTTGTCTACGACACCGCCACCGAAGCATATGTGCCATGGCTGGCAGGCATGCCCCAGAGCCATGCCGTGGCGCCGTTCAAAGCTCCCGTCGACGAATCCAAAATCAAGGTCCGCTGGATTGACGCCACCGACAACTGGAACAACCGTTTCGACGACGGCGAACAATATTCGCTGCAATACCCCGAAGTGACAATGCCCGAGGAGGCCATTTACGTTGTCAACCGCGGCTATCAGCTCCCCGGCGACTATGCCGTGAAGCTGGAATCCACCATCGGAATATATGGCACCGGGCTTCTCGACGCCATCACCGAAGACGACATTCTCGCGCAATACCGCAAGGAAGAGGCCGACGGCTACATGCCCAACGGTCTCAACCCCGCCTTCTACAGCAACGGGCAGTGGAACTCGATGTATGCCAATTCCCTTCAGGGCGACGGCACCAAATATGTGCGCCGGTTCACCTATGCCCTGTCGCGCGGCCCGCTGCAGGATGCAGCCGGAGCCAACGCCATTTGGAACATTACCAATGTGACACGTTCTGACCGCCGCTACCACTACCTCGACGCCGCCGGCACCTATGTGAAATACTCCTCGGAGGATCCCGACGTACAGGCCGGATTCGACTCCTACATCGCCCGCGTCGACCCCGATCACAACCATCCCGCATACTGGGAAGGGAGCATGAAAGAGCGCATCACAGCTTATCTCACCGACAGAAATCTCGATGTGGAGATGACCGACGACGAGTATACCTACCTGATGGTGTGGCATCGCGGTCTCGCCGTCCCCGCCGTTCGCGACATCGACAACCCCAATGTGCTCCGGGGCAAGGAACTGTTCAGCGAAATCGGATGCGACTATTGCCACCGACCGAGCTGGACAACCGGCGCCGACGACGTGGTCGACCCCGCCCTGTTCTTCAAGGGCAACGAACTCCCGCGCTACCCCCACCAGAAAATCTGGCCCTACACCGATATGGTTCAGCACAAATTGCTTATGGCTAACGACATCCGCGGCGGATGGTGCCGCACCACACCGCTCTGGGGACGCGGGCTGCACCGTAAAGTCACCGGCAGCGCCACAGCCGACCGAATGCACGACTGCCGGGCACGCACCACTCTCGAAGCCATCATGTGGCACGGATACTCCCCGCAGAGCGACGCCCGGCACTCCATCGAACTGTTCCGAAAACTCCCGAAAGCCGACCGCGATGCCGTCATCCGGTTCGTCGACGCCATCTGATCATGCTACATAAACCTTTTACCCTTTTGATTCACATTGCCCTGGCCATCATTCTGGCCGGGGCGATTGTCACTCATTTCCTTGGCGTTCAAGGCCAGTTGTCGCTGACCGAAGATTCCGGACCGGCATCAGAGTTCGAGAAAACCTCAGGACCCAGCGATGCCAGGCTTCCATTCTCCGTCACATTGCTGTCGGCCGACATCGACTTCTATCCCGGCACCACCACACCCATGGATTTCCGCAGCCATCTGCTGATCGACAGCAAACCCGTGACCGTGTCGATGAACAATGTTGCTGAAATCGACGGATGGCGATTCTACCAGTCGGGAATCAGCCCCGGTGCCACCCGCCTTTCGGTCAGCCATGACCCATGGGGTACCGGGATTACCTATACAGGCTATGCATTGCTCTTCATAGGCATGGCCGGCTTCTTCTTCCAACGCAACACATTATGGCGGGCAGTGCTCAGGCAAGGCAGGCGCGCAGTGGCAGCTGTCGGCATCATGTCGGCATTCGGCGCCGGGGCGCAGGCACAGGCACAGGCACAGACACAGACACCGCTGCCGGCGATGCAACGTCCGCTGGCAGCAGACATGGGCAAAGCCTATGTCTATTGGAACGACCGTGTCTGTCCGCTACAGACAATGGCCCGGGATATCACCCGCAAACTCTACGGTTCCGATTCCTACAGAGGGATGACAGCCGAGCAGGTACTTTCTGGATGGCTGTTTTATTTCGACAGCTGGGAACGGGATTTCTACGACACCCACACACCGACACCCACGACTCCCCGGCAACAGAAAGCCCGCCACGAAAGGGAAGCACTGATACGCTGGCTCGGCACGGGCGAAGCGTTCAGAATCTATCCTTACATTGCCGCCGACGGCCACACCGAGTGGCTGTCGCTCACCGGCAGGCGTCCATCGTGCATGAGCCTTGAACAATGGACTTTCATGCAGACCACAATGCCGCGTATAAAGCAGCTGTTGCTCGAAGGGCGCAACATTCAGGCCGACAAAACCATCACGGCTCTTATCGAAAAGCAGACAAAGTATGCCGGCCGGAAGAATCTGCCCTCTACATGCCGCATGGAAGCCGAGCGCATCTACAACCGCTATGGAAATCTGCCCGTGTCGGCGGTTCTCACCACACTGCTTGGTGTGTTTTGTTTGTTCGCCGGTATTAAAAAGCCCATGCTGAAAAGGGGAATCATGAGTGCCGCGAATATTTGCATAATTCTGGTTACTATATATTTGGCGGCCATGATTGCCCTCATATGGTGGACAGGCGGACACATTCCACTTTCCAACGGACCTGAGCTGATGCTCTTCATGAGCCTGGGCGCCTTGATTTTCGCAGCGGTCACCGGTACGATGATGCTTAAAGGAGCATTTCTGGCGGTAGCTTCAATGACATTGCTTGTCGGCGTGATGGGAGGAAGTTCGCCACGCATCGGCATGCTCATGCCTGTGCTGGCCAGCCCGTTGCTCTCGATACATGTGATGCTTGTGATGACATCCTACGTCCTGTTTCTGGTAATGTCGGTTCTGGCGGCAATAGGTCTTTCGACAAAGAGCAAAACCGCGAAGGGGTCGATTTTTCGAATCAACCGACTGATTCTTGTCCCTGCGGTGTTTCTGCTGGCCGGGGGCATTTTCATCGGCGCTGTGTGGGCAAACCAGTCGTGGGGCCGCTACTGGGGGTGGGATCCGAAAGAAACCTGCGCGTTGATAATGCTGATTGTCTATTCGGTTCCCCTCCACAGCGCCACCCGGCTTTGCCGGGCTTTACGCAAACCGCGGGTTTTCCATTGCTACCTGCTGCTGGCGGTGCTCACCGTGCTCTTCACCTATTTCGGAGCCAACTATTTTCTCTCCGGCCTCCATTCCTATGCCTGACATTCCCCGGGCATCAGAAACGGAATCCAACCCTGCGACGGGCCGGAGTGGGATCCGGGACCGACTGCGCCGGAATGTCGGAAGCCCTGATTTCCGACAGGATGACTTTGTCGATTACGCTCTCCCCTACCACCCGCTCGGCCATCGCCGGCACTATGTCGGTCAGTATCATGTTTATCACATGACGCGCGTTGCCGAACGACGAATCGCGATGAATGTAATCCGCTCTGAGCCGCTGTGCAAGCGCATCGCGGGCATCGGCCGAGAGCGAGAAACCGTTGCGTTCAAAATAGCGCTCGGCAATCTCCATCAGTTCGGATTCGGTGAAATCCTCAAACTCATAGAGGTTTGAATCGGGGATGCGCGATTTAAGTCCGGGATTCATTTCGAACATACGGCGCATCCGGTCGGGATACCCCGCGAGAATAAGCATCCAGTCGCGACGCGATTCATCGGCCAGCGCCGTCAGAAGCGATTCGATGACAAATTTGCCGGGGTCGCGCGGATCGTTGGGCTGTAGCAGCTGATATGCCTCGTCGATCAGCAGTATGCCCCCCTGCGCCTCCTCGATGGCCTTGAGGGTGTTTTCCGATTCGCTGCTGTAGTTCTGTCCAAGAAGCGTGGCACGCTCGCGCACCACTACATGCCCTTTCGACAGAACACCTGCGCGACGGAGCATCAGGCCTACACGTCGGGCTACTGTGGTTTTGCCGGTGCCCGGTGAGCCGAGAAACATGGCATGAAGAGGCACATTCCCCACAGGGAGGCCGTTTTCAGCCCGCATCTTGTTGAATGTGACCAGTTTTTCATACTTTGCGAGTTTGCTCTTCACCGAGGCCAGTCCGGTCAGCATCGAAAGGGAGTCGACAATAGAGCGATGCTCTCCCGGGGCGGGCTGAGGCTCCTCCTTCAGCATCTCTGCCTCCCCGTTTTCATCCGCATTCTCCTCGACGTCAGGCACATCGGCAAGAGCAGCCTGCTCGTTGCGGATAAAACTGTCGAGAAGTTCGTCAAAATCCTCCGCCTCGAACTCCTTTTCCGAATCCTCCACGCTTTCGGCAAACTTGCGGAAGCGTTCCACAGCTGCATCAGTCGAGTATTCGTCGAAAGGAACTATATTGGCCCCATAGCTCTCCCCTCTCACTTCGGGGCCGCGGGTGCTGAACACAAACCCGGCGATGGGATACTGCATGCAGAGCAGTTCGGCGTAATAGGGGCCGCGGTAGAGAGAACTCGAGAAGAACGGCATCTCCACATACATTGATCCCTCCCGGCATTCGACAAATTTCGGCTCGATGAAGCGTACTAAAGTCGACTCACCCTCGGGGTTATAGAGGCGCACCTCCAGCTCAGGAAGTATTGCCGACACTTTCTCACCGAAGTTATGCGTGAGATTGAAACGCACATTAAGTTCCTTGCCCGACTCCACTTTCATCGACCTGTAGATGCTGAAAGGTTCCCAGTCAGGGCGGATACCGCCTCCGGTCACCTCAAACCAAAGGCAGGGGTGCTCCAGTTCTTCGGTACTGAATGTGTGGATAACCGATTCTTCGAGCAAAGTGCCAGCGGTATCATCGCGCACTATCACCCGATAGGTATGTCCATTCCTGAACTCAGCCTCGGCCATGCTGAAAACCACATATTTAGCCTGATGCGACTGAGTCGCCGACATTGCCACCTTAATGTATTTTTGCGCCACCGGCACACGCTCTGTGGCATCCACAAGCGTAACGCTGACCCTGCGGCGCACACCTCGCGTGTCGTCGCTGAAATATCGTTTGCTGGCAAATTCAATCTGCAACACGATTCCGCCGAAATCGGCATCAAGCAGAAAGTCGTGGCGGGCGTCAAAACCCAGCCGCGCAAGTTGATTGTCGTTGAGAGAAAGTTCGTTTTTCGAGGCTGCGACAAACATCATAGCCTCTACGCTAATTGGTGATTCATTTTTCATATCATACAGTTTTTAAGTGGGAATGAAGACTAAGCAATCCTAAATCCACATCCCCGGGTTAATTATTCATTTTCTGATGTCGGAGGCCCTCCTCCTGACATCCCAACATGTCAAAGATCTCGCTGCGCCCGGCAGACGCGACACGACGCGACAAAGCGCACCATACCCGGCTCGGCGGAATGCGACAAAGCGCACCACGGGCTGACGGGGCATCAATTGCGGTTGAAAATGTTGGAGTGGGACACTATGCGCATCACATCTTCGCGCCGCACGGAGGTGCGGCACCGCATTGCTTGCTGTTGAAAAGATGTTGACGCTTCATAGCAGAAAATGAAGTAATTAAAACTGAAAAAGCCGTTTCTGATACTTAAAAAGCAATTTCAGAAAAACTATATGATATGGGGCTTTCATCCCATCATGCCGCAAATTTAATAACTATTCGCCAATTCTCCAAAAAAATCAGCAGAATCTGATGAATATGGGCAGTGAAATCAGGGAGATCAGCACAATCCACATAATCACCTTTTGAATCATTTCGGATTTGATGGTTTTACCTATGAAGTAAGCTGCGTACGTCGCCAAAGCCCACAGACCGGTAATCACGTTTATTCCGTGGAATGATCCGGCGAAAATCTCATAAATTATGTCACCAATAACGACAACAAGTCCGACTGCCATCAGACATTTAAAGAAAATGCTTGAATAAAAACCGATTGAACCTTTTGACATAATGATTTATTGAGATTGTTTAATACTGGATGTTTCCTATTGAGAGAGACAGCCTGCCACGGCCGTCGGTTGGTGACAAGGAGAAATACATCGCAAAAATAACGAATTTCTGTCAGTTCAAACAGAATTATACAACAAAAATTAGTGAAATATTGTTTGTATGCGGCTTATATCGGATGGTTACGAAAAGGCGGCGGGGCGCTCTCGGTAAGGAGGGCGCCCCGCGTATTGGGGATTAATCGCGTAATGGAGATTAATGTGATGTCAAGGTCAGCCGGCGATTAGCGCCTGAGAATCGGCGACGGCGAGAATACTGTCGTAGAAATAGCTTACGATGCCGAGGGCAATGATGCCTAAGACGGTGATCCAGAGGCCGACGCGCTCGGGGCAGGTAGAACGGAAACGGGCAATCTGAGGTTCATCGGGCGAAATGTACATAGCTTTCACCACGAGCAGATAATAGTATAGCGACACGATGGTGTTGATCAACGCCACAAGCACCAGGATATAGATGGGATAGGGGTTGAGATCGGGGAACGCAACGGTCTGATTGATTGCCGAGGTGAAGATGAAGAATTTGCTGAAGAATCCGGCGAAAGGAGGAATACCTGCGAGGGAGAACATTGCCAGAGTCATCGAGAAAGCCAGCCAGGGGTTGGTTTTGGAGAGACCGCTGTAGTCATCCATCGAAACCTTTCCGGTCTTGTTCTCTATCGCTCCGATCACACCGAATGCGGCGAGGTTGGAGAAGATGTAAACAAGGATGTAATACATCATTGCCGAAAGACCCATGGCATTGTTGCCAATCACGCCGAGCATGATGTAACCGGCCTGCGAAATCGACGAGAAAGCGAGGAAACGCTTGAGATTGCGCTGACGGATGGCGAAAAGGTTACCTACTGTGATAGTGGCGATGATGAGAGCATAGAGCATCCACTCCCACACGCTCTCGTAGAATGTGCCGAACACCTGCGCCAGAATCACCAGGAACGCAAAGGCTGCGGCACCTTTGGAGATTACCGACAGGTAGGAAGTGACCGAGGTGGGCGCTCCCTGATAAACATCGGCGGTCCAGAGATGGAACGGAACAAGCGAGAGTTTGAATCCTACGCCGGCCACCACAAAGGCCATGGCTACAATCAGCAGCACCGAGGGTTGCGAGGTAAGGTTCCGGGCTATGATGTCGAAGTAGAGCGTGCCTGCGAGACCGTAAACGAGCGACAGACCCATCATGAAGATGGCCGACGAGAACACCGCGGTGAGCAGATATTTCACAGCAGCCTCATGGCTCTCATAACGGTTCTTGTCGAAAGCGACCATGGCTGCCAGAGGAAGCGAGGCAGACTCCAGACCGATGAGGAAGAGCAGGAAATGACGTGCCGAAATCATCAGGTACATACCGAAGAGTGTCAGCAACAGCAGCTCGTAATATTCGCCTCGGCGGGGTGCCTGCGCATCGGAGTTGGTCCAGCTCATCGATTGGATGAGCACGATGAGCACACCCACATTAAGGATATTTTTGATCATGCCGCAGACCGGAGTGGTGACATACATCCGGGAGAATGCTTCGGCATCACCTGCGGGCCAGATGAAACAGCAGGCCGTGAAGATGGCGAACAGCGCGATTGTCACCGAGGCTATGGCGCCGGTGGCCTTGCGGGGCATGAATGTATCATAGAGGAATACAAGCAGGAAAACCACAAGCAGGGCTATTTCCTGTTTCATTGCCAAAAATTGCGAGTAATCCATGTGAATAACAGATTGATCCGTGCCCTGGCTTAGTTAAGCCCGATGGCCTGGAATATTTCAGGGCTGAAGGTGAAACGAATGAGGCTTTCGAAGAAGTTGGGGAAGCAGCCGATGGCGGCCACGCTCACGATGAGGGTGATTACCGAGAAGCGCTCCCACCATACGGCGTCGGTGAGTGCCAGGTGATGCTTGTCCTGCACGGGGCCGAAGAGCAGTTTGCCGACAACGCGGAGGATGTAGACCGCGGTGATGACAATCGAGCAGCAGGCTATGATGGTGAAGGTGCGGTGGAACATGTCGGCATGCTCAAACGAACCTACGAAGATCGTCATCTCGGCTACGAAACCAGAGAGACCGGGCAGACCCAGCGAGGCCATACCGGCAATCACATATGCCACACCGAGGAATGGCATTATCTTCATCAGACCACCCATCAACCGGATGTCGCGGGTGTGGGTGCGGCCGTAGATCATACCGATCAGCGCGAAGAAGAGAGCCGTCATCAGACCGTGGGAGAGCATCTGCATAATGGCACCGGTCATGGCCGTGGTGTTGATCATCAGAATGGCGAAGAGCACCATGCCGCAGTGCGACACCGAGGAGTAGGCGTTGATATATTTCAGGTCGGTCTGAACGCAGGCCGAGAAGGCGCCGTAGACCACCGAGATGCCTGTGAGGATAAGGAAAATCCATGCCAGATCGTTGGCGGCCTGAGGCATCAGATACATGGCCACGCGGAAGCAGCCATAGCCGCCGAGCTTCATTAGCACGCCTGCGTGGAGCATCGACACCGCTGTGGGGGCGCATGCATGACCGTCGGGGCTCCATGTGTGGAAGGGGAACATGGCGCCGAGAACGCCGAAGCCCACAAAGCACATCGGGAACAGGAAATATTGCCAGTCGTGGGGTATAGAAGCGTTTTTGGCTATGTCAAGAATGTTCCATGTGAGGGTCTGCCCTTCGGGAGCCGAGTGGTAGTAGATGCCGATGAGGCTGAGCATCAGGAATGCCGAGCCGCCCATAAGCATCAGTGTAAGCTTCATGGCCGAATATTCCTTGCGGCCTGTGCCCCATACGCCGATGAGCAGATACATGGGGATGAGCGCTACCTCATAGAACATGAACATGGTGAAGAGGTCGATGCTGATGAAGAAGCCGAACACACCGGTCGACAGCAGGATCAGCCACATGAAGAAGTGGCGTGCATCGTCCATTTTCCACGATGCGAACGATCCGGCGAACACAATTATCGATGAAAGGATAAGCATGGCCACCGATATGCCGTCGACACCGACCGCCAGGTTGATGTGGAGAGGCTTGAACCAGCACCACGATCCCTGGAACAGCATCTCGGCGGTGGCACCGGCGTTGCGCTGGGCGATATAATCGACCAGCAGCCAGATGCTCAGCCCGAGCAGCGCGGTGGAGCCTGTCACGGCCACGGCGCGTACCTGCTTTATATTCTTGCAGATGGCAAAGCCCGCAAGCATCAGCAGGGGTATTACCACGAAGTAAATGAGAAGGTTGGAAAACATCTCTGTTTCTATATTTCTGTAATACTATATTTTCACTTTAGAGGGAATCACATCCAGCAGATGGCCACAATGGCACCGAGCAGCAGCACTCCGATGAGGTAGAACCATACATAGAACTGCACATTGCCCGACTGGAGGCCGCGGATGGCATATGATATGCGGTTGGTCACCCAGGCCATACCGTCCATCGAACCGTCGATGACATGACGGTCGAACCATGCAATGGGACGGCTGATGCAGCCGAAGATGACTTTATGCGTGATGAACTGATAGAGTTCGTCCCAGTAGAAGCGGTGGTGGCACCATGTCCAGAGTGCGGGCAGAGCCTTGCGCATACTCGATGGGATGGCGTTCTCTTTGCGATACATCACAGTGGCCAGAACGATAGCTACGACGGCGACGCCGAGGCTGATGCCGGCAACGCCCCAGTTCAGAGCCTCGAGGTTGCTCCAGAATGTGGGGTGCTCGAAATGATGCATCGGAGCGCCGTTCCAGGTGACGAGATTACCCATGGGCACGAAACCGGCCACACACGAAACTACGGAGAGAATCACCAGAGGCAGAGTCATGGTCCAGGGCTGGTCGTGAGGATCATGATGGCCTTGGGGCGTCTTGTACTCCTTCCACCAGAAGATGAGGTAGTAGAGACGGAACATATAGAAGGCGGTCAGACCGGCCACGGCCGACATCCAGATATAGTAGAAGGTGTTGTTCAGAGCGCAGGCGGTCAGAATCTCGTCTTTCGAGAAGAAACCGGCAAACGGGATGATACCGGCGATGGCGAGACAACCGATAAGGAAAGCAGCGTGGGTCACAGGCATGCGCTTGCGCAGGCCGCCCATGGCGGTGTAGTCGTTGCTGCCGATGGCATGAATCAAGGCGCCGGCGCAAAGGAAGAGCAGAGCCTTGAACATCGCATGGGTGAACAGGTGGAACATCGAAGCCATGTAGCCCACGGCATCATGAAGCTCCGGACGGGCCACGCCGAGCGAAACCATCATGAACGCAATCTGCGAGATGGTTGAAAAAGCGAGCACGCGCTTGATGTCGATCTGCGTGCATGCCACCATTGCTGCATAGAGCGCGGTGAGCATGCCCACTATGGTGATGATTTCGAGCGCCGAATTCTCCATCAGGTAGAGCGGGAAGAGACGTGCTACCAGATAGACACCTGCCACAACCATGGTGGCGGCGTGGATGAGGGCCGACACAGGGGTAGGACCTTCCATGGCGTCGGGGAGCCAGATGTGAAGAGGCATCATGGCCGATTTGCCCATGCCGCCCATAAAAATCAGCACGAGCGCCCAGGTGAGCACCGATGCGCCCATAAACATGGGGGCGGGATGGTTGGCGATGAATGCGCGAACCGATTCGGCAGTTCCGGCGCTGATGCGGTATACGTCGGTCACACCCTCAACCTGCACCTCGGTGGAGGTGAAGTTGATGAAGTCGAAAGTCTGAGTGTAATAGCTCAGTACCAGAATACCGATCAGGAAGCCGAGGTCGGCGAAGCGAGTCACGATGAATGCCTTCTTCGATGCCGACACGGCCGACGGTTTGGTATAATAGAAACCGATCAGCAGATAGGAGGAGGCACCCACAAGCTCCCAGAAGATATACATCTGGAAAATGTTGGTGGCCACCACCAGGCCGAGCATCGAGAAGCTGAAGAGCGACAGGAAAGCGTAGAAACGCTGGAAGCCGGTCTCCCACACACCGTGATGGTCACGCATGTAGCCGTTGCTGTAGAGGTGCACCATAAACGAGATGGTGGTCACCACCACCAACAGCAGAGCCGCGATGGGGTCAATGAGAAAGCCCAGATGGATTACGAGGGTATCGGTGAATGCCAGCCACTCCCAGTCGAAAAGGAAATGCTGCAGGCGGACGCCCTCGGCGGATATAAACTCAGGCTGCCCCGAGAAGAAATAGGTGAAGGCTACGATATAGGCCAGCACCATGGTCACGCCCATGTTGCAGGTACCCAGAATACCGGCCCATTTGTGCGACATCTTGTGGCCGCACAGGCCCAGCAGCAGGAACATCAGCAGTGGCAGTGCCAGAATAAGAACAGGAATTACTTGTCCCATGTCGTTGCTTAGAATTTCATTTTGGAAACTTCGTCAATATCAGTTGTCTTCGTCGCGCGGAAAACATTGATGATAATGGCGATTGCCAGAGCGGTCTCGGCGGCGGCCAGCGCTATGGCGAATAAGGTGAAGAACATGCCTTCGAGGGCTCCGGGCCAGAGGAAGCGGTTGAAGACCACGAAATTGATGTCGACCGCGTTGAGCATCAGCTCGAGCGAGATGAGCATCGCGATCATGTTGCGGCGGGTGATGAAACCGTAAACACCGCAGCAGAACATCACGAGGCTCGGAATGAGATACCAGAGAATTGTGTCCATGTCAGATATATATTGCTGCGGTTTGAATTACTGTTTGTCTTTGCGGGCAACGACCACACCGCCGATAATGCACGCCAGAAGCAGCACACTGATTGCCTCGAAGGGTAGCAGATAGCCGTCCGTGCCGGTGGAGAGCAGGCGGGTGCCTATTTCCTGCATCGGGGGATTAGCGCCCGAAGCCGTGGCCGACCAGAGGTCGCAGCGGCTTACAAGTGCGTAGCCCGATACAATCAACATCAGCAGCGCCCCTGTCAGACCGAGGACGCGCTTTCTGGAGGTGAGTTTGGCGCTGTTGTCGCCGGGGTGGCTCGTCAGAAGAATGGAAAAGACGAACAACACCACGATGCCGCCTGCGTATACCGCAATCTGCACCGCACCGAGAAACTCATAATCGAGCTGGAAATAGAGTCCGGCGGTGGCGAAGAGGGCAAACAGCAGATATGTGGCGGCGCGCAGAATCTTGCGCGTGGTGACAGCAAGCACCGAGCAGATGACAATCGCCAGGGCGATTACCACGTAGACGATGATACTTCCTACTGAATCCATATTTTAGTTTACTTTTTTCTATTGGTTGAAATGCGCTCCGCTTGATTGCGGATGTAGATGCTTATGCGTTCCCCTGTAAGCGAGGAAAGCTTATGCATTCCCTTTGGCAGCTTTTAGGGCTGCAGCTTTCTCGAGGGCGGCTTTCACCTTGGCAATCTTCTCGGGATCGCCTGTGGCCTCGGCGGCGGCAAGCGCCTTCTTGGCCTTTTCATCAAGCTCGACCGCGGGAGCGGCTTTGGCTGCGGCATTCGCCTCGGCGGGAGCTGCAGCGGCGGCAGCGGCTTTAGCTTCGGCAGCCTTGCGGGCAGCCTCGGCCTTGGCCTTCTTCTCGGCCTCGAACTTGGCACGCTGCTCGGGTGTAGGCTCCGGCTCGGGCTTTTCGGGCAGATAGTTGAGTTTCTTCACCAGCTGGTCGCGGGTGAACACAGCCTGCTCGAAATCGTTGCTGAAGTCAAGAGCATGTGTGGGACAGTTCTGCACGCACAGCTGGCAGAAAGTGCAGCTGCCAAGGTCGTAAATGTATTTTTCGAGTTTCTTTTTCTTCTTGCCGTCCCAGGTCTCCGTCATCTTGGTTTCAAGAGTGATGGTGCCGTTGGGGCAGACGCGCTCGCAGGTGCCGCATGCAATGCACTTGTGGTTGCCATCCTTGTCGTAGACAAGTTCCAGGCGTGCACGGAAACGCTGCGAGATGTTCATGTTTTCGCGGTTGTCGGGATATTTCTCGGTGATTTTAGGGGTGACGAATTCCTTTCCGGTCACAGAGAGACCTTTGAAGAGGCTTGTCACGCCCTGTCCCAATCCTTTGAAATAATCTTTGATACTACCCATGTCGGTTATTAAGATCAGTATATATTTTTCGTTGTTAGCGTTTTGGAAGAAACAGGCCGGAGGGTTTCCGACCGGAATCTTATCTCACCTGGCCGCCGAGAATATCGAGCAGTTCGGTGGTGATGGCCTGCTGACGCAGCTTGTTGAATTCAAGCTGCAGCTGGTCGAGGAGCTTCTTGGCATTGTCGTTGGCCGACTGCATGGCCATCACGCGGGCGGCCTGCTCGCTTGCGCGGTTTTCGGTGAACACATCCTGCATCACCGCGAGGAGATACATCGGAAGCACCTTAGAGAAAATCGCTTCGGCCGAAGGCTCGAACAGATAGGGCTTCGAGCTCTCTTTCCCCGCGAAGGAGCTGAACGCTTCCTCGGTGACGGGGAGCAGTTCCTTGCTCTCGATGCGCTGCCGGCTCACCGACTTATACGACATATAGAGCAGTTCAACGCGGTCGAAACGTCCGCTCAGAAAATCATCGCGGAGGCTCCAGGTGAAATCGCGCACGTCAGTGGTCTTGGAGTCGACATCGCGGGGAAGGTCGATTTCCACTCCGGGGAGCTGGATTTTGCGCGCTGCCGCAGCAATCTTGCGCCCCACAGGCACAACGGTTATGCGGCAGCCGGCGCCGAGCTGCTGACGGAGTGTGGCCAGCCGTGCCAGAAGATCCTTGAATATATTTATGTTGTAGGCGCCGCAGAGGCCGTCGTCAGAACCCCAGACCACCACAGCAGCATTGCTGACAGTTGTGTGCGGAGTCATCAGGGGCGACGAAAAGGCAGCGTCGGAACCAATGATGTTGGCAATAATGGTCTCCACCTGATCCCTGTAAGGACGCAGCTGGCGCAGGGCACCCTCGGCCTTGTGCATCTTGGCCGAGGAAATCATCTTCATGGCACCGGTGATCTTCTCCGAGGAAGCCACCGAGCCGATTCTGCCTTTAAGTTCTCTTAATGTTGCCATTGACTGTTGTTTACGGGAATCAGATTAGAAATCAGGCATAGCGCTGAGCCACCTCGGCAGCAGCGGCCGTGAGCTTTTCAGCCACTTCGTCTGTTAGTTTTCCGGCTTTGATCACATCAAGCACATCGGCCTGGTGACGGGCATGGAGCAACTGAAGCAGAAGCTGCTGGAACTCCCCTACCTTGTCCAGAGGCACGGAGGAAAGCAGACCCTTGGTGCCGCAGAAAATCACTGCCACCTGGTCCTCGACCGGCCACGGTTTATATTGGGGCTGAATCAGCAACTGCTCGTTCTTGCGGCCGCGGTCGATGACGCGTGCGGTCACAGGGTCGATGTCGCCGCCGAATTTGGTGAACGATTCAAGTTCGCGGAACTGCGCCTGGTCGATTTTCAACGTACCAGCCACTTTCTTCATCGACTTGATCTGGGCATTACCGCCTACACGCGACACCGAGATACCCACGTTGATGGCCGGGCGGATGCCTCGGTTAAACAGCGCTGTCTCAAGATAGATCTGGCCGTCGGTGATCGAAATCACATTGGTAGGAATATATGCCGACACGTCGCCGGCCTGAGTCTCGATGATAGGAAGTGCGGTGAGCGAACCGCCACCTTTCACCAGAGGTCTGAGCACTTCGGGGAGGTCGTTCATCTGCGATGCCACTTCCTGGTTGTCGATAATGCGGGCGGCACGTTCGAGCAGACGCGAGTGGAGGTAGAAAATATCGCCGGGATAAGCCTCGCGGCCCGAGGGACGTTTCAGAATCAGCGAAATCTCGCGGTAGGCCACGGCCTGCTTCGAGAGGTCGTCGTAGACGATAAGGGCGTCGCGACCGGTGTCTCGGATAAATTCACCGATGGCCACACCGGCAAAGGGAGCGTAATAGCGCATGGCCGCCGAGTCGGCTGCCGTGGCTGCCACCACGCAGGTATAATCCATGGCGCCATGCTGGCGGAGTGTCTCAACAAGAGCGGCTACCGACGATGCCTTCTGGCCGATGGCAACATAGATGCAATAGACGGGCTTGCCCTGCTCGAAATTCTGGCGTTGGTTGATGATGGTGTCGACTGCCACGGCGGTCTTGCCGATCTGACGGTCGCCGATAATCAGCTCGCGCTGTCCGCGGCCTATGGGCACCATGGAGTCGACGGCTTTCAGACCGGTCTGCAGAGGTGTCTTGACCGACTGACGGAAAATCACACCGGGAGCCTTGCGCTCCAGAGGCATGTTATAGAGTTTGCCCTCCACGGGTCCCTTGCCGTCGATGGGCTCGCCGAGGATATTGATTACACGTCCGAAAAGACCTTCGCCCACAGGAATCGAGGCGATTTCGCCGGTGCGGCGCACGGTCATGTTCTCGGTCACTTTGTTGACACTGTTGAGCAGAATCACGCCCACGTTGCTTTCCTCGAGGTTGAGGGCCACGCCACGCACCCCGTTCTCAAACTCTACAAGCTCGTTGGCACACACGTTGTCGAGTCCGTATACATGGGCAACGCCGTCGCCGACGTCGAGCACAGTGCCGACTTCTTCGAAAGCAACCGATTTGTTAACGTTTTCAAGCTGCTGCTTCAAAACTTCCGATATCTCGCTGGGATTAATCATTGGTCCAGTAATTGTTTTAAGTAACTGTCAGTGGCCGCTTCAGACGCGGCTCAAAAGCTTCAGTCGCAATTGTTTAAGTTCGTTCTTTACCGAGGCGTCGAGACGCTCGTTGTCAATGTCGACCGTGAACCCGCCGATAATGTCGGGATCGGTGGCAAACGTCATTTCCGAAGTGCCGCCATCGAGATGGGCGGTGATAAACTTGGTGAGGCGCTGCTGCTCCTGCTTGTCGAGGGGCTTGGCCGACACAACTTTCACTCTGTAGATGCTGTTCTCCTTGCGGTAGATGTCGCAGTAGGCGCGGCTCGCAGCCCATGCCAGAGGCAGGCGGCGGTTCTCCACCAGAAGTTTCAGGAAGTCGGCAAAGACCTCGGCGTCGACCTCCGACACAGCCTTCATGGCAGTGGCGGGCACATTCTCGTCGACATGGGCAGCCGTCTTCAGCAGTTCCACTTTTTTTGCATCCTCGACAAACGGATTGTCGATGGTGCGGTTCAGAGCGGGATTGTCGGCAAAACTGTGGCTGAGGTTGCCCATCAGACGGTAAAGCCCGGCGTCGGCTCCCCGTTCTACAGCGAACTTGTAGAGAGCCTTGGCATATCGTTTGGGAATTAAACCTTCATTCATTGCGATTGGAGAATTACAAAAGGGTCCTCAGTTAATCAGTTCTTGCTTTCAATTTCGTCAAGGTATGTGTTGACAAGTTTCTTCTGGGCGTCATCGCTCTTGAGCTGATTGCGGGTGACTTTCCCGGCAATCTCGATGGCCATGTCGCTCACCTGATCGCGGAGGCTCTGCTCGGCCTCGCGACGGCTCTGCTCGATGGAAAGCTTTGCGGCGTCCTTCTCTTTCTGCGCTTCCTTGCGGGCGTCCTCGCGGGCGCTTTCGATAATCTGGGTGCGCATCTTGTTGGCGTCGGCGATGATGTCGGCCTCACGCTTGTGGGCTGCCTGAATCTGGCGGTCGGCCTCGGCGTTGGCGTTGTCGAGTTTTTCCTTGGCGCTTTGAGCATACTCAACACCCTTATCTATAAGGTCGGCACGCCCGTCTATACCCTTCATGATGTAGGGCCAGGCGAACTTCCACAGGATGAAAAACAGTATGGCGAATGCCACAAACATCCAGATGGTCAAGCCAAAATCAACTTTGAAAAGTTCCATAGTGAAGATAACCTCAGTGTTAAGGGTTTGAAGTTTGAGAAATAAGTTCATTCCGGCGGGGCGCGCCGCCCTGAACGGGGCGGCACGCTCCGGGTCGGAAGTCAGCGGTTAGACGAACAGCGCGAGGATGCAGACGATGACCGCGAAAAGGGCCACACCTTCGATAAGGGCGGCGATCACAATCATGTTGGAGCGGATGTCGCCGGCGGCTTCGGGCTGACGGGCGATGGCTTCCATGGCGGCGCCGCCGATTTTACCAATACCGATACCGGCTGCAATAGCTGCGATACCTGCGCCGATTGATGCACCGAGACCAAGAAGAGCCTCAACTGCTGCTAAAATCATTGCTAACATAGCGAAGAGTTTTTGATTAGGGGTTTTATATTTTTTTGTTATTTATCTGTATATTATGCTTTGGATGGAGTTTTATCTTCATGGCCATGTTCCTTTTCCTGGGCAAGACCGATGAAGATGGTCGACAGCATGGTGAACACATAGGCCTGGATGAAGCTCACAAGCACATCGATCAGCAGCATGAACACGGAGAACAGGATTGAAATCACTGCCGTACCCGATGCCACCGCTACGCCCATGGCGGCGAAAATGAAGATGAGCATCGTGAGGATGAGCACTATCATGTGACCGCCCATCATGTTGGCGAACAGACGCACTGTCAGTGCCGCAGGCTTGGTGAAGATTCCGAAAATCTCAATCACCTGCATGATGGGGAGCGGACATTTCAGCCAGATGGGAACATCGGGCCAGAAAATATCCTTCCAGTAAATCTTGGTGGCGAATACGTTGGTGATGAAGAATGTGAAGAGCGCGAGCACCAGCGTCACGGCGATGTTGCCGGTGACATTGGCACCGCCCGGGAACACCACAATCAGTCCCAGCAGATTCATGAAGAAGATAAAGTAGAACACTGTGAGCAGATAGGGCGCGAAACGCGAGCTATCCTCTTTGAGTGTGGGCTTTACCACTCCCTTGTATATGAATTCAGTGAGGGCATCGATGGCGCCGGTCATGCGGCGTGGTGCCTTGAACGGGTTTTTCTTGTACCAACGGGCGAGTTTCAGCACCAGAATGAGCACCACTATGCAGGCGATGAAGATTGCCGCAACATTCTTGGTGATGGAGATGTCCCACGGTTTGTAGATTTCTGTCACTTTGCCGGTGGCTTCATCCTTGCTCACCACCTCCACGAGTTTGCCTTTGTATGGCCCGTCGGGAGCAATCATCAGCTCGGTATCCCCTTTGCGGAAAATCTCACCCGGCTCATGGGGAATATCGGACGACCAGAAGAAGTGAACGCCGGCACGGCATATCAGGATGCAGGGCAAAGGGATGCGCTTATGGTGGTTGAAGGGCATCTCCCAGCCATAGGCATCACCGAGATGATCGAAGATGATCTCCTTGATGTCGAGCTTCTCTTCCTGAGCCTCGGTCCGGGTCGCTTCCTCGGCCTCATGAAGTTTTTCGGAGGTGGAAGACGCCACAGAAGCCAGAGCTGCCGAGAAGCAGCCTGTCAGGAGAGCCATTATTATCAATAACTTCTTCATTGGAAGATTCAGGGTTGACGTTGTTGGAAAGTGACTGAATCAGTAGATGCAGACCGACACCACATCGTGGTCGATGTCGGCGATGCCTCCCTCTACCTCAATTTCATGGCGCCCGGAAGCCTCGGCATATTTGATTTTGCCTTTTACGAGGGTTGAAATCAGCGAGGCGTGGTGCGGCAGCACAGTAAACTGCCCCATTTCGCCGGGAAGGGTCACCATCGAGGCTTCACCTTCGAAAAGCACTTTTTCAGCTGAGATTATCTTGAGTACCATTCAGTAGCAGTTTGACATTATATGTTGAATGTGTCTGCAGCGACTCCGAGCCGGAATTACTGAACCTCGGCAAGCAGTTTCTTGCCCTTCTCGATTGCCTCGTCGATGGTGCCGACGTTGAGGAAGGCCTGTTCGGGATACTGGTCCATCTCGCCCGACAGAATCATCTTGAAGCCACGGATGGTCTCGCTCAGAGGCACCATCACACCGGGCAGACCTGTGAACTGCTCGGCCACATGGAACGGCTGCGACAGGAATCGCTGGGCACGGCGGGCGCGGGCCACAACCAGTTTGTCCTCGTCGGAGAGTTCGTCCACACCGAGGATGGCGATAATGTCCTGCAACTCGTTATATTTCTGCAGCAACTGCTTCACGGCCTGAGCCGTGTTGTAGTGGTCTTCACCTATGATATTGGGATCGAGAATACGCGAGGTGGATTCGAGGGGATCCACGGCGGGATAGATACCAAGCTCGGCGATTTTACGCGAGAGCACCGTGGTGGCGTCGAGGAAGCTGAAAGTGGTGGCGGGAGCGGGGTCGGTAAGGTCGTCGGCAGGCACGTAGATTGCCTGCACCGAGGTAATCGAACCATTCTTTGTCGAAGTGATTCGTTCCTGCAGGGCACCCATTTCCGATGCCAGTGTAGGCTGGTAACCCACGGCCGAAGGCATGCGGCCAAGGAGAGCCGAAACCTCGGAACCGGCCTGAGTGAAACGGAAAATGTTGTCGATAAAGAGAAGAATATCTTTACCGCCGCCATCCTGGTCACGGAACTGCTCGGCTACCGTAAGACCGGTAAGGGCCACGCGCAGACGTGCGCCCGGAGGTTCGTTCATCTGACCGAACACCAGTGCGGCCTGCGACTGCTGCACCTGCTCCATGTCTACGTCGGCAAGGTCCCAGTCGCCTTTCTCCATCGACTCCTCGAACTTCTTGCCGTAGCGGATTACGCCGCTCTCGATCATTTCGTGAAGGAGGTCGTTGCCCTCGCGTGTGCGTTCGCCCACGCCGGTGAACACCGAGAAACCGTTATGCCCCTTGGCGATATTGTTGATAAGCTCCATGATGAGCACGGTCTTGCCCACACCGGCGCCACCGAACAGACCGATCTTGCCACCTTTACTGTAAGGTTCCAGCAGGTCGATGACCTTGATGCCGGTGTAGAGAATCTCGGTGCTTATGGTAAGATCCTCAAACGAGGGAGCGGGCTGGTGAATCGAGCGAAGTGATTCGCGATTGAGGGCGGGCAGGTGGTCGATGGCATCGCCGATTACGTTGAGCAGACGGCCCTTGACCTGGTCGCCGGTAGGCACGGCGATTGGACGGCCCATAGATTCGGCACGCAGACCGCGCTGAAGGCCGTCGGTACTGTCCATGGCCACGCAGCGGGCGGTGTCTTCACCGATATGCTGCTCCACCTCGAGAATAAGGTCGGAACCGTCGGGACGCTTCACCTTGAGTGCGGTGAAAATCGGCGGCAGAATGTTCTGGTCGCCCTCGAAGGTAACATCGACCACGGGGCCGATCACCTGGGCTATTTTTCCGTAATTGTCGCTCATCTTGTTGCGAGTTTATGCGTTTTGTTTTAAATCAGAAGTAGAGGCCTTCGGCCACGATCCACACCATCAGGGCGAGGTTGACCAGATTGATGGGGAGGAGATATTTCCATTCGAGGCTCAGCAGCTGGTCGATGCGCAGACGGGGGTAGGTCCACTTGAACCAGATGATGATGAATGAAATCACGAAACACTTGAGCAGGAACCACACAATCGAGGGGCAATAGCCCATGACGGTGTTGAACCCGTCCCAACCGCTGATCTGGAAGGGCATCCAGCCGCCGAAGAAGAGCAGCGTGGCCACGCCCGACACAATGAACAGATTGAGGTATTCTGCCAGATAGAAGAATCCGAAATGAATACCGGAATATTCGGTATGATAGCCGGCGGTAAGTTCCGACTCGGCTTCGGGAAGGTCAAAGGGGCCGCGGTTGGTCTCGGCTGTGCCGGCAATCATATATATGATGAAAGCGATGAGAGCCGGGATGTGGGCCGAGAAGATAAACCAGTGATCTTTCTGAGCCATAACTATCTCCTCTACGCTCATGGTGCCGGCGAAGACAACCATGGTGAGAATCGACAGACCAACAGACAGTTCGTAGCTCACCATCTGCGAACCCGAGCGGAGAGCGCCTATAAGAGTGAACTTATTGTTTGACGACCAGCCGGCCAGCAGAATGCCGAGCACACCGATCGACGAACATGCCAGCAGGAAGAAGATGCCGATGTTGAAGTCTATGATCTGCAGTCCGTTGCCCCAGGGTAGCACAGCGAAACAGAGCATGGAGGCAATGATCACCAGATAGGGTGCCAGGGCAAAAAGGAACTGATCGACATGATTCAGATGGATAAGCTCCTTGATAAGAATCTTGAACATGTCGGCCACCGACTGGAGCAGACCCCAGGGACCGACACGGTTGGGACCGACACGGCACTGGAAATAGGCACAGATTTTACGCTCGTAAAGGATGTAGAACAGCGCCAGCACCGAATAGGCCAGCAGCAGCCCCACGCCCACGAGGAGACACTCGATGGTGGTTGCCAGCCAGGAGGGCATATAGTTGTTGAGCATAGTGTCGAACCATGTCGACAGGCTGCTGAAGTTATCGATTGTTATATTACTCATGACAAGTAATGTGATTTCTTATATCGTTGTTAGTGATTGGTTTATCGGTCAATATCGGGAACGATGTAGTCCATTGAGCCGCCGATGGTGATGAGGTCGGCAATTTTTTGTCCGCGGGTGATATGGTCGACCACCATGGCCGACGGGAGGCCGGGAGTGGCGAGCTTCAGACGGTAGGGACGCGACGAACCGTCGCTCTCGATGTAGACACCGAAGACACCGCGGCAACCTTCCACCACCTGGAACCAATGCCCCACAGGCAGTTTGACCACCTTGGGCACTTTGGCGCAGATTTCACCTTCGGGAAGCATTTCGAGCAGCTGTTCGATAATGCCCTTCGACTGGATGATTTCGTCCACGCGGTTGCAGAAGCGAGCCATTGAGTCACCTTCTGTGCGGATTACCTGCTCGAACTTCAGCTCGGGATATACGGAATAGGGATGAACCTTACGCACGTCGCAGGCCCAGCCCGATGCACGACCCGAAGGACCGGTGACGCCCGACGAGATTGCATCCTCGCGGGTGATCACGCCCACGCCGGTCATACGGTTTTTGGTGATTACGTTGCCGGTGAAGAGTTTATTATATTCAGCCACGTTGCGGTCGAGAGTGGCCAGCAACTCGCGGGTGTCCTTCACGAAATTCTCGTCGAGATCGGCCATGACGCCGCCGATGACATCGTAGTTGAATGTCATGCGTGCGCCGCAGGTGCGCTCCATTATGTCGAGAATCTGTTCACGCACGCGCAGGCTGTAGAACAGCATCGTGGTGGCGCCGAGATCCATGCAGAAAGTGCCGATGAAAAGGCAGTGCGAGGCTATACGCGACAGCTCGTCCATGAGCACGCGGATAATCTGGGCGCGGCGCGGCACTTCGATACCAAGCGCCTTCTCGATGCAGAGGCAGAGGCCGTGGTGATAATTGTGGGCCGAGAAATAGTCCAGACGATCCATGAAATGAAGCGTCTGCGGATAGTTTAGGTTTTCGCAGAGTTTCTCCACGCCGCGGTGGATATAGCCTAAATATACGTCGATTTTCTTGATGGTCTCGCCGTCGACAGCCGTGCGGAAACGGAGCACACCGTGGGTGGCGGGGTGCTGGGGACCGATGTTGACAACGAAGTCATCAGGCTCGAACACACGCGGACGAGTGTGCTTTATCGAACCGTCGGGCTGCTCGGCCCAGCAGTCGGTATGGTCGGTCTGTCGCTCGTTCTCGATCGACACGGGATTGATGCCGGGATCGGCATCATAATCCTTGCGCAGGGGATAACCCACCCAGTCGATGTTGAGAAACAGACGGCGCATATCGGGATTGTTGATGAAGCGAATGCCATAGAAGTCAAAGACTTCGCGCTCGTAAGTGCATGCGATGCGATAGAGGTCGGCAATGGAGTGGAGCATCGGGTTGTCGCGATCGGTTGTCTGGGTTTTCACGGAGACAAACTGCTGCATGTCGGAGGATGCGAGATAATAGATGCATCCGAGCGACGACACCCAGTCCATGCCCACTATGGTGACGAGATAGTCGAATTTAAGCTCGTCGCGGAGAGTCTTCACCAGTTCGTGAAGCTTCGCGTCGGGAATGTTTACCAGCAAAATCTCACCATCCTCGAATGTTGCTTCGGGGAATTTCTTTGAGATTGTTTCCTGCAAGTTAGCCATGTATGGTGTTGGTAATATGATGGTTTCGGAAATAGATGCGCGGGATCAGTCGATTCTCGACTGCGGGTTCTCGCAGGCGGGATGCTCCTGGAGGAACTGTTTGCGGCTCTCCTGACGGTTCACGCCGCCGAAGAAGCGCTCCACCTTGATTTTTCGCGAAAGCTGCATGATGGCGTAGATCATGGCTTCGGGACGGGGAGGACAGCCGGGGCAATATACGTCGACGGGAACGATGTCGTCGATGCCGCGCGCCACATGGTAGCTGTTGCGGAATGGACCGCCCGAAATGGCACATGAGCCGCAGGCTATAACATACTTCGGCTCGGCCAGCTGGTCATAAAGGCGGCGGAACACGGGCACCATGCGGTGCACGATGGTGCCGGCCACCATCATGAAGTCGGCCTGACGTGGCGATGAACGGGCAACTTCCCATCCAAACCGCGCCATGTCGAAGCGGGCAGCCCCGAGCGACACAAATTCGATGCCGCAGCAACTGGTGGCGAAGGTGAGGGGCCAGATGGAGTTGGAACGCCCCCAGTTGATAAGTTTGTCCATCGAGCCTACCAGCACGTTGGTGCCCGAGGCCTGAAGCTGCGCTACCAGCTTCTCGATATATTCATTGTCTTTCCAGGCTTCGTAGGGAACTCCCTGGGCGGTAACTTTTGTCATTTCCATTCAAGCGCTCCTTTCCGCCAGGCGTAGGCCAGACCCAGCACTAAGATTCCGAAAAAAACTGCGACGCAGAGAACGCCTTCACCGCCAAGGGCACGCATTTTCACTGCCCAGGGAAACAGAAGAACCGTTTCTACGTCGAACATCAGAAAGAGGATGGCAAAAAGATAATACCCGACATGCAGGCGTGCCATGGATTCACCTCGGGTGGGGATGCCGCATTCATAGGCCTCACCTTTCTGCGGGTTGAATGAGCGGGGAGAAATAAGGCTTGCAATCCACATGGCCAGCCACACCAACCCTGCACCGGTGAGCAGAGCCACAATGGCGAAAACCACGGCATCGATGCCGAAAATTCCTAAAGATATCATGAACTATGTTGTTGTGATTCCTGGTAGGGTTAATTCTGATAAGTTGCCACATTGCGTTATAAATCAGATATATACGCGCAAAAAGGCACTATACCGTGCCGCAAGGCATGGTTTTACGACCACAAAGATAGCAATTTTTCACCAACTAACAGAAAAAAATAACAATTAAAAATTCTGTCGGGCATCATAAAAAGTTAACGGCGGGTTATAAAAGTGAAGCGTCCGAGGTGCCGGATGTCGAAGCTCCGGGGAGCGGATTGGCTCTGATCCAACCGCAATGTCACCCCGGGGATGAGGGGTGCCGGATGGGTTCCCGAGGAGCCGAGTTCCACGGGCGCGGTCTCTATTCTGATGGCATCCCAGAGATCAGCGGCAATGAGCGCCGAGAGATAGCGCGGTCCGGCTTCGACGAGCACAGAGGTAATGCCGTAACGGTCATACATGGCGTGAAAAGGAGCGGCAGGGTCGGACAGGTCGATATCGGAAGTATGTGGCGAAAATATCACCGGTGATGGGGTGCGCCGGGAATCAAGCAGATGGAACCGACAGGCTGCATCGGCGCAGCTGTCGTCGACAGCGTCGCACAGACGCCCCGACCTGTCGATGATGAATGGCCGGGGATCGCGCCCCGAAAACCCGCGGAGGTTGAGCCGCGGATTGTCGGCAAGGAGCGTGGTTGCGGTGGTGAGTATTCCCTCGTGTTGCGCACGCAACTGCATGGTTGCGAGGCGTGCAAGAGGTGTGGAGAAACTATAGGCCGGTTCACCCGGCTGGCGGCGCGCATCCATGAATCCGTCGGCCGACTGCGCCCATTTCAGCGTGATGAACGGACGGTGGAGTGTCTGCGATCTGAAGAATATATGGTTGAGCCGACGCGATTCATCGGCGAGCACGCCCGTAATCACCTCTGCACCGGCCTCGCGGAGCATGGCGATGCCGCGCCCGTTGACTTTGGGATTAGGATCGCCGGCTCCCACTACCACACGCGGTATACCTGTTTCAATCAGCAATCGGACGCAGGGAGGTGTCTTTCCGAAATGCGAACATGGCTCCAGAGTCACATATATGGTCGACTGCCTCAGCAACGGCCGGTCGGCTTCTCTTACCGATGCCACAGCATTGACTTCGGCATGCCCCTCTCCGCATCGACGGTGCCACCCCTCCCCTATCACTCTGCCGTCGGGAGCCACAATCACGGCGCCGACCATGGGATTGGGCACGGTGAATCCGCGTCCGTTGGCGGCGAGCTGCAGGGCACGCCTCATATATTTTTCGTTAAAATTCATCGGTTTTGCTTACATATATAAACGATAGAGCGACTATAAAGAGAGGGCGCACACCGATCAGAACTTCGGAGCCACCGGTCAGAACTTAGGGGCGCCAATGGTAATCGGTTCCCCTTCATTTCCGTAGCGGTCGTAAGGGGCGACAGCATACCAGTAGTTCTTGAGAAACCGCAGAGGTATGTCGAAATGGTTCTCGTAAGAGACGCCCATGATATATTCAGGTGAGAAACCGTTGCTCGCGGGGTCGAGAGCGTCAATGGGGGTTACATCGCGAGGGATAGCATAGCAAACCCACCGGCCATCCTGAGGCGAATACCAGCTCAGGGTATTGTTCTTGCGGACAAGGTCGCGAGCCTGTTGCTGCGCGGGCGCCTCTTTCCAGGTCATGGCGGGGAGCAGCGCCGGCGTGCGGTATTCGTGGGTGGCAAGTTCGGCACCCAATCCGCTTGCTTTCTTGCCGTTGAAGTGCGCTGCGGAGTAGAAAATCTGCCCCGGAACGGTGTGCTCGCGCCGTGAGTCAGCTCGAGTGGCGTTCACCTCGGCACGCTGTTCGAGCCACGCGTCGCTTCCGGCCGGAAGAGAGGATACACTCTGGCTCACATACATGTCGCGTTTGAAATAGCGTGCCACCCCGGCCCACCACGATGCAAGAGGCTCAAACGGATTTGTGGCATGATCGCGGGGCCAATAGATCTGAGGCGAAACATAGTCTACGGTGCCGTCGGCCAGCCATCGCAATGGATCGCAATAAATATCTTCGTACATCCAGTCCTCGCCAACCGTGGGCGGTTCCAGCCCGTCATAGGGTACAGTAGCCTTACCGTTGCCGCCTGCCACACCGGCGGGGGACACGCCGAAGCGCACATAAGGCTTTTCGCTCTGAATCATCTCATAGATTTCACGGATGGCAACAGCCACATTGTCACGACGACGGTTACCCTCCTCTTCGGGATCGAGACCGTCGGCCACAGGAAACTTGTCGGGATAGAAATAATCGTCGAAGATCAGACCATCGATATCATAGTTGCGCACAATCTCGCGGCACACCTCAACTACATGGGCGCGGGCATCGGGATTTCCGGGGTCGAAGATCGACACTCCGTTGACCACGGTGGTCTTGCCCGGCACGGTGATGGTGCGCTTGCGTCCTTTGCGCCCTTTCACCACCTTTTTGCGTGTGGGCGTCTTCACCGTCTTTTTGTTTGTCAGAATCCACCCTTTCGATATGACCTTGCGGTCGGTGGATGTGTCGGGTAGCCCCGATGCCGAGAATCTGAAAGGATTGACCCAGGCATGCAGCTCGAGACCGCGCTTGTGCGACTCCTCGACAGCGAATTTCAGCGGATCCCACCCGGTGACAGGCGCCTGCCCGCGTGCGCCGGTGAGATAGGCGCTCCATGGTTCGAGCGATGAACGGTAGAATGCGTCGCCCATGGGACGCACCTGCAGCATGATTGAGTTGAAACCTGATTCGCGGGCCATGTCGAGCAGCGCTATCAGTTCCTTTTTCTGAGCGGCGGCATCGGCGGCGGTGCTGCCTACGCGCGATGGCCAGTCGATGCCATAGACCGTGGCGACCCACAGTCCGCGCATTTCATGTTTGGGAGCAATGGCCGTGGCCGTGATGCTCCCGAGCAGGAGCGCCGCGGCCACGACAAGGCGGGATATGCGTGAAAGCATTGTCACTTGATGATTACAGGAGCCGACGCAGAGTGCGCGGCCACAATTGGAGTATATTGACTCTGTAAACGGGCTGCGCCCGACGAGAAAGTGCCTGCCTGCGAGGCATAAAGCTCATAAGCCAGACGATAGGTGCCGCGGGGCAGACGGTCAATGAATATGTTGGTCTGCGAATCGCGGTTCTCGCGGTAGAAGCAGAGACCCTCGGCCCAAACAGGGGCAGGCAACTGCTCCACAGGTTCGAGACCAGCGGCGCGTAGATCCTCTATTACAATATATGAGAGGTCATCCTCTACTTTGAGGATAAGTTCCACCCGCACTTTGTCGCCGACATCGAAGGTTTCGGAGGGCACCCACTGACCGTCGCGCATTATGCAGAGGCTTTTGCTTATCGAGGCTTCGGCACAGCCCGCGCCCTTAATGGATGCCATGGGCAATGTGCGCATGGTCACCACGCCCACCACCGAAGGATAGTCGGCCTGACGGTCGACCGTCAGCATGGCAGGCTTGGAAAGCATCGGGGTGATATTCTGCGTGAATGCGCCGGTGGCATATTCCTGTCGGTCGGGGACTATCAGTTCATCTCCCACATGCACCGCAGTGCCGCGGGTGTTGACCTTCAGTTGTGAACCTGAGTTGAGAATCGAGGAGATTACCTGGGTGGTTATGGTCGCCGAACCCCAGTCGTTGTTCATCTTGTTGAGGAACAGCCATTGGCGGATGGCGTCGACGCACTCCGAGGAGGGATCGACGGCATTGAAAGCATCGAGAATCATCGAGGTCTGGCCAATGCGGTCGTAGCACCAGAACGAAGTGTGGTCGAGCTGCTGCCACCACATCCCTTTCTCGGGCGTGCGGGTCGCCATCTCTGTGAGCGAAGCTATGAGTTGGCGTGCCGTGGCATTATAGCCGTGGGAATTGAGAATCTGAGCATAAACAGCCCGCAGTGCCACACCTGCCTCGCGCCACTTGGCCAGACATTTCTGCACCTGAGCTTCGATAACGCGCGAAGCGGCGGTGGAGGGTTTGTGGTCGGGGAACTTGTCACGGATAACGGTATAGAGCCAGAAATCCGAAGCAGGGAATTTCCTATAGCACTCCACGGCTTCGCGGTCGAGATAGGCGCAGGTCTCGCCGATCCAGCCTTTCAGACGTTTGTCGGCGGGAAGCCAGCCAAGCGACCGCAGGTCGCCCAACATCTCCATCACCGAGTAGGAGGCCCACTCCGATACCCGGGGATAGTTGGCAGTCCATGCCCATCCACCGTCGGCACGTGTCTTGGCAAGGATGTCGAGCGCATTGTCAATCACGCCCTGCACCTGACGGTGGTCGAAAATGAGAGCCAGACGCTGCATGCGCTGCGTGTCGCTCAGAGCTTCGGAGACCCAGGGAGTGGCCGAGAGGAGCATCGATTTTAGTTCCTGATTCTTCTGCAGATTCGACACCAGGGCGGAATCTTCGGGATTGGCCACCCACTGGCGCACTACCTTGGCGATTTCGGGATTGGAACGCATGATGCCGCGGGCCACGCAGGCCGAGAAGAGCGCCGCCGCTGCCTCGACGGATGAGTTTATGCTGTTTTCGCGCAATCCGGGAAGCGCCGACACCACCATCCAGGAGGGATTCTCGGTGAAATTGAGATATGCGCGGTCACCTGCGCCGAGGGCGGGCAACTGCATCTCGAAATGCGGATTGCCGGGAGCGATATAGCGGATTTCCGATTCGGTGACATCCTGTTCGGAGGGGAGCACCGGCATGAGCGTGCGTTCGCCGTCGGTGAAATCATCGGAGGAGGCGAACACCACATATTCTATGCCGCATTCATCACCCGAAACTTTAACAGGCAGACGCACCACCGCAGAAGCCATGGAGTCGAGTTTAACTTCGGTCTCGTCAGAGAACAGAACCTTATCGCTGCCTGAGAGCATGGCGCGGGAAGCGACCTTTATCGTGCGGGATTCACCGGTGTTGTTCATCACCGAAGCTGCAAGAGTGAGCGAGTCGCCGCCACGCACAAAGCGCGGAGCATTGAGCGACACCATCACCGGCTTCGATGACACTATATTGACCTCGGCGGCGTCAGACAGCAGCGATTTATTATATGCGAGCGCGCGGAGCACCCAGCTGGTGTTGGCGTCAGGAACGTCGTAGGTGATTTCGAGCGAACCGTCAGCGGCGGTGTTGAGCATCGGACGGAAGAATGCCAGCGGAATTTCCGACGGGCGGCACTCAGGCAGCTTCTCCCGGGCGGCATCGTCATTCCCGGTGCTTCCGGCACCGGCATCGTTGGTCGAGGCACCCTCGGTCAGAGCTACTTTGTCTTCGGCCGCAGCCTCTTCCTCTACACTCTCCACAGCGTTAGCGGTATCGGCCATCTTGAGATTGGCGCTTCGGTAAGCCGATTTAGCCATCACCGGCATCGCCATAGTTTCATAAAGCACAGCGGGGAACATCGACTGTCCGTAGAAATTGAAAACGGGTGATTCGATGCCGCGCACCCGCGAGCTGCGGTAGTCGTGGGAAACATATACCGAGGATTCGTCAAACAGAGGAGCGCCGACTCTGAGACGCGCGGAAGGCAACCGGAATGCCGGCATCGACAGCGGATTGTTCTGCAGCTGGTCGATAGCGAGATTCGACATGTCGAGTATAACGGCACTAAGAGCCTGAGTGTCGCCTTGCGGCACCACTTTTATTGTGATTTTCTCCCGATCGTTAGGAGTCACTCGGTCGCGGAAGGTGGTGATGTGGGTTTTGATCGATTTCAGCGAGGATGCTCTGCGAATGGTCACCGTGCTGCTATAAGATTTAAAATTGCGGATGCACGAAAGCTCTAAGGTGGCTTTGTCAACACCCTCGGGAAGTGTCACCGTCAGATTCTGCATACCGGCGGCGGTTCTTATCCATTTCTGTTCGAGCATCTGCGAGGGATATGCTGCCGCGAGGACACGCACCCAGGCATCGGCCGCATCGCTGCCGAAGGGGATGGTCGCCAAGCCTTTGCTGTCGGCCTCGACCTCGCTGCGGGGCACCCATAGCGGACGAGCCACCGGGCACGGTGTGCCGGCAGGTCCGTATATAATGACATTTTCAGCTGTTACGGCATCGGCCAGCGCAGAGTCGACCGCACAGAATTCAAAGCTGTAGGTTCCGGGGACAAGTCGGCTGATCAACGAATCGACTTTACCCGATGTGACATTCCCGGAGGAAACCTCCACGCTGTCTTTCAACACCTTATACCGGAGTGGGATGGATTGCGCGACGCCGTTGACATCGGCAGCCTCAACCGAAGCCTTGACAGGGGCGCCAAGGAAGACGATGTTGGGTATGTCGGATTTAAGAATCAACGGTTTACCCATATTGAAGGTAGCGGTAACGGCATGACTCTCGCCATCGGCCGATGTCACCTGGATATTGCAGGTGAACAGTCCATCAGGGGCGGGAGCCGAAGCAATGGCCTCGGCGGGAATGTCGACGGTGAAACTTCCCGAAGCATCGGTCGTGGTCTCCGCAGTGAAGAATTCAGGCGACTGACGCGCCCACCACCAGCGGCCAACCTGCACCTGAAGTGTGGCCTTGACCTGCGCGTCGGCTACAGGGAATCCGCTGTAGGTCTGCGCTTTGCCTTCGACTGAGGCGCCGCTTGCAAGCGATGTGGGACGATTGACCGCTACGGTCTCTACCGTAAACGTGGGGAGTTTGTAATCGCTCACCTCGAATGTGGCCAGACCGATGCGCCCCTTGCGGCCTCCTGTCTGATAAGCCTCCAAGGTGAACAGACCTGTAAGACCGGCGGAGGGGAGCGAAAACTCACCCTCGGCACGCCCCCATGAATCGGTGGTCACCATCACGGTGTCGACCGGCTGATAATTGACGTCGTGAAGCACCATGCGCAACTGGCGTGAATCGGCGAGTGTGCGTTCGGTGGCACTCTGGTCATAAGCCACAACCGAGAATTTCATTGTGTCGCCGGGACGATAGAGCCTCAACGAAGTGAAAATCTGTGCATGCGGGGCAACCTCATTGTCGAATGAACGTCCGGGATAATAATATTGCAACGGAGAATACAAGTCGTCACCTTTGCGGGCGCCCAGTTTGCCGTTACCGGTTTTCCCCAGAGGGAGCGAACCGTTGGCTGAAGTGGTGCCGGGCAGACGTGTAAAATCGGCTTTCCGGCTCCAAGGGAGATACCACACCTGAGCACCCTCTACAGGCTCGCCGGTGACGGGGTCCATCACCCATGCGGCGTTGTCGTCGACAACTCCGCCTACTCCGAGTGACAGACGCGAGCAATTGAGCAGCTGATAATTATTGCGGCTGTTTTTTCCGTCGGCAGTGACACGATAGGTATACATGCCCGGAGTGTCAAACTGAATCTCAAATGTCTTTGTTGCTTCAAATGGCACTTCGGAGTCAAAGGTAACGCTTCTTGAGAGTGTCACCGGCGGCAACTTGGTCAGTCTCACAGCGTTGTCGTCGGAGGGGAGCATTGACGGCAACCGGTAGAAATCCACCTTAACTGTAGTGCAGCTGAGCGAGCGTACCTGCACTTTGAAGGGCACGCCGGGAGCCATGCTCCGTGGCAGAGACACATCGGCCTGAGGATTGGTGAGATACTTTATGCGGTTGTTCACCTCCTCGATAGCATAGAAAGAGGGATGGTTGGCGGCAAACTCGCGGAGCATCTCCACCGTCTCGCTGGCACCGGTACCAGGCTCGCAATTCTCGGTGGCAGCCAGCAGACAGACGCCTGAGTATTCGTTGGCTCGATTGGCCTTGTAGATATTGAGCAGTTCGTCGCGGAGCCGTTTCTGAGCCTCTTCATAACTGATTCCGAACAGATCGGGGGCTATGAATTGGCGAACGTTCACCGCATTCATGAAGTAGGGAGCGGAGTCTTCGGCATGAGACTCAAGCAATGTGCGGTATATCTCAAGAATATCGGCAAGCGGAGGGCACTGACCCGGGAAGAGCGAGGCATCGGTGGGATGGCTGAGCAACGCAGGGTTGAGCACCGACAGATTTGACGAGAACTGCCTGAGGTTTTCAATCCCTTGTGAACCCACGAAATCGAGCATCGTGGGATAGAATTGCCGCGAAGCCCTGTTGATGTCGACAACACCTTTCCAATTCTCAACCGGTACGGCGGCCAAAGCCGGGGTATCGGCGAGCGATGCACGGGTAAGTGCAATCACACGGTCGAGAAACTGGCTTCTGCTCCAGAGAGTGTAATCCTCGCCCGCCGAAGCCAGCGCAGGACGGCGGTTGATCACCCACTCTTCGTTTTCATAGATTCTGCAATATATATTTGCGCTTAGAGCATTGAGCACAGCTTTGGTTACGGGATCCTTCTCCCGTGCCGTCAGCGTGTTGATTCTCTCGAGCACCACAGGGAGGGAATCGGTGTTTACGATTGCCTTTGCAATTCCGAGACGGATCATGGCATCGACAGCCGCACGGCCGTCGCCCTTACTGAGCGCACGTTCAAGGTCGACGGAGGCAGTTTTCTCCACCTTCTCGGGAAATGCAAAATCAGGTTGCTGTAGTTTTTGCGACGCACCATGGGAGATGTCGGCACACATTAAAGCGATAAATAAAATAAATGATTTGATCAGGTAGTTCATAACGCATCAGGGGGTAAATGAGCCTTCTGCAGTGTAACGCACGGCAAGGGAGCAAGGTTCCTGAAACAGGCCGGGGACACGCAGAAAAAAATTACTTTCGGCATGCCCCCGGCATATATTTTACAATATCTTAAGCGTATATTTTACGATAGCCGTTTATGAATGCATCAGCGGTCGGCGGGAATGTTACGCTGATGCAGCCGGCGGTGCTGCTTCATCAGCTCGCGGTTGAATTGTCGTTCCACGGCTTTTATTTTGAAAATCTGCTTGCGCGAGAGTATCGACTGGAATTTCTCCACATATTCGCGCTCGATCTCAGCCTGTCGCACCTGTCCGTCGTAGATTGCTTCGGTAGCCTTCTGGTATTCAAGATCAGAGGCGTTTTTAAGTTCGGCCACACGCCGTTCCATCTGGCGGGTTTCGCCGTCGATTTTCTGCACCTGGTCCTCCATCTCCTCGTAGAGAGGAAAAAACCTGTTCTGCTGCTGAGTGGTAAGGTCGAGTTCCTTTGTGAAATATGAGCGTTTGAAACGGCGCATCTCATCCATCCACTTCGCACGGTCGTCATTGCGTGCGCCATAAGCCTGGAACGCGCCGAAAAGCACCATCCATATCATGGATATCAGAGCGATGTTTCTTTTCATAGGGTGGGATACAAATAGTTGAATGAATCAGAGAACGCCTTCGGGGAGGGTATCTGACGAGAAACTGATCTCATCGACATCGATGCTGTCTTCATACATCTGGTCGAGCACCTCGCGGTCGTTGACGTCGTCGCGGATATAATCGAATATGAAGTTGTCATCGCGCAATGCGTTGGACAGCACTTCATTATTATCAATCGAAAGGTCTACGCCCCGTGCGCCGGGCATGGTGAATATGTGGACCATGCACCAGATGCCGGCAAACATGGCGGCAAGATAGACAAACGGGCGCACGCGATCCCACATGGTGCGGGGTGCGCGCAGCTTGCGCGGCTCTTCGGCCTGAGGATTGGCAGGAAGCGAGGCCGCCATCTTCGCCGCAAAGTCATCGAAATATCCTGCGGGAACGGTCATTCCGTCGCGCCGGCCGACTTTTTCGAGTATGTTGGCATTTTCCGTTTTCATTGTAGTCGTTTTTGAAGCAACTGGAGAGTAATTCATCTGTCCGGAGATTTACTGAAGCGAGCCTCCGGTGGATGTTTAAGCAAATTTATGACTTCCGGGGTTGACGAAGGTTTAAATCTATGTCAAAAAAAATAGTCACAATGTCGGTTTTTTCGTAAAAACGATGGTTAAGGTCTGTGACAATGAATGGCACCGGCCTGTGATAAAGAATCATTCCTTGCCGCTGAAATATTGTTCTATCTTCTTAACGGCGAGATGATACGACGCCTTCAGGGCGCCGACCGAGGTGCCGAGGATTTCCGACATCCGCTCATATTTCATATCGTCGTAATATTTCATATTGAACACCATGCGCTGCTTTTCAGGGAGCATGGCCACAGCCTTGCGCAGCTCTCGGGCGAGATCGTCGCCGTCGACATATTCGTCGCTTTCGATGAGATTGGCCAGATAACTCTCTTCGTCGTCGATACTGAGACTCAGACGCTTGCGCTCTCGCGCCAGATGCGATATTGACTCGTTGAGCGCGATTTTGTAAAGCCACGTAGAGAGTTTGGCGTCGCCGCGAAAACCGTCAACCGACTGCCATGCTTTCAGAAACGTATTCTGTAGGATGTCATTTGCATCGTCGTGACTCTCGACCATGCGGCGTATCTGCCAGTACAATGGCTCGGAATATAGACGGATAACCTCGTTGAACGCCTCACGGCAGCTCTCGGGCTGACGCAGACGCTCAATCAGGCGGGTATCTTCGCTTGGTAATCCTTTAGCCATTGTGATAGATCGACGCGGTGATATGAGGGTTGGGTTCAGGTTAGTTTCTGCGGGCCGCAGTCGGGCACCGTTTCATGTTCGCGGCTCAAATTTAACGAATAAAATCCACGCGTACAAATCCGCGCCTGTTTTTTATGGTTTATTTACACATGCACGTTGCACAAAAAGCGTCGGCCCACATCTATCATACACATATTTTATAAAAGAGTTTAAATCGACGACTCTTTTGCTGAATTTCGGAATTATTTTAGTAAATTTGCACCGCGACCGGCTAAAGCTATCAGCCTGCATTCTGAAATGATACGTATCTTTATAGCTCTCACTATCTTATGTTTCCATGCCCGGGTGGCCGCCGCCCCCGCGGGTCACAGCGTCGACTCGGTACCGGCACCCCCCGGTGTGGCACTGGGCGAAGTGTCGGTGACAGCTATCAAAGGTGGCAATCATCCCAATGCCGACGAGGCGGTGACATATATCGGTAGCCGCGCGGTCGCCGACTACGATCTCGTGAACATGCGCCAGGCCTCGGCTCTCGCCCCTAACTTCTACATGCCGGCCTATGGCTCGCGCATGACCTCGTCGGTATACGTCAGAGGGTTGGGCACACGCATCGACCAGCCCGCCGTGGGGCTGAACATCGACAATATCCCCATCATCAACAAGGACAACTACGACTTCGACCTCGCCGACATCGACCGCGTGGAAATCCTCCGCGGCCCTCAGAACATCCTCTACGGGCGCAACACCATGGCCGGGCTGATGAACATCTACACTGTTTCGCCACTGAGTTTTCAAGGCGTGAAAGCGCGCGTTTCCTACGGCTCCCGCGATTCCTACCGTGTGTCGGCAGGCTTCTACGGCAAAATCAAGCCCACGCTCGGAATGAGTGTCACAGGCGAAGTGTCGGGCATCGACGGCTGGCACCATAACAGCTACAACGGCTCGGCCGTCGGACGCGAGCGTCTCGGCTCGCTACGCTGGAAGACGGCATTCCGCCCCGCCGCAAATGTAGTGGTGGAAAATGTGGCGATGGCCACACGCGCACGTCAGAACGGCTATCCTTACGAAAATCTCGCCGAAGGCCGGATCGCATATAACGACACATGCTACTACAGCCGATGGTCGTTTATCGACGGTCTCACAGTAAAACACCAGTTCCGCGACATCACCTTCTCGTCGATCCTCAGCATGCAGTATCTCAACGACGACATGGTACTGGATCAGGATTTCACCACTGATCCATATTTCACCCTCAGGCAGAAACGCCGCGAATGGGCATTCACCGGCGATTTCGTGGCACGCGGGCCTCAGACGGGAAAATACAGCTGGCTGGCCGGTCTCTTCGGTTTCTGGCGCCACAGCCGCATGAATGCTCCGGTCACATTCTACTCCACAGGCATCGACCGTCTGATAGTAAGTAACCGCAACAACGCCAACCCACACTACCCTATCGGGTGGGATTCCGACAATTTCGTGCTCGGCAGCGAATTCAGGCTCCCGTCGGGCGGCATGTCGGTCTATCACGAAAGCACACTGAAACTTGGCGACTTCTCTCTCGGGGTGGGTCTGCGATTCGACTGGGAACGCACGCAGCTCCACTACCGCAGTTTCTGCAACACCGGGTTCACCACCTACGACAATTCGTCGCTGGCCGGCGGCATCCTCCCCGTCTACAGCCATACGCCGCTCGACATCGACGACCGCGGATTCATCTCGAAAAACTACACCCAGCTGCTCCCTAAATTCTCTCTGACCTATGCGCTGCCCGAAACCACGGGCAATCTTTACGCCACAGTCACCAAAGGTTACAAATCCGGGGGCTACAACACCCAGATGTTCTCCGACTTCCTGCAGCAGCGCATAATGTCGGAAATGGGCATGGCAATGCTCTACGACGCCGAAGCGACCGTGAGCTACCGCCCCGAGACTGACTGGAACTACGAGCTGGGCGCCCACTTTAACCTGCTCGACGGTCGTATTTCGGCCGACCTGGCGGCATTCTGGCTCGAAATCGACAACCAGCAGGTGACCATGTTTCCCGAAGGAAGCATCACAGGCCGCATCATGGCCAATGCCGGACGGTCGCGCTCGCGCGGCGTGGAGGTCACTGCCTCATACCACGCTCCGGCCGGATGGTTTGCCCGAGGCTCATGGGGCTTCACCGACGCCCGTTTCATCCGCTTCAACAACGGCCGTGCCGACTACTCGGGCAAACGCGTGCCCTACGCCCCCCGCAACACTCTCTTTCTCGGCACCGGATGGCGCCGCAGTTTCAACGGTTTCATCGACCGGCTCGAACTTGAAGCCGACCTCACAGGCACAGGCCGAATCCAGTGGAACGAAGCCAACACTGTCAGCCAGCCTTTCTATGCCCTGCTAAACGCTTCGGCAGCTGTGTCACATCGCGATTTCACCCTGCGTCTGTGGGGACGAAACGTCACCGGCACACGCTACAGCACATTCTATTTCGTATCCATAGGCAATGCCTTCACGCAGCGCGGCGACGGTTGCGCCGTGGGGCTTTCGCTTCTTTATAACACTGAATTCTAACTACTAACCCGATAATATTACCGACATGAAATTTCTCCGTTACCTCCCCCTGATGCTCCTGACCGTACTCTCCACAGCAATCACTGCCTGTGGCGACGACGATGACAAAGACGAACCCCAGACCGAACCCTCGGCCGACATCAATACGCTCACATTCACCGGCACCACAGTGTCGTTCCCTGTGACCGGCGACGACGATAATCCCGACTTCTCCACCACGGAATCGGTCTATACCGTCCGTCTCGACCGTCAGGCCCGCACTTGCGTCATCGAGATAGAGCATCCCCGCTTCATCTCCAACATGCCGGCCAACCTCGGCACCATGGTGTTTCCCGGCGTGCCCTTTACTTTCACCGACGACAACGGCTATGAGTTCAAGATGACCAAGCTGATTCCACAGATTGCCAACACCCCCTATCCCGCATTCCAGGTTTCGGCGATCGAAGGAGAATATGACGGCGACACCAACACTTTCGAGCTGGAATTCACATGCGACCGCTTCAGCCGCTCTGTTGAATTCCATGGCGCCCCTCGCCGCTGATGCACAGAGGTATAGCCGTAGATTTTAATCTTACAACAACTTATTGTACCTAACCCAAATAAACCATTCCAGATGAAATTCAAGAACATCCTCTCTCTTATCGCGATCGCTGCCGTAGCATTGCCCGGCCTCACATCATGTCTGGGCGACAACAAGGATGACGATCCAAACTCGCAGCACAGCATCTCGTCGCTCTATATCGAACAGAGCAAGAATATGGTAGTCGCCGCTCCCGTCAGCGGTTCAGGCGAAGTGCAGACTCTCCCCGGATGCCGCATTCTGCTCAGAGTGGACAACAACGACCGCACGCTGTCGATGTCAGTGGCCGATTTCCAGTATGATGCCCAGTCGCGCGCCGAGGCTTTTGACTATCCCGCCATTCCCGTCACTGTCAACAACAACGGCTTTACCGCCAACAATGCCGCATCAGTTTCATGCCGCGGCTTATATTCCACTCTCGAGATCAGCAATTTTCACGCCGAATTCAAAACCCGCGAAAACGGCATGCAGAATCTTGTGGCACTCAACTTTGTGGTCAACAACAAAAACCGCATAAGCATCGAGTTTGTCGACAACGAATACAAGGGCGTCACATCGTCGAGCCAGCTGCAGCAGCCCTCCTCAGTCACTTTCTCCACCCGCGAGCCCAACTATCTGATCACTTTCGACCGTGCGTCGAAGACTCTCTCCATCACCATCGACAAGCCCATCTTCACCGCCACATCGCCGCTCAACGGCGCCATGGTGATTGCCGGCGTGCCCTACAAATTCACCCCCACCGGTTATGAATTTGCAATCGACGAAGTAGTGCCCAAAATCGGCGGTAAAACCGACGACAACATGCGCATCTCCTCGCTCAACGGCACCGGCGTCTACGGAAGCTCTCTCAACCTGAGTTTCGATTGCTACGGCATCAACTCAAGAGTCACTTTCAGCGGCAACATCTATTAATTCATTCATGTGCGGCCCGGCGCCGGGCCGCACTCACCTCAACTGTTCATCTCCCCACGCTATTTAAGAGCTTAAAAAATAAATGACTGTCAATCGTCGTAAAATCTGCATCGTCACCAGCACCCGCGCCGACTGGGGTCTCCTCAGCGGCGTGGCACGCACGCTCAGGGATTGCCCCGAGGTGCAGCTGCAGATTATCGCCACGAACATGCACCTTGACCCGCGATACGGCATGACGGTCAACGAAATCATCAACGACGGATTCCACGTCGACGAACGTGTGGCCATGAACGCCCGATCCGATTCACCCCTCGACACCGCCCTGGCATCAGGCCGATGCCTCCAGGGGGTGGCGAGGGCGCTCGGAAGGCTAAAGCCACACATTCTGGTGATTCTCGGCGACCGCTACGAGATGCTTGCCGTGGCCACCGCCGCCACTATCATGCATGTGCCGATCGCACACATCGCCGGCGGCGAGATTTCGGAGGGTGCTTTCGACGACAACATCCGACACGCCCTCACCAAGCTCTCAAACATCCATTTCACTGCCACCGAAGCCTACCGCAATCGCGTGATTTCGATGGGAGAGAACCCTAAAAATGTGTGGAACACCGGCGCCCTCGGTGTCAACAACATCGTCACGGAGAAAACCCTCACCAAAGCCCAGCTTGAGGATTTTTTAGGTATCGAGATCAACAGCCAGACTCTGCTTGTGACCCTCCACCCGGCCACGCTCGACCCGGCTCCGGTGGAGGAGCGATGCGGCGCGTTGCTCGAGACACTCGATTCCTTCCCCGCGTCAAACATCATCTTCACATATCCCAACAACGACCCCCGCAGTCAGGTGATCATCTCCATGATCGAAGATTACGGGCGCCGCAATCCGGCCCGCTGCGCCGTGGTGCCATCGCTTGGCCGCCGGCGCTACATCTCGGCGCTTCATTTCGTAGCCGCCGTAGTCGGCAACTCGTCAAGCGGTATCGTGGAGGTGCCGTCGATCAAGATTCCCACCGTCGACATCGGCATCAGGCAGCAGGGACGCATCGCCGCCTCGTCGGTTATCCATTGCGAACCCGATGTCGATTCGATCCACTCCGCCATCTCATTCGCTCTTTCTCCCGTGGGGAAGCGGATGGCACTCGACACCGTCAACCCCTACGCCAAGCCCGACACCATCGACCGCATCACCGAACGCCTGATCAACATTCCGCTGGAAACTATCGCCACCAAGCGCTTTGTCGACCCCTACCCCATTCTGAACGTTCCTACCTTCATTCCCGACAACGGCGAGAACAACCCGGAAGATGGCGACGACCGCAATTTCAGGCCTTCGGACTACAAACTTTAACGCGTGGTTCATTATGAAACCCATCTTCGTTATTCCCGCCCGCGGCGGCAGCAAAGGCATTCCCCACAAAAACATCGCAGACCTTGCTGGGCGTCCACTGATTGCCTACACCATCGACGCTGCCCGGCAGGCGCTCGCGTCCATCTGCACGGATGCCGCCGACGAACGGATAATCCTTTCTACCGATGATGCCGAAATCGCCGCATGCGCCGAAGCCGAAGGGCTGAAGGTGCCTTTTATGCGACCGGCCCATCTCTCGACCGACACCGCCGGCTCTCGCGAGGTAATACTCCACGCCATGGACTACGCCGACGCAGCGGGTATCGCCTACGACTGCGTGGTGCTTCTGCAACCCACCTCACCTTTCCGCACAGGCGCGCACATCGTCGAGTCCATGCGGCTCTACGCCCCTGACAGCACTGACATGGTGGTTTCAGTCAAGGAAGCCGCATCCAATCCTTATTACAACTGTTTCGAGACCGACCCCGCAACCGGCTACCTCCACATCTCGAAAGGCGACGGCCTGTACACCCGCCGTCAGGATGCTCCTCCCGCGTGGGAATACAATGGCGCTATCTATCTGATCAATCCGGTGTCGCTCCGGGCCATGCCCATGGGCGCTTTCCCCCGCCGCATCCCATTCCCTATGCCGGCCGAAGCGTCGCTCGACATCGACACGCCCCTCGACCTCGCCATTGCCCGTTCGCTCATGGCGGCAAGATAATTACCCCATGCAAGTGTAAAATCCGGCTCACGCAGGGTAATAAATGGGGACAACGCCCTACGGTAGCTTCCAAAGCCCGTGAGGGCAACTTTTTTTATGTAATTTTACGGTCCATTCATCTCACATAATATTATATGGACCGCATCTTTACTCAACTACACCTTGCAAAAATCGCAAAATCTTCGCTTCCTCTGATGCTCGCAGCAGCCACATTTAATTGTAATGCTGCCATCGTCGACCACTGGGGAATGAATTTCGAAACAAACACCACTCGCAAAACGGCAACCTTTACCGGCTTGGTCAACCGCACACGTCCACAATGGGCCGAAGCGGTGAACATTCCCGCTACTTTCACCGACAACGGTGTCACCTACACCGTCACGGCCATCGGCCAGACTGCGCTCGCACGCCTCGAAACAAAATCGGTGACAATCCCCTCTACCGTTACCGAAATCGGCACCTCGGCTTTCTACCTCTGCACCATCAAGGAAATCACCCTTCCCGAAGGATTGAAACGCATCCAGAAACAGGCTTTTATGGAATCGAACATCGAGAGCATCTCGATTCCGTCGTCAGTCATATATATCGGCGATATGGCATTCGCCAACAAAACTCTAACCTCTGTGACATTCGCCCCCTGCGAAAGCAGTCTCTCCCTCAGCGAAAGTGTCTTCGAAAGCTGCCACCGCCTGCAGGAAGCCATACTCCCCGAAGGACTTACAAAAATCGGCAAGAAGTGCTTCAAAGACTGTGGCATACGCAAACTCTCCATTCCGTCAACCCTGACATCTATCCCTACGGATGCATTCATACTCTGTTCGCAACTCACCGAGGTGCAATTCACGCCTGGAGCGCTCGGCCTCATAGGCAATTCTGCATTCTCCAACACCGCCATAGAGAATATTGAATTGCCTGAGGGGCTATACAGCATCGGATTCCGGGCATTTGACTGCGCGTATGCACTCGAAACCGTCAAGCTCCCCGCATCGGTCAACACCATCAGCGAACGTAGCTTCGAGCGTTGCGACAATATCAGGGAAATCACAATCCTCAACCCGGAGACTCCCACCGTTAACGAAAACTCGTTCACGGAAGCCACATTCAACAACGCCACACTCTTTGTGCCCGACGCCGCAGTGGAAACCTACCGCAACGCCGACGTATGGAAACTCTTCAAAACCATCCGTCCCCTCAGCAGCAGCGGCATCCACGATATCATCTCCGACCGGCCTGCCGAAGACACTCTCCCCAACAGTTCCAGCGCTGCCAACGCCTTACCCGAAGAGATTTACACCCTCTCCGGCATGCGTGTCAACCCCACCGCCACCCTCCCCGCCGGTGTCTACATCGTCCGCCTCGGCACCACCGCCACCAAAACCGTAATCCGCTAACACCCGACACCGGCAGAAACGTCATAACCCGACATTTCCAATTATGCGCAAAACAATTGGCATAACATTAATAATTGTGGGATTACTCATTCCCGTAATAACAATTTTATTCAAATTGTTCGATTTAAAAATTGCCGAATATCCTGTATTAGGCTGGTCGGGCGTGATAGGTTCGGCAATCTTCACAACGGGCGTAATTGTATATCGAAAAGGAATAAGATTCCCTTAATCGCGCAAAACAAAAGAAGTTATTTCCCACGTGTTATTGAATACTTTCTAAAGAGCAACATTCTATATCAACGGAGATGCGTCGGCAAAAACGCATCTCCGTTATTTATTCGCTATTCCTCTGACATCAGTCAGCTGCAAAGCGACAGCTTATGACACATTAAGAGCTTGTTTTAATAGCTGTCAGGAATATCCTTTATTTGAGCAAAGATTTTACCAAATCTTTTTTGCAAAGATAATAAAAATGTTCCCTTCGAAGGAACATTTTCTCAAAATAGACCTTACAAGGAACAAATTAACATTTTGTTCTTTACTTAGAACAAGTATAAAATTTACAACACATTCCAGTCCCCCCAAAGAGAGTTGGAATCAGTTGACTTTGGCACATTTTGGCACATTGGATATTTTTTGGAGGGAAAATTGCGGTAGATTGCGCGGAAAGTGTTAATTTTGTTGCATAATGCGGAGTGTGCGCTCAACCCACCGGGCGACACTGCGCAGACCTACCACTATGAAACCCGATTCACCGCATATCATTTCCGACTCGGCAACCTTGATGGAAGCCCTGCGCCGGCTCAACAGTCTCACCGATGGCGTGATGACGCTCATAGCCACTGACGGTCAGGGACGTGTTACCGGCACTCTCACCGACGGCGACATACGCCGCGCGCTGCTCGCAGGCGCTCCCCTCGAATCCCCCGTCAGCCGCGCCGCCCGTCACGACTTCACCTCGGTGACGGAAAAATCGCCCGTTGAGGAGATTCGCGATGCACGCCGCAAGGGTATCCGGCTCCTCCCCGTGGTCGACGCTCTGGGCTGCCTCACCGACACCCTCGACCTCACACGCGTAGAGACCCGTCTGCCCCTCTCTGCTATCCTCATGGCCGGCGGCAAAGGGGAAAGGCTGCGCCCCCTCACCCTCACCACTCCCAAACCGCTGCTCGAAATCGACGGCATGCCGATCATCGATTACAACATCCGCAACCTCGCCCGCGCAGGCATCACCGACGTCACCGTCACCACCCGCTATCTGGCCGAGCAGGTTGCCGCCCATTTCGCCACGCCACGTTTCGGCATCAACGTGAAATGCGTGGAGGAAACAGCCCCACTCGGCACCATCGGCGCCGCCTCGCTGGTGGATCATCCCGCCGGAGGTCACACCCTGGTGATGAATTCCGACCTGCTCACAACTCTTTCGCTCGAAGAAATGTTTATCTTCCATAAAGCGGAGCAGGCCGACGTCACCGTGGCCGCCATCCCCTACTCGGTGTCGGTGCCTTATGCCATCCTCGCCACCGAGGGGCACCGGATAACAGCTCTGGAGGAGAAACCCACATATTCATATTACGCCAACGCGGGCATCTACATCTTCTCCAACCGGCTCCTCTCCACCATGAGCCGCGGCGAGCATCTCGACGCCCCCGAGCTGGTGGAACGCTGCATAGCCGACGGAGGCAAAGCGGTCTGCTTCCCTATCAACGGCACATGGATCGACATCGGCTCGCCCGCCGACTTCGCTCATGCCAAAGAACTGCTGCGCCATCACCGCGCACTAAAACAACTCTGAAAACCACCCGATTATGGCCGAAAGCAACTTTATAGACTATGTAAAAATCCTCTGCCGCAGCGGCCGGGGAGGCGCCGGTTCGCGCCACTTCCACCGTGCCAAATATGTCCCCAAAGGGGGACCCGATGGCGGCGACGGCGGCCGGGGAGGTCATGTGATTCTCCGCGGCAACCGCAACATGTGGACCCTGCTCCCGCTGAAATACCGTCGCCATGTGTTTGCCGGCAACGGCGGCAGCGGTTCGGCCGGCCGCAGTTTCGGCAAGGATGGCGAGGATCAGATCATCGAGGTGCCCTGCGGCACCGTGGTCTTCGACGCCGACACCGGCGAATTCCTCTGCGAGGTCACCGACGACGGCCAGGAGGTAAAGCTGCTGCGCGGCGGTCGCGGCGGTCTGGGCAACTGGCACTTCAAATCAGCCACCAACCGCACTCCCCGCTATGCCCAGCCCGGCGAACCGGCCATAGAGAAATCAATCATCCTCGAGCTTAAACTGCTGGCCGACGTAGGTCTCGTGGGTTTCCCCAACGCAGGCAAATCCACACTGCTGTCGGCAGTTTCGGCCGCCCGCCCCAAAATCGCGGATTACCCCTTCACCACCATGGAGCCGCAGCTCGGCATCGTGGAGTATCGCGGCAACCGCTCCTTTGTCATGGCCGACATTCCGGGCATCATCGAAGGCGCCAGCGAAGGCAAAGGTCTGGGGCTGAGATTTCTGCGTCATATCGAGCGTAACGCCGTGCTCCTGTTCATGGTTCCGGCCGACGCCATCGACATCACCCGCGAATACAACATCCTGCTCGAAGAACTGCGCCGGTTCAACCCGCAGCTGGTCGACAAACAGCGCGTGCTCGCCATCTCCAAGAGCGACATGCTCGACCAGGAGCTGAAAGACGCCATCGAACCTACCCTCCCCGCCGATATCCCTCATGTGTTCATATCCTCCGTCACCGGCGAAGGTATCACCCAACTTAAAGATATGCTCTGGCGCGCTATCAACGACAGCGCCAACCTCATCGAGGCCATTCCCATCACCCATCGCCCGCTCGACGGTAACCATCGCGTGTCGGAGGAGGATGACTTCATATTCTCACCCCTCCACGACACCGACGACGAAGATGGAGATGCACCCGACGCCGGCGGCCATATGGTCGACGACTGGGAATATGACGACGAAGACCCTGAGGATGAATTCCCCGATGATTACGCCGACGATCTCGACCCCGACGGAGAATACCCCCTTATTTAAACCAATCATGTCGATTTAAACCAATCATGTCGGTAAACAGAGTCATACTTGTGGGCAATGTGGGCAAGAATCCCGAAATCAGATATATAGGCGACCGCCCCTGCGCCACATTCTCGCTGGCCACCACCGAGCGCGCCTACCGTTCGGCAGCCGGCACCGATGTGCCCGAACGGACGGAGTGGCACAACATAGTTATGTGGGACCGCAACGCCGAGGCTGCCGAAAGGTATATCACCAAAGGCACCAAACTTTATATCGAAGGGAAGCTGCGCACGCGCGACTGGCAGGACCGTAACGCCATAGCGCGGCGAACCACCGAAATCTACGTCGACACTTTCGACATCCTCTCCCGTCCCACCTCAACCGAATAACCATCCCTCACTTTTCCAATGAAAAAAGATTTTACTCCACCCGCCGACCTTGAGCTGTCGCCCGAGGCCGACCCCGTAGAACTTCCCGAGAACGCGTTCCGCGAGCTTGCCGCCGACGAGAACTACCGGCCGCTGATGCACCCCAGCCGCGCATATCCCGAGGTGACGGCCTACTCCGTAATCATGGGCCTTGTGCTCTGCATCGTCTTCAGTGCCGCCGCCGCATATCTTGGTCTGAAAGTAGGCCAGGTGTTCGAGGCCGCCATCCCCATCGCCATCATCGCCGTAGGCCTTTCGGGTGCGCTCGGCAAGAAGAACGCACTGGGACAGAATGTCATCATCCAGTCGATCGGAGCCTGCTCGGGCGTGATAGTGGCCGGCGCAATTTTCACCCTTCCGGCGCTCTACATCCTGCAGGCCAAGTATCCCGAAATCTCCGTAAACTTCTTCCAGATTTTCTGCAGTTCGCTGCTTGGAGGCATACTCGGCATACTCTTCTTCATCCCTTTCCGCAAATATTTTGTGAAGGACATGCATGGCAAATATCCCTTCCCTGAAGCCACAGCCACCACTCAGGTACTCGCCTCGGGGCAGACAGCCGGCACCGACGGGAGCAAACAGGCCCGCACGCTGGTTATAGCCTCGCTCATCGGCGGCATCTACGACTATGTGGTCGAGACCTTCGGCTTCTGGGCAGGCACGCTCAACACCACCGTGGCCCACTGGGGCGAAACAATCGCGGCCAAGACCAAACTGGTGCTCACCTGCAACACCGGCGCCGCCGTGCTCGGCCTGGGCTACATAATCGGACTGAAATACGCATTCATCATCACCGCCGGCTCGCTGCTGGCATGGTGGGTGATCGTGCCTCTGCTCGGCACATACGGCAACGCCGAAATCGCCGCAATGACTCCCGACGCCATCTTCGGCAACTACGTGCGCATGATCGGCATCGGCGGCATAGCCATGGCCGGTGTCATCGGCATCATCAAATCGTGGCCCATCATCCGCCAGGCCGTAGGGCTGGCCGGACGTGAATTCCGCGGCGGCGCCGCCCGCGGCGAAAGACCTGTGCGCTGGCAGACCGACATCTCCATGAAGCATATCGTGTTCTTCATCGCCATCGCCCTTGTGGCCGTGCTCATCTTCTTCTGGTTCGGCGTGATCCACAACTGGTGGCAGGCACTGGTGGCATGGATAGTCGTCACCGTCATCGCATTCCTCTTCACCACCGTAGCAGCCAATGCCATCGCCATCGTGGGATCCAACCCCGTGTCGGGAATGACGCTGATGACCCTTATCATCGCTTCGGCAATCTTCGTGGCCATCGGTCTGAGCGGCACCTCGGGCATCGTTGCCTCAATGGTAATCGGCGGCGTGGTCTGCACTGCCCTCTCCATGGCCGGCGGCTTCGTCACCGACCTCAAGGTAGGCTACTGGCTCGGCACCACACCCAAGAAGCAGGAACATTGGAAATTTCTCGGTACACTTGTGTCGGCAGCCACTGTCGGCGGTGTGATCCTCGTGCTCAATCAGGTCTACGGCTTCGACCCCGATGCCCCCGGATCGCTTGTGGCACCCCAGGCCAACGCTATGGCCAAAGTCATCGAACCGCTCATGATGGGTGGCGACACCCCCTGGATTCTCTACATGACAGGCGTGATACTGGCACTGCTGCTCAACTGGCTGGGCGTGCCCGTGCTGGCCTTCTGCCTGGGCATGTTCATACCCCTTTCGCTCAACACCCCGCTCCTCATCGGCGGCGCAGTGGCACACTTCGTCAGCCACAGCTCGAAAGACTCACGCCTCAACGACGCCCGCCGCGACCGCGGCACCCTCATCGCCTCGGGTCTCATCGCCGGCGGCGCGCTCTTCGGTGTCTTCGCAGCCCTCACCCGCTTCTGCGGCTTCGAATACAGCTGTCCGCTTGATGCAGGCACCCTGCAGATACTCGGCATCGTGGCCTATGCGCTCATCATCGCATATCTCTGGATCGACTCGGTGAGCGTAAAGAAACTGAAATCCTGACCGTTTGAACCGCAAGATACTCAGGCTGGCGATTCCGTCAATCGCCGCCAACATCACCACTCCCCTGCTGGCCCTGGTCGACACCGCGATCACCGGCCACATGGGGAGTGCCCGTTTCCTGGCCGCGATAGCCCTCGGCGGGGTGATGTTCAACATGCTTTACTGGATCTTTTCATTTCTCCGCGGAGGCACCTCGGGGCTTTCGTCGCAGGCCTACGGCGCCGGCGACATGCGCGCCGTGGCGCTGGTGCTCAAGCGCTCGCTCACCGTGGCGCTGGCCGCCGGAGCGGTGATGATACTGCTGCAGAGACCGCTGCTCACCGTCATGGGGCGATTCCTCGATCCCGACGACCCGGCGGTGCTGTCGCTTGCGTCACTCTACTTCACCATCCTGATATGGGGTGCGCCGGCGGTGCTCGGCAACTATGCCATGTCGGGCTGGTTCCTGGGCATGCAGAATTCTCGCATGCTGCTGTGGGTGTCGCTGATCATCAACATAACCAACATAGCCCTGAGCCTCATACTTGTCTACATCTTCCACATGGGACTGACCGGTGTGGCCACCGGCACCCTTGTGGCCCAATGGGTGGGATTCGGCGCCGGATTCCTGTTTATGCACGGCTACCGCATACCCTCCACCACCCTCCGCGAAGTGATGCGCTGGAGCGAGTTGAAGCGCTTTTTCAAAGTTAATCTGGAAGTGATGCTACGCACCATATGCCTTGTGGCCGTCACCGTGTGGTTCACCCGCACCGGCGCGCAGCAGGGAGCCGTGATTCTGGCGGTCAACACACTGCTGATGCAGCTGTTTCTGCTCTTCTCCTATATGATGGATGGCTTCGCCTTTGCGGGCGAGGCGCTGGTGGGCCGATTCGTAGGTGCCCGCGACTGGCAGCAAATGCGCCTGTGCGTGCATCGGCTGTTTATGTGGGGAGCCGCCTGGGCCTCGGCATTCACACTCGTATATCTGCTTTGCGGCGAATCGTTTCTGAACCTGCTCAGCGACGATCCCGCGGTGGTCCGCGCCTCAGGCGAATACTATCTGTGGGCTGTGAGCATCCCGCTGGTCAGCTTCGCCGCTTTCGCCTGGGACGGCGTCTACATCGGCGCCACCCTCACCCGCCAGCTGCTGATCTCAATGGCCGGAGCCATGGCCGTCTTCTTCATCACCCTCCACTTCCTCTACCCATCCATCGGGAACCACGCCCTTTGGCTCGCTTTCGTCCTCTATCTCGGCGCCCGGGGTCTTTTCCAGACAATCCTCTACCGCTTTCACAAATTCGGCTGACAAAAAGCGACTCCACAGAACAACAGAGGGAAATGTGCCGTGACTTGACACATTTCCCTCTGTTGTTTCCGTATGCCGGTGTTGAGGTTTATTTCGGGGCAGAGGGGTCGAGGGCGGCACGAACCGCAGCCTTGAGTTCCTCGCCCTGTAGGTCACGGGTGAGAATGGTGCCATCGGGACCGATGAGCATGATGCAGGGGATGCCAGATATGCCGTAGAGGTCGGTGGGAACCGACTGTGCGTTGATGATCTGAGGCCAGAGGAGCTGATGTGCCTTGATGGCGCGGAGAGTCTTTTCCGGTTCATCCCACACAGCCACGCCGAGCACCTCGAAATTCTTGTCTTTGTTCTCCTCGAGTATCTCCTTAATCACTTTGGTTTCGCGGATACAAGGCCCGCACCAGCTTGCCCAGAAGTCAACGAGAGTGTATTTGCCACGGCCCACATAGTCGGAGAAGCGCTGCATGGTGGAATCGTTTTTCACCTCGAAGTCGATGAATTTGTTTCCCGGCATGGTTTTCTGCTTCTGTTCGAGCGCCTGCAGGAGTTTGGTGGTGCGGGCATATCGCTTCATCTGCGGACGGCGGTCGAGCTGCTGGCGCAGAGTGGGCAGATCGAGTCCGTAGGCCTCCTCTACGAAAAAGAGGTAACCGATGGGGTTCTCCACATTGGCTGTGATGACCGAATCCATATAGGCGTCGTAGCGAGCCTTGATGGGAGCCATGCGCTGCTCGAAAGTGGAGTCCTGCGGCAGTTTGGCAGCTTCGGCCTGGAGGGCCTGGATGCCGCGCATGCAGTTGGCAAGCTCGGCATTGAGTTTGCCGCCGTCGACAGCGCCGCCACGGTTGACCACGATGGGGGCATTCTCAAGAATCAGTGAGCCGAAACGGTCGCCGCCGACCATGATGCGTGCCATCACAGGCGCCGACACAGCTCCTTTGAACACAGCTTTACCCGACTCCACTTTCACAGAGTCGATTTTGTCGCCATTGTCGTAGTTTACCAGAAATGCCTGCTGGCCGTTGGCCTTGGGAGGCATAGGCACGGTTACGGTGTAGGCGTCATCGGCCGAGGCAGCCGAGCAGGCGGCCATCAGCACCACGCCTATAAGTGGAAGATATTTGAGTTTCATAAATTTGGAGATTATATTGAAAACCATTAATTTTGTTTTTTGTAGAAAAAATCTCTTTCAAGCCACAAAAATAGGCAAAAAAATTGTTACTATTGTATTCGGTCTGAAATATTTTGAGCAGACACTTATATCAGACACTTATATATAGATAACGAAAAACAACGCAAAAAGATGTCAGAGAACCTCATCGCAGCCATCGGCAACAGTATAAAATCGAACTGGGACATACCCTCGCTGGCCGACTACAACGGTAAATCTTTCACCTACGGAGAGGTGGCACGGCGCATCGCCCACATCCATCTCCTTTTCGAAGCCGCCGGAGTGAAACCGGGCGACAAAGTGGCTCTCTGCGCTAAGAATTCCGCCGAATGGGCATGCACATTTCTGGCAGGCATCACATTCGGCGCCATCGTGGTGCCCCTGCTGCATGAGTTCCACGTCGACAATGTGGCACACCTTGTCACCCACAGCGAGGCCCGCCTCCTTTTCACCGACCAGCAGATTGCCGTAAATCTCGACATGGAAAAGATGCCTCTGGTTAAAGCCGTGATCACACTCGACAACTTCAAGACGGTGCACTCCAACGACAAGGCCATCGACGAAGCTGCCGCTTCGCTCGACTGCCTGTTCCAGCAGCGTTATCGCAAAGGATTCACATCCGCCGACCTGCACTATATCACACCCGAGCAGGATCAGACAGCTCTGATCAACTACACGTCAGGTTCGGCCGGATATTCCAAGGGCGTAATCCTCACCTACGGCAACCTGTGGGCCAACATCGATTTCGCCCTCAGGCAGATACCATTCCTGCGCCACGGCGACGGCATGCTCTCCATGCTGCCTCTTGCCCATATGTACGGGCTGGCGTTTGAGTTCCTATTCCCCTTCTGCAAGGGGTGTCATATCACTTTCTTAGGACGAGTACCCTCGCCGAAAGTGGTGCTCGAAGCCTTCGCGCAGGTGCGTCCGCAGCTTGTGATCACCGTGCCGCTGGTGATCGAAAAGATAGTAAAGACACGCGTGTTCCCCGAAATCAGGAAACCGGGCATACGTGTGCTCACCGGCCTCCCCGGCATTCGCCATATCATATTCGGCAAGGTGCGCAAACAGCTGCTCCAGGCATTCGGCGGCGAGCTGAAAGAGTTGGTGATGGGAGGCGCCGCCCTCCCCGCCGAGGTTGAGGATTTCCTACGGCTTATCAAATTCCCCTTCACCATCGGCTACGGCATGACCGAATGCGCGCCCCTCATCACCTATGAATGGTGGCGTACACAGAAGCCCCGTTCGGTGGGACGTCTGGTCGACGGTATGGAGGCCCGCATCGACTCTCCCGACCCGCGGAAAGTGCCCGGCGTGCTCTATATCAAGGGACCCAACGTGATGAAAGGGTATTTCAAAAACGAGCAAGCCACCCGCGACGCCCTCACCGACGACGGCTGGCTAAACACCGGTGACATCTGCACCATCGACTCCGAGGGCTATCTCTACATCCGCGGCCGCGAAAAGAGCATGATTCTCGGATCTTCGGGCCAGAACATATACCCCGAGGAAATCGAGGTGATTCTCAACGACCTGCCGCTGGTGAGCGAGAGCATCGTGGTGGACCGCAAGGGAAAACTCGTAGCAATCGTGCACCCCGATTACGACGCAGCCCGCCGTCAGGGGTTCGACGAAGCCCAGACCGACCAGAAGGTGCGTCAGTTGCTCCCCGTCCTCAACCAGAAACTGCCCGGCTATTCCCGCGTATCGGAAATCGAGATAAAACCCGACGAATTCGAGCACACACCCAAGCATTCCATCCGCCGCTTCATCTACAAGTGACACACCGGCCGGGGATCAGACGGCAGGAGCAAACGGCTGCCTGCGCCCGCAGCTTGTCATATTCCATGCGGAGGTAGCGGAAATATAGAATTTTTAGGTGATTTGAGAAATATTCATTAATTTTGTGCCGGATTTGCGCCATGCCGCTTTCCGCTTCAAATTTCGCCCAAAATGACTGACAGAAAAGTTAGAGTACGTTTTGCCCCCTCTCCCACAGGTCCCCTCCATATCGGAGGCGTGCGTACAGCCCTCTATAACTACCTCTTCGCCCGCCAGAACGGCGGCGACATGATTCTCCGCATCGAGGACACCGACTCCCACCGCTTCGTGCCCGGAGCCGAGGAGTATATCAACGAGTCGCTCAGCTGGCTCGGAATCGGCATCGACGAAGGCGTGCGCGAAGGGGGCAATTACGGCCCCTATAAGCAGAGCGAGCGCCGCGACATCTACCGCCACTATGTGAAGCAGCTCCTCGACAACGGCAAGGCATACATCGCTTTCGACACTCCGGAGGAACTTGAAAAAGCGCGCTCGGAAAAACCCAACTTCCAGTACGACGCATCAACCCGCATGTCGATGCGCAATTCTCTGTCAATGCCCAATGAGGAGGTGGATCGTCTTGTGGCCGAGGGCACACCCTACGTGGTGCGCTTCCTCATTCAGCCCGGCATCGACGTCACCGTCGACGACCTCATCCGCGGCAAAGTGACCATAAACTCATCGATTCTCGACGACAAAGTGCTCTACAAGAGCGCCGACGACCTTCCCACATACCACCTGGCCAACATCGTCGACGACCATCTCATGGAGATCACCCACGTGATCCGCGGCGAGGAATGGCTCCCCTCGGCTCCACTGCATGTGCTTCTTTACGACGCTTTCGGCTGGAGCGACACAGCACCCCGATTCGTGCATCTGCCCCTGCTGCTCAAACCCGACGGCAAAGGCAAACTATCCAAGCGCGACGGCGATCGCCTCGGCTTCCCCGTGTTCCCGCTGGAATGGCACGACCCCGTCAGCGGCGCCGTATCGGCCGGTTTCCGCGAGAAAGGCTATCTGCCTGAAGCCCTTGTCAACTTCCTTGCGCTCCTGGGATGGAACCCCGGCGACGACACCGAGGTGATGGACATCGATCAGCTGATTCAGAAGTTCTCATTCTCCCATTGCTCGAAATCGGGCGCACGATTCGCATTCGAGAAAGGCCGCTGGTTCAACCACGAATACCTGATGAACACCCCCGGCGAGAAACTCGCCGAAATGTTCGCCCCCTATATGAAGCAGAACGGCGTCAATCCCGCCGATTTCCGCATTGACTATACCGCACACGCCCTCGACCTTGTGAAAGGCCGCGCCGAACTGCTGCCCGACCTCTGGACGCAGGCCGACTTCTTTTTCAAAGCTCCTGAATCATACGCCGAAAAGGATGTGCGCAAGCGCTGGAAAGAGGACACCCCGCAGATCATGGAGCAGCTCATAGGCGTGCTCGAGAGCCTCGAGGATTTCTCAAGCGCCGCAGCGGAGCCTGTAGTACTCGGATGGATCACCGACAACGGCTATCACATGGGAAATGTGATGAACGCTTTCCGTCTTGCCGTGGTGGGTCGCTGCACCGGCCCCCACATGTTCGACATCACCGAACTGATCGGTCGCCCCGAAACCATCAGGCGTCTGCGCCGTGCAATAGACAGCATAAAGTTGCCCGAGGCATAATTTCCCCGGATTTTCATGCATCAAAATTAATCGCCGAGCAGTGAATTTTCTCTACAACACGGCCATCAGGCTTTACGGAGCCGCCGCACAGGTGGTGTCGCTCCGGAGCAAGAAGGTCAGAAAAATGCTTCGCGGACAGCATCACACCAACGACACACTGCGCCGCAAACTCGCCGACAAGCCCGGAGCCATCTGGTTCCATGCCTCGTCGCTTGGCGAATTCGAACAGGGACGTCCGCTCATCGAGCGTCTCAAACGCGAACATCCCGAAAAGCCCGTGCTACTGTCGTTTTTCTCCCCCTCGGGCTATGAGGTGAGGAAAAACTACCATCTGGCCGACTGCGTGGTCTATCTCCCATTTGACGCTCCCCACCGCGTACGCAAATTCATCGAGCTGGCCCGCCCCTCCATGGCCATCTTCATAAAATATGAATTCTGGGGCAACTATCTCGAGGAACTGCACCGCCGTGGCATCCCCACATATATCATCTCCTCGATTTTCCGCCCCGGACAGCGCTTTTTCCGACGCGGCGGCGAGATGTTTCGCCGCATGCTTCGCTGCTTCACACATCTTTACGTACAGGACGAACGCTCGCGCCGCCTGCTGAAAATCATCGGAATAGAAAACGTGACCGTAGCGGGCGACACCCGTTTCGACCGCGTGACCGACGTGATGCGTTCCACTGTCGACATCCCCGGCTTCCCCGGTTTTGCCCCCGACGCCCGCATGCGACTCATAGTCGGCTCGTCGTGGGAAGCTGATGAGGATATCTATGTGCCCTGGCTCAACCTCCATCCCGAAGTGGCTTTCATCATCGCCCCCCACGAATTCAACGAGACTCGTCTGGAGGCGCTACGCAACCGGTTCAGCAGCAAAGTAATGCTTCTGTCGGAATGGATCAACGTAATCAAAAAGTCACGCGCCGCCGGCACTCCCGTGCCCGTGTGGATGAAAGACATACGCGGCATCATCGTCGATTCGTTCGGCAAACTGTCGTCGCTCTACCGCTTCGCCGACATCGCCTATATCGGCGGCGGGTTCGGAGCCGGAATCCATAATCTCAACGAAGCCGCAGTATATGGCATACCTGTGGTTTTCGGCCCCAACCATCAGAAATTCAAAGAAGCCGGCGACCTCATCGAGTGCGGTGGCGGCTTCTCGGTCGCCGATGCCGGCAGCCTCTCGCAGACGCTCGATTCCCTGCTGCTGTCGCCGGTTCTCCTGAAAAATGCCGGAGAAAGCGCCGGTGCCTACATCCGCGCCAACCTCGGCGCCACCGACCGCATCTTTGCCGACCTTTTTCCCTCGACCGCTACACCGCAGTAAAACCGGAATACACCGCAGTAAACCTGGAGGCTTTCAACAGCCCTGTCTGATTTTCTGAAATAAACCCGGATCGGATATATTCGATCCGTTGGCCTCGCGCACGCGCGGGCGCGTAGACGTGCGCGCAAAAAAGGATGTGAAAAGTTTGCGGCAATCAGTTTTTTTTCGTAATTTTGTATCGAAAACCAAAAGGCCGCCCATGAGGCGCCACTTCGCCATAACGCGTTGTAACGCAATTGATTAAACCAACTTTATGTCAGATAATATTTTTGACCCCAATTCCACTGACGACACCGTGAACGCTCAGACCGAGCGCGAGTATTCAGCCAGCAACATCCAGGTACTGGAAGGCCTCGAAGCTGTGCGCAAGCGCCCGGCCATGTACATCGGCGACATCAGTGAAAAAGGTCTCCACCACCTCGTCTACGAAGTTGTCGACAACTCCATCGACGAAGCCCTCGCCGGCTTCTGCACCCATATCGAAGTCACCGTCAATGAGGACAATTCAATCACCGTGGTCGACAATGGCCGCGGCATACCCGTGGACATGCACGAGAAAGAGCACAAAAGCGCTCTTGAAGTAGTGCTCACAGTGCTTCATGCCGGCGGCAAGTTCGACAAAGGCTCCTACAAGGTATCGGGCGGTCTGCACGGCGTAGGCGTCAGCTGCGTCAACGCCCTGTCGAAATATCTCCGCGCCGAAGTGCGCCGTCAGGGCAAGATCTACCGGCAGGAATATGCCTTTGGCAAACCCACCACAGAACTTACCATTGTAGGCGAAACCGACGAACACGGCACAGCCGTCACCTTCCTCCCCGACGACTCAATCTTCACCGTCAGCGTCTACGACTACAACACCCTGGCCAAGCGTCTTCGCGATCTGGCATTCCTCAACGCCGGCATCACGCTGACTCTGACCGACCGCCGCGAACTCGACGCCGAAGGCAACCCCCGCCGCGAGGTGTTCCACTCCGACGACGGCCTCAGCGAGTTCGTGCGCTACATCGACTCCTCCAAGGAACCGCTCATCCCCCACGTAATTCACCTCAACACCGAGCGACAGGGCATACCCGTGGAAGTGGCCATGACCTACAACACCACTTTCAACGAGAATGTCTACTCCTACGTCAACAACATCAACACCATAGAGGGAGGCACACACCTCACCGGCTTCCGCCGCGGCCTCACCCAGACCCTCAAGAAATACGCCGACGACAACAAGCTTCTCGAAAAGAGCAAAGTGGAGATTTCGGCCGAAGACTTCCGCGAAGGCCTCACTGCCGTGGTTTCCGTGAAAGTGATGGAACCGCAGTTCGAAGGACAGACAAAAACCAAACTGGGCAACACCGAGGTGATCGGCGCCGTGCAGACCGCCGTTTCCGAAACCCTCCGCAACTACCTCGAGGAACATCCCGCCGAAGCCAAGACTATTGTAAGCAAGGTGATTGTGGCCGCCCAGGCACGCAAAGCCGCTTACGACGCCCGCACCAAAATCCAGCGCAAGTCGCCACTGTGCGGCGGCGGACTCCCCGGCAAACTCGCCGACTGCTCGAGCCGCACCGCCGAGGATTGCGAGATATTCCTTGTCGAGGGTGACTCGGCCGGGGGCACCGCCAAAAGCGGCCGCGACCGCCGTTACCAGGCCATCCTGCCGCTGCGAGGCAAAGTGCTCAACGTGGAGAAAGCCATGGAGCACAAGGTGTTTGACTCCGAGCAGATCACCAACATCTTCCGCGCCCTGCGCGTCACCATCGGCACCGAGAACGACGAAAAGGAGGTCAACCTCTCGAAACTCGCCTATCACAAGGTGATCATCATGACCGATGCCGACGTCGACGGCTCGCACATCGCCACCCTGTTGATGACCCTCTTCTTCCGCCGCATGCGTCCCATCATCGAAAACGGCTACCTTTATCTGGCCACTCCCCCGCTCTACAAGTGCGTAAAGGGAAAGGTCGAGGAATATTGCTGGACCGAGCAGCAGCGCCAGGCCTTTATCGAGAAATATGGCCCGCAGACACGCGTGCAGCGCTATAAAGGTCTCGGCGAGATGAGCGACAAGGAGCTGCGCGACACCACCATGTCGCCCGAGCACCGCATGCTCAAACAGGTGCAGATCTCCGATGCCGCCGAGGCCGACCACATTTTTTCCATGCTCATGGGCGAGGATGTAGGCCCGCGCCGCGACTTCATCGAAGCCAACGCCAACTACGCCAACATCGACGCCTGACACTCTCAGACTAACACCTCTGACGCCGGCTGCACGAAAGCACCGGCGCCGGAGGCTTCAACTTTCCAGCCTTACAGGCTGTTGTATAAGAAATATACATTAATAAAAGGGAAAACATGCCCCGAAAAGGTTCCAACTCAGCTATCCATGAGCTTCGCAAAAAGGTGGAAGACTTCATCTGGAAGCAGGATAAAAACACGTTCAACTACAAAATAGTCTCGGCTGCCGTAGGCGCTAAAACTCCTGCGGCACAGCGCTCAGTGGCGCTGCTTCTGGCCGAACTCGCCTTCGACGGTGACATCCTGGAGGTGGAAACCGGAAAGTATAAAGCGCCCGAACGCACTGCAATCGCCACCGGCACATTTGTGCGTCGCTCAAACGGCAAAAACTCTGTCATCACCGACGAGGATTCCGAAGCCATCTTTGTGGCCGAGCGCAACTCGCTGCACGCCCTCAACGGCGACCGCGTGAAAGTGCATGTGGCCGCCCGCCGCCGCGGGCAGGAGCCTGAGGCCGAAGTGATCGAAATCATCGAGAAGAAAGAGCAGACATTTATCGGAGTGCTCGAGGTGGAGCGCAATGTGGCTTTCCTCAAAACCGACTCAAAATTCCTTGCCTGCGACATCTTCATTCCAAGATCGAAACTGAAAGGTGGCAATACAGGCGACAAAGCCATTGTGAAAATCACCGAATGGCCCGAGGATTCCAAGAATCCCCGCGGTGAAGTGATCGACATTCTCGGCAAGAACGGCGACAACACCACCGAGATGCACGCCATCCTCGCCGAGTTTGGCCTCCCCTACAAATATCCCAAGAATGTGGAAGATGCCGCCGACAAAATCGGCGCGGGCATCACACCTGAAGAGATAGACCGTCGCGAAGATTTCCGCGGTGTCACCACTTTCACCATCGACCCCAAGGATGCCAAGGACTTTGACGACGCACTATCCATCCGCCGGCTTCCCAACGGCAATACCGAGGTGGGAGTGCACATTGCCGACGTAACCCACTACGTGACTCCCAACTCGATAATCGACCGCGAAGCCAAGCAACGCGCCACATCGGTCTATCTGGTCGACCGCACCATCCCCATGCTCCCCGAGCACCTCTGCAACGGCATCTGCTCGCTGCGGCCCAACGAGGAAAAACTGGCATTCTCATGCATATTCGAACTTGACGACGAAGCCGAAATCAAAGCTGCCCGCATTGCCCGCACTGTCATCGAGTCGGACCGCCGTTTCACCTACGAAGAGGCTCAGGAGCGCATTGAAACAGGCGAGGGTGACCTCCAGAAGGAGATCAATGCCCTCGACAAGCTTGCCAAGAAACTCCGCGCCCGCCGTTTCGAAAACGGCTCGGTCGACTTCGACCGCGAGGAGGTGAAATTCGACATTGACGAGGAGGGACACCCCACTGGCGTATACTTCAAGGTGTCGAAGGATGCCAACAAACTTGTCGAGGAATTCATGCTCCTGGCCAACCGCACCGTGGCAGCCACCATCGGCCGTCCCGCAGGCCGCCGCAAGGCCAAACCCTTTGTATACCGCATCCACGACGTACCCGACGAGACCCGCCTGCACGATCTGGCACTGGTAGCCGCCACATTCGGATATAAAATCAAAACCTCCGGCTCCTCAGCCGAAATCAACCGCTCACTCAACAAGATGCTCGCCGATGTCAAAGGCAAAGGGGAGGAAAACTTCCTCTCGGTGCTCGCCATCCGCACCATGGCCAAAGCGGTATATTCCACTGAAAACGTAGGTCATTATGGTCTCGGTTTCGAATATTACACCCACTTCACATCGCCCATCCGCCGCTATCCCGACATGATGGTGCACCGCCTGCTCGAGCGCTATCTCCACGGAGGCCGCAGTGTCGATGCCGTCAAACTCGAGGATGAATGCAAACACTCGTCCGACATGGAGCAGCTCGCCGTCAACGCCGAGCGCGCCTCCATCAAGTACAAGCAGGTGGAATACATGATGGATCACATCGGCGAGGAATTCGACGGCATGATCTCGGGCGTCACCGAGTGGGGCATCTATGTGGAACTTGAAGAGAACCATTGCGAGGGACTGGCGCCAATGCGCGACCTCGCCGATGACTATTACGACTACGACGAAAAGAACTATTGCATCCGCGGCCGCCGTCGAGGCACCGTCTATCGTCTCGGCGATCAGGTGAGGGTGCGTGTTGCAAATGCCAACCTCGAGAAAAAGCAGCTCGATTTCCTTCTTGTCGACCCGCGCCTCTGCACTCCCGGCCAGGATGATCTCGGCTGCACTGTCACAGTGCGTCAGGCTCTTGCCAACTCTGCCGCAAAGAAAGCCGCCCGTGCCATTCCCCATACCGAGGGTGAGCCTTCGGGTAAAAAACATGGCAAAGCCATGACCCGCGGAGAAAAAGCCACCGCTGCCGCCCGCGCCTCCCGCCGCCGTAAAGCAGCCCGACAGGGGGCATCGAAGAAAGAAGCGCCTAAATCGCGCCGCCGCAACCGCAAGGGCTGACCCCGGCCACTTTCAGCCATCGGGTAGCCCGGGAAAATGACAGAATAATCTCTTGAAACCTGTGGATAAAGGTCTCAGTCTTCAACAGCAGACAAAGCTGCAGCAACGGCTCACGCCGATGCAGGTGCGCTATGTGAGAATGCTTGAGATGTCAGGGCCCGAATTCGAAGATGAAATCCGCAAAGCCGTCGACGAAATGCCTGCCCTTGAGGCCACATCGACCGATAGCGACGCCGAGAGTGCCGGAAGTATCGAAAACACCGATTACCCCGACAACACCCACGACGAACATTTCTCGGAATCGGCAGCCGATCTCCAGCGTGCCGACTACGCTTCGGACGATGACGTGCCCGACTACCTTTCCCGCCACATGTATGCCACCTCGCAAGGCTCGCCGGCCGATTATGTCGAGCCGGTTGCTCCTTCGGCGGGCGAATCGCTCATTGATGCGCTCATGCAGCAGCTCGACCAGCAGTCGGTCACACCCGACGAGCGACTGGCCGCGCAATATATCATAGGAAATCTCGACGACAATGGCTATCTTGTGCGCGATCTGCCGCAGATAGCCGATGACATCGCATTCAAGGAGGGGCGCGAATTCTCTGGTGAATTCCTCCGCTCGGTGTGGAAGCGCGTGCGCGACCTCGAGCCGGCCGGCATAGGAGCCGTGGATCTACGCGACTGCCTGCTGCTGCAGTTGCGCCATCTGCCTCGCACGGTGCCGACCGTCACCGCCACAGAGATGATACGCGATTACTTCGATCTTTTCGCCAAGAAACATTTCGACCGCATAGCCTCGTCGATGGGCATATCCATGACAGCCTTGCAGGATGCCATAGCTGTGGTGTCGCGCCTCAACCCCAAACCGGCCGGCGCAATAGACCACAGCGCCGCCACCGCGGCACGCCCCGTGATTCCCGACTTCTTCGTAGATTGCGACGACGAAGGCAACCTGCAGCTGAAACTGCTCAACCGCATCCCCGAACTCTCCATTGAGCAGACGTTTGCATCAGATGCCCCATTGAGCGGCTCATCGGAAAAATCCATGGCCGATGCCCGCGTGTTTCTGCGTCAGAAACGCGACGAGGCCACCGACTTCATCCGCATCGTGGGCATGCGCCAGCGCACTCTGTTCACCGTAATGTCGGCAATATTACGCATCCAGCGACCATTTTTTCTCACGGAGGAGGAATCGCAGATCCGTCCGATGGTGCTCCGCGAACTGGCCGAGGTCACCGGTCTTGACCTTTCAGTGGTGTCGCGTGCCGCACAAGGCAAATATGTGATGACGCGCCACGGTGTCTATCCGCTGAAAATGTTTTTCAACGAACGCCGGCGCCCCGCCGACGACTCTCAGACCGACGACAGCAACACTGCTCCGCGCATTTCGGCGGCAATCCGCAGTGTGATTGCGGCCGAAGACAAACGCCACCCTCTGAGCGACGAGCAGATCACCGCCCGGCTCAGGGAAGATGGGTTCGACATCGCCCGCCGCACCGTGGCAAAATACCGCGAGAAGCTCGGATACCCCGTGGGTCGGCTACGCAAATCAATGTAACAAAACTGCTCGTACTCCTAATATTTTTAACCATAAACCGCAATGAAATTTCTCAGTCGCGCCGCTACCGTTCTCTCAGCAATCTTTTCGCCATTGCTGATGGCCACCTATGGCGTCGCACTCGCCATGGTGCTCTCATTTCTCTGTTTCATCCCCACGGCAACGAAACTGACCGTGATTTTCGAGACATTGCTTGCCACCGTGGCAATCCCGGTCATCGGCATTTTCGTGCTCTATAAAGTTAAGGTTATCACCGATCCCAAGCTCAACAACCGCACCGACCGCACCTGGCCCTACATAATCGCCACCGCCTGCTTCATCGGCGAATCGGCCTACCTATATATGATCAACGCCCCTACATGGCTGTCGCTCTTCCTCATCGGGGGCGCCATGGCGCTGATAGTGCTCACCGTGGTCAACCGCTGGTGGAAAATTTCGGGTCATGCCACAGGCGTCGGGGGTCTCTGCGCCATGATATTCTACCTCATGCTCAGCGGCAACAGCATCTACAATCTCGAGTGGTGCTTTCTTATTGCCGTGCTGGTAGCCGGGGCGGTGTGCTCCTCGCGTCTCCTTCTCGGGCGGCACACCCTCAGTCAGGTGGCCGCAGGCTATCTCAACGGGTTTGTGTGCGTTTTCATTCCCGCCATCATTTTCCAAAGCACGCCTGTGGTATCATCCGCTGCGTAATTAATTATAAACATTTTTTTGCAATATAAACCATGACACCCAAAGTCAGTATTATAATGGGAAGCACATCAGACCTTCCCGTAATGAAAAAAGCAGCCGATTTCCTCAACTCCATGCAGGTGCCTTTCGAGATGCTCGCCCTGTCGGCTCACCGCACACCCGAGGAGGTGGCCGATTTCGCCCGTAACGCCCAGAGCCGCGGCGTGGACGTCATCATAGCAGGCGCCGGCATGGCGGCAGCACTCCCCGGCGTCATCGCAGCCATCACACAGGTACCCGTAATCGGCGTGCCCCTGTCGGCAACGCTGCAGGGCACCGACGCCCTCTATTCCATAGTGCAGATGCCCCCGTCGATTCCCGTAGCCACTGTCGGCATTGACGGCGCCATGAACGCCGCTGTGCTGGCCGTGCGCATCCTCGCCCTCGGCGACAAGGAGCTGGCAACCCGCTACAGCGCATGGACCTCGGAGCTTAGCGCAAAAATCGTCAAAGCCAACAACGAGCTGAAAGAGATCTCCTACGATTTCAAAACCAACTGATCGCACTCGCGATTTCAAAAAAATTGCTGATTGAATGAGTGTATTTGACTATCGCCGCCGTCCCACGTCGGTGACACGCGTCGGCCGGGTGCTCATCGGAGGCGACAACCCGGTGCGCCTGCAGTCGATGAACAACACCTCCACCATGGACACCTCCGGTTCGGTGGCGCAGGCTCTGAAAATAGCTGCGGCGGGCGCCGACATCGACCGCCTCACAGCCCAGGGCGTTCGCGAGGCCGCCAACCTCGGAGAGATTCGTCGCGCACTGCGCGAAGCCGGGTGCGACATGCCCCTTGTAGCCGACATCCATTTCAACCCTAAAGCAGCCTTCGAGGCCGCCACACAGGTTGAGAAGGTGCGCATCAATCCCGGTAACTTCGTCGACCCCGGCCGCACATTCCGCAAAATCGAATTTACCGACGAGGAATATGCACGTGAACTGCAAAAAATCGCCGACACATTCGTGCCGTTTCTGCGTCTGTGCCGCGAGCATGGCACAGCCGTGCGCATCGGCGTGAACCATGGCTCGCTCTCCGACCGCATCATGAGTCGCTACGGCGATACGCCCGCAGGCATGGTTGAGAGCGCCATGGAGTTTCTGCGGGTGGCAGTCAAAGAGCACTTCACCGACATCGTCATCTCCATCAAAGCATCCAACACCGTGATAATGGTGGAAACGGTGCGTCGGCTTGTGCGTGCCATGGATGCCGAGGATATGCACTTCCCGCTCCATCTCGGCGTCACCGAGGCAGGCGACGGCGAGGATGGACGCATCCGTTCGGCCGTGGGCATAGGCACCCTGCTTGCCGAGGGTATCGGCGACACCATCCGCGTGTCGCTCAGCGAGCCTCCCGAGGATGAAGTGCCGGTAGCCCGCGAGCTTGCCGACTATTGTGCGTCAAGAGCCGCCGCGCCCGCTGTCGAAGGGGAATACGCGCCCGAATTCAATCCGGTTGAACCACAACGACGCCCCACCGGAACTGTCGGGGCTGTCGGCGGAGGGCAAGTGCCGGTTGTGATCGGCTACGACGCCATCGACAGCAGCCGTGAATTCCGCATCAGCGCCAACTCACTGCGCCGGCTTCTCGACGATCCCCGCGAATACAGCCGTCTCGATGGCCGGTTCATAGTGCTGACCTCGCACCACTCTAACCCGGTGGCCGACCTCCGCAGCGCCATCCACAAGCTCTGGAGCCTTGGACTCGAAAATCCGGTGGTGGTTTCGCTCGACTATGGCGACACTCCCGCCGAAACAACAGTCATCAGAGCATCGGCCGACTTTGGCGCACTGCTGCTCGACCGCATCGCCGACGGCATTGAAATAAAATCCGCCACGCTCAATGCCGACGAGCGGAACCGGCTGGCATTAGGCATCCTCCAGGCCACCCGCACCCGCATCACGGCTACAGAATTTGTGTCGTGCCCCGGCTGCGGACGCACCATGTTTGACCTTCAGGAGACTGTGGCACGCGTCAAAAGCGCCACAGCATGCTATCCGGGGCTGAAGATCGCCGTGATGGGGTGCATTGTCAACGGTCCAGGCGAAATGGCCGATGCCGACTACGGATATGTGGGTGCCGGCGTGGGCCGCGTGAGCCTCTACCGGGGCAAACAGCTCATGGAGAAAAACATACCGTCGGACGAGGCCGTGGAACGTCTGATTGCCCTGATGAAAGCCGACGGCCGCATCAGCTGACCTCTCGACATCATGATCAGTAAAAACGAAAAAAACACTCCACGGGTGTTCACCCTCTCGTCGGGCATGCGTCTGGTATGCTGCCGCGCATCAGTCGCAGCCGAATATTTCGGCGTCGCTGTCAATGCCGGCAGCCGCGACGAGGCTCCAGGCCGCTTCGGACTGGCACACTTTGTGGAACACACCATATTCAAAGGCACCGGCCGCCGCCGGGCCTGCCACATCATCAACCGCATGGAGGCTGTCGGCGGCGACCTCAACGCGTTCACGTCCAAAGAGGAGACCAACGTCTATTCCGTTTTTCCCCGCGGAAATCTCACCCGCGCCATCGACCTCATAGCCGACCTCATGATGAACTCGCGTTTTCCGGATGCCGAACTCGACCGCGAGCGCGAGGTGGTGCGCGATGAAATCGACAGTTATCTCGACATACCTTCGGAAGCCGTTTTTGATGATTTCGAGGATCTGTTTTTCAAGGACAGCCAGCTGGGACACAACATATTGGGCACCGACAGCGCGCTCGACGGCTTCACGTCGGAGGTGTGCCGCCGCTACCTCGAGAATAGTTTCTGCGCCGACCGCATGGTCGCCTACTACCTCGGCACCGAAGCCCCCGAAAAGGTCCGTGCCAAAGTGGAGCGCGGATTTGCAGAAATCAGGGCCAAAGGTGAACCTCTGCGGCGATTCCTGCCCCCTGTCAATGCTCCGTTCACACTCCGCCGCGCCACCGACACCCATCAGTCGCACACTGTGGCCGGCGCCCGGCTGCCCGGTCTTGACTACGACAAACTCGATGCGATAGCTCTGCTGACCAACATCCTGGGAGGACCCGGAATGAATTCGCGGCTTAACGTGGCGCTCCGCGAGCGGCGCGGGCTGGTCTATTCCGTGGAGGCCTCCACCACATTTTTCAGCGATTGCGGGGAGTTCAATATATATTTCGGCTGCGACCCGTGTGACCGTGACCGCTGTCTGGAGCTGGTTTTCCGCGAGCTGTCGCAGATTGCCGACCATCCCCTTACCCCCCGCGCCCTGACTGCCGCACGCAAGCAATTGCTCGGTCAGCTGATCGTGGCCTCGGAATCGCTTGAGCAGACGGCCCTGTCGATGGGGCGCCGGCTGCTGCTTAAAGGCGATGTACGCACCCCGCGGGAGGTCAGGGATTCAATAGCGTCCATCACGGCCGACGACCTTCAGGAAGTTGCGGCCATGCTCCGCCCGGAGCTTTGCTCGGTGCTTTCTATCGGCTGACATGCCTTCGACCGGCTTTCCCATTGGCCTAAAACGGTAATTTACTGGTTTCAAAGGCATCCACTTTTGGTTGTTAAAATTTAAAATCGTAACTTTACATCCTACTATGAAGATAGGAAATGTCGATTTAGGTGACCGCCCGGTGATGCTCGCTCCCATGGAGGATGTCACCGATGAGTCTTTCCGCCTGATTTGCAAAGAATTGGGCGCCGATATGACATATTCCGAATTCGTCTCGGCCGACGCACTGGTGCGCAACATCGCCGCCACCACCCGCAAACTCACCATCCATGAAGGTGAACGCCCCACAGCCATCCAGATATATGGCCGCGAAGTAGGGCCGATGGTCGAAGCCGCCCGCATCGTAGAGGAAGCCCGACCCGACATTCTCGACATCAACTTTGGCTGCCCCGTGAAAAAAGTGGCGGGGAAAGGTGCCGGCGCGGGCATGCTGCGCGATATCCCCAAGATGCTTGAAATCACAAGCGAAGTGGTAAAGGCCGTGAAAATACCTGTCACGGTGAAAACCCGGCTGGGATGGGACCACGAATCGCGCATCATCGTCGACCTTGCAGAGCGATTGCAGGACTGCGGCATCAGCGCTCTCACCGTGCATGGCCGCACCCGCTCGCAGATGTATACCGGCGAGGCCGACTGGACCATGATAGCCCGGGTGAAAGAAAACCCGCGGCTCACAATTCCCGTAATCGGCAACGGCGACATCACCTCCCCCGAAAAACTGGTGGAGGCGTTTGACCGCTACGGCGTCGACGGCGTGATGGTGGGCCGTGCCGCCATCGGCAACCCGTGGATTTTCAACGACATGAAGCAGACGCTGCTGCATGGCAGCGTGGTGCGGCCGCTCACTCTGGCTGAAAAATTCGCCATCCTGCGCCGCCAGATCGACGAGAGCATCAGCCGCATCGACGAATACCGCGGAATCCTCCACATCCGCCGCCACCTGGCCGTGTGCCGCCTGTTCAAGTCGATACCCAACTTCCGGGAAACGCGCATACGCATGCTCCGGGCCGACACCCGGGTCGAACTGGCATCCATTCTCGACTATGTAGAGAACTTACTCAACTGAAGACCCATCTTTTACCTTATGAAGTCAGTGAAAAAACAGATTGCATCTCTCGCCTGTGTGCTCGCTGCTGTCGCAGCGTTTGCAAGCTACGCCGCCGAACTCAAGCATTATGAACTGAAAGTGGGCGATTTCAGCCACCTATCGGTGGAGGACGGCATCAATGTCGAATACTATTGCAGCCCTGATTCGGCCGGCATGGCACTGTTCGACGCCCCGAAAGCCATCGCAGATCACATCATCTTCGATTCATCCAAAGAAGGCAAGCTGCTGATTCAAAAAGCATTTCACGGAAAAGACGAGCTGTCGCACAATCTCCCGACAGTGAAAGTCTATTCCCGATTCCTCTCCCGCGTGCAAAACAGCGGCGACTCCACGGTGCGCGTGATGACCGTGGCACCCACCGACGAGTTCAAGGCAACGGTAATAGGCAACGGCCGCCTTGTGATCAAAGGGCTGGAATGCACCAAGTTCGACGGCGCCATCAAGACCGGCAACGGAAATCTTGTGGTGAACGGACGATGCGACCGCGCCACCCTCAGCAACACCGGCGTGGGCAATATTCAGGCCGACAACCTCACGGCCCGCAACGCTTCGTGCCGCTTCTTCGGCACCGGCACCACCGGCGTGAATGCTACCGAGCAGCTGGTGATCAAGGGGATGTTTCCAGGCAAACTCTATTACCGCGGAAAACCTGCCAAAATGAAAAACTACAGCATGGGGGTGAAAATCTACTCCATCGATCATCCCGAAGAAACCGAAGACGCCGACTAACTCTCCAAACCGATCAGCATTGAGTCAGGGTCTAAAATCGCTCACCGCCGGTTCCATAAAGTGGAACATCATCGACAAAGTGTCGTCGCAGCTACTCTATGCTGTGACCGGCATTGTACTTGCGCGCCTGCTCTCGCAGGAAGATTTCGGAATGGTGGGCGCCGTGGCCGTGTTTCAGGCTTTTGCCTCGCTCTTTGTCGACAGCGGATTCTCCTATGCCCTGATCCAGCGCAAGCATCCCACACGTCTCGATTATTCCACAGTGCTGTGGTTCAACATGATAATGTCGGGAGCGCTCTATGTGGTGCTGTTTTTCGGGGCACCACTCATCGCCGACTGCTTCCAGGGCGACCAACGCATCATCCCCATCAGTCGGGTGATGTTTATCAGCTTCATCCTCAACGCGTCGGCCATAGTGCAGACCAACCGCCTGATGAAGCAGATGAAAGTGAAGATGGTGGCAGTGTCGAATTCAGCGGGTCTCTTTGCCGGAGCAATAGTAGGCATCTACCTTGCCGTGGCAGGCTACGGAGCCTGGGCCATCGTGTGGCAGACACTCACACTCAACTTCACCAAGAGTCTGGTGCTCTGGCTCACCTCGGGTTGGACACCACTATGGCGGTTCTCCATGCAGTCGCTCCGCAGCTTTTTCAGTGTGGGCAGCGGCATGATGTTTTCGTCGTTTCTCAATGTGCTGTTTCAGAACATCTATTCATTCTTCATCGGGAACCGCGCGGGGCTTAGGCAATTAGGCTATTACACCCAGGGCGACAAATGGAGCAAAATGGGTATCTCGTCGATTTCGCAGGTACTCACATCCTCATTTCTGCCCGCGCTCTCCCAGGTGCAGGACGACCCGGAGCGCTTCGCCCGCGTCACCTCCAAGATGAACCGCTTCACCTCCTATCTGCTCTTTCCGGCCATGGGATTCCTGACCATTATGGCCGAACCGATATTTCATTTCCTTTTCGGGACAAAATGGGATCCGTCCATTATTCTTTTCCAGCTGTTGCTACTCAGGGGAGTATTCACAGTGCTCACGTCGCTGTATAACAACTATGTGATAGCGCTTGCCCGTACCAGTCTGGTAGTGGCCATGGAGACCCTGCGCGACGGCGCCGCCCTGCTCTTTCTCCTCTGCGCGCTTCCGTTCGTAGCCGACACCCGTCCCGGCGATCCTGTATGGGGCATCCGTCTGCTGCTATGGGGGCAGATTGCCGCATCGTTCATCGCCTGGCTTGTAATGGTAATCAAAACCGCCCCGGTGTGTGGCCGTCGTGTCGTAGATTTTCTGCGCGACTCGGCACCCTATCTTGCCGAGACAGTGGCAATCATGGCGCTGCTGTGGCTCGAGAGCCTGTTTGTCGCCGACGTGCTCCTGCTCCTCATAGTGCAGGCACTCACGGCGCTCGGAGCTTACACAGCTATCAACACAGTCTTCGGTTCGGTGATACAGCGCGAGGTGCTCTGTTTCCTCCGAGGCAAAAAAATCGACTGAACACAAATCAAAATATTCACTGACTTACCCCCCCCCAATTATTTAACTATGAAAAAGTTACTAATGGCATTTGCCGCCGTCATCATCGCATTTGTCGCCGTCGCCGACGAGCGCCTTTATGTGGAACTGCTCGACCGGGCCGACCGGGCCGTAGCCCGTCAGGACTGGACCGAAGCCGAAAAGTATCTCCGCGAAGCCATGCAGACCGAGCCGTCAAACCCCGCCAATGTCACTCTGCTCTCCAACTGCGGCATGTTTCAGTTTTATCGCGGCGAGGATTCTCTTGCCCTCCACACCCTCTCCGAAGCGCGTGCCATCGCTCCGACGTCACCCGTGATTCTGCGCAACCGCGCAAAAGTGCTCCGCCACATGGGGCGCATTGCCGACGCTCTCAAGGATTACGACCTGCTGGTGAAAATGGACTCGACAAACTACAACACATACTTCGACCGCGGTTCCATGCAGCTGCTCTCGGGCGACACCGTGGCTGCCGCTTCGGATTTCGCCGTCATGGAGCGTCTGCGCCCCGATGATCCCAACACACTCATGTCGCTCGGCGTGCTCTACGCCAACACCGGCCGCCTCGACGACGCCCTGACCTACTACAACCGGCTGATCAAAACAACCGACTCTCCAGACACAAAAGTACCCGCCGAAAAACGTGCGACATATTACACCGCACGCGCCATGGTGCGTCTGGTAAAGGAAGATATGACCGACGCGTCGGCCGACATTGCCCGCGGTCTGGAGCTCGACCCGGAGTCGGGTGAACTGTATTTCTGCCGCGCCAATCTCAAGTTGCTGCAATATCAGGACGCCGACGCCAAAGCCGATGCCGAGAAAGCCCGATCGTTAGGTGTGCCGCAGGAGCGCATCGACGAACTGTTTCAAAGCGTCAGCTCGAAATAAGAACAAGCCTTAAGCTTCTCTGACAGATTATTCAGCGGGATTTGCGGTGCAGCAACAGCACTGACAGATGCGGCGACACGAGCGCAGCAACCACCGTGCCGGCCACATCGGCAAGGAAATCGAAGGTGTCGCCTCCCCGGCCTGCATCCATCAAATCCTGAAGCACCTCGGTGAGGGCACCTGTCAGCGCCACGGCCACGGCGCCGAGCACCAGCACCATATTCCGGCAACGGGGCAGGCGCCCGGTCTGCTCATAACGGCGCTGATACCACAGGTCGCGGTCGATGACCAGACAGAGCATCAGGCCGCCGAACATAAGGAAGTGCGCGACCTTGTCGGCATAAGGGATGAACATGTCGGCTGTCACCGGCACAGGCCTGGGCGCCAGCGTAAGCCACAGTATCGCCAGCAGGCAGATGGCCGAGAGGAGTCCGGGATAAAATTTGCTGAATATAGTTCCGTGCATAAGAGCTTGTCAGAAAGGGTGTATGAAGAATGGAGACACAAAATTACTCATATTCACCCATTCCGCAAAACCGCACACTGCCTCAGCAAGTTAAATATGTCAAAAACATAACTCCCCGTATTATAACAAAAGCAAAAACGCGCTCGCCGGCACAAAAAAGCGACTACCCGACGCATTTTTGCAGAATTATTAGTATATTTGCCAAAATTTAAAATTCTACCGCATAATGACTGACACCGCTATCGACTGGTCAAACATCGGCTTCGGCTATATGCCCACCGACTACAATGTCCGCTGCTACTACCGCGACGGCAAATGGGGTGACATTGAAGTGTCAACCTCCGACAAAATCGAAATGCACATCGCCGCCACCGCACTTCACTACGGTCAGGAAATTTTCGAAGGCCTCAAAGCTTTCCGCGGGAAAGATGGCAAAATACGTATCTTCCGCCCCTGGGAAAACGCACGCCGCATCCGCGAATCGGCACGCGGCATCCTCATGGCTGAGATTCCCGAAGATAAATTCATCGAAATGGTCACTAAGGTGGTCGAGCTGAACGAACGCTTTGTGCCCCCCTACGGCTCCGGCGCCTCGCTCTATATCCGCCCCCTCGAAATCGGCATGAGCGCCCGCGTAGGCGTCAAACCTGCCGACGAATATTGCTTTATGGTGCTCGTCACACCCGTAGGACCCTACTTCAAGGGTGGATTCAAACCCACCAACATCTGCATCATGCGCCAGTATGACCGCGTGGCTCCCTGCGGCACAGGTCGTTGGAAAGTCGGCGGCAACTATGCCGCATCGCTAACCGCCGGCGAACACGCCCACGAACTCGGCTACTCCGCAGTGCTTTACCTCGACCCCAAAGAGAAGAAATATCTCGACGAATGCGGCCCCGCCAATTTCTATGCCATCAAGGACGGTAAATATATCACTCCCAAGAGCGACTCTATTCTCCCGTCGATCACCAACGACACCCTGATGCAGCTTGCCCGCGATTTCGGCATGGAAGTGGAGCAGCGCCACATCACCGTCGACGAGATTCCCGATTTCCAGGAAGCAGCCGCCTGCGGCACCGCCGCCGTGACATCGCCCGTAGGCGAGATCGACGACCTCGACACAGGCCAGAAATATGTCATCGCCAAGGATGGCAAGCCGGGGCCGATCACCACCCGCTTTTACGACACACTCGAGGCTATCCGTCTCGGCGAGGCCGAAGACCCCCACGGATGGAATCTCGTGCTCGACATCTGATTCATCGCCCGGCACTTCGCCGGCATCATGATCCTCATGTACGACTATCAACGTATCATAGATAAATATTATCCCGAAGGTTCTCCCCTTCGGGATATATATTTGACCCATTGCCGGTCGGTGGCCGACAAGGCACTCGACATTGCCGACAGCTGCCGCCTTCCCGTCGACCGTGGAGACGTGGAAGCCGCCGCCATGCTCCATGACATCGGCATCTTTCTCTGCAACGCACCGTCGATCCACTGCCACGGCACTGAGCATTATATGTGCCACGGATTTCTGGGCGCCGACCTGTTGCGTCGCGAAGGCGCGCCCGAAGAGTTGGCCCGCGTGGCCGAACGCCACACCGGCGCCGGCATCACACGCGAAGAGATCATTGCCGACGGCATGCCGCTGCCTCTCGACCGCACATTTACACCCGAAACACTCCTCGAACGGCTGATCTGCTATGCCGACAAATTCTACTCCAAATCAGGCTCGCTCGACGAAAAACCGCTCCCCAAAGTGATGGTGCAGATGGCCCGGTTCGGTCCCGAATCCTATGCCCGGTTCCAGGCTCTTCACCGTGAATTCTCGCAATGCGCCGAGGGTTAAAGATTGTTAATAAAATATAAAACTTATAATATGGCCGTTTCAGAACTTTCTGGCGGCCATTTTTCATGCGGTTTTCTCATTTATATTGCGTAAATTTGCAGTGTGGAGCAGTAGTGCCTCAGCAGTCGAGAGCGTTGCTTTCACTCTCCCTCTCCTGTCAAACAACAGGGAAATGCAGCCGATAAGTTAACCAGGCTGACACAACACCATGATACTCACCCTGTAAAAGGGGTAGGCCGCGCCGTAAGAGCAAACGTCCGGGCGCAGCCATGCATGAGCGCTGTTTCCCTGCAGGAGCCGCACTGCGGCTTCATTAGCACCATGCTAATAAAAAAACAACATAAATGACAGGTAAATGGAATTATTTACCCCTGACACAAAAAGAACAGCTGATCGAGACGGAGCTGGCAAAACGCTTCGCCTCGGTCCCCCCTGTGAGCCAATTGCTGGTGGAGCGAGGGGTTACTTCAGTGGAAGAAGCTGACCGCTTCCTCCATCCTCAGCTGAAGAACCTCCACGACCCGTTCCTTTTGCCCGACATGGACAAGGCTGTCGAAAGGCTCAACAGAGCCATGGGGTCCAAGGAGAAGATAATGGTATACGGCGACTACGACGTCGACGGCACCACTGCCGTCGCGCTTGTCTACAAGTATCTCCAGAATTTCTACTCCAACATCGACTATTTCATCCCCACCCGCTACGAGGAGGGATATGGCATTTCGTCGGAAACCATCGACGATTTCGCATGTCAGGGTGTTAAACTCGTCATCATTCTCGACTGTGGCATAAAGGCCAACGTCGAAATCGCCCATGCGCGCGAGCATGGAATCGACTTCATCATCTGCGATCATCACGTCCCCGACGACGAGCTGCCGCAGGCTGTGGCTATCCTCAATCCGAAGATGCCCGGCTCAACCTATCCTTGCCCGCACCTGTCGGGGTGTGGCGTGGGATATAAACTGATGCAGGCGTTCTCCATCAGCAACGGCATCCCGCAGGCCGACCTCGAAGGGATGCTCGACCTGGTGGCCGTGTCGATCGCAGCTGACATCGTTCCGATGGTCGATGAAAACCGCGTGATGACTTTCTACGGGCTGCGGCGTCTCAACTCCAATCCCAACATGGGACTTAGAGCCATAATCCGCATCTGCGGCCTCACCGGCAAAGAGATCACCATCTCCGACGTAATATTCAAAATCGGCCCGCGCATCAATGCTTCGGGCCGCATGCAGAGCGGCCGCGAGGCGGTGGACCTGCTGGTAAGCCGCGACATCACCGACGCATACCAGAAAGCCCGCAACATCGACCAGTATAACAAGGACCGCAAGGAGCTTGACCGGCGCATCACAGAGGAGGCCAACGCAATCCTTTCGCAGCGGATCGAGGCCGGCAGCAACAAGAAGTCGATTGTAATATTCAACAAAGACTGGCACAAAGGCATCATAGGCATCGTGGCATCGCGCCTTACCGAGCTATATTATAAGCCGTCGGTGGTGCTGACCCTCTCCAACGGACTTGCCACCGGCTCGTCGCGTTCGGTGCAGGGCTTCGATATCTATGCCGCCGTTGACTCCACACGCGATCTGCTCGAGAATTTCGGCGGTCACACCTATGCCGTGGGGCTGTCGCTCAAAGAGGAGAATATCCCCGAATTCACACGCCGCTTTGAAGAATATGTGTCGGCCAACATCCTCCCCTCACAACTCAAACCCACCTACGAAATCGACGCCTATCTCACTTTCAGTGAAATCACTCCCGAACTGATCGCCACCCTCAGGCGCTTCAATCCTTTCGGGCCGGGCAACAACAAACCAGTGTTCTGCACCCGCAATGTGATCGATTTCGGCACCTCCAAACTTGTGGGGCGCCAGCTTGAGCATATCAAACTCGAACTTGTCGACGACACATCAGGCAAAGTGTTCAACGGCATCGCCTTCAACAAAGCCGAGCTGTTCCCCGCCATCCATGCCGGAAAACGCATGAACATATGCTACACCATCGAGGACAATAAACATCATTCCGCCCAAAACGCCATCCAGCTCCAGATCAAGGAGATACAGATTTTGCCTTGAGACCCCATCCCACAAAAAATGCCAACGCAGGGGTCTGGGAATCACGCGCCGGCGGTGTGATATGCTACCAGCCCCTCCATCGGCACACGCACTATGCGCGGTGCGTCGAATCCCATGCGCGTGCAGCATAATGTCAGTGCCGCCGAGAAATAGTGGGCAACACTCCCCACAAACCCGAGAGGCAACGGAGTTCCCTCTTCGTTCAGCGGGTTATACTGCATCAGGTTGCGCGAGATGAACCGGGTGAACTCCCCTATCACCAGTGCCGCGATATCGGGATGGTCGAGATGAGCCGACAGGAAGGGGCAGAACGATGCCAGAAAGCGGTTGGCAGCCGGTCGGCGGTATACATTCTCGATGATGTCGGCTTTCGACAGGCCGTAGACACGGTCAAACTCGGCCACGATCTCCTCGGCCATCAACCCTTTGTAGACATCGCTCACAAGGCGCGCGCCGAGTGCTGCGCCCGACCCTTCGTCGCCGAGAATAAAGCCCAGCGGAGGCGTGTTGGCCACGATGCTATGGCCGTCCCACAACCCGGTGTTTGAACCGGTACCCAATATGCACGCAATTCCTTCGGAGTTGCCCAATAACGCGCGTGCGGCGCCGACCAGGTCGGAGGAGATCTCGCACCGGTCGTGAGGGATGTTGTCGCGAAGCAACTGCTGGAGCCGGCGGTCGGTGTCGCCGCCTATACATCCCGCGCCATAGAATCGCAGACTGTAGATATTGTAAGGAGCCAGCTTCGGCGCCACCTCCGAGGCAAGTGTCGCGGCGATTTCACCCGGAGGAGTCAAAACGGCATTGAAACCGGTGGTGGTGAAATCGGCATATATGTCGCCCGACTCGTCGTCGAGAAGAATCCATTGCACTTTAGTTGAGCCGCAGTCGGCTATGAGTGTGAGCATGATCGCTTATTGCTTAATTACTTATAATTGCTTGATTACTTATATAAAGTGTTGATCACTTATATAAGTGATACTTGGCTTTCTCCCGTGAGAATGATTCGGCGTCGCGGTTCCAGAGAGGGAGCAGATCGGCGGTGCTGTAGCGACGGGAGAAAAGCGAGCGCACGCGCGGCGAACCTGTCACCTTGTCAAACATCTTCTGCCTGGCAGCGGGCGCCGCGGCAAACGACTTGTGGGACGGATACATCCCGGCAAGCGCCTCCATCACATAGAATTGCACCAATGTCAGCGGTGCTTTTTCAAAATCGGTGATGTAAAGTTCCACGCCACCCATCTGCTCACCTTTGCCGAAGCCATAGTAAGGTTTATAATTGACCGGACGGAACCGCACGCCTGGAATATCCATGGCATTGAGCCGTGCGGCAAGCTTTCCGGCATTGATCCACGAGGCGGCAAAGGTGCGGAACGGCATGGTGTAGCCAACGCCTATCGACAGATAATCCAGCTCGCCGACGATGCCGGTAGCCGGATAGAACAGAGCGGTCTCGGGCGTCGGCATGTGGGGCGACGGGAGCACCCACGGCATCCCTGTGTCGGCGAAAAGCATGTCGCGGCTCCACCCTTCCATAGGTATCACCGTGAGTTTCAGCTTTTCAGCGCCCTTAATCATCTTCTCCCCCACGATCATGCGGGCCAGTTCGCCCGGGGTGAGTCCATAGATGTAGGGTATAGGGAGTGCACCGACAAACGATTCGCAGCCGGGGTCGACCTTGTTCCCCTCCACTTTCGTGCCTCCCAACGGATCGGGACGGTCAAGAACCACAAATTCCTTGCCTTGAGCGGCGCACGCCTCCATGGCGTTGGCCATTGTGGAGATGAATGTATATGATCGGCAGCCGTTGTCCTGAATGTCGTAGACAACAGCATCGACATCGCGCAGCATGGCGGCGGTGGGGCGGCGTGTGGCGCCATAGAGCGAATAGACCTTTACCCCCGTCGACGGATCGGTGGTGTCGGCGACCTTTGCGCCGGCGGTGACATCGCCGCGCACGCCATGCTCGGGAGCGAAAAGCGCCACAAGTTCCACATCGGGAGCGTCATTTAAGATATCCACCGTGGCCCGGAGTGCGTTGTCAACTCCGGTAGGGTTGGTTATCAGCCCCACGCGCTTGCCGCGCAGAGCCTCGAAACCGCCGTCGCGCAACACCTCCACACCCGGTTTCACCACCGGAGTCACGGCCTGCGCCACCAACGCCGAAGCAATCGCCACGGCTCCCAGTATATTTTTGAGTTTCATACTTGTTTTACTTTTGTCTTACGGCCGAATTCAGGCGACACCTTCACCAGACAACACACCCCCACGGTGCAGACGCAGCAGGCGATTGTCAGCAGAAAGAATCCGAGGTAGCCCATCTGGTCAGCCAGCCATCCGGCAGCCATGCCGGGCACCATCATGCCCAGGGCCATGAAACCGGTACATATGGAATAATGCGCCGTTTTGTAGCGGCCTATCGAGAAATATATCAGATAGAGCATATAGGCTGTGAAACCGAAGCCGTAGCCAAACTGCTCCACAAACACGCACAGACCTATCTGCCACAGCGATTCGGGCATCGCCCATGCCAGATACACAAATGTGAGACATGTGAGCGACATCGACCATGCCATCGGGTGCAACCATTTTCTCAATCCTCCTACCGAAGCGACTATGCCGCCGAGGATGCCGCCGATAACCAGTCCGGCAACTCCTACGGTGCCGTAGACCATACCGACGCTCTCAGTGCTCAGCCCGAGGCCTCCGGCCCCGCGGTCGGCGAGCAGGAACGGATTTATCATCTTCACAAGAAGAGCCTCGGGAAGACGGTAGAGAAGCATGAACAGTATGGCAAGAATCACGCCCGGCTTGCGGAAGAAATCCACAAATGTTTCAATAAACTCATTCATGACCGAGCCGGCATTTCGGGGCATGCGGTTGGCATCGCCTGAGGGGCGTGGAAGAATGAATCCGTGGTAACAGCCAAGAATCAGAAAGAATGCCGACATTATGGCAAAAATCCATATCCATCCTCCGGTGGCGGTGTGTCGCGTGGTATTGATATAACCGGCGAGCACCACCAGGGCACCCTGTCCCACAATCATCGAACAGCGATAGAACAGTGAACGGATACCCACGAAAAACGACTGCTGATGCTCCGTAAGGCCGAGCATATAGAAGCCGTCGGCGGCTATATCATGCGTAGCCGAGGCAAATGCCATGAGCCAGAACACTGCAAGGGTGAGCTGAAAGAAAGCCGATGCGGGGATGGTGAACGCTATCAGAGCCATCGCCACCGCTATGGTCAGCTGCATTGTCACCACCCACCAGCGTTTGGTGCGCACGATGTCGATAAAGGGACTCCAGAAGGGTTTGATCACCCATGGCAGATAGAGCCACGACGTGTAAAACGCCATGGTGGTGTTGTCGATGCCCAACTGGGTGTACATGATTGTGGTAATGGTCATTACGGCCATATATGGCAAGCCTTCGGCAAAATAGAGCGTCGGCACCCACCACCAGGGCGAACGGCTTAGGTCAGTTATAGATGCGGGTGATTTCTGCATCGGAGAAATAGTGTTTTAAAATTGATTCACAGGTGTGCCCTTCCGCCGCCATGGCGGCAGCGCCGATCTGACACATGCCCACACCGTGGCCCCAGCCGCATCCGTCAATGACGAAACGCTCTGGCACCCGCTCCCCTTCGGAAGTGACCAGCACACCCTCGGCGGTGACGGTGAAAGCCGACGATTTCAGATGCGTCGGCGAGAGCAATCGACGGATCTCAAGTTCCTTGCCCACAACAATGGAATCGCGGGTACCACGGATGAGCAGACGGGTTATGCGCCCCGACTTGCCGCGGGCGAGCGGTTCAAGCGCCAGGATATAACCGAGATCCACGCCCCCTTTTTCTGCAAGCAGCTGTCGCAACAGATGCTGCCCGAGTCTCTCCTGCCAGCGAAAAAATGAGGGTGAGGAGAGATCGTAGTCATTGAGCACGGAGGAGAGCAGCGCGCGATCGGTCGTGGCGCAGTAGACATGTCCGTCGGGAGCAGCGTCGCTGACCGAACGGAGGCAGGGCACATCGGCATCCTCCCACGCGGCGGAGAATTCTTCCGTGACGCCGCCGCAGCATTTGGAAAAGCGGGCGTCGCACACCTCGCCGTCGGCGGTGACAAGCACCAGACCTCGGGTGGCTTTTATAGCATCGAGCACCGCCGGCGCTGCCGTGCGGGCAATTCCCTGATAGCGCTGGCAATGATCGTCGGCACAGACATCGAAACGGTTGTGCGCCTCGCGGTCGTACCACCGCACAATCTCTCGGCATCCGTGCTCCGGGTCGTGCCTAAGCCGGGTGTGGCAGCCGGTGGCAGGAGCTTCGGTTCGGGCCTGTTCGCGCCGGAGCATGGCCACAAGCCACGAACGCGACACTATGGCGTGGGCTTTGAGAAATTCAACCGGCGCATCGGCATTCATCTCCGATGAAATCACGCTGGCGAGATATTCCTCCAGAGGCACTATGTTGATGATCAGATTGTCGGGAGCAATCATAAGCGCACCGCGAAACGACTGCGGCATGTGTCTCTGCCAATGGAATCCGATTCCTATTTTCACATCCGGCAGGGTAAAGTAAGCCTCAGGCTGCCCGGGAGTGAACAGCCGCGAACCATCGGGCATCACATCCGACGCAAATGGGCCGTGGAGAGTGTACCTGCCATCCTCCGCGCCCAGAATTCCTACTTTTATTACCGGTTGCTCTGTCACTGTCGTGATGAATTTAGTCACTGTGGCAATTAATTAGTCGCGGTCGCGCAGACGATAACAGGTGTCACTGAGGATTTTGAGCAGCGAGTCGCTGTCGAGTGCGCGGAAGTCGCATTCGCGGGCGCAGATAAAGCACCCCGCCACGTCGATGGCGCCGGGCGAAATAAGCATCTGTCCGGGGTCTGTGCCGTAGCACGCAGGCCGGTGTGCCCGGCGGGGTATTACCAGCACATCCACGGTGCGGTCGTCGCGGCGCATCATATAGAGGTTCATGCGTGGTTCGGCCTCCCCCTTGTTTTCGGGAAGCATGGCCAGCACATTTACGATTTCGTGCATGCGGCTCATCAGCTGCTCCCGGGTGGCAACCGAGAAGAAGATGTGCCGGTAAGGGAAAGCGCGCGCCGCAGCCGACTCGAAGATGGGGAGGTCGGCAGAGCGCACCGCCTGAAAATGCATATGGTCGGGAGCCGACGCACCGCACTTTGCACCGTTGTAGAACACCACCATACCGGGGAGACGTCCCGACAGCTCCATCATGTCGGCCACGCGGCGCAGATCGCCGGGGCTGTCGGAAAGCGACTGCGGAGTGTGGGCCACAGCCGCGATTGTGAGATGTCGCGGAAACACCGGATAAGGATTCACGAGACCTTCATACCCTTCCATCACCGGATAGACCTCCTGAGAGTCGGGGCGGTTGTCGGCGCAGAGGAAACAACGTCGGGCGGCGATGGATGCGGCATCTACTTTAGCGCCCGACGAGACTGCACGCGCGGGGTTAAAGATGGCCCGAAAGTCGAATTCGTCAGCTTCGATATGGCGTGTCTCCACGTTGGCGAGCGCCTCGGTGTTGGTTCGGGCAAGCGGCCACTCCCTGAGCTGGTTGTCGACAAATTCGGTGATGCGGCGCGATTCCTTGCGCGAGGTCTGGAAATACTCTTTGGCGGCAAGACGTTTGCGGGCCTCGATCTCAATGCTGCGGAGTAGGTCCTTATAGATGTTGTTGGCGTTGACGCGTTCCTGCGGAAGCGCTGCGTCGGAATTGCCGCTCCATCGGCGGCAGAGATACAGCGAGTCGAAAATGCGTCCTATGCGGTGACGCCGCGATATGCGCAGCCCCAGCGCGTAATCCTCGCCGTAGCTGACATTGGGCACCCCTATCTGGCGCAGCAGAGGGGTAAAGAACGCACGCGGGGCGCCCAGGCCGTTGATGCGCAGGGCGTTGTTGTGACCGTTGTCGTCGGTCCACTCCTTGTGGTCGATCAGACCGGGAGGCAGAGGATTGCCGTCGAAATCCGTAAGCTCGTATGAACCGATGACCATGCCGGCGCCGGTGGTGCGGAAGCAATCGACAATGCGGCTGAGCACGTTGCTGTCCTTGTATTGGTCGTCGCTGTCGAGCTGCACTGCAAACCGGCCGCAGGCGGCATTGCGCACGCCATATTCCCAGCAGCCGCCGATACCAAGGGTGGTCTCCTCAGGGATCAGATGCACCACCCGGGAGTCGGAAGCGGCAAGCGCGGCAAGCGTTTCGGTGGTGCCGTCGGTTGAATGGTTGTCAACGACGATGACGTTGAATAAAAATGGAGCCGTCTGACTCAGAGCCGATTTCACGGCGTCGGCAACGGTGGCCACGCGGTTGCGCACCGGTATTATCACCGATGCCTCAACGGGAAATTCCTCTTCGTCGAAGCTGAGGGTGAATGTGCGCTCGTCGAGCCATGCGCCGATGCGGCGCAGATAGTCGGTGAACACCTCCTCGCGCTCGCGCTGCACGGCGGCGTTGCGGGGATCCACGTAGTCAAACTGTTGCTCGCCCGAGGTGCGGCGGTCGGCCACGGATGCCGTGTAGAGATATTCAGGCACATGCACTATTGCGGCAGGGCTGTGCTGGGCAAACCAGAGGCGCAGCGCATACAGACCGCTATGGAGCGACTCCACCGGAGCGGTCTCGGTGCCGAAAAGATGCATCGACACCACCATCAGGGGGCCGAAATCGAAATCGTCGCGCACCGACCCGGGCTGGTATGGCGCAAGGGGGTGCGGCCCGTCGGGAGTGCGATAATCGCAATATAGGAGCAGGGCGCCGGTGTCTTCGGCGAGCTGAAACAGACGTCGCCTCGACGATTCCGGCAGCTCTATGTCATAACCGTCGAGAGCCACAAGCTGCCACTCGGCGCCGCAGTCGCGTCGGCCAGTGAGTTCGTCGACAAGCTGCCTGGTACCTATTGTGGGGGATACCCGCAGGATATTGGCAGGAGAGCCGGCGGCAGCGCTTGCACGAGTGCCGGCCTGATTGGTCAGGGTATTATCCATGGCATTTACAAGGTAAAGGTGTTATGTTTTATCAGAAGGCAGAATCGGCGGATCATTTTTTCTGCTTTTTCTGCTTTTTGGCTTTCTGCTTTTTATTTTTCTTATTCTTCTTGTTTTTATCCGCGTTATCCTGGGTTGAGACAGGCATCGGTTGGGCTTTCACCTCCGGAAAATCGTCGCCGATGAGATATTGCATGGCGTCGGCCACAAAAATATTTCGCGAGGCGGCATCTTTCATGCTTTCGATGGGGAAAGAGGCCACTACCACCCTGCCGGGATATTCCAGACCCTGGTGTGAGCGGCGTTTTCCATCCACGGCTATCGCGGCGGGATATTTGGTATCGGAATAACGACCGATGACGAGGCCACGGTTATCGACCGGAGCGATAGCCTGCGGATTTCCGGCACCTACCCAGCTGCCGTTGGCCAGCGATGCAATTTCGGAACTGCCGAGCACCGGCACACCGCTCATGCGGGCGCCGTTCTCTACCCTGAAGGTGCGGGTAGCCCGGGGAACTACGCTATCGTTGGCACCTTCGGGCAGATAAGGCTTGTAGCCGAGCATATCCGAAGCAAACAGCGCCATAGTATCGCGGGTGAGCGAGTCAGCTTCGATGATTTCGCTGCTGAGATAGGAACCTGAGACAAGCAACGCACCTCCGCGGCGGCGGAACTGCTCGATGCGCTGACGCAGCGCCTTGTGGAAGGTCTGATAGAAACGGCCGCGGTGAGCGGCTTTGCGGGTGGTTTTCTGCTGTCCGAGAATAAGGTCGACAGCCTTCGGAGCCGATGTGCTCTTCTCGAAAGCAGCAAGCGATGACGACACGAATCCGCGACCTGCATTGCGGAGAGCCACGCCGTGGATGTAGGTGTAGTCGCGGGTGTTGCCCGTGCGGATGTTGCCCTCTTCATCGGAACCGGAGGAACCGAACGATGGATTGGTGCTGGTGAGCGTGGACGATGGATCCATGTCATACTGATTACCTATGAAATGAACATCGGCTCCGTCGGGCACGCCATAGGCGGAATCAAACTCGAATCCGGCATACGTAGGGCCGTCGGTCCATGCCGGGCCGGCCACACGGGTATAGCCGTTGACGATTTCAACCGACGGCATGCGGTTGTCCTTGTCATAAAGGCTCAGTACCTCCGAGGGGAACGACACACCGCCGTCGTTAGCGGCCACTATATAATATGAGTGGATTTTGTCGTCACTGACTTTCACCGACCACGACGACACCGGGGTGGTGGCCACTGGACGGAACGCAAGCCCGTCGACGGCTTCGTAGACGATGTAGAATGTGGGAGTGGCACTCTTTTCGAGCGGATCGATGGTGGGTTCCCACGAAAGTGTGTAGTAGCCGTTGGAGTCGGCGTGGATGCCGAATGTGTTCACCGGCAGGGGCTGCACCACGAAATTGAGATCATAGCGCCTGGCCAGGAACCGGCCAATTCCCTTATAGACGGCACGTCCTACCAGAAACCGGAACTCGGGATCCCAGGCCCGCTTCATATCCTCGAAGCTCTGATGCGAGAGCAATTCGAGTATCATGGCGGGCACTTTGGTCTCGCGCACCTCATAATATTTGCGGTCGCGATAGCTTCGGTCGGCCCAGTCGGGATCATAGGCCGCGCGAATGTCACCCACCACCTGACGGGTGATGTCGTCGGTGAGATCGCGGTTGGCATAGCGCGATGTGCCGTTGCCGAGGGGATTGCCGTCGTCGGTGGAGTATAGGCCGAGGGTGCCTACAGTTGTGGAATCGGTGTGGAAGCCGGCGTCGGTGTGGAATGCCAGAGCCATGTCGACCGGGATACCGAGACCGATGGTGTCGGGAAACATTTCAGAGCCTCCGGCCATGTGGTTGACCCAGAGGGCGCGTGATTTGTAATCGTCGATGTAGTCATCGCCGTCGGGAGTATCGTAGACCCATGTGGGGAATCCGGCTCCCTGCAGATAATAGCGCGAGCCTTCAAGATAGGCGGGGTAGCCCGAGACGGCATATTCGCCCGAACCGCCGCGGGCCACAAAACCCATGCCGCCGCCCACTTTCACGGCGTCGGCCGACACCACGGCATCATCATCTTCCGACATATTCGTCAGTGTCACCAGCGGCTTTTCCTGAAGGCCGGCAGCAAAAGGATAGGTGCCGATATAGACCCATGTGCCGCCACCCATGCGCTGGTTCACAACCACCTGCGAAGAACCGCCGAGGTGGTTCACCGTGTAGGTGGCGTCGGGGGCACTGTTGGGATATGACTGATACGAAACATACACGGCGCGACGACCTGCCTCGGTCACGGGGCCATACCAGTTGGCGGTGGAGCAATGGGCTGAATCGCCGACGCTGACAGTTTTCACCTTGCCGGAGCGCCCCATGGTGAAGGGGTTCTCGCCATTCTCTATGTAGTTTCGTCGAAGACCGTAGCCCGTGTTTTCAAGTTCCCAGCGATGACGGCCTGCCGTGGTGGAGAATCGCTTGTCGCCCTGATTTACGTCATAGTCAACGATTGTGGCGGTTTTCGAGAAATCGCGTTCACGCGGCAGCATCACATATGCGCCGGCATTTTCAAGCATCGGCACAAGATAAGGGTCGACAAACGAGCGGGAAAGCAGATCCTCCACGGTGCCGAAAAGGCGCGGGCGCTGCCATTTCCAGCCGTTGTCGTAATATTTTCCATGGCTGGGCCAAATTGCCAGCGTGCGTCCCTGCATGCCGTCGGGTGCCTCGGCCACCGAGGGGAGAGTGACGAATGATTCAGGCGCTTCGATAGGATCGTTGGAGCCTTGCACCACTAATGGCTCTTTGGGTGCTGAGGACTTTTTGGCCGCTTTGCGGCTGCGCTTGTTGCGTTTCCTTTTCCCGGAAGATTTTTTACGACGTTTTTTCTTCTTTTTAGCGCCTGCCGAAGCCTGCGATGTGCTTTGCCCGGCATAAGCCTCGAAACCGACGCCGTCGGGCAGGACTACAGTGAGCGACACCAGGGCTATTACACATATTCTTAAAAGGGAGGATATTTTTCGGTACATCAGGAATTCTAATCGGGTTATTTACAGTCAGGTTTGCGGTTGCGGGCAGCGTTATTATTTCACAGGCGCGCCTCGCCATGTGTAGTTTCGCCGGACGGGTCTTCCGCTGCGATAGCGGCTCTTGAGATTCGGGTACCAACGCCAGAGCATCTGCCACCACAGCAGAGCCGGAGCCAGCCTTACCTCAAGTGCACGGCCGCTGCGGCACCAGTTCACCGTCAGCGGTATCCACAACGCAGGGATAGTGGCGGCGAAAAGACATGCCGGCCACCAGTTGGGCAGCGAGAAGACGCATCCGACGGTAACAGCCGCCAGCCACACCCACATGGCGCATGTGCCGGCACCCATGGTCAGACGGGGCCAAAGCGGCAGACGACGCTCGGTGAAGCGATGACGCAGACGCAGCTCGCTGTAAGCCCGGCGGGGATGCTGGAAACGCACATTCACCAGCGCGTCGTCCGATAAAACAACCGCCGTGTTGCTTCGGTTCGTGATCTGGTTCACAAATATATCATCGTCGCCATGATGCAGATTCAGCGATCGGGAGAACCCTTTGGCCTTGAAAAAGAGGTCGCGCCTGTATGCCAGATTGAAACCGGTGCCGCGATAGGGATGCCCGTGCATGGCGGGCTGCAGCCAGGTGACGGCACGCGCCACCTCGTCGAACCTGTTCCATGAGCGGCCAAGCCCGTGGATACGCGCCCATCCGAGCACCACTTGCCGGTGTCCCCCTTCGGCTGTGAAGGGGAATGCCATGCGGCGCACCCACAGTGGCGACTTCACGCGACAACGCGCCGTGGTAAGCAAAACCACATCGTGGCGGGCAGCTTTGATGCCAAGAGAGATGGAGAGTTTTTTGCGCGAAAGATTCCGGGCCTCCTCGGGCACGTAAGTTATATAAAGATTCTTGAACTCGTTGCTAAAATAATTCACCACATCGGTGATCTCCTCGGCGCAGCCGTCGTTGACCACCACCACCTCGAACTTGTCCGCGGGATAACCCTGAGTGAGTATGTCGGGGAGCATCTTGCGCAGATCGGCCGCATTGTCGCGCGCATACACCACCACCGACACCGTAGGCAGCGCCTCATCGGGCACTTCGGGCTGCGGAGCGGTGACGCGCACCCGCGTACGCATTCTGTAAAACGTCAGCAAAAAAATCATGGCGGAGAGTGCCACACCAAGGCACACCCACACCACAGGCAATATATCGTGAAACGAGAAATACATTTCTTAATATCAGAATATCTCAACAAAGTTAACACTTTTCTTTGAATTTTCCTTTTGAGGGAGGGAAAATAAGGGATAAAATTGCTAACTTTGTGCATTGTATATGCTCAAAGGATACGTTGAAATTGAGAAACTGAAGCTTTTCGGTCACCACGGAGTGTTTCCGCAGGAACGCACCGTGGGGAATGTTTTTGAATTCACCATAACTCTCTGTTACGATATGGAGCGCGCCGCCTCAACTGATTGCGTGGAGCACGCGCTGAACTATGCATCGGTTATCGAGACAGTGAAAGAGGTGTCGGAAATCCCTTCGGCATTGCTCGAGAATCTGGCTCTGAGGATAAAAGATGCCATTATCGAACGGTTTCCCCAGGTACTGTCAGGCTCGGTGTGCGTGGCCAAGCCCACGCCCCCTGTCGGCGAGCAGCTGAACAGGGTGGCTGTGACGCTGCAATGGTGAATTACTCAGTTTGCTATTCAACGGAATGTATTTAGAGCTTGTTTAATAATAAATGTTGCCGATAGGGTCGCATATCCTGAGCCTGATTTCGTCGTGTGACGAAGGAGTGTACGTGTGTACACGACTGAGGAACAGGACGAAATCAGGCCGGGATATGCGAAACAAAGGTAACTTTTCATAAAAGATATTTCTAAGAAACATAAAAAAAAGTTTTAGCAGATGTGAAGTTCTTGAAAATATTACCTTTTGTCGGTAACATTTATTATTAAACAAGCTCTTAAACTCTATAGGAAAAATGACGATTGACAAAGATGCCGTAAAGGCAGAATTCATTGATATGCTGCGCTCCACGGGGCGCGAAGGTGTCGATTATGTAATCGAGGAGATAGAGCGGCTCGGTTTCTTCGAGGCTCCCGCATCGGCCAACCACCACCTGAATGTGGAAGGTGGTCTCACACAGCATTCGCTCAATGTGGCCAAGGCCGCCCTGAGCGTGTGGGAGGCTCTCAAACCGCTGGAACCCACCCTCGAGAAAGAGGTTACACGCGACTCTATAATCATCTCGGCTCTCCTGCATGATGTGTGCAAGGCCGACATCTATCGCCGCACCACAAAAAAACGCAAAAACGCACTCGGCATTTGGGAAGACTCCGAGGGCTACCGCCTCTCCTATAAAGGCTTCCCGATGGGTCACGGCGAGAAATCGCTCGTAGTGGTGCTCTGCAGCGGCATAGAGTTGAGCGACGCCGAGATGCTGGCCATCCGCTGGCATATGGGAGCCTGGGGCGTGAACCAGCACAGCCTCGAGGATTGCAAAAGCTACGATGCCGCCCGCAAACTCTATCCTTTAGTGTCGATCGTGCAGGCCGGAGACTCGCTGGCCGCCTCGATTCTCGAACGCGAGGCAGCCGAGCTTGACGAGCTTTGAAACCTGAGAGCGCATCAGCATCCCACACCCCGCTATTTCTGAAAATTCATCAAGTCACATAATTCAAAATGAAAGAACAGCGCAAACGCTTTTTCCTCGACGAAGAGGATATCCCCCGCCAATGGTATAACATCCAGGCCGACATGCCCAACAAGCCGCAGCCACCGCTGCATCCCGCCACAAAGAAACCCCTTAAAGCCGAAGATCTTTTCCCGATTTTCGCCAAGGAGTGCTCAAAGCAGGAACTCAACACCACTGACCCCTGGATCGAAATTCCGGAGGAGGTCCGCGAAAAATATAAATATTATCGCACCACCCCCCTTGTGCGCGCCTACGGCCTTGAAAAGGCACTCGGCACTCCCGCCCATATCTATTTCAAGAACGAGAGCGTGTCGCCCATGGGGTCTCACAAACTCAACAGTGCCATTCCCCAGGCTTACTACTGCAAGCAGGAGGGCGTGACCAACATCACCACCGAGACCGGCGCCGGCCAGTGGGGCGCGTCGCTGGCCTACGCCGCAAGCATGTTCGGCATCGAGTCGGCTGTATATCAGGTAAAAATCTCATACGAGCAGAAGCCCTACCGCCGCAGCATCATGCAGACTTTCGGCGCACAGGTCACTCCGTCCCCCTCGATGTCGACCCGCGCCGGCAAAGACATTCTCACCGCACACCCCAACCATCAGGGTTCGCTCGGCACCGCCATCTCTGAAGCCGTAGAGCTGGCCCAGACCACTCCCAACTGCAAATATTGCCTCGGTTCGGTGCTCAACCACGTAGCCCTCCACCAGACCGTGATAGGTCTCGAAGCTGAAAAACAGATGGAGATGGCCGGCGAATACCCCGACGTAGTGATAGCCTGCTTCGGCGGCGGCAGCAATTTCGGCGGCATCGCCTTCCCCTTCATGCGCCACCGCATCAAGGGTGAAGAGGGAAAGAATCACACTCGCTTTGTAGCAGCCGAACCCGCCAGCTGTCCCAAACTCACCCGCGGCCAGTTCCGCTACGACTTCGGTGACGAGGCCGGCTACACTCCCCTCCTCCCCATGTACACCTTAGGCCACAACTTCGCCCCCGCCAACATCCACGCAGGCGGTCTGCGCTACCACGGCGCAGGTGTGATAGTATCGCAACTTCTAAAAGACGGTCTGATGGAGGCTGTCGACATCGATCAGCTCGAAAGCTTCGAGGCCGGCACCCTCTTTGCCCGCACCGAAGGCATCATCCCCGCCCCCGAATCGTGCCACGCCATCGCAGCCACCATCCGCGAGGCTAACCGCTGCAAGGAGACCGGCGAGGAAAAGGTTATCCTCTTCAACCTCTCAGGCCACGGACTCGTCGACATGGCCTCCTACGACAAGTATCTCGCCGGCGACCTCCAGAACTACTCGATTTCCGAAGAGGAACTCACCGCCAACATCAAGGAAACAGACCCCCTGCAGCCCTGATCCCCTCCCCTGCGATGCAATTCTATGCCTCTTATGGCATAATTCATTGATAAAAACATTGAAAAGAAAGAGGGTGTGTCATAATGGCTCATCTGGGTCGTCGCTTGAAGGGTTCGGCCTCGGTCACAATCTCCAGATTGCTCCCATCAGCCTCACCTCCAAGCTCCTACCATCTGAACCATTCTGACAGCACCCTCCCATCCGGATAGAAAAGACGCTGTGTCAAGTATTTTGACACAGCGCCTTCTTTTATTCACATCTATTCGTCAGTCAACTAACTATTAGTTATTCAACTAACGAAAATGGGGTTTAAGCCGTCACTTGCGGCGGCGCACCGATTTGGTGGCCGACGAGGATGATTTTGCAGCTTTAGGTTTCGACGCCTTGGCTTTCTTTTTCTTGGTGGATGATTTGGACGACGCCTTGGCACGTGAACTGCGCGAACGTGAGGATTTCACCTGCTCCTGTGTTTCGCCGTCGCGCGAAGCGATATTCTCGCCACGCTCTGCTGCTGCGGCGGCCTCCTCAGCGGCGGCTTCAGCGGCTTCACGAGCCTCGCGGGCAGCTATGATTTCCTCTCGCGAGGGCACCCACAGACCTTTGTCGAACTGCTCCAGACGGTTCTGGATGCTGTCCTGTGCGCGCTGACGGTCATCGGGATCGGGATAGAGCTGCATCATCGACTTGTTGGCGAGATTGCGTGTCTTGTATATGTCGCCGTCATACATGTTGCGCGAGAAATAATCGGCATAGGTGTAGCGCGGCAGATTGTTGTTGTCGTCGACGAAAATATACTGCTGGGCGAGATAGGGTCGGAGCTGATCCATGCGCACCCAGAACATGGGGTAACGCACCGGCTCACCACCAAAGTCATCGCTGCGGTGCAGCACGGGGCAGATAGCCTCCACCGTGCGGTGAGTCTTGTTGCTGCGCGAGTCAAACTCCCATTTCTCTATGATATAATATGAAAGCACCTCGTTGGCCGGCACATCGCTCTCCTCGATCGTGAATTTGGGATTCTTCTCGGTGGAGCCTTTGGCAGGTGTGTTTAGCACGTGGAAGCGGCTGAGCATGTCGGCAACCTTCACGCGGTATTCATCAGTGAAAACCTCCTTGCCGTCGAGATATTCGTAGACGGGAATCTGATTGGCTGCGACCAGACGCATGATGATGCGGAAAAGATTCTCCTGCCCGTCGACAACCTCCTCAGGATAATATAGAGGCATGTTCTTGTTGTTGTCGAGCTTGAGGTCGCGGTAAATCACGCGCATCCACTGCTTGTCGGCATCGGCCGTTTCCTGAGTGGCGTAGCGTTGCTGCATGCGGTCGGTCACTCCCGGGGTCTCTGTCTTCTCGCGGTCGCGGGCTGAGCCGCCGCGACGAACCACCGACGAGCTGGAAGAGTTGCCGGCAGCGTTCTGCGCCAGTGCGGGGAGCACGCCTGCGGCGAAGACGAGTGCGGCTATGGTGATTTTTGCAAATGCTTTCATGTATATTGTATCGTATATCTGTTCGAAAATAGGGTTATGCGCCTTGTATCAGCATCAGTTGACTATCACTTCTATCGGCGAGAGGTCGCGGGTGATACCGTCGGGGCCGATTGCCTTCACGCGTGTGATGTAGAAGCGTTTGCCGCGCGACAGACGCCGGAACGAATCTTTCTGTCGCTGCGAGAACTGCGCCCCGGCCGAAACCTCAGGAATGGCGTTGCCCATCGAATCGAAGAACACGGTCTCGAAGCTTAGCACCTTGAACTGGATGTTGAGCAGATCGTCGTCGATGGCGGCCTCGATGCCCGGGGCATTGAGCAGAGTGGTTTTGGCCAGTCCGCGTCCGCCTCCCTTGTAGTGGCTTGTGTTGCCGTTGGCGTCGCGGAATGCGATATATGGCGTGGGATCGGGGAGCTTGCGCACACGGAATTTGGTGGAAGCCACAGTCATGGGGCGGCCATCCATCTGTGCCGTCACGGAAATCACAGCTTCTTCGCCGACCTTGCCGGGGTGAGCCACCCAATGGTCGCCGCTACGGGTGAGAGTGCCGTTCGACATTGTGGCCGACACATTGTTCATGGCCACACCGGGCACCGAGATCGAGATGGGATTGTCGATGCCGGCATAGAGCACATTCATCATGGTGGCCGATACGGTGGCCGTGGGTTCAATCACGGTGTAGGAGCTTTCGAATGGGTGGCGGCTGACTGTGCCATCGCCATGAGGCACTTCCAGGTAGCCTTTGTAGTCAAAGGTGCCGGTAGCCCCGGGCGAGAATTCATAAAGGCCACGGTCGTTGCCGAGCTGTTTGCCATTGACAAACACCACGGGACGGGCAGTGGTGTCGACAGCCGCGAGCACTATATTTGCCGAATATTTGCCGCCGCGCATCACGAAACGGCTCTGCGGAATCACGAAAGCGTTTAGCTCGTTGACGCGCACGTCGCCAGCGTCGACATTGGCAAGGAGAGCCTGCAGAGCCTCTCCCTCGGCATATTTCACATCGTTCTGGAGCTTGGTGAGCAGCGTCACGGCAGCCACCACAGGCTGGTTGTCGAATTTCGACTCCTCCCAGCTCTGCTTGCCCAACGTGCCCTTTCGTGTCACGGGGTCGGTGGAGAGAGCCTTGAGGATATTATCGCGTTTGGCGGGGTCAGTCATCAGCGAGGCCACATAGTCGCGGTATTTCTCGACCGAGTTGCGCAACCCTTTTCCGCGGGGACGTTTTCCGGTGAGCATCACCACTGATGCCGCCTCGAGGTTGTCGCGGTTCTGAATGTCGGTGACCTTGCCGTCGCTGCCGTCGGCCTCGATCACGATCAGAGTCTTCAGTGAATCGATTGTGCGGTAGACGCTGTCGGTGGCGCGGCGCACTTCGAGCGCTTTCTCATACCACTGACGCCCCTTTCCGGGGTTCTGCTGTGCGAAAGCGTCGAGCGTGTTGAGGATAGCTCCGTTGCGCTGCTCCACATTGTTGTTGGTGCGTGTGAGACCCTCCTCCACCTGGGTGAAGCCGTTGAGCACATCGCTCGAGACATTCAGAGCCAGCATGGCGGTCAGAACGATGTACATGAGGTTGATCATCTTCTGACGCGGCGAGAGCCTGTTATTACTGGTACCCAATGGTAAAGAGTTTTAGAGGTTAATCAAATATTAGTGGATGCGCTGTTGGCGGCTGCGTCGGGCTGCTCGGGCACGGGCGGAGGAGCCACGGGGGCACCCTGCGCTGCGGCAGCGGCGGCCATGGGGTTGGCGCCATACATGTTCACGGTCATGGCGTGGATCATGCGCTCGTAGACCTGGTTGAGCTGATGCATGTAGAGAGCCATCTTCTCGGTCTCCTCGCAGTAGCGGGCGCTCTGCGACGAGCTGCGCTCATACATGTCGCGGATCTCCTTGATGCCGTGGTTGACACGGTCAATGGCGTCGAGCTGCGAGCTTACGCTCTTAAGTTGGATCTCATAGATGGTGTTCAGACCCTGGATGTTGCGGTTGAGAGCCTGCATCTGCTCGACATATCCGCCCGACGAGCGGGTGATGTTTTCGGAGTTCTCGGTGATGGCACGGTAGGATTCGAGCAGGGTGTCGCTCACGGAATTGAGCGAACGGGTGGTCTCCTGGAGGTGACGCAGCTCCTCGGCCATACCGGCCACCTGATCGAGGTAGGTCTGGGTGGCAGAAACCATCGAGGTCACCACCTCGGCCGGCGTGGAGTCGCCCGAAAGCACCGGAGCCACAATAGGCCCCTGCGGCACGGCGCCACGGCCACCATTCTCCACGTGCGCATCGGCCGACATCTGATTGCCGGAAACCGCGGCACCGGTGCTGACAGTGCCGCCGGTGACAATCACCGGAGCGCTAGCCGGCTCGGCGCCCTCCTCATCTGTCTCCTCCTTGTCGAGGTTGGGGAACACATTCTCCCATTTGTAGGAGCGCGGAGGACGGTCGAAGGCGGTGAGGGTGAACATCAGCACCTCGGTGCCCATACCGAGCGACAGCAGGAAGTTGCCGCCGGGAAGATGGAGGATTTTGAAAAGCGCACCCCAGATGACGATGGCGGCACCGATGGAGTAGGCGAAGTTGAAGAAACGCTGGCCGGCGTCGGAGGAGATCCAGGCCGATATACCGCGCTTGTACTGTTTATATTTTCCCATGGAATATTAGCTGAGAAATGGATAATCGAGTGAGGGAAGGGGACAATGGGCTGATGTGGACTTACTTACCCGTCTTTTGCCCCTTGGCGAAGCCTATCTGGGAGCGGACGCAACGGAATCCGATATAGGAGCGCTGCTCGTTCTGGAATTCCCACATGCGGATGTCGGAGCGAATATTGTGGGCCACATCCTTCCATGAACCGCCGCGCACAATCTTACGCTTCATGCGGTAGGGATCCTCCATTGCCGCATCGTAGCGGTATTCGGGGTTGATGTCGGCGGTGAGGTCCTGCACGGTTTCGTTAAAGGCTGTCGAGGTCCATTCGCTCACGTTGCCTGCCATGTCGTAGAGGCCGAAATCGTTGGGTGAATAGGTGCCCACGCGCGAGGTGATCAGGTGGCCGTCCTTCACATAGTTGCCGTCGTTAGGCTTGAAGTTGGCATAGAAACAGCCCTTGTCCTCGCTCATGGTGATGTCGCCCTCCCAGGGATATTTGTTGGCATCCTCGCCGGCGCGGGCGGCATACTCCCATTCAGCCTCCGTGGGCAGACGGAACGGCTCCACATACACGCCCTCCTTGCCCAGCGAACGTTTCAGATAGTCGGTGCGCCAGTTGCAGAAGGCATTTGCCTGCTCCCAGCTCACACCCACCACGGGATACTCGCTGTAGCCTCCGTGGCTGAAATACATGCGCACGTAGGGCTCGTTGTAGGCATTCTCGAAGTCGTTGACCCAACATGTGGTGTCGGGGTATACATTGACAATATAGGTGTTGAGAAAATCGTAGTCGCCGGTGAGATTGCGTGAAATGGTCTGACGCACAATTTCGCCCTCGTCGTTGATAAACGCGGTGTCTTTCGAGATCATGGGCATGTCGGTCGGCACGGGCAGATCGGTGTTGTAGACACGCTTGCGGGGATCGAGACGATTGCGGCGCTTGGCGGCCTCGGTGTGGTTGTAGACCTCGTAGCGGTAGTTGAGCTGAGTGGGATCGAGCTCTCGCTTGCCGGTGATGGGATTTGTGCGGTAAAGGCTCTCGATAGCGCGTTCGGCATCCTCGTCGGGGTTACGCCAGGGAATGGGCTTGTTCCAGTTGAGGTGAGGTTTCACGGGATTACCCTCGCGGTCCTCCTCGATTTTATAAGCCTCGTTGCCTCCGTAGGCGGGATCGGTCAGACGCTCGCGGATGATGGAGTCGCGCACCCAGAACACAAACTGCTTGTATTTAGAGTTTGTAACCTCGGTTTCATCCATCCAGAATGCGTCGACCGACATACCCTTGGTGTCGGATTCGAGATTCCACGCGCTGTCGGCTTCGGCCGGACCCATGTGCAGGGCGCCGCGGTCTACGAGCACCATGCCGTAGGGTGTAGGCTCGGCCCAGGATGTGCCTCCCACGCCGGTGACTTCACCGCCGTTGCTGCCGCCTCTGCGTCCCGAGGCGCAGCTTGCCGCCAGGAGAAGCATCAGCAGTGACGGGAGGATGTATAACGAAAGTCTTTTCATATCGGATTTCAGTGTGTATGCTTTATATAAGGTATGCTGTGTAATCTGTCGAGGTTTATGGCCGGGCAAAAGCGCCGTGGCGTCACATTATGCGCACCGCGCGGTGGCGGTTGCGGTTCTTCTCCGAGAAATCAAGCTTCAGGCTGTAGCCGGCGAAGATTTCGAGGCTGCCCGAAGATGCTTTTGAGATGGCCGAGACGGGATAGTCGTAGGCGGCACCCAGATAGAAGCCCTTGATTTCGGCCGACACGATGCCGTAGACGGCATCTTTCCAGCGGTAGCCCACGCCAAGGGTGAGGAACTTGTTGTAGCGGCCGCGCAACGTAGCTTCCCATGTAGTAAAGGAGAAATCGGTCTTGACCAATGCGGAGGGCAACACTTCAAATAACGTATTATTTAACTTTATATTGCTCCCTGCCATGAAATATAGCGTGCGACCGATCTGAAATTCATAATTTTTCTCCTCGGAGTTCTCGCCCGATTCTGAGTTGAGTTTCACCGCGGGATTGTTGAGATGAGTGCCCGATACGCCGGCCCAGAATTTGGGATGAACATAGAAGACACCCGCACCGATGTCAAACGCATTGCCGTTGAGATCCTGCTTGGGGATGGCCTCGTCGGTCGACTGATGATAGTCGTCGTTGTCTGGGATATAAACCTCGGAACCTTTGAACCCCTGGTTCATGAAACCTAACTGTGCGCCCACGGTGAGCGTGCCTTTGAACAGGCGGATCTTATAGCCAAGCTGTGCGCCGATATTGAGATTGCTGTAGAGACCGATTTTTTCCTGCTGCATCACCAGACCTGCGCCGAACTTCTTTTTAAGGAATTTGAAAGGCATGTCGGCGGTAATGAGGAAGGTGTTGGGCGCTCCGTGGATGCCCATCCACTGCAGACGGGCGCCGCCGCGGATTTTCAGCAGGTCGGTGTTGCCGATGGCTCCGGCGTTGTAGTAGTTAGGCACCTCGAAATATTGCGAGAACTGGGCGTCGTATTGCGCGGCAGCTCTCTGCGGCAGCAGGGTAGCCACAGCGGCAAGCATTGCGACGGCCATGATCCGCAGCATTCCGCGGCTGAGTATGTTTATAGATTTCATTTAGAGCTTGTTTAATAAAAAATGCTCTTATTCGAAATAGAATGAGAGCACCACCATCTGCGTCGTGGCTCTTTTGAGAGAGGCGTTGACAGCCGTGCGGAGCGGGTCATCGACAAGGTCGGGACGGTCGTGGCGGATGCAGTCGGTGAGACCGAAGCAGAATTTAAGTTCTGGAATAAGTTTGAAATAAGGAAGATAGAAGTCGCATCCGAAACCTATCGAAACCATGAACTCCGAACCCTTGATTTTCAGGAAGTCGCTGCTTTTCTTACCTACGTCATAAGCCGGGATTACACCACCTATTATGTAGGGCCGCAGATTGCGCATGCGCATCGACGCGAATTTCACCTCGACAGGAAGCACCAGATAGGCCGATTTTATGTTCTGGTCATGGCGGGTGCCGGTGGATGTGTCGAGAAAATTAACCACGCGGTTGCCAAACCACAGGCCCGGCTGCGCGCGCAGCGAGAAATAGTTGTTGAGCCGCAATTCTGCCAGACCGTTGACACAGAAGCCGGGGCTGTAGGATGGCTGCGACATAAACCATGTCTGGCCGTCGTCGGTGACAAAGCCGTTGTGGTGAAAGCTGAGACCCAGGGTGTTGACGCCCACCGAGAATCCCAGATGAAAGCGGCGCATGTCGGCATAGGGTCTGTTGAGCAGCTTGTCGTTGAGCGTCTGGGCGCCCGCGGGGAGAGCAGCCACAGCCATGGCTACGGCAGCGGCGGCGGTCATGATGGCCGCGCGCACAATGCGGGATATTTTCGATTTTGCACTCATTGATTTATTAACGGCGCCTTTTTTTCTTTATTGCGCCCGGGCGGCCATTTAAGAAATGTCGCCGCAATCCTGTGTTAATTGTTGTTAATTGCGCAACCGAACCACTGCTGAAAGACGTTAAATATTTAACTTTGCTTAATCAATTGAAAAATGAAACGACTCCACCTTAATATTCTGCTGTTGCTGAGCGTTATCTCGATGGGTGCGCTGATGCAGTCGTGCGACGACGATTTTTACGACGACCCTGATGCACGCTGGTATCTCAGCGGCACATGGCAGTGCATGCAGTATCCCGACGAGACTCTCACCTTCTACACCTCGGGGTCAGGCGAATGGGACGACAACTACTCAGGCGACTACCTCCCTTTCAACTACTATTGCGACGGCAACCGGCTTTGGTTCGAGTGGTTCCCCGCCAACGGACCCTCCTACACCGAGAACTGCACCATCTACGTCACCAACGACAATGCAATGCAGATCACCTATCCCCCACGTGCCGGCTACGGTCCCACCACGCTCTACTACAGCCGCATATATTAGACAAGTTCAACAGCCTGCCGTATCGCCGACAAGCTGTTAATGCGACCGAGTGCTTGCAACCTCGTAAAAAACAAGAAAAATGGAAAAACGTAATTTTCGACCGACATTCACCCTCCCCTTTGTGTGCCTGACAGTGCTCTTTGTGGTCTGTCTTATCGTATCCAATCTTATTGAAATCAAAACCGTAAGCCTGGGATTCATCACCGTCACCGCCGGGCTGGCCGTTTTTCCGGTCTCCTACATCATCAACGACTGCATAGTGGAAGTCTACGGCTTCCGCCGTGCCCGTTTCGTGATATGGCTGGGATTCGGCATGAGTCTGCTTGTGGCACTGCTGCTCAACATGGCCATCAGTCTACCCGGCTCGGCCGACTGGCAAGGACAGGAGGCACTCGAGACAGTTTATGGCGCCGTGCCCCGCATCATGGCCGCCAGCTTCGCCGCGTTTATCTGCGGTTCGATGGTCAACGCCTGGGTGATGAGCCGGCTAAAGCGCAGCGCACCTGCCGACAGCGTCAACTCATGGAGCCGGTTCTCGCTCCGCGCAATTGTGTCGACACTCTTCGGCGAGGGTGTAGATTCGCTCATTTTCTTCCCCGTGGCTTTCGGAGGTGTGCTGCCGTGGAGCACAGTGCTGCAGCTGATTATAGCGCAGATGCTACTGAAAACAGCCTATGAAATCATAATCCTGCCGGTCACCATCAGAGTGGTCAGAGCGCTCAAGCGCGTCGAAGGCATCGACACGGTCGATTCCGCCGCCACCGACTACTCGTGGTGGCGCCTCACCGACATCTGATTCCACCACCCCCTCAAAGCGGTGAAATCGTAATTTCTACTGATTGTGTGAATTTTATGCAAAATTTTTTCGGGTAAATAGCTGCTGTTTCAGAAAAAATGCCGATATTTGCACTTGAATTTTGAGCCGCGGCACCCAAGCTTAAGCTAAAGTGCTACGCCTCAATCATTTGCGCTGTCACAATCTAAAACAACATATCAAGCTATACACCGCTATGACAAAAGCAGAAATTGTAAACGAGATTTCAAAAACCACCGGCATCGAACGCACCGCAGTTCTCGAAACCATCGAAAAGTTCATGGAAGTAGTCAAGGATTCACTCGCCCACGGCGAACCCGTCTACCTGCGCGGTTTCGGCAGCTTCATCATCAAGACCCGCTCGCAGAAGACCGCCCGTAACATTTCCAAGAACACCACCATCATCATCCCCGAGCACCAGATCCCCGCTTTCAAGCCCGCCAAGGTGTTCATGGAAGACCTCAAGAAGTAATTCAGGCTTCGGCAACAGGTCAACTCTCTCCCCATTCCACAATCCAGACAATTAACCCGATAGTCAACCACTAAAATTTTCTTACTATGCCCAGCGGAAAGAAAAGAAAAGGCCACAAGATGGCCACCCACAAGCGTAAAAAACGCCTGAGAAAGAACCGTCATAAGAAGAAGTAAATTCTTACGGCACGTGAAGACAGCCGACAAGGCTCTGCCGCAACCCGCGGCGACAATCTTCACCTGGTTTTATCAAACGCGATAAAGAACACAGAACAGACTTTTTCTCCGACGGATGCCGACGACGGCCTCGCGCCGAGAAAAAAGTTTGTTCTCGCGTTTTTTCTCACCGGTCAATTCCCGGCCCCGAAAAGGCCTTGCCCCCCTTAAATCTCTCCAGCGGCCGCCTGGCAGACAGCCAAAACGCATCTGCCCCGGCCCGCCAAAAGCATCCAATCACAATTAATGAAATGAAAAGCGAACTTATCGTCGACGTACAGCCTCATGAGGCATCAATTGCGCTCACTGAGGACGGCCGTCTGGTCTCGCTCCAGAAAGAGAGCAGAAACCTGGCCTACGCCGTCGGTGACATCTATGCGGCCAAAGTGAAGAAGCTCATGCCGGGCCTCAACGCCGCATTTGTCAACGTCGGCTACGAAAAGGACGCCTTCCTTCATTACCTCGACCTTGGACCGCATTTCTCTTCCTATTCCACCTTCATCAAAGAGCTGCTGGCCGCCCCCTCGGGATCGCTGCCAAAGCTCCAGAAAATGAAGCTGCTCCCCGACATCGACAAGCACGGCACCATCACCGACCAACTCACCGTCGGACAGGAACTGCTGGTGCAGATCGTCAAAGAGCCAATCTCTTCCAAAGGCCCCAGGCTTACCACCGAGATAGCCTTCACAGGCCGATACATGGTCCTCATACCATTCTCGAGCAAAATCTCCATCTCGCAGAAAATCAAAACCACTGCCGAAAAGTTGCGCCTGCGCCACCTTGTGGAAAGCATCAGGCCTAAAAATTTCGGCGTCATCATCCGCACTTCGGCCGAAGGCAAATCCGTGGCCGAGCTCAACCGCGAGATCCAGACATTGCTGCAATGCTGGGAGGAAACCATCGCCAAAGCCCGACATGCCGAAATCCCCTCGCTGATCTTCGAGGAGGAGAGCCGCATCGTAGGCGTCCTGCGCGACGTGTTCTCCCCTGATTTCGAGGCAATCCATGTCAATCAGGCCGAGGCTTTCGCCCAGATTCAGAAATATGTGAGCCTCATCGCCCCCGAAAAGAAGGACATTGTACAACTCTACACGAAGGACACGCCGATTTTCGACCACTTCAACATCACCCGGCAGATAAAATCATCCTTCGGCAAAACCGTCTCCTTCAAATCGGGCGCATACATCATCATCGAACACACCGAAGCCCTGCACGTCATTGACGTCAACTCGGGTAACCGTGCGAAAGCAGGCAACGACCAGGAAGCCAACGCGCTCGACGTGAATCTGCGCGCCGCCGACGAAATCGCCCGTCAGCTGCGCCTGCGCGATATGGGCGGCATCATCGTCATCGACTTCATCGACATGAATAAGGCCGAGCACCGGCAGGCGCTCTACGACCATATGCGTCAGGTGATGGCCAACGACCGCGCGCGTCACAATATCCTGCCTCTCAGCAAATTCGGGCTTATGCAGATCACCCGGCAGAGAGTGCGTCCCGCCCTCGACATAGCCACTACCGAGACCTGTCCCTCATGCTTCGGCAAAGGCGAAGTGCAGCCCTCGCTGCTCTTCACCGACATGCTCCACGACAAGCTTTCATATCTCGTCGGCGATCTTAAAGTGCGCGACTTCATCCTCTATGTGCACCCCTTTGTCGAGGCATATCTCAAGAAAGGCCTCCTGTCGCTCTATCGCCGATGGAAGCTCGAACTTGGCGGACGCTTCAAAATCGTGGCCGACCAGTCGCTGGCCTATCTGCAATACAAGGTTCTCGACTCGGCACGCAACGAAATAGACCTCAAGGAAGAAAAAGATCTCAACAAAACATCTTCAGAGAAATCCAAATCCAAGGTACGCAACCGAGGCGCCCAATCGGCCTCCGACGACTCTTCCGACTCCGGAGCCGCCGACTGATCCTCGCCCAACAAGGAACGCGTCAACAAAACCATCCCACACATAAGATTATGCAGGAAAAAATCATAATCCTCGACTTCGGTTCGCAGACCACACAGCTTATAGGCCGCCGTGTGCGCGAGCTGAACACTTATTGCGAGATTATCCCTTACAACAAGTTTCCCCACGACGATCCCTCGGTCATCGGCGTCATCCTTTCAGGCTCGCCATTCTCGGTCTACGACCGGGATGCCTTCAAAGCCGACCTGTCGAAAATCCGTCGCCGTCTGCCCGTGCTCGGCATCTGCTACGGCGCCCAGTTCATGGCATGGACCGACGGAGGAACCGTCGAGCCGGCAGGCTCGCGTGAATATGGCCGCGCACTGCTCGCCAAGGTCGACGAATCAGAGCCGATATTCAAAGATATCAGACCCGGCAGTCAGGTGTGGATGAGCCACGGCGACACCATCACCTCGATTCCCGCCGGATTCCGCACCATCGCCTCCACCGATAAGGTGAAAATCGCCGCCTACCGCATCGAAGGCGAACAGACATGGGGAGTGCAGTTCCACCCCGAAGTATACCACTCGCTCGACGGCACACAACTGCTGCGCAACTTCGTGGTCGGCGTCTGCGGCTCGCGTCAGGACTGGAGCGCCGCCTCGTTCATCGAGACCACCGTGGCTCAGCTCCGGGAGCAGCTCGGCGAAGACAAAGTGGTGCTCGGCCTCTCGGGGGGCGTGGACTCATCGGTAACAGCCGCCCTCCTCAACAAAGCCATCGGCAAAAACCTCACCTGCATCTTCGTGGATCACGGCATGCTCCGCAAAAACGAATTCGAGGATGTGATGCGCGACTACCAGGGCCTCGGCCTCAACGTCATCGGCGTGGACGCTTCCGAGAAATTCTTCAGCGAGCTGGCCGGCGTCACCGAGCCTGAGCGCAAGCGCAAAATCATTGGCAAAGGATTCATTGACGTCTTCGACGAAGAGGCTCATAAACTAAAGGATGTGAAGTGGCTTGCCCAGGGCACCATCTATCCCGACTGCATAGAGTCGCTGTCGATCACCGGCACCACCATCAAGAGCCACCACAACGTGGGCGGTCTCCCCGAAAAGATGAACCTGAAGCTGTGCGAGCCCCTGCGGCTTCTCTTTAAAGACGAAGTGCGTGCCGTAGGTCGCGAACTCGGCATGCCCGAACACCTGATCACACGTCATCCCTTCCCCGGCCCGGGTCTGGCAGTGCGCATCCTCGGCGACATCACCCGCGAAAAAGTGGAGATTCTCCAGAATGCCGACAAAATCTTCATCGACGGACTGCGCCAGTGGGACCTTTACGACAAAGTATGGCAAGCCGGCGTAATTCTGCTTCCCGTGCAGAGCGTGGGCGTGATGGGCGACGAACGCACCTATGAACGCGCCGTAGCCCTCCGCGCCGTCACCTCCACCGATGCAATGACCGCCGACTGGGCGCATCTCCCCTACGACTTCCTGGCCGAAGTCTCCAACAAGATCATCAATCACGTTCGCGGCGTAAACCGCGTCGCCTACGACATCTCCTCCAAACCGCCAGCCACCATCGAGTGGGAGTGAGAATAGATCGTGAAATATCTAAGCAGGAGAGGTGACGGATCGCAGGCGATGCCGCGGGGATTCTTCGCGGCATTGGCTGCCGTTTCCGCAGCGCTGCTCGTGTGGCAGCTTGTGGAGTACGGTGGCGCGTCGCAGGCATTCTACGACACCCCATCATATTTCCACGCCTGGGACTACATCAAAACCATTCACTCGCATCAGGCACGCCCGCCGGTCTACCCGTTGTTTGCCGGGGGATTGCGCGACATTGTTGGCGTTCCCGCCATGCGGGTGATTGTGGCGTTGGTGCAATGGGCCATGTTTGTGGCCGTGCTGCCGCTTGCGTGGCAGCTGTGCCGCCGTCTCAGAGCCGGCGTGAGACTGACGGGTGCGGCTGTATCGCTCTTTCTGCTTGTGCCTGGGTTCTGGGTGCTCAACAATGTAGTGTTGCCCGAATCAATGTGCGGCAGCCTGCTGGTGCTGCTGATGTGGCTCGTAATGGTCACGACTGACAGCGGCAGCCGCCGTGCCATGCTCTGGAGTGCGGTAACCATTGTGGTGCTGACGATGTCGAAGCCCGTGTTTGTATATCTCGTGGCTCTGATACCCGTAGTATGGTTTACCTCCGCACGGAAACATGACGTTAAACTCAAGCTTCCTGCCTCCCTCACCGCCGGTGTCGCCGCCGTGATCTGCATCTACTGTATGTGCACTCAGCACACTCATGAAGTTATGTCCATCTCACAGACAGCAGACTTTAACCGCTATATACAATTGCGAGAGGAAGGGCTGATGCGGCCACAGGACATCGTCGGGCGAAACGATCTGCGGGAACTGATTGCAGAATATTATGCCCGCGACCCCGGCACGTGGCATCCTTTCGTCACCGACTCGCTTTGGCGCGAGATAAACCGTATCAACTGGCCCGATCTCCATTGGCTCAACAACAACGCCATGGCACACCACCCGCGGGAAACAGCCGTGATGTATCTCAAGAACTTCCCCCGCTCTGCCGACTACGACCTTTTCTACAACCCGCTTTATCCTCCTGAGGTGCCGCAATATTGGATCCATGCCTGGAATGACACCGATGGCAGCGACCCCGTGCTGATGATATACCCCTGTTACCGTCAGATACGCCCGCAGGTGTGGGTCGGCTGGATGATAGGATTGTGGTTTGTGGCGCTATGGCTGTGGCGATGGTGGCGCAGCGGACGATTCCCTGCCGTGGCCTATGCCGTAGGAGCATCCATGATCGGCTGCTACGTAGTTTCCATAGTCGGCGCGCCTGACGACTGGGGACGTCTGCTTTCGCCCGTCAACATGCTGCTGCCCATAATGCTGGCATCCTCCGGAGCTGCCTTGTGGGATGTCATGCGTCGGCCAAAGAAATCAGCGAAACGAAAAAAATTCCCTTTCATTAAGCAAAAAAGGGGGACGAATTTGTTAAGTTAGTGAAAGTTGTTTAAATTTGCCGAAACATCGGCACAGAATAATCATCGCGAAAACCGGGAAAATTCCGGTTTTAAGTGTACCTCAAAATATTGAAGCGACAGTTATGGATAAAAAATTAGACAATAACGCACCAGGCACCTATCCCGGACAGCCCGGCGCCCCCTGTATAGTAACGCCACGCCCGCAGCAGCCATCGCAGCAACAGCAACATCAACCGCAACAACAGCAGCAGGAACGGCCTTCGCAACAACAGTCATCCGAGACTCAAAAGTCTGAGCTTCAACCCATTCCAAAACAACAGTCTCTGCAGCCTCAGGCACAACCTCTACAGCCTGAACCGCAGGCGGCGCCGATATATTCTCCAGAATATGTTCCGGCAAAACGCCGCAACGCCGCTGCGGTATGGATTATCGGCGGCATCGTGGCAGCGCTGCTTATCGCAGCCGGCGCATGGTGGTATTTCAGCTCATACGCTCCCGACAAGGGAAAAGAGACAACTCCCGCCGCAACAGAGACACAGCATCTCGCTGCCACACCATCGAATCCCAAAGGCATAGACCTTATCAACCGCGAGGGTTCGCCCGTGGCTCACTCGGCCGTGACAACCGACGGAATCTCCGAGGCTGAGGATTCGGATGTGGCTGCCGCCTACGACGAATCGCAGATTATCGACCGGGTGCTCTCATATTCCGGCATCATCTACCCCGGCGGCAAAGCCTCGCTGAGTCTGACTCTCTTCCGCAACAGCCGCATCGAGGGTACATTGGTAAAAAAAGATGGCAAAACCTTCGAACTTTCGGGGAGCTATGAAATCACCGACGAGGAGAATCCCCGCATCACCCTGCGATTCCTCGCCCTCCCCGCCGACAGCTCAGGCTCGCATGACTATTCCGAAAGCTGGAAAGGCACATCATCGGCCATTGCCGACGACCTGAGTCACTCGCTCACGTTCAAGGAGATATACACCTCGAAGGGCGACGCCTACACCGCCAATTTCAACTACAGCAAATAAGAGCTTGTTTAATAATAAATATTACCGATAGGGCGGTCACTGTCCGATACAAGGTATTATTTTCATGACATTCACACCCCACACCACCGTCCGCACAGCCCGCATCCCACGCCGGCTGCTGTGGACGGTGTGCTTTTTGTCGGCGGCGCTGTGTGTATGGCAGCTGGCCGTTTACAAAGGAGCCTGCATGAATATGGGCGACGCCTACAGCTATTACGGAGCCTACGACCATCTGAGACATCTTCAGCTCGATGACATCCGTCCCCCCGTGTATCCGCTGTTCTACGGCATTATGTACGCGATCTTCGGGCAAACATTCTGCGCCATCGGTCTCTGTGCCACACAATGGGCAATCTATGCAGGCACAATGCTGCTGGTGTGGGACATATGCATGTCGCTGCGTCTGTCCCACATGATCGGATCGGCTGTGGTTCTCGCCTATTTTCTGTTTCCATGCTTCTGGTGCTATAACAACGTGTGCCTGCCCGAAAGCCTGTCGGGATGCCTGCTTGTGGCGCTTATATGGAGCTGTGCCCGCTACCACGAAACGCACCGCAAGGCATATCTGTGGGGAGGAGCCGCACTGCTGCTCATACTCATATTCACCAAACCGATGTTTGTGAGCCTGATACCTGTGATGGCGCTATGGTGGGCGGCAGTTGCCGCAGAAGCTCCGCGACATCATCGTCGGCGAGCCATTCTCACTGCTGCAATGCTTGTCGCGGCCACTTCCCTTCCGGTCATGGCCTACGCCATGGCCTTGAGAGAGAAAACCGGCGTGACCATGCTGGCCAAATCCACGCTTCTAAACCGCTACGCCACACTCCGCATGGCCGGAATCATCTCACCGCAGGGCGAGACACAGCGTCCTGACATAACCGGGGTATGGCAGGAACTCAGCGCGCAGACGCCGGCACAGATCAGTGCCGCGATAGACTCGGCATCGGCCGGGCGCACCGGAGAAGTAGGCCGTGCATACCTCCGACAATTCATGACAGCGGCACACAGCCCGCATTTCGAAGTTTTGTGCGACCGCGACGGCACTCCTCTCGACCCTCGGGAGTATCCCGGCTGGACCGAGACATTACCCGGGTGGTATCTCTATCCCTTTCACGGCGCATTCGCCCGTTTTCCCGTATGGGCCGGTCTTGCGCTCGGCGCCATCTTCATAATTTTATGGAGTCTGCGCGGTTCGAAGCCGCTTCGCCGCAATCTCACGGCTCCCCTTACAGCCCTCGTCTATTTCACCCTGACATTCTGCGCCATGGCGGGAGCACCCAACGACTGGGGGCGCATCCTCATCCCCGTGTCGTCACTGCTGCCGATAATGGCGGGAGCCTCGGTGGCATATCTGACAACGCCCCGGGAACCACTGCACCATGCAAACGGCTGAAACCATTTCTTATGTTAAAAAATCATTAACGCAAAGCACTATAATAGCCGTGGGGGTTGCTCAGTTGGGCTATTTTCAGTAAATTTGCGCCTGTGAACCAACCTACGGACATTTCAGCCGTCGACAGGCATCGTCATACATCAGTATTTCAGTTTGTGGCATCGCTGACGCCGCACATCGTCATGACTCTGGCGGTGCTTTTCGTCGTTGTTGCATCTCCGGCCTCTTGGGCACAGAACGCCGTGCACCACTCACCCGTGCCGGCTGTGGCAACCGCTGCCGCCGACTCCGCCATGGCTGCGCTCCCCGACTCAATTCCAGTCGGGAACTACACCGACCGGCATGCAGTGGAGGCTATCGAGGATGAATTCTCCACCGGCAGCGACGGCAATCTGATATTCTCGCCCGTCGACACTCTGGGAGTGCTCACCGTCGGTGAGGCTCTCGAAGCCAACGACGCCAACAACCGCGCCCGCTCGGCATCGGTGATGAAACGCCTCAGCCGCGTTCCCGAAGAGGAATGGATTCCCACCGAGAAGGAGTTCAACCCCGATCCCACGCGCGCCGTGTGGCTGTCGGCACTATTCCCCGGCCTGGGACAGATCTACAACCGCCGCTACTGGAAACTCCCCATCGTGGTCGGCGGCTACCTCGGTCTTGGTTATGCCACATCTTGGAACAACCAGATGCTCAAGGATTATACACGCGCCTACGCCGACCTGATCGACAACGATCCGTCGTCAAACAGTTATATGGACTTTTTCGCGCCCAATGTCAACGAATCGGATCTCGACAAAGAGTGGCTCAAGAATGTGCTCCGCTCAAAAAAGAACTTTTTCCGACGCAACCGCGACCTCTGCATAATATCCATGGTGGGCGTGTATCTGCTGGCCATGGTCGACGCATATGTCGATGCCTCTCTGGCGCATTTCGACATAGCCCCGCACCTCTCGATGGATGTAGGCCCCGCTGTGATGCAGGATGGCCGCACCCGCTACCCCTCACTCGGCCTTGCATGGGCCCTGAATTTCTGAACTCGAACAATCTGACACATGAAGCTCCCTTTCCTCCTGAAATCACTGCTGATCACATCCGCCATAGCCTCCGCATCAATGCTCAGCGCAGCACCCACCGTGCTTGACCTGCGGCATACCGACTGCGACACCACCATCGTGCTCCCCGAAAGTTTCGAGACCGACACCCGCAAGATGATGGAGAACTGGTATCTGGCGAACTACACGGCGCTCGACGCCGATGTGGACCGCACACCCGACGCCGACGCCACCGACGAAGAAATCATACAGCGCCTCGCCGCCATCCCCACCACAATCGAGCTGCCCTACAACTCGATTGTGCGCGCATATATCGACGCATACACCAAACGCAACCGCCGTCTGGTGGAGAACATGCTCGGCATGAGCCTCTACTATATGCCCATCTTCGAGCAGGCGCTCGAAAATGAAGGGTTGCCTCAGGAACTTAAATATCTCCCCATCATCGAATCGGCCATGAACCCCGACGCCGTGTCGCGCGCCGGCGCCACCGGCCTGTGGCAACTGATGCTCCCCACCGCCCGTGGGCTGGGCATGGAGGTGAACACCCTTGTCGACGAGCGCCGCGACCCCGTGGTGTCGTCGCGCGAAGCCGCCCGCTATCTGCGCCAGCTTTATGAAATCTACAACGACTGGTCGCTGGCCATCGCGGCCTACAACTGCGGCCCCGGCAACGTGAACAAAGCCTTGCGACGCTGCACCGCCGACAAAAAGGATTTCTGGTCGGTCTACCCCTATCTGCCTAAAGAGACACGCGGCTATCTGCCCGGCTTCATCGCAGCCACCTATGTGATGAACAACTATAAGCATCACAACATATCGCCCGCCCTGGCCAAACGCCCTATAATCACTGATTCGGTCCACGTCAACCGCCGCATCTATTTCCAGCAGATTGCCGACGTGCTGCAGATGCCCGTCGAGGAGATCAAGGTGCTCAATCCGCAGTATCGTCAGGGGTGCATTCCAGGCGACATCCGCCCCTATTCGCTCGTTCTCCCATCCAATCAGATTTATTCATATATCCTCTCGGAGGATGCTATCAGCAACCACAACGCCGACCTGTATGCGCGCCGCTACACCGTGGAGCCGGCCTCGGCCGCCACTGCAGCCGAAAACGCCGAGGGTGAATGGGTAACCACCGAAAAGGTGATATACCACAAGGTGAAACGCAACGAGTCGATGTCGAAAATCGCGAAGCATTACGGCGTATCGCTCAGCAGCCTGCGGAGAGCCAACGGAAATATCAGATCGCCCAAACGCGGACAGAAACTCAAGGTGGTCACCACTCAGCGCGTGTTCCGCCCCGCGCCCAAAGAGGAGACACCCGAGGAAACGCCGCAGCAGATGCCTGAAACCAACGATGTGCAGCTGGCCGACGCATCAACCGGTGCCGACGGATCCGAAGCGACAGAGGCCGCCGACACCAAGGATGTGGAGGCTATAGCCTCCGATGCAGCCGCCGCGTCGACCTCCACCGATGCCGGCACCGTCACCACCGAAGCATCGTCGGAAGCCACCTCGGCTCATGTAAGCTCGGCATTCAGCAAAAGCAAAGAGAATGCACAAAAAGCTGAAAAAACCGCACAAAAAGCTGAAAAGAGCGCTAAAAGCAAGAAAAACAAAGAGGCATCAGCCAAGAAATCGAAAAAGACAGTGACCGTGCGCAAGGGCGACTCGCTCGACCGCATAGCCCGCAAAAACGGCACCACAGTGGCTCAGCTCAAGAAACTCAACGGTCTCTCGGGCCGCAACCCCAAAATACAGCCCGGACAGAAACTCCGCGTGAAATAACGCCACCTCTCCGTCACGCCATTACGAGCTTTTTAACATTAAACAAGCTCTAAGCAACCCAACACACGCCCGCCGCATCGAAGCAAATCTCGAAATGGAGCACAAAGACATAGAACTAATTCTCATCAACATATCGGGTCAGGACAAACCAGGCGTCACCGCCGCGCTCACATCGATCCTCGCTCGCTACAACGCCATGGTGCTTGACATCGGTCAGGCCGACATCCATCACACCCTATCGCTCGGCATCCTGTTCCGCACCACACCCCAGATGTCGGGCGACATAATGAAGGATCTGCTGTTCAAAGCCTACGACATGGGGGTCAAGATCCGGTTCAGCCCCATCTCCATTGAGGAATATGAAAGCTGGGTAAGCCGGCAGGGGAAAAACCGATGGATCATCACCATCCTCGGCCGCCAGCTCACAGCCCGTCATATCGCCCTGGTATCGGAGGTAATCGCCGACCAGGGACTCAACATCGACGCTATCCAGCGACTCACCGGCCGTCAGCCCCTTAACGAAGCCGAGTTGCCACGCACCAAAGCCTGCATAGAGTTTTCGGTACGCGGCACACCCGCCAACCGCCAGGAACTGCAGAGCCGCATCATCGAAATCTCCTCACGCGAGGGTTTCGACATTTCGCTTCAGGAGGATACCATGTATCGCCGCTGCCGCCGTCTGATCTGCTTCGATATGGATTCCACGCTCATTCAGACCGAGTGCATCGACCAGCTGGCCGAGCGTGCCGGCGTCGGCGACAAAGTACGCGCCATCACCGAGCGCGCCATGCGTGGCGAGATCGACTTCCGCGAGAGTTTCACCGAGCGGGTTGCCCTTCTCAAAGGCCTCGACGTCAGCGTCATGGAGGACATCGCCCGCAACCTCCCCATCACCGAGGGAGTGGAGCGCATGATGGAGGTGCTGAAACGCGCCGGATTCAAGACGGCCATCCTCTCGGGCGGTTTCACATTCTTTGGCGAATATCTCAAACGGCGCTTCGGATTCGACTATGTTTATGCCAACGAGCTTGAGGTCGACTCCGACGGACGTCTCACAGGCCGCTATGTGGGCGACATTGTCGACGGAAAACGCAAGGCCGAGCTGTTGCGCCTGATTTCGCAGGTGGAAAACGTGAACCTCGCCCAGACCATTGCCGTAGGCGACGGCGCCAACGACCTGCCCATGCTTTCAGCCGCCGGTTTAGGCATCGCTTTCCACGCCAAACCCAAGGTAAAGGAGACCGCAAAACAGTCTATTTCCACCATAGGAATCGACGGCGTGCTCTATTTCTTAGGGTTCAAGGACTCCTATATCGGCTCGTCGCCGTCATCAGCACAATAAAAGATTTTAGAGCCTGTCTAATATAAAGAGCTTTTTAGAGCTTGTTTAATCATAAATGCCAAAGGCACTGTATCACACATTCGGCTGCAAGCTGAATTTCGCAGAAACATCTTCGGTGGCCTCCCGCTGGGAGAGCCGGGGCGTGACGCGCGCCCTCCGCGGCGAGGTGCCCGACATCATTTTCATCAACACCTGCTCTGTCACCGGCGAGGCCGACAAAAAATGCCGTCAGGCCGTCCGTTCCTATCATCGGAAATATCCTCAGGCAGCCATAGTGCTCACCGGCTGCTATGCGCAGTTGCGCAGCCGCGAGGCAGCGTCGCTGCCCGGAGTGGCAGTGGTGGCGGGCAATGACCGCAAGGATCGTCTCGAGCAGTTTCTCGACTCATTTTTAGCCGACCCGGCACATGTAACCCGCCATGAGGTGACGCCAGCCAAGGATATACGCTCATTCACTCCCTCATGCTCGCGCGGCGACCGCACCCGCTATTTCCTCAAAGTGCAGGATGGCTGCGACTGCTGGTGCACCTACTGCACAATCCCCGCAGCCCGCGGCCGCAGCCGTTCGGGCACTGTGGCGCAGATGGTTGCGCAGGCACAGCAGGCAGCCGACAGCGGGGCACGCGAAATTGTGATAACAGGGGTAAACATAGGCGACTTCGGCCGCAGGCAGCCCGACGCCCCCGCCGGCGCCCCCCGCGAAACGTTTCTCGACCTTATCAAGGCGCTCGACACCGTGGAGGGCATAGCCCGTTACCGCATCTCATCGATCGAACCCGACCTGCTCACCGACGAGATAATCGAGTATTGTGCCCGGTCGCGTGCGTTCATGCCGCATTTCCACATACCGCTGCAATGCGGTTCCGATGCCGTGCTCAAGCTTATGCGCCGCCGCTACGACACAGCGCTTTTCCGCGACAAAATACTGAAAATAAACAGCCTGATACCCGATGCATTCATAGGCATCGACCTTATCTGCGGCGCACGAGGCGAGACCGCAGAGGAATTCATCCGATCGCGGCAATTCATTGAGTCATTGCCGATTACGCGCCTCCATATCTTCCCTTACTCCGAACGTCCCGGCACCCGCGCCCTTGAAATCGCCCATGTGGTGCCGCAGGAGGAGAAGCACCGGCGGGTGGAGGAGATGATCGGGGTGTCGGACCGTCGTTTTCTGGAGTTTGCCCGGAGATTCACCGGCACGGTGCGCCCCGTATTGCTCGAACACACCCGCGCCGGGCAGCCAATGGCCGGTTTCACCGACAACTATCTGAAAGTGAGGATTCCCGATGCACCGCAATCGCTCGACAACCATATCGCCGACGTGCGTCTTACCGAGATTCTCCCCTTCCGGCCAAACACCGAGGTGGAGTTTCTCGGCGAAATAGTCAACCCCGAACATAAGAGCCTGAACAAATGACTGACAACTGGAAATATCGCCCGCTGGGATGGATGGTAAAAGCACTTGCCCGCCTCCCGTTCAGCGTGCTGTATCTGCTCTCCGATCTCAGTTTCCCGATTGTTTACTACATAGCCCGCTACCGCCTGAAAACCGTGCGGGGCAACCTCGCTTCATGCTATCCCGACAAATCGCAGAGTCAGCTGCGAGCCATAGAGCGGAAGTTTTACCACAACTTCTGCGACTATGTGGTTGAAACGCTGAAACTGCTGCACATCACCGACGAGCAGATGCTCGCCCGCATGACATTCTCCAACGTGGAGATTATCGACGACGCCCTTGCCCAAGGGCGCTCCGTAGTGTGCTATTTCGCCCATATCGGCAATTGGGAATATGCACCTTCGATAATCCTGCACAGCCGCTTCAAACCGCATCAGGGGGTGGAATTCTGTCAGATTTACCGCCCGCTGAAAAATGAATGGTTCGACCGGCTCATGCTCCGCATCCGCGGACGCTTCGGCGCCGTGTCGCTGCAGAAACGGCTTGCATTCCTCGATCTGCTGCGCTACCGCAAACAGCATGTGGCCACCGTCACAGGCTTCATGAGCGACCAGAAGCCGAGCCACGGCGATCCGGTGCACGTGGTGAAATTTCTCAACCACCCCACAGCCATGATTACCGGCACCGAGACCGTGTGCCGCCGCATGGACTCTCTCCCCGTCTACTGGTATGCCACCAAGCCCTCGCGCGGCCATTACCATATCGACGTGATGCCTATGACGCCCGATGCAGAGGACACGCCTACCGCAGGCGGCGACAAATCGCCCTACCCGCTCACCGACCTCTACGCACGCATGCTCCAGCGCAACATCGATGCCGATCCGTCGCTCTGGCTCTGGAGCCACAAACGTTGGAAAAATCCGGTATCGTTTCCCCAAGACACAGAGCCTGATAAAAAATAGCCGAACATGAAACCTGTAGCTGTAATTATCCTCAACTGGAACGGCGAGAAACTGCTGCGCGAATTTCTCCCCTCGGTCATCGCCAACACCGACGCCGCCATTGCCGACGTGATTGTGGCCGACAACGGGTCGACCGACAGCTCGACGGCTCTCCTTGCACGCGAATTTCCGCAGGTGAAGGTGCTCGCGTTCAAGGAAAATCTGGGATTCGCGGGGGGCTACAACCGTGCGCTGCGCGACACCGGCTACCGCTACACCGTGCTGCTCAACTCCGATGTGGAGACACCTGCCGGATGGCTGCGGCCGCTCCACGATTTCATGGAGGCGCATCCCGAGGCCGGAGGCTGCCAGCCCAAGATATTGGCTTACACCGACAAAAGCCGTTTTGAATATGCCGGAGCCGCCGGCGGATATATCGACCGCAACGGCTACCCCTACTGCCGCGGGCGTATTTTTGCCACCGTGGAAGAGGATTGCGGACAATATGACACCCCCGCCGAAGTGTTCTGGGCCACGGGCGCGGCGCTGATGGTGCGCACCGACCTCTACAATCGTCTCGGGGGCCTCGACGAGCGTTTTTTCGCCCATATGGAGGAGATAGATCTGTGCTGGCGCATGCAGCTTGCCGGGTGGCAGCTCTGGTGCGTGCCAGCCAGCCACGTGTATCATCTCGGCGGCGGGTCGCTCCCGGCGGATAATCCGCGCAAAACCTATCTGAACTTCCGCAACAATCTGTTGTTACTCCATAAGAATCTGCCCGAAGCCGATCTGCGCGCCGCCCTGCTGCGCCGCCGGCTGCTCGACACTGTGGCGTGGGCCAGATTCATCGTCACCGGCGATTTCGCCAATGCCCGCGCCATCTTAAAGGCTCACCGCGATTTCCGCCGGATGCGACGCCATTACACCTCGCATCCGTCCAAAAATCTTCTGCGGGCCGGACGCCCCGACATCCTTACCGCATACTATCTCCGCGGCAAACACAAATATTCAGAACTCTGACCATCATGCTGCTACTCAACGCCTCCCCCAATTTCGACAGCCTGATTTCCGATCTGGCGTTTATCCTGCTCCTGGGCGCAGTGGTGACTCTGCTCTTCAAGTGGATCAAGCAACCGGTGGTGCTCGGCTACATAGTCGCCGGCTTCCTCGCCAGCCCCCATTTCGAACCGCTGCCGTCGGTCACCACTGAGGTCAATATCGAGTTCTGGGCGCAGATAGGCATCATTGTGCTGCTCTTTTCGTTAGGTCTGGAGTTCAGCTTCAAGAAACTGGTCAACACAGGCGGTTCGGCAGTGGTCACAGCCCTGGTGATAGTCTCAGGCATGATGCTTACGGGCTATCTGATAGGACGTTTACTCGGTTTCACCACCATCAACTGCCTCTTTCTCGGCGGCATGCTGTCGATGTCGTCCACCACAATCATCATCAAGGCATTCACCGACCTTGGGCTGCGACAGCGCAAATTCGCATCGCTGGTGTTTGCCGTGCTTATCATCGAGGATCTTTTTGCGGTGGTGATGATGGTGATTCTTAGCTCCATAGCCATCAACAACACCGTTGCTGGCGGCGAGATGCTCATGTCGGTGACCAAGCTGCTCTTCTTCCTTGTCATCTGGTTTCTTGTCGGCGTGTATGTGCTCCCCTCGTTTCTCAATCGCTGCCGCCGGTTTCTCAACAACGAAACCCTGCTGGTGGTGTCGATGGGTCTGTGCCTCTCCATGGCGGTATTCTCGGTGATGTGCGGATTCTCACTGGCGTTGGGAGCGTTCGTTATGGGTTCGATACTCGCCGGCACAAGCTATGCCGAGCGCATCGAATCGGTGACCATGCCGGTAAAAGATCTTTTCGGATCGGTGTTTTTCATCTCGGTGGGCATGATGGTGCAGCCCGACATACTTGTGCGCTACTGGTGGCCGATATTGCTGCTTTCGGTGGTGGTCATCGCCGGCATGATACTGTTCGGCACATTCGGCATGCTCGTCACCGGGCAGCCGCTTAAGACAGCCATGGAATCAGGCTTCTCGCTGACCCAGATCGGCGAATTTGCCTTCATCATCGCCACTCTCGGCATGAGTCTGGGTGTGCTCAATCCCGAGATTTACCCTATTGTTGTTGCAGTGTCGGTAATCACCACATTCACAACTCCCTACTTCATCAAGATGGCCGACCCGGCCTATGCCCTGGTCGAGCGGCATCTCCCCGCAAAATATCACTTCCTGCTGCGGCGCTACACCACCGAGGCATCGCAGAGCGCCGGCAACGAAAACCGCCGCGAATGGGCTGCAATGCTCAAACGCCATCTTTGGCGCATATTGCTCTACTCTGTGGTTTTAGTGGCGATCTCGCTGGTAAGTTCCACCTATCTGCGCCCGATGCTCGAGGAAATCATGCCCTCGTGGAGCCGTCTGCTCACCACCGTGATCACATTGACCGTGATGTCGCCATTCCTACTGGCGCTGCTGCTCCCCCCGACGGCCGACGGGCATAGCCAATCCAAGGCAAACACACGTTCAAGGGTGCCCCGGGTGGTGCTTGCAGTGCTCCGCATGATCATTGCGCTGGGCTTCATCGTGCATGTGATTTCCTCAAGCTATTCGCTGCGCTCCGCCGCCCTCATTGGTCTGGGAGTGTTCGTATTACTGATACTCCTGCTCAACCGCCGCCTCAACCGCTCGCTCCGCCACATCGAGACGAAATTTCTCGATAACCTCAACGAGCGGGAACTGCGCCGTTCGGGCAAGAACAACAACATTGTCAGCGACCTGCACCTTGCCTACATGCATGTGGGCTATGCCTGTCCGTTTGTTGGCGAAAGGCTGAAAGAGAGCAATCTGCGCGGCAACTACGGGGTGGATCTCGTCTCAATCCAGCGCGGCGGCTCAACCATCACCATCCCGTCGGGCGACACCCGCCTGTTCCCCGGCGACACCGTGGGCGTGATCGGCACCGACGAGCAGATAGAGGCCATCCTCCCTCTGGTCGAAGCCGAGCCGCAGACCACCGAACATGAATCGGGCAACGCCGACATCCGCCTGACATCCATACAGTTGAGCGAAACCTCTCCGCTTGTCGGCCGCACACTCGCCTCGGCCAACGTGCGGCGCACCTACAACACCCATGTGGTGGCCCTGCGCCGAGGCGACCGGTTTATCGACCGCCCGGGGTCGCTCCCGCTCCGCGCCGGCGACCGCCTGTGGATTGTTGCGCCCGACACCGAGACCACCATTCTCCTCGCCGGCAAAGCCTGAGGATAGTTCTACAGGCGCTGATTCATTAAAAAATAATCGCACTCAATAGGTGCGGAGCGGAGGGAGGAAAGCATTTTTGTGATATTCAATCCGCCTGTTATGCGCATCGCCAATCACCGCCACCACATCAAAACGGGGTGTGAGCGCAATGCGGTTCATACGGATATAAGCCTCGGCGGCACGGCTCAGAAGCGCCACTTTGCGCGGAGTCATGGCTTCGAGAGGGTCCCGGCGGTCGTCGGTGCGTGTTTTCACCTCCACAAATGCTATTTCATCTCCACGTGTGGCTATGATGTCGATTTCCAGATGGTTCATGCGCCAGTTGCGCTCCACCACGTCATAACCCTCGGCCACAAGATGGTCCACCACCTCCTGTTCGCCGAATTTACCAAGGTCGTTGTGCTCTGCCATATATAGTTGTTTTCAGCAAAATTACCGATTTTTTACCAAACTTTCTCATTAAAATCGGTTTTAATGGCAGTAGTATGCGGGAATTTTACTATTTTTGCTTGTTAATAATGTAACTGAACCGATGGACGCAGAAAACCAGTTTTCCCGACACGCCGCCGAAGAGTTTGAAATCTCTGTGAAAGAGGCTCTTGACCGAGAGGTGAAAGTGAAAATCATCAATCGCTCGCACCACCCCCTGCCTGCCTATGCCACCCCGGGCGCCGCGGGCATGGATGTAAGGGCATATCTGCCCGACAGACCTGTGGTGCTCGGGAGCCTCGAGCGTGCCCTGATTCCCACCGGGCTGTTCATGCAGCTCCCCAGGGGATATGAATGTCAGATACGTCCACGCAGCGGTCTGGCTCTGAAAAAGGGTATCTCGCTTGCAAACACTCCCGGCACTGTCGACTGCGACTACCGCGGAGAAATAGGCGTAATCCTGATCAACCTCTCAAAAGAGCCTTTTACCGTCAACGACGGCGAGCGCATCTGTCAGATGGTGATTTCGCGCTATACCCGCGTGGCATGGGAGCAGGTCCGGGAAATCGACGATACGGTCCGCGGCGATGGCGGTTTCGGCCATACAGGCACCAACTGATCCGTCACTCTCTACAAAACGATTTGACTGACAATGAATCATGCATTCTTCCATAACCCTCCCCGACGAGGAAACGTGGTGTCCCCCAAAGAGGACAGAGCCTCGCGCAAAGGGCTGATATTGCCTGTGTTGCTGCTGGCACTCATTATTGCGGGCCTGCCCGTGGCCGCCCTCGGGCGCAAGGAGGCGGCTCAGGCCCGGCTGGCCGAGCAACAGCGCAAAGCCGACTACATATTCATGGAAGCCGGCGCACGCAATGCTCTGAACGAGTCTGACTCATATCTGGAGCTGTTGCGTGCCGCCTACGACCTCGACACCACGCAATCGTCGGTGGGCCAGACCATCGGCTACTACCTGATGGCGCTGGCGCAGGAGGATTCCGTCATGGCCCTCAAAGGGTTCAGGATGATGCAGCGCCATTTCGACCTCCATCCCGAGGATTATTACAGCAACATATTCTACGGCATGATCAACAACACGCTGGGTAACACCGACGAGGCTATCCGCGTGTGGTCGGTCACCGATTCGCTGAACCCCGACAAACCCGATGTGGCCATAAAACTGGTGGAAGCCCTGCAGCAGAAAGGGGATTCCGCCTCGCTGGTGCGTTCGCTCGGAGTGCTCGACCGCGTGGAACGCGCCGAGGGCAACGATCTGGGCATCACATCGCACAAAATCAGGGCGTTGCTGCAGCTGCGCGACACCGTCGGCACTATCGCCGAGGTACACTCGCTGCTACGTTCCGCTCCGAAAAATGTGGCCGCACAGATCTTTGCCGGTGACATTTTCGAGCTGCTGGGGCAGCCCGATTCGGCTCTGACATATTTCAACATGGCGTGCGCCACCGACCCCGACGACGGCACGGCGGTGTATAAACGCGCCCAATATTATCTCAGCCGGGGCGACTCCGCCGCCTACGACCGCGAGATTTCACATGCCATCGACATGGAGAATCTCGACATCCAGCCCAAGATGGCTATAATGCGCGAATATGTCTACAAAGTTCACGCCGACTCGCTCAAGGCGCCGCAGATACGCGGCATGTTCGAGAGCCTTATCAGCCAACAGCCCCATGAGCCGCAGATACGCGACCTCTACGCCTCGTATCTGGTAGTGAAGAACGATCTCCGCGGCGCACTCGAGCAGATGGAATATGCCGTGGACGGCGACTTGCACAATCCCGAACGCTGGCGCTCGATCATGAGCGTGGCATCGCAGCTCGACCGGCCCGACGAGGCGCTCCGCGAAGGCCGGCGCGCACTGGAATTCATTCCCGACGATCCGGTGGTGAATGTGCTCATGGGAGCGAATCTCATGCAGGCCGAGAAGTTTACCGAGGCCATGCCCTATCTGCGCAAGGCGCTCAGGGTCACCGACCAGGAGGATCACACCGCCCGGTCGCAGATTCTCGCCTCGATAGGCGACGTGTACTATCGCCTCGAGCAGCCCGACTCAGCTTTCACATATTACCGCGAAGCTGTGGCGCTCGACCCCGACAATCTGCTGGCGCTGAACAATTTCGCATACTACCTGGCGGAAAAGGAGACAGACCTCGACACAGCCGAACAGTACAGCGCAATCTGCGTGCGTGCCAACCCCTCCAACGACACGGCAATCGACACCTACGCGTGGATCTACTACAAAAAGAAGGATTACGAGAAAGCGCGCCAGTGGATCGAGCGCGCTCTCGAAATCGAAGCCGACAAACCGCAGGCCGACGTGCTCGACCATGCCGGCGACATATATTTCATGAACAGGGAAGTGCAGAAAGCTGTGGAATTCTGGCAACGCGCCCTGAAGCTCGACCCCGACAACGAATTATTACCTAAAAAAATAAAGCAGCGCACTCCGTTTGTCGACTGAATGCCTTTTTAGGCCCAACGCTTACGCTCTGCCCTGTCCATCAACTTAATCTATGTTTAAATCATTCAGCACCATATTCCTTGCCGTAGCGGCGTTGCTCCTCCTGTCGCCTCTGTCGGGATGCCGTTCTCAGAAAAAAGCCGCTGAGGGCGCCGCAGGCGGCTCCACCATCGTAATCGGCGAAAACACCGTGCCGACCTATGCCGACCTCCCGACCCGCTACAACATGCTCACCTCCTCATGGACGGCTTGGAACGACATGGAAATGTCGATGAAGCTTAGCATCAAATCGCCCAAGAAGCTAAATGCCGCCGGCAAAGTGTATATGAAACGCGGCGAATGGATTTCAATATCCATGCGCATGCTCGGATTTGAGGTGGCGACGCTCTGGGTCGACGCCGACTCAGTGGTTGCCGTCGACAAATTCCACAAAAAATATATCAGCGAGCCGACCGCTACGTTGCTCAGCAGTGCCGGCGTCACCATCACCGATATCCAGGATCTGCTGCTGGGCCGCGCGTTTTCTGTAGGCAAAGGCACGGCACGCCCCGGCAACAGCTCACTTTTCGAGTTGGCCGAAGCAGACAACGGATGGTACATACTCCCGAAAAATCAGCCCGCCGACTACTCCTACGGATTTCTTGCTTCGTCGACTATCAACGGCCTACGCGGCGCAGTGGTCGAGGTCAACGCCAAGGCCACCGTACAGGTCTACTACGACGGCATAGCTGAAAGTCGTAACGCCGGATGGTTCGCACGCAAGGTAACGGTGGAGAATTCCGGGAAGAAGAAGATCGCCGCAACCATCGAGTGGGATCTTAACAATTCCAAATTCAACACCAATCTCAACCGCCGCTGCCGCATCCCCGACGATTACGAGCGCATCCCCGCATCCGCTCTGTCAGGCCTGTTAAAACAACTATAATTACACTGCTGTGCAAAGAATAGTCATCATTCTGCTTGCAACGCTTTTGCTGCTTATATCACCCTCGGACGCCGTCTCACAGAAGAAACGGCAAAGTTCGGCACGCACCGAGCAGACAGCCGACCGGAGGAAGAAAAAGTCGTCGAAGAAATCATCCGGAACATCATCCCGGAAAAAATCCACAAAAAAGAATTCATCTAAAAATCAATCCTCTTCCAAAGGGAAAAAGGTGACCTCCAACCGCTCGGAAAAAGCCGTGCGCACCGACCGTCGCCAGACCGAAAAAGAGATTCAGGAGACCCGACAGAAAATAAGACTTAACACCCGCGAGACCAACCAGAAGCTCAATCAGCTCAATCTCGTAGAGGGCGAGATAGACAAATGCAACGGCCGAATCGCAGTGATTTCAAGCCGCCTTGATTCCATCAATGGCCGCATGAAGAATGTGAGCGACTCTATCGACGCCCTCGACAGCAATCTCAAACGCATATCTTCAAGCTATATCAAGGCGGTGCGCCGGCAGCAGGGACGCCGGCAGCAGACCGGCGCGTTGGCATTCATCTTCTCCTCCGATTCATTTCAGCAGGCATGGCGCCGCGCACGCTATCTGCACCAGTTCAACAAATGGCGCGAAAAACGCACGCGCGAGATAGAGGTTGCCCGCAAGGCTCTCGATGAAAAGAAACAGAGGTTGCAGGAGCTTGGCGCCGTGGCCGCTTCATCCAAAAATCAGCTCGCACAAGAGCGTTCAGGTCTAGTAAAACGCCAGGCCCAGACTAAAGCGCTTGTTGCAGAACTGCAATCGCAAGGTTCGGAACTCCAGCAAATTATGGCCGATCAGAAAGCACGCGCCGCGGCTCTGGAGCGTGAGCTTGATGCCGTGATCGCCCGGGAGACCGCCCGCCGTGAGGCCGAACAGCGCGCACGAGCCGAGGCCGAACGCAAGAAAGCCGAAGCTGAAGCCGAAGCCCGCCGGATTCACGAGGAAGAGGCTGCACGCGCTGCCGCCGAGAAGGCCGCGGCTGAAGAAGCCGCACGCAAAGCCGAGGAAGCCGCACGCGCCGAGCAGGCCCGCAAGGAAGCTGAGGATCTCGCCAAAAAGAAAGCTGCCGAAGCCGCCTGGAAAGAGAAAGAGGCAGCAAAAGCACGCAAAGAAGCTAAAAAACAGGCCGAACGCGAAGAAGCCCAACGAAAAGCGGCCGAGGCCGAGGCTGCCAAGCAAGCCGCACGCGAGGCTGAAAAAGCACGCAAAGAGGCTGAAGCCCAGGCAAAGAAAGCAGCCAAGGAGCAGAAAGCTGCCGAAGAGCGCAAAACACGCGAGGAAGCCCGCAGGAAAGCCCATGCCGTTAAGCGCCAGCGCAAACCCTCCACAGCTCCGGCACCATCCGAATCCGAAGGGAGCGGCTCGGCAGGCACACTCCACACTCCGGCCGCCTCATCGAAGGCCGGTACATCGTCGGCCTCGGTTGAAACCGGTTCCCAATTCGCCGATATGCGCGGACGCCTGTCGTTCCCGGTCGCAGGGTCGTATACCATCGTGCGCCGTTTCGGCCGTCAGAACCACCCCTCGCTCCCCCATGTGCAGACCGACAATGCCGGCGTGGACATCCAGACGACTCGCAATGCCGGGGTGCGCGCAGTGTTCGACGGCGAAGTGTCGGCTGTGTTCCGTCCCGACGGCTACAATTCGGTGGTAGTTGTCCGCCACGGCCAATACCTGACCGTCTACGCCAATCTCGACCACGTCAGCGTCTCCACCGGGCAGAAAGTTAAGGCCGGTCAGAACTTAGGCACAGTATTCTCCGATCCCAACGACGACGGCCGCAGTGTGCTGCACTTCGAAGTGCGCAACGGCCGCGCCAAAGAGAATCCCGAGTCATGGCTGAAATGAACCGGGCGCCACGCCACGGAAGCCTGTCGCGCCGTGTGCTCAAGGTGATGAGCATATTCAGCGGAGTGCAGATCATCAACATACTGTGCTCCATCGCGCGCGCAAAACTGGTGGCTGTGTGGCTCGGACCTGCAGGCATAGGCCTGTTCGGCATCTACAACTCGGTGCTTGAGACCGCCTCCTCCATCTCGCAACTCGGCACCGGCACCGGTATGGTCCGCGCCGTGGCCCGGGCGCCGCGCCGGCTGCTGCCGCAGCTTGTGGCCGCATCGCGCCGGTGGGGCATGGCTCTCGGCCTGACCGCCGCCATAGCCATGATGTGCCTGTCGCCATGGCTCAGCCGCATCACCTTCGGCGACGAATCCCATATACTTCCGTTTGTCATCCTCAGCGCGGGTGTGCTGCTGATCACGATAAGCAACACCGAGAGTGCACTGTTTCAGGGACTCAGGCTCTACTCGCCGCTGGCCCGGCGCAACGTTGCAGCATCGTTGGTCGGACTGGCTGTTACAGCGCCTATGTTCTGGCTCTGGGGTCTCGACAGTATCATTCCGGCACTGCTCGCGTTCGTCATTGTCCGATGGGTGTGCATAGGTCTTTACCGCGCCCGCGTAGAAAAACCACAGCCACCTCTCACTGTGCGCGACACATTCACCACAGGCAAGGAATTTGCCGTGCTGGGTATCTTCATCACCATCACAACATTCGCCACCAACGCCGTAAGCTACATATTCATGTCGTATCTCAACCGCAAGGCAGGCATGGATACAGCCGGATACTATCAGGCGGGGTTCACGCTCGTCAACCGATATGCCGGCATCATACTCGCCGCCATCGGAATGGAGTATCTGCCGCGCCTGTCGCAGGTCAGCACCCACCCGCACCGCACCGCACTGTTTCTTTCACACGAAGTGTTGCTGATCACGCTGGTGCTCTTCCCCGCCGTCACCATCTTTGTGTGCGCCGACACCCTGATTGTCAAGCTTCTGTACGACAGCACATTTCTGACCATACTCCCGTTTGTCACCTGGGCAGCCGTAGGCACTCTGCTGCGCGCATGGTCGTGGTGCCTGGGGTACGTGATACTCTCACGCGGCGACGGTGTGGCCTATCTCTTTACAGAACTGATCTCGGCTCTCGCGGCCATCGGTCTGAACATTCTCTGCTACGATGCCATGGGTATTGCCGGACTCGGTGTGGCTTATATCGCCTGGTATGCCATCTACATGCTCGAGGTGTGGATTGTGTGTCGCGTGCGCTATGCCATAACGATGAGCACCGGAGCCATTGCGGTGCCGCTGCTCGCTTTCGGCGTGGCGGGTGCTACCGCGCTATGCCGCAGCCTGTGGGGCTGGGAGGCCGCAGTGCCGTTGGCGCTGCTTTCGGTCATCGTCTCTTTTTCAGGCATGCGCCGTCTCACGGGCATATCTCCGCTCCAACTTATAAAAAAATTTGCCGGTAAGCGGGAAAAAAGGTAACTTTGCATTCTATGAGAATACGACCTAAGAAAGCTCTCGGACAGCATTTCCTCACCGATCTGTCGGTGGCACAACGGATAGCCGCAACCCTTGACGACTACAAGGGGCTGCCCGTGGTGGAAGTGGGACCCGGCATGGGCGTCCTGACCCGTTTTCTGCTCGACGAGGGGCACGACGTGAAAGTGGTGGAACTCGACACGGAAAGCGTGGACTATCTCAACGCCAATTTTCCCGACCTTAAAGGGAGGATTGTCGAGGCTGATTTTCTGCGGGTCGATCTGGACGAACTGGTTCCCGGCAACGGCCCCTTCTGTCTCATCGGCAATTACCCCTACAACATTTCGTCGCAGATTTTCTTCCATGCACTCGACTGGAAAGACCGCATCGTTTGCTGCTCGGGGATGCTTCAGAAAGAAGTGGCTCAGCGACTTGCCGCCCCCGCCGGAACTAAAGCCCGCGGCATACTGAGCGTGCTGCTTCAGGCATGGTACACAGTGGAATATCTCTTCACGGTCGACGAGCATGTGTTCAATCCCCCTCCCAAAGTAAAATCGGGAGTGATAAAGATGGTGCGCAACAGCGTCACCGACCTCGGATGTGATCCCGCACTGTTCCGCACCGTGGTGAAAACCACATTCGGCCAGCGCCGCAAAACTATCCGCAACTCCGTGAAGCCACTGTTCCCTGCGGGCGCTCCCCTGCCCGACTCGCCTCTGCTGGCTCTGCGCCCCGAACAGCTCTCCGTGGAGCAGTTCGTGGAACTGACCAATCTGGTGGCAGCCGCAAAACAAGAGAGTGTGTCATAATGGCTCATCCGGGTATAATAAGCGCTGTGTAAAGCATTTTGACACAGCATCTAAACCCTCTAACTCATCCCTACGGCAATGAAAGAGTTTGACGAGGAATTTCTTGACAGAATCAAAGGCATCATCGCCAACGGCGATGACGCAGCCGCACGCCGCGAGCTCGACGAGATGCACCCCGCCGACATTGCCGAGCTATATCAGGACCTTGACCTCAATCAGGCCGAATATCTCTATAAACTGCTCGACGAGGACACCGCGGCCGAGGTGCTGATGCAACTCGACGAGGATGACCGCCGCAAGCTCCTCTCCGACATGGAGCCGGAGGAGATCGCCTCGAAATATATCGACCACCTCGACACCGACGATGCCGTGGACCTTATCCAGGATCTCGACAAAGAGGATCAGGAGGAGGTGCTCTCGCACATCGACAACGTGGATCAGGCCGGCGACATCATTGACCTGCTCAAATACGACGAGGACACCGCCGGCGGTCTGATGGGCACCGAGATGCTTGTGGTGAACGAGAACTGGTCTATGCCCGAATGCATCAAGCAACTCAGGATGCAAGCCGAGGACATGGACGAGGTCTACTACGTCTATGTAGTCGACAATGACGACCGCCTGCGCGGCACCCTGCCGCTGAAAGAACTAATCACCCACCCCTCGGTCTCCAAGATCAAGAATGTGATGGAGACCGACCCCGCAGCCGTGAAGACCGACACGCCACTCGACGAGGTGGCAATCGACTTCGAGAAATACGACCTTGTGGCCATGCCGGTAATCGACTCCATCGGACGTCTGGTGGGACATATCACGGTCGACGACGTCATGGATCGCGTGCGCGAATCGCAGGAACGCGACTACCAGCTGGCATCAGGTCTGTCGCAGGATGTAGAATCCGACGACACCATCTGGCAGCAGACCCGCGCCCGTCTGCCCTGGCTTCTCATCGGCATTATGGGCGGCATAGGCAATTCACTGATTCTCGGCAACTTCGAACAGGGATTCGCCACCAATCCCGCCATGGCGCTCTTTATCCCCATGATCGGCGGTACCGGCGGCAACGTCGGCATCCAGTCGTCGGCTATCGTGGTGCAGGGTCTTGCCAACGGTTCGCTGGAACTTAAGGACACCGCCCGGCAGCTTGGCAAGGAAGTGGGCGTAGGCCTCATCAACGGCCTGCTCATTTCGCTTATCGTATTCATCTACAACTGCTTCCGGCTCGACCCGCTCAATCCCACCACCATCGCCGTGTCGCTCTCGCTGATGGCCGTGGTGCTCTTCGCGTCGATATTCGGCACCTTCGTGCCGCTGACTCTCGAGCGTTTTAAAATCGACCCCGCTCTTGCCACCGGCCCGTTCATATCCATCACCAACGACATTATAGGCATGCTCATCTACATGCTCATATCCTCGGCGCTCCTTTCGGCATTCGCAGCATAAAGAAACATGCAGTTCATAGGCACAGTTGAGTTTTATGTCACGCTATTGCTGGCGGCAGCCATCATAGCCGGCATCATAGCCATGCCTTCGGGTCACGGTCCGGTGGAAACCGACTTCTCGGAAGCATTCATCACTTTCGATCCGGAACTTACCGACCTCACTCCACGGGTGGAGCTTGAATGCCTGCCCGACGGTTCGGTGAAACTTACCCGCATCGGCCTGCCCGACGACATCGACAGTGCCGCCACCGTGGCGCTCTCAATCACCCGCAAAGGGTTCGACCTCAGCGCCGAGGAGCGCATCACTCCGGGCGCACGCCCTTATCTGCGCACTGAATCGCAGCCCGTCAACAAGGCCACATTCATCCTAACCGGTCTCGCTCAGGAGCGGTATCACATGCGCTACAACTCCGAACCGACCACCAGTTTTACCACCCTCTCGTTTGTCAACCGCCCGGGTCTGCGTTCCACCCGCATTTTCCGGCATGCCTGACCCGTATAAAATAAGAGCTTGTTTAATTTGCAAAAGCCGAAAAAACTCGCTAACTTTGCAATCGCTTTAGGGTGGCACACGCCCTGAGCGCCAAGGATTGTCTTATGGTGTAATGGTAGCACTGCAGTTTTTGGTTCTGCCTGTCCAGGTTCGAATCCTGGTAAGACAACATCCCCACTCAGAGCCGGGCCGCATCCGCCCGGCTCTTTTCATTTTTCAGAAACTTATGCAGGCCAAAAGACCTGACGCCCGCAAGCCCTAAAAGAATCAGCGCTCACGTGTATCCATCAAGGACTCCGTGAGCGCTGACCTATATACAACTTGAATCAGGTCGGTTTAAATCTATCCTTCTTGCTTTAAAATTGAATTGATTGTCTTGCTTACTTCAAAAAATTACATTCTGTATTCTTTATCTTTCTTTTGTCTTTTCTTATCAATCTCTTATTTTGTCAGCGGCTCAAAACGGATAGCGAAACCTCCGCCGCGGGCCATCATCCCGCTTAGCGACATTGTGCTGTCGACCTCGCGAGTCGAGATCTGATAGGTTTCGGGGTTGGAGTATCCGTCAGAGTCGTTTCTGTCGGCATAAATGGTTGCCTTGTATTTCATCCCCGGAGTGAGAAAATTGAGAGGCAGCCTGTAAGAACGCGCATAGTTGGCCACACCGCCGGCATACCAGTCATCGCTGTTCTTATCCTTGCGGGCAACGACGATGAACTCACCCGGCTCGGCGTCGATATAGCGGCTCTCGCTCCAGTCGACAGGCACATCCTTGATGAACCGGAATGCATCCATCTTTTCGGCATAGTGTTCGGGCATATCGGCAGCCATCTGCAGAGGCGAGTACATCGTCAGATAGAGCGCAAGCTGGTTTGCTATGGTGGCGTGCTTGCGGTTGCCGTTGCCGGGCGCAAACGAACTCATGTCCATGCGGAAGATACCGGGAGTGAAATCCATCGGACCGCCCTTGAGACGCGTAAACGGGAGAATAGTCACATGCTGGGTCGACATACCCTGAAATTCCTGACCCATTGCCGATTCGTTGCCTATGAGATTGGGATATGTGCGGGCCAGGCCGGTAGGACGCACAGCCTCGTGGGCATCAACCATAATCTGCTTGTCGGCAGCTTTCTTCACGGCATCGAGATAGTGCCGCACCGATGTCTGATTGTAGTGATAGTTGCCCTTGGGGAGTATATTGCCCACATAACCGCTCTTGACGGCGTCGTAGCCATACTGCTTCATCAGATCATAGGCCCGGTCCATATACTTCTCATAGTTGGGGATAGAGCCTGAGGTCTCGTGGTGCATCATCAGTTTTATACCCTTTGAGCGGGCATAGTCGTTGAGCGCCTTAATATCGAAGTCGGGATAGGGGGTGAGGAAATCGAACACGAATTCTTTCTCTTTTCCGATCCAGTCTTCCCAGCCTACATTCCAACCCTCCACAAGCAGCTGGTCGAAACCGTTGGCGGCGGCAAAGTCGATATAACGGCGTACATTCTCGTTGTTGGCGCCATGCTTGCCGTGGGGTTTGGCTTTTGTATAGTCGAAAGTCGCGAGATCGAAATCGGAGGCATCGGTGTAGCTCCACTGGCTTTTGCCGGTGATCATCTCCCACCAAACACCCATGAATTTCACAGGTTTGATCCAGGAAGTATCCTCGAGCTTGCACGGCTCGTTGAGATTGTAGATGATATTCGAGGCGAGGATGTCGGTGGCCTTGTCGCCGAGCATCACCACGCGCCATGGAGTGGAAAACGGGGTCTTCACGGTGGCCTTGGTGCCGTCGGGCATAGGGGTCAGCCATGAGGTGAATGTCATCGAGGGGATATCCAGATTGAGGTGCATGGCCGGATAGTCGATCAAAGCAGCCTCGTGGATGTTGACATATTTGCCCGAAGGGGTTTTCATCTGCAGCGCGGTCTGCACGCCGGTGTTGGCGAATCGGGTAGTGGAGGCGTTGTCGAAACGCAGATTGGCGGCACGCGACGGAATCTCATGGAGCTTGGAAATGAAATATTCATATTCCTGAGTATCGTAATCGCCGGGAATCCACCAGGCCTTGTAATCGCCACCCATTGCAAACTTTGTAAGCTCGTCGGCGATGACAAGCTCCTTCTTTTTCTGCTCAGGGAAGATATAGCGGAAACCGACACCGTCGTCAAACACGCGAAACTCCACATCCATCGTTACCTTGTCGCGGCCAGTACCCTGCTCCATGCGCACAATCATGCTGTTGTAGTGATTGCGGATTTCGCTGTTTTCGCCCCATACAGGTTTCCAGGTCTCGTCGAATCGGTCATACTCCACGCCGGTTACTTCAAAACCGTCGGTGATCATGCCGTCATTTTTCAGTTCGAAACCGAGGTGCGAAGGGCGTATAATCTTTTCACCGAGGAAATCGACTGTATATATAGGTGTGCCTTTATCGTCAAGATAAAATTCGACGTTTATGCGGCCGTCGGGCGACAGCACCCTCTCGGCGGCGGAGGTTGCAGGCGTTGTCACGAAGAGCAGCGCCGCAACCGAGAAAACTAATTTCATGGTCTTGATCATGGTGAAAAATCATTAATTTCGACGCAAAATTAGCACTTCATCGCCGCGGTGTCAATAGCAGGTAGCGCACGGGGAGCGTTTTGAAATGCAAATATCTGTAAACTAAATATCTGTAAAATTTATCCATAAAAATCAGGTAGCGCTTGCACCATTGGAATATAATATTTAACTTTGCACAGACCGGCATCTGACAGCCGAAAATCAGCCGGAAAAATCACATTTCGCGATGCGCAAACTTGTCACTCTGTTTATGATTGTTTTTGTCGCTGCCGTAGCAGTGGCAAAAACCGACGACGCGCTCCGGCATCTCGACGAAGTGCTCGGGCAACGCAGCACATTCATGGAGCAGAAACAGCTGCGCATTGACAGCATCCGCAGCTCGATGGAACGAGCATCGACAACCGCCGAGAAACTGCAGGTGCTCAACAGCCTATTCGACGAATATCACACATTCCGGTTCGACTCCACGCTCGCCGTGGCCGACCGGGCCGAAAAACTCGCACTCGCCTCGGGCGACTCCCTCGAGCTGGCTCGTGTAAAGATCCACAAAGCCCTGTCGCTGGCCACCGCCGGGCATTTCAGCCAAGCCACCGACATCCTCACTCATATGAATTCGGCACGGCTCACCCCCGAACTGAAACAGGAATATTTCGATGCTCTCAGCTGGACCTACAGTGCATGGGGCGAATACTCCCGGTCCGATGCTTTCGCGCCACATTTCTACAACAAACGACGCGAATATCTCGACTCGCTGCTTGCGGTCACGCCGCGGGGCACCGCCGACTATTATTACAGTCTGGCCGAACAAAAGCTGCACAAAGGAGAATCTGACAAAGCACTCTCGCTCTACAGTCAGGCGCTGCAGTTTGCCCCGCCCGACAGCCGCCGCCACGCCCAGATATGTTTCTCCATAGCGATGATCTACCGGGGCCGGCACGACACCGACCGCTATATGCAATGGCTCGTAAAGTCGGCCATCGCCGACCAGCGGCTTGCATCCAAGGAGCATCTTGCCCTCCAGGAACTCGCGCTTTTCCTCAAGCACAACAACGCCGACGCCGGACGTGCCAACCACTATCTGCAGGTGTCGCTCGACGACGCTCTGTTCTTCAACAACCGACTGCGCATGCTCGAGATCGCCGAACTGATCCCCGAGATCTCCACAAGCTATCAGCAGACCATCGAATCACAGAACAGGCGTCTGAAATCCTACATCATCGCGGTGGCGATAGCCCTGCTGTCGATGGCCGCCGCCATCTACATTGCATTCGCGCAGGTCAGGAAGAAACATGAGGCGCTGAGCGCCATCAGCAGTCTCAACGCCCGCCTCGGGCAGATCAACCGCCAGCTCGAACAGAGCAACCGACGCATGGAGGAAACCAACCGGTCGCACGAACGCTATGTGAGCCTTTTTATGGACCTTTGCGCCGCATATATCGACAAACTCAACCGTTTTCCGCTGATTCTCAAACTGAAAGTGCGCAACATGGCCGAGCTGAATCCTGTTGCCGAGCGTTATATCCGCCCCACGGAGTCGGAAATCAGGGAAATGTTTCTCAACTTCGACACCACATTCCTGCGGCTCTATCCCGACTTCGTAGAGCAATTCAACAATCTCCTCCGCCCCGACTGCCGCATAGCCCAGAAAGACCCGCGGCGCCTCAACACCGACCTCCGCATCTATGCATTAGTGCGCATGGGCGTCGCCGACAGCAACAAAATCGCATCCCTGCTCTTTTATTCCCCGCAGACCATATTCAACCACCGCACCGCCGTGCGCAACCGCGCCATCCGTCGCGACTCGTTCGAGGCCGACGTCGCCACCCTATGCTCGGCTGAGTTTGGCGAAAAACAGCCTTGAGGTCACAAAATTTCGCGCAAAAGATTTTGTCATGTGGAAAAAACTGTGTAATTTTGCCCCGCAAAACAAGTTAGGTCTGGCCGACAGCCTCGCCAGGCCGAGTTTTCAACAGCAAACAACAAAAAACTAAAGAATAAGAATCTCAAAAAATGATCATCGTACAAGTTAAAGAAGGCGACAACATCGAAAAAGCTCTCAAGAAATTCAAACGTAAATACGAGAAAACCGGCATCGTGAAGGAACTTCGCAGCCGTCAGGCTTTTGAAAAGCCCTCTGTAGCAAACCGCAAGAAGATGATGAAGGCGGTTTACGTGCAGAAGCTCCGTCTTGCCGAGGATTAATTTCTCCGCTTTTTCTTTGTGAAATATTTGCATTTCACAAAAGAATGATGTAACTTCGCTACTGAGCCGACGGGATAGCCGCAAGGCGCACCCCGAGGATGCCTCAAAAGCATATCTTCATGCATGACGGCAATCCGCAATCAGCGGCCGCGAAGTAGATGCTGACCAAATCATTTTTGACATATATCCGGTGTGAGCTGAACCTCTCGGCTCATACCGTTTTGTCGTATGCCTGCGACATCGGTCAGTTTCGCCAATTCATCACCGGGCACCCTCTGACCGGGCTTCGCGACACCTACGGCGTGCCTGTCGACATACCCCACGACGGCTTCGACCCTTTGGGCGTGGCGCCGACCGACATCCGCGCATGGCTCATGGAGCGGGCTGAAGCCGGCGACTCACCCGCCACACTGCGCCGAAAACTCACTGCCCTGTCGTCGTTCTACCGCTATCTGCTGCGCATCGGCAAGATTACCGCCAACCCCGCCGCAGCCGTGGAGATGGCGAAAATGCCCCGACCGCTCCCGGTGACCGTGCGCTCCGAGGAGATCAACGCCGTCGTCGAAGATCAGCTGCCGGCCCTCGGTTGCGTTGACGCGGCGACCTCCGGCAGCAGGAATCCGGCAGCAGATCCAGCCTCATTCACCGAAGTCCGCGACGCACTGATATTCCTGATGTTATACACCACGGGCATGCGTCGTGCCGAGCTTATAGGGCTTCTCGACCGCGACGTAGACACCACAAAGGGCGAACTAAAAGTGCATGGAAAACGTAATAAGGATAGACTCATCCCTTTCGGCCGCGAACTTGCCGAGGCCATCGGCCATTATCGCCGGGTGCGCCGGCAGACCGTAGGCGGGGAGGCGCCGGAGCACTTTTTTGTGCGGCCCGACGGCCGGCAGCTCTATCCCATGCTCGTGGAGCGGGTGGTGAAAGCCGCCATGGAAGGCCGGGTACACGCCGGCAGGCTGTCGCCCCACGTGCTGCGCCATTCATTCGCCTCCGACATGCTCAACAACGGCGCCGACCTTGTGGCAGTGCAAAAACTGTTGGGGCATGAATCATTAGCAACAACACAGATATATACACATATCACCTACCGAGAACTACAACACAATTATCAACTGGCCCATCCCCGCGGCGCAGCCCGCAGCGGCACGCATGCAGGGAAAAGCCCCAAAAACTAAAAAGGAGGAACATAATTATGGACGTTCGCATTCAGGCAATCCACTTCGACGCTACCGAAAAACTCGTGGCCTTCATCAACAAGAAAGCCGAACGCCTCCAGCGTCACTACGCCGGCATCACCACCGTCGACGTAAAACTGTCGGTCGTAAAACCCGAAACGGCAATGAACAAAGAAGCAGTGGTGAAAATCAACATGCCGCACGATGAATTCGTGGCCACCAAGGTTGCCGACACCTTCGAGGAAGCCATCGACCTCTGCAACGAAGCCATCGAGCGCATGCTCGCCAAATCCAAAGACAAGAAATAACCCACTGTCGGTGTCCGGCAGCAATTATGAACCAATCGCCGACACCACAGAACATACCCGGCTCGCACCGGAAACATGCGATAGACAATAGAATAAGGCGCTGTGTCAAGCATTTCGGCACAGCGCCTTTCTTATATTTCAAAAATATCTCGGATTTTCAACAAGGCAGAAAACCCTTCAATAATAAAACCTCCAAACCATCAATAAGTAACTGATCAAACAAACATTGAAATAAATAGACAGGTTAATCTAAAATAATTTTGAACAGTTACTTAATAAATATGGTATTATTTTCCGGAGGAGTAGCGGCGGGCCTGGTCGGCGATAAGGGCGGCGTCGTCGAAATAGTTGATTTTCATGGCGGCGCGCACTTTGTCGAGGGTGTCGGCGGCTTCAAGGCGGGCTGCCTCCGAACCCTTGCGCAGGATGTCGTAGACCGCAGGGATGTTCTGCTCCCAATAGTGCCGGCGTTCGCGGATTGGCGCCAGATATTCCTCGAGCACGCTGATGAGCAGCTTCTTCACGGTGCCGTCGCCCACACCGCCGCGGGTGTAGTGGTCCTTAAGCTCCTGCAGATTCTTGTAATCGGGAAGATATTTGGCGAAATGGCCGTCGTTGGCGAAGGCGTCGAGATAGTAGAAGGGGCAGTTTCCCTCGAGATGTCCCGGGGAATCGACGGTGAGATGCTCGGGGTCGGTGTACATGCTCTTCACCTTCTTCGCCACCTCCTTGGGGGTGTCGCTCAGATAGATGCAGTTGCCCAGCGACTTGCTCATTTTGGCCTTGCCGTCGGTGCCCGGCAGACGCATGCAGGCGGCATTTTCGGGCAGGAGGATTTCGGGAGTGACGAGCGTGTCGCCGTAGGTGTTGTTGAAACGGTCCACAATCTCGCGTGTCAGCTCAATCATGGGCGCCTGATCCTCGCCCACAGGCACTGTGGTGGCCTTGAAAGCGGTGATATCCGATGCCTGACTCACGGGGTAGCAGAAGAATCCCACGGGGATGCTCTGCTCGAAGTTGCGCATCTTTATCTCGGTCTTCACCGTGGGGTTGCGCTGCACGCGCGACACCGTCACGAGATTCATATAATAGAATGCCAGCTCGGTAAGCTCGGGCACATGAGTCTGCACGAAGATGGTGGATTTTTCGGGGTCGAGACCGGCCGAGAGATAGTCCAGGGCAACCTCAATCACATTCTGACGGATCTTCTCGGGGTTGTCGGCATTGTCGGTGAGCGCCTGGGCGTCGGCGATCATGATGAAAATCTTGTCGAACTCGCCGGAATCCTGCAACTCCACGCGGCGGCGCAGCGAACCCACATAATGCCCTAAATGGAGGCGGCCGGTGGGACGGTCGCCCGTAAGTATCACTTTCTGCTTATTCTGCATATATTCTGTGTTTAGAGAGGGCAAAGTTAGGCATTTTTTACTAAATTTATAAGGCGGGATAAAGAAAATTTCGTAAATTTGCCCCCAGAAACCCCAACAAAATCAAACCGGTTTATTTATTATGGTAAACTACAAAGACTTAGGTCTGGTCAACACCCGCGAGATGTTCGCCAAGGCCGTCCATGGCGGTTACGCTATCCCCGCCTTCAACTTCAACAACATGGAGCAGCTCCAGGCCATCATCAAGGCCGCTGCCGAGGAGAAATCGCCCGTAATCCTTCAGGTATCGAAGGGTGCCCGCAACTATGCCAACAGCACACTGCTGCGCTACATGGCCCAGGGCGCTGTGGCCTACGCCAAGGAACTTGGCTGGGAGAATCCCCAGATCGTGCTGCACCTCGACCACGGCGACAGCTTCGAGCTTTGCAAAGACTGCGTTGACAACGGCTTCTCATCCGTGATGATCGACGGCAGCCACCTCCCCTACGAGGAGAATGTGGCTCTGACCAAGAAAGTTGTCGACTACGCACACAAATATGACGTTACCGTTGAGGGTGAGTTAGGCGTGCTCGCCGGCGTAGAGGACGAAGTTTCCTCCGACCACCACACCTACACCGACCCCAACGAGGTTATCGACTTCGTCACCCGCACAGGCTGCGACTCGCTGGCCATCTCGATCGGCACATCGCACGGCGCCTACAAATTCACCCCCGAGCAGTGCACCCGCGACCCGAAGACCGGCCGCCTCGTTCCTCCCCCCCTGGCATTCGACGTGCTCGAGGGCGTAGAGGCCAAGCTGCCCGACTTCCCCATCGTGCTCCACGGTTCATCCTCCGTGCCCCAGGAATATGTCGACATGATCAACGAACATGGCGGCAAACTCCCCGACGCAATCGGTATCCCCGAAGAGGAACTCCGCAAGGCTGCCAAGATGGATGTCTGCAAGATCAACATCGACTCTGACTCCCGTCTGGCCATGACCGCCACCGTCCGTCGCATCTTCGACGAGAAGCCCGCCGAATTCGACCCCCGCAAATACCTCGGTCCGGCTCGCGACGAAATGGAGAAACTCTACAAGCACAAAATCATCAACGTGCTCGGCTCTAACGGCAAAGCCTAAGCCCCAACGTTTCAGACATAAAAAGAGCTGCACCCTTTCGTGGGGTTGCAGCTCTTTTTGTTTTGTTTAAGGTTTAGAGGCTTGTAGCATAAGGTTTAGGGGTTAGGGTTGAAAGTTTAAAGTTTAGATAATACATTCTTAATCGACCATTATTCAATCGTTCATATCCCGGCGGTTAGAAAACCGCCGCCCCATACAGCCTCCCTCCGCCCGCCTACTGGTGCTACCGCAAACGTATAGACTTGTGGAAAGGCGGCTTTCCTGCCGCCTGCATTTAACCGCGGATTGTGGAAAGGCGGCTTTCTTGCCGCCTTTAAATAACCGACTATAAATGATTAAGGTTCTACTGTTTATTAAACGGCGGTTAGAAAACCGCCGCCCCATATAGCCTCCTCACAATTATACATATTGGTATCGTTTATCACAATTATACATTTTGGTATCGTTTATAATTTATCATCACGGCCATTGATACCGTGGCAATGGACTTTCCCCGTGGGTGGGAGAACGAGCCCCTGTGGCGATAGGCACAATTATACAAGGCGGCCGAGGATGGAAATTGTGTACATTCTCGCCCTTCTTTTGAAAAAATGTCTTTCATTTAAATCTTTTTCGGACTTTTAGAGTCTTTATGTCAGATGCATCTCAAAAACGTAAAGATAAAGATCATGAATACAAAAACGACGTCAAAATGAAAGAACTCGCTGAACACTTTCAACAGGAACAACCGCACTTGATGAGGTATGCCTGCTACCGTCTTGGTGATACAGACGATGCGAAAGATGCGCTGCAAGATACCTTCCTTAAAATCAGCTCAAAATTCTCTGATGAGAAGAGCGTTGAAGTGAGAGACTGGCGCAACTATATCTTTCGTGTACTCTCTAACTTGTGTTCCTCACGACTTACTGCATTGGGAAAACTCAGGACAATACCCTTGGACGCTTGCCTTGACATAGCAGATCTCCCAACGGAAAACGACGAATCGGACTACCAACGAATTGCCAAGCTACTTGTGGAAATCCCAGAGGAACAGGCCGAGGTCATACGTCTTCGAATCTATGGAAACAACAGCTTTGCTAATGTAGCCGAGATTCTTTCTCTACCCCTGCCCACGGTGAAATCTCGTTTTCTCTACGGACTGGAGAAAATCCGCAAGGCAATGAAACAAACGAATCATTAACATTAAAAAGTACCTTGACTATGAATTGCAAGGAATTTAAAGATAAGGTGGTTGACCTTTTTGATACCACAATCGACATGCAGACGCAGGCAGAATGTAAGGCACACATGGCTGAGTGTCCCGAATGTAAGGCCTATTATGAAGAACTGGCCGAAGCGTTTAATGCCTTACAACCACAGGAGACATCTGCCCAACCAACCATCAGCAGACCAGTCTGCAAGCAGCACCATCTCTGGCGCCCCATCGCTGCCGCCGCAGTGTTCCTCCTGGGATTCTTTCTCGGTTGGAGCCACCTTTTCTCCACATCCGCTGTGGCCAAGACTCCACGCGGCCAACTCTTTGAGCAGTGGATTAAAAGTGTGCAGAATGTGGGCAGTTTCCAAATGGCAGTCTATGCCCGCACAACGTCCAATGAAAACTTTGCTTATTTCGACCCAAAAGCCGACTTCGTGAGAATAGACATCGGACTCCTGAGACAGAATGACAGCGTGTTCTATCGTGTAGAGAAACAGAATGGGCGTGTTATCGTATTCGACGGCCAGAACCAATATATGTGGGTTCCTAACGCGCACTACGTAAAAGGGCCTCGTGCTGCCAATTTCCTAGAATACTTTATCAACCTGCTCTACCCCGAGCGTCTGCTGACTATGCAGAAATCTGCCATCGATTTTTCCAAGAAGAACGAAGTGATACGCACAGAAAGTGATTCAACCATCACCTTGACATTCAAGGGAACAGAGAAAAACAGCGACCTGCAACAACTGCTTGAGACAGGCAAGATGGGGGATTGTGAGGTGGAAGTAGAGAATGTATTCACAAAAAACGACGGGCTGCTGCGCTTTGTCAAGCTCTGGGTTGTCAATGATGACCAGAAGACCCTCCTGCTTTATATCAATAATATCCAATATAACGTCATGATGAATCGTGTCAATCTCATTCAAATCCCAGACACTCAATGGACGGATGTAACAGAAATGACATCTTCGACAGCCGATGACAGACTCAGCAAACTCCACAATGAGACTGCTACCCAAGCCGCCCGGCGCATACTCCAAGCCATCATCAGCGCTGACAACAGCCAAGCCAGTGAAGCACTTGTAAATTACAAGAGCGTACTCCCCGCGCTGAGCGAGAATATGAAAGGATGTAAAGTCTCAGAATTCAAAGAACGTCGCGATGGCGATTATGTTGGCACCTATGTGTTCTACACCTTGTCGCATCCCGATGGGAAACAAGAGCAGAAGCACATCGCTATCAGAAACGACAACGAAAAGCATATCTGGGTAGCTGATGGTGGGCTATAGTTAATTGCACCAGTACCAATAAGCATACCTCTCCGTTTGCTTGCTACTGCAAGTAACGGGGAGGGTCTTTGTGACATTTGTTTATTAAACGGCGGCAGGAAAGCCGCCGCCCCTTACAGCCTCCCTCCGTCCGCCTACTGCACGAAAACGTATAAGGCCTGTGTGGGGAGGCGGCTTTCCAGCCGCCTGCAATAAAAGATTCAGGTACCTATTATTCATTTACGGCGGCAGGAAAGCCGCCGCCCCATACTTTGCCGCCGCTTTCCGATGTGCTAACTTCTGTTAACGTAATTAAAAAAAATACAAAGATAGGGTTTAATTAAGATTATATTGTATATCTTTATGGCAGAATAGGTCCATGAGAAACAAAAAACAAATCCAAATTCTTTAATTACCAATAATCATAAAGACATATATAAAATGAAAACAAGCTCCAAATAAA